>Ga0105104_10002799_pt1 | contig 12588 bp, 19 predicted proteins | sample PPLLaktember2015_3_FD_87034 | JGI IMG/M metagenome (GOLD analysis project Ga0105104, IMG submission 87034) | Freshwater sediment microbial communities from Prairie Pothole Lake near Jamestown, North Dakota, USA - PPLs Lake P7 Core (6) Depth... | ecosystem: Environmental > Aquatic > Freshwater >...
CCGCCCTGGACCTGAAGCCCGGCTCGCTGGATGCGATTCACGTCTTCCACGAGGTTTCGGTTCCTGTTTTGGATTTTGCTGCACTCGGCGAGGCACTCTTCGTCGGGGGTCTCGATACCGATAAAGACCCTGTTGAATCCGGCCTTCACCATCAGCTCCATCAACGGTTGATCATCCGCCAGATTGATGGATGCCTCGGTCAAGAAGCGAATTCCGGTTTTGCCCTTGCGCCATTCAATTAAGGCTGGAAGCACTTCAGATTTGATCTGCTTTTTGTTTCCGATAAAGTTGTCGTCCACGAAGAAGATGCTCTTGCGCCAACCCAGCGCATAGAGGCTGTCCAACTCGGCAATGATCTGCGCAGCGGCTTTGGTGCGCGGGCGATGCCCCAACAACGCGGTTACATTGCAGAAGTCACAATTGAACGGACAGCCGCGCGAAAACTGAATGCTGATTGTCTCGTAATGTCTGAAATCCACCATCTGCCACAGCGGGACCGGGGTGTGGTGAATATCTGGGAATTCCTCAGAGGCATAGACGCGTCGTGCCTGACCCAGTTCCAGGTCGCGCAGGAACGGCGCCAGAGTCTCCTCCGCCTCGTTCAGGACAAAATGATCCACATCCGGGAACTGCTCGTGTTCCATCGTGAAGAGCGGACCGCCCGCCACCACTTTCACACCGGCATGCTTACAGCGTTGGAGGATGGCTCGTACAGATTCGCGCTGCACGACCATGGCGCTGACGAACACATAATCAGCCCATGCCAGGTTCTCTTCAGTGAGGTGGGAAGTGTTGAGGTCGACCAACCGTTTTTTCCACTCGGATGGCAGCAGCGCGGCAACAGTCAAGAGACCCAGTGGGGGCGCACCGGCTTTCTTCCGAATGAATTTGAGCGCGTGTTTGAAACTCCAAAATGTGTCTGGAAACTCGGGGTAGACAAGCAGGATTTTCATCGGTTTTTATTACTGCGATCAACTCTTGGACAGGCTGCGAAACCAATTCAGGAATTTTTCAACAGGTTTCTTCTGATCTCTTAGCTGGGCTGTGATTGCCCAAAACGAGATCCTTTCACCACACTCACAGATAACGTACTCTGATCCCATACTATGGTTTTCACCTTTTGCCGCCGAGTCAACGACCGGGTTATTCGATATCGTTCTCTTGCAGTTAGGGCATGTAATTTGGTTTTCCATATTCTTTCCTTTCCTGGTCACTGTGAAAATTGAAATCAGCGGTCAATGGGATTCGTTTTTACAATCTTAAGCAGCCAGACTGATGTAAACCGTCTCAGTTCGCGAGCTGTAGCCTGCCCAACAGAGGGCGCCATCCACCTTATATTCGGACATCATAATTGCCCGTCCGCTATCGCCGCCCTGCTCCACAAACACCGATTTCTTGTCAGCTACTCGCGTGACCTTAATGCCATTCTCTTCCGGGGCAATCTTCCGGCAGTAATGCTCCACAATCGTTAACATCTGTTTTGAGTCCATTTTTCGTCTTCTTCCTCACCGGATAACATGATCGTGTTTTCTGGTGGTTCTTTACGTCTTGTTCGATCCAGCCGAGGAGTTCAGCCTGCCTCCGTTGAGTGGATGACCCTGGATCGAATTCATCTACTCCTGAATTACGCTGCGCTAATTACCTTTTCCTGCCTTTTCAATTTTGGTACAGAATTCTTTTCGGTCATCGAAACCGCTGCTTGAATAGCTTCAATGATTCTTTGTTCAGCATTTACCGGGATTACGGAAATCAATTTGTCCCGCTCAGGCTGTCTTGCCAGTTCATCTGCCAGGCGTCCTGTGCGACTCAACGCAATGACCGGACGGCCATTTTCCAAGCTCAGATTGATATCCTTCCGGGAAACCTCTCCACCGTTGATCAGGATCGTCACAGACCGTTGCCCGTTGGATAACAAGGTTGCTGTATCGCCAATCCAGGGAGACTCATCTCCAAACTGGCTGCCGGGCACAAGGATGAAATGGGAATAATGAGCTTCCAACTGCCAGCGTTCCTTCCCCAACCATAAAAACTTTGTGCTGCGGGGACCGCCGGGCCATGTGACCAGTTCTTCGGGCGTTATGCCAACCAATGGGAATTTGAATCCATTCTGCGACCTTATCTGGCCGACTTCAGCCATAATCCCCATGTCTGTACCCCCACAAATGATGACAGCATTCATTTCTTCTGCGGCCCTGGAAATGGCATGGATGGCTCGTCGAGTCACATCTGCCTGTTGTTCATCCATCGCACCGCCGATCAATACGATAACCGGGTGCCCGCCATTCAAGCCCAATTCCGCGATCGCTTGCGCCAAATTTGAACGCTCATTAGGGAAAACGCAAAGCGTTTGCCGGTCTGGAAAATAGATCGTTTGAGTACGCATCATTACCTTTCTTTCGCTTGTTCATAACTTCCAATCGGTCAGCTGTCCGGTATGACTGAACCAGTAACCAATGAATTCGCCAGATTGATCACTGCTTTTCGTTTCGAAAACTGACGCAGTTTGCCGTGCACAAATACAATTGGATAAGCCAGTAAGGTAACCAGATCCATAACGATAAATAGCAAACTGAGTCTCATTGTCTTTGCTTCTCTCAATACTTACCTTCCTTTTCGGTTTTTCTTGTTCGAGGCATTGGAAGGATTGGTACCACCGCGGTGAAGAGGGGCATCTTTGGCATTCACAAGTGCCTGCACGGATGATGAGCTTTCGCCCGGTCGTGCATTGGAAGAACCCTTGTTGGTGTTTTCATTGGAAAACGATTTTTTCGGCTTGCGTTTACTGACACCTTTGCGTCCCATGTTTTCTCCTTTGTTGTTGAAATCTTCGAATTACAGGTTGGATTTTTGAATCCGGCTTTTCCGAACTTTTGGAGCCAGCGAGCTGTTTTGCCGATCCAACGAGTCGCGCATTATTTCACTGCTCGGTGGATTGGCTTCCAAATCCGTGATGCGCTGATTGATTTCCTCCTTGGCGCGTTGTTGGGTGTAGCCGTATTTCACCCGGAGCATCATGGCATATTTTGCGCGCTTGACGGGTGCCTTTTCCACCTTATTAAGATCGTCCTCGCTAAATAGACTCCACCACACTTGGGATTGGGCGCGGATTTGTTCCCACTTATTCTCGAATACATCTTCATTCACATTCATGACAAAATTCTCCTCATTCACTTGGTGGGAAGCAGATCCGGCTTAATTTTCTGCTCATGGGCTTCGTGCTCTGCTACGCGTTTGTTAAATTCATTTTCGTCTATGATCACAATAGGGGGCAGGTTTTGAGCAGAGAGCTGTAACGCGGCATCGTCCCTCAGTCTAATATCGTCAAAGACCTTCAGGAATGCTCCCACGCCCTGATGCACCCGCGAGTGATCATCAACCATTGCGATACCTGCTGGTGGAGCCGGTACGGCAGGCGGGTTATCGCTGTAAACAACCCTGACCAAAAGTTTGCCGTTCTCAATGAAAGGGAAGTCAATGTGAGTCGGTAACCTGCCGAGTTCACCCCGATCCAGGATGAAGGCGTAACGGAGCCCGGCACTGTTGCAGGATACTATCTGTACTTGCAGTTCATTTGCGAGATCATGTAATACGCGCGGATCGAAGTAATCACTAAAGGGGATTGATGTATGAGTGGCAATATATCTGTTATTGAGTATGCCAAACAGTACTACCATTCCTGTTTCCGGATCCTGTGTTAATCGCCAGCGTTTAAATCGTGGCAGCAATCCCCATCTGGTGAGGATAATGGATACCTGGACTCTGATTCGGCGGGCTTTTTGAGCGAATTGCAATGGATCAATCGTCTGTATTGTCATCTTTATCCTTCTCATCACTATCCAGCAATTTGCCCTTGACTTCATCAAGCCATTTTTTCACCTGATCATCCGGATTTGTGACCTGATAATCGTCATCGGAAATATCACTATCCAAATATGGCAACGAACCACCATGGTGATGATGTGGCACTTCCACTGCCGGTGCCGGCAACCTATCAACGGGTTTTTCAAGAATACGTTGGTTGGCTTGCTGAATCGTCAGCCGGCGCCAGATTCCCCAAAGAATCAAACCCGCTAATAACACAAGGAAGGCCGGGAGGCACCACATCCATAGGAATGCGATAGGCCCTTGCCGTTGCTCTTCACGCTGGCGGTCCTGGTCGGTGTACCATTGCGACGTCGCGGCAGCGACCTGGACCTGCGTAGAGATGTTATTGGCAATTGCCGTCTGCGTGCTGGCGGCGAGTTCATCTTTATATTGCTGATTCACAATGGCTTGTGCACCCGTTGTCGCCAGGTCTGCCATTTGGGTGTGCCGGATCGCATCCTGGGTCAGCGCGGAGCTCTGCGTTGATCCAGCTGAATTTAAGGTAGCCTGCGCATTGGCACGCACAATTTCGGCGGTACCTGCTATCTGAGCCGCTATGACATTGGCATCGTTTTGCTGCTGGGTTTGAACCGAGTTCAATGTTGCGTTGGCTGAATTCAAGGTAGCCTGCGCGTTGGCGCGCAGGACTTCGGCGGCAGCTGCCGCCTGATTATCGGCGTTAATCCTTTCCTGGGTCAGCGCGGCGATCAGAGTTGCCTGGGCACACGCCTCACAGGGTGGTACACCAGTTTGCGCTGGCGCCACCACCTGCACTGCAAACTGGGTCTCTGGCGGGGTAAAACATGCCGACAGGATCAGCAGTATCGACACAGTCCCGTAAATAGCGATGAGGCGCAAATCGATTCGCATAGCATTCATGTTCATTTTTTCAATCGAGCAGATGAGAAGTTGCCAGCACCGACGTGGCTTGCTTCTTACTTCTTAATGGTGGACGCTCTTTTGCTTCTCACTGACCTGCGAAATTTCCGTAACAACTTCCGCAGTTTTTTCCGGTTGGCCTGCGCGTGTCGCCACATCTGCCTGCGCAATGATCCCGACAATCCTGTTGTCATTATCCACAACAGGAATGCGGCGCAGTTGATGTTCAGCCATCGCATCCAGGGCTTTCTGCAGGTCATCGTCAGCATGACATGTGACAACCTTGTGCGTCATCACCGCCTCCACTTTTGTAGATGCGGCATCGCGCCCTTCGGCTATGATCTTCAAAGCAAGATCACGATCGGTCACGATGCCCACCAACTTTTGTGTTTGCTCGTTATCCACAACAGGGATTGAACCGATGTTCCCGCTCTGCATCAATTTCGCGGCTTGTGCCACACTGGCATTTGGCAGGCAACAAACAGGGTTTTTCGTCATTATTTCCTTACATTGCTTCATGAGAATCTCCTTCAAAGCTATCGGTAAGAACAGGAAATCTCTTTCCAGTAATATAAATTGATGGATCCACTGGACGTGCATGGTCCCATACTCATCGTACAGCAAATACCATCCGGCCGCATCCATCAGCCGGGGAGTGTTATACTCCGCCAGTTGGGGGAGAGACGTTCATTGGAAAAATATCAAATCGAGACCGGGCTGGGAAACGCTTCTGGACTTTTGCGGCGATCTGAGGGTCTGTCAATTTGCCTTCCTCTTCGATGCTAACGATTTGGCTCGCCAGTCCTTCATCTTCCATGTGCTTCTGAAGTTCGTACTTAGCCACTTCCGGTCCAAAAATTTGGATCTCTTTGGCGTCACGAATATGCACGATGATCTTGTCATAATATTCATCGAGATGGTTCCAGAAACGCCGGTCGCGTACATTCTCCGGTGAGCCATCTCCGGGGACAACGGTGGAGTAGAGAACGTAGTGCTCCATATCGGAAGTGATTATTCTTCTCCCCTCAATATTGTTGGCGATACTCACAATGACAGCCTTGTTGCGGTCGAGCCACAAACCAACTCTTTTATGCATTGGGTTTTTCCTCTTCTGATCAAGCGTTGAACGATTAATTTCAACGATCTTGCCGCCATCATCCTCCCAGCGCAGGATGTTTGTAAGCACACCTTTGCTTCTCTCCAATTCATGCAGATTGCCTGGATCCCTGCCGTGAATTCGGTGCGTAAAAAAATTTGGGAATGCGTGGTCAAACGATTCTATTTTCATGGCTATCCACCCAGGCTGTCATTGGCGAGGAGTTGTTCCCAGAGCAACTGTTCCTCCAGAGCAACTGTTAATGGAAAGCGGGCAGGCTGTTCCAAAACTCGATACACTACTTCCCGTTTTTCCATACGGAATAGCACATCCTCAGGACAATATGGATAAGGAGGCGTCCAATCCACATTTGGTGACCGAAAGGAGGCGGGATCGAATTGCATATATCGTTTTCTCTCGGCGCTATTGATGTGCAGAAACCCTGAGACCCTTGTCAGATAACGGACCAGATCCATGGAAAGAACGACAAGTCTTTCCGGGGAACGCGCTTCAGCGCTGTTCAAGGATTTGAGTTGCTGCCGTTGGTCTGCAAATTGTCCCCGGACGGTCATGGCAACCACGCGCCGGTTGTTCGGATTAATGATTACCTGCTTTACAATCCCGGAGATCCCGTCAAGAAAATAAATGATCTCTCCGATAATTGGTTGTAGGAAGGGTTGTTCCGTCAATTCTGACTCGGCGCCGGAGACGCTCACATTGTTGATCACTGCGCGTACGTTCGGATTGCTGGCTGCACACTGCTCTGCCAACAATTTCACCTTTTCATCGCTCACGAACCCGTTTAGGGATATCACCCCATGTGAGGCGCCTGTAAAAAACTTGCAACCATAGGTATGCTCCAAATTCCCTAACCCTGCAGCAACCTCGAAGATGAGTTTATCGTCTAGAACGAGATTATTCTTAATTCCCAGGATGCCGGGAATGCCTCGAAGGGCATTTTCAATCCGGCTCTGGCTCGTCGTGCTTACGATGTGACCGTTCAAGTAGACGATCCCATTTTTTACGTGGATAGCAATTTCGGAATATTCGATTGCTCGTAGAACATCATCCTTCCAGATGAGGCGGTCAACAGTTTCTTTGATCGCCGCGTCCGTTTTTTGGATTTTGCTCAGGCTCTTTCCACGATCCATCATTTGGCTGCGTTCTTCACACCTGGAAATTTCATCAGGATTTGTTATGGCTGTCTTTGCTGGGAACATATTTACTCCTCGCGTTCACTCGTCTGGATATTTGCAATTAATAAGACGTCGAGTCAGTCTGCTTCACACCGTCCCGAAGGGTTTCTCACACACCAGGCTGATTTGCTCAACCCTTCGAGACATTTTGTCGAAGACCGCGAAGCGTGGCGTTCTTCCAGGGCGTAAGGTGAATTAATAAGACGTCAAGGCAGCCTGCTTTTGCTGAAGATAATGACAACCAATAGATGATTGAAAAGGCTATGTCTCCATTGAATCTCACGCGCTGCTCCTCGAGGAGCGATCAGGAACTAGGAACTTTGGATTGCCTTTTTTCCGGCTTGCGCGGCTTCGGAGACGTGGTCCAATTGCTTGATCGCAAGTTCCTGGCCACGGTCCTTTAGACCCAACGTAAGTTTGTTGGCGTTCGAACGTACCTGCGCGAGGGTGTCTTCCACCAATTCAGTCGTACGGTCGCGCAGTTCGATGCTTTTTTTCTGGATCTGCATTCTGGTATCTTTTCCCGATTGCGGCGCCAGCAATAGCATCGTCACAGCACCGGCCATGGCGCCGATCAACGCACCGACCACAACGCCCAATACGTTATTTGAGGGGTACACATATTCTTGATGCTCGTGGATCATTTTGTTTCTCCTTATTGACTACTCATGACCGCTATTTGCGGTTTGTGTTTGGTAGCGTAGGGCTGATGGATATTTATTCGCCTTCCGGGTGATCAAAATAAATACCTGCATCCTCCCGCTCTTCTTCCGTCAAGTTGAAAAGACCAGCCAGCCAGTTGATGAGGCTGGCAAGGATCTTTAGTCCTGCTAAAAAGCTCTTCGGAGCCTCCTGCGTACCGGACCCTTGTTCGCGAAAGGAACTGTCCATTCTTTACCTCCCATGTTTATGGATTGATATGGCGCTCGCTGGTCGTCGTTTGAGTGGTGCCTACCACAGGTCCACGCGGACGGTAAAAGAGCACCCAGACGATTCTTTCCACAGCCCAGGTGATCAGGGCATAGATCAGCATCGCAAAGAGGGAGGAGAGTTCCAGCACCATGCTGCCGGCAACAGGTGTTGCCACCATTCCTTCAAAGGGAAACAGGAACAGGAAGGTCAGCCCGTAGATCAATGCCACAATTGGGCTCTCCGGGTTGGCGCCGATCAGCTTTAATCCGATGCGGAGCGCGATAAGGGCTTCGAGGACACCCAGGAACAGCCAGATCAACTGGGTAACTTTAAAAGTGAAAATACGTTGTTCGCGTTCGGGTTCCCTCTGTACTGATTTAACTTCTGTCATTCTGTCGTTTGACATTTCAACCTCTCTTTCTGAGCATGATCCTGATTAACGAATAATGGAGAGACTACCCCTTGCCGCCCTGGATGCGCCGCTTGTTATCATGAGCAGGGATGGTAACCACCCCTGCTCATTCATCTACTTTTGACGCCTGAAACTATGTGATAAGTACTTTCGCTCTCAGCGGCGGCGGACAACCATCTTATAGAGCCACAGCAGGACTACGGAGCCCAGCAGTGTTACGAGCAGGGTTGGAATGGTAATGGCATCGTTGATCGTCCCGACGCCAAACAGAGGGCTGATAAAGTAACCGGCCAGGAACGCGCCGACCACACCTACCACGATATCGAGCAGGATGCCCTGCTGCGAATTCGTGTTCATGATCCTGCTTGCCACATAACCAACGACCGCTCCAGCAATGAGATATATGATGAGGTTCATTTTTTCTTCTCCTTTTGAGTGTTTCAAATTACACGGTAGCCCGTGTTATTTGTTGATCCATGCTCCTTCTCGTAGGAAGGAGTTGTGTACCACGCCGATTCATCTGACGCGGGTGGGTTCGGTTTTTCCTTCCAGGCTGGCTTCAAACTCCGTCACGCGCTTTTCGATCTCATCGGCTGCGTGCTGGCGGGTGTAGCCGTACTTTTCCTGAAGCAATCCGGCGAAGACATCGAACTTACCGGCAGCCCGTTCCAGATCGTCATCGCTGATTTTGCCCCACCACGCTTTAGCCTGGCCTCGGATTTGTTTCCACTTGCCTGCGAATACGTCTTTATTCATAAATCCTCCTTTGGATCACTTCGAAAAGCCGTCCCAATGTACGCCGGCGCTCGGGACAGCGTGCTGCGCCGGATTTCCAACTCTCATTCAGCCAGATGGCGTCATCAAAGACGAACGTTCGCGGCGAAGGTTCGTAGATGTTCGGCCACACGCTCGGGCGTTTCACCTTTACTGATAAACGCGTCCGCGCCGGAAGAGAGGGCGGCTTGCTGACGGGCGTCCAGGTGGCTGATGAGAACAATGACCAGCGCGGCCGGACAGGCTTCACGGAGTCCATCCAGAGCCGTATTCGGGTTGATGCGGGGGAGCATATCCCAATCGATCAACAACATGTCCGTGCGGCAGACGGGTGCCTGAGCTAACGCGGTGAGCCAATCAGCCGCTTCTCCAACTACTTCCATCTTCAGATCGAGGAGGAGCAGGCGAAGGGCAGAGCGTTCTTCGGGTTTTGCGTCGGCTACATATACGCGGGTCATAATATACTCATCGTACAATACAAACTCCCCGGGCGCATCCTGCGTCTGGGGAGTTTGTGCCTCCGCCACTTGGGGGAGGAGTCAGATTCGATTTGGCATCTGCATGAATATATCCACCACCTGTGGGTCGAAGTGCGTTCCTGAAGAGAGACAGATATAAGCGCGCACTTTTTCCTCCGGCCAGGCGGCACGGTAGGGGCGATCTGATCTTAATGCGTCCCATACATCTGCCACTGCGAAAATGCGGGCTTGCAGGGGAATCTCTTCCCCTTTGAGCCCGCGTGGGTAGCCGGTCCCGTCCCATTTTTCATGATGGCAATAGGGTATATCCAGTGCAGGGGTCAGGAAGGCAATCGGCTGCAGCAGGTCGTAGGCGTATTGTGGATGTTTTCGCATGATCGTCCCTTCCTCTTCGCTCAACGCCTCCAGCTTGAGCAGGATGGTATCTGGAATTCCCATCTTGCCGATATCGTGCAGCAACGCACCCCAGCGAATAGACTGCATTTGTGTGTCGGTGAAGCTAAATCTATGAGCCAGGGTCAGGGTTAATTCGGTGACGCGCAAGGTATGACCCTCGGTCTCCTTATCGCGCAGGTCGAGGGTGCGCGACCAGCCTTCGATGGTGGCATCGTAGGCCTGGGAAAGTTCCCGGTTGGACTGTTCCAGGTTTGTGAACAAGGACGCGTTCTCAATGGCTATGGCCGCCTGCCCGGCCAGTGTGTTAAGAAAATCAACCCATTCTGCATATGGATGGATGGTCGCGCGATGGAACACCTCCAGTACGCCTTTGACCTTGCCCTTGGTGATCAACGGCACCCCAAAGTAAGAAACAAACCCCTCTTTTGTCAGGAGTTCAGAGACGAATGGGTCATCTGATTGATCCTTTAGATCTTCAATCTTGAGCAGGCGCTGGTCTTTTGCCACGCGCCCGGCCAGGCTCTTGCCCACAGGCACACGCCCACTTTCATGCTCCTGAGTGCGAAAGCCCCGTCCCGCTACATAGTCCAGCATCTCCGAGTTGGGCTGTAGGAGCAGAACGTCCGCCGCGTCCACCTGCAACTGCGCAATCACCTGCGATAGGAACGTCTCCATCATGCTGCCCAGATTAAAAGTGGAAATAATGGCCTGGTCAATTTTACCGAGCGCAGTCAGGCGCTGGATCTGCTGGCGGATCTGTATCTCGGCCAGTTTGCGTTCGGAAACATCCTGCGCTGTTCCGGTGAAGCGGGCAGGGTTGCCAGCCAAATCAAATAGGACTGCTCCCCGGCTTTGGAGGTAACGCAATTCACCATTCTTGCTGAAGAGGCGGAAATCCAGCTCCTTCACCTCCCGGCCAGCTTTGATCGTCTCCATCCATTGCGAGACTAGCGGGCGGTCTGCGGCATAGATCAGGCTCAAAAACCCCGCTAGGTTGTGCTGAAATTCCTGTGGAGAAACATCCAGCAGGCGATACATTTCATCTGAATACTGCAAGGTATCCGTGAGGATATCGTAGCTCCAACTGCCAATATGAGCGATGCCCTGTGCCTCGGATAAGAGGCGTTCCTTCTCCTGCAAGGCCTCCTCCACCTGTTTGCGCTCGGTGATGTCGAGCATGATGCCCTGCCAGAATTGCGGCTGCCCCTCCAGATCATGCACAAGGATAACCTCATCATGCACCCAAACCGGGTGGCCGTCGCGGGCGATCATTCGATATTCCATGTCAAATGGTTTGTTGCTCCGATCAGTATGGGCGGCTTGTTTCAGTACACGCTGGCGGTCTTCAGGATGCAGCGTTTTTGACCATAACTTCGGATCAGCCAGCCATTCCTGTGGGGTATAGCCCAGCAGGGTCTCGATCTGCGGACTGACATAGAGCGTGGAACGGGCATCGCCCACCGCATTGATATAAACGACCGTGGGAAGGTGCACCACCAGCCTGCGGAATTTTGCCTCCGATTCCTGTAAAGCCTCTTCCGCCCGTTTGCGCGCGGTGATGTCACGCGCGATCCCTTGAAAACCAATAATATCCCTGCCGCTGTAACGAGGGGCGGATAGAACTTCTACATAATGTACCCCTCCGTCTTTCCCATGCACCACATATTCTGCCGCTTCCTTCAAACTCTCCCCTTTAAGAACTTTCGTCAGCCTTTCCCTGTACTGGTCCAAGTATTGCTCCGGGATAATATCCCAGATGTTCATGGAAAGGAGTTCTTCTTCGCTGAACTCAAGCTCCTTACATATTGCTTTATTGACAGTTAATATATTGCCTGACAATTCAATGATGAAATAACCGTCCGGGCTTTGATTAATCAAGTCGTGATACTTCTTCTCATTCCCCTGCAACGCGGCAATGATCCGCCGGTGCTCGCTGATGTCATGGATATCACATTGGATCACTTTTTTATCGCCCACTAAATAGACATTGCTGACAAACTCCACTTGAATGAGCTGTCCGTCTTTCGTTTTCAGCGGCAGGTCTTCGTAGCAAATGTATTCTCTATCCTGCAATACTTCGAAGGCATCCTTGCTGGCTTCAATATCCTTGAACGCGCCCACTTCCCAGAGCTTTTTTTCCACCAACTCTTCGCGTGAATAACCCAGCATTTTTATCAAATACGGATTGACATCCTCGATCATCCCCGTCCTGGCATCCAGAATTAAGATTCCATCCTGAGTTGCTTCGAACAGGCGGCGGTAACGAAGTTCTGAATCGATTAGCTTTTTCATGATGCATGCCTCCTCTTACCCGGCTGCAACCCTGGTGGCGTGACCCTTCCTTTACTCATCAGTCCGGCGTCGTGAAAACGCGCATAAACTCTGGCTTAATCTTATAGCAAACACTCCCCAGCCGCATCCAACGGCTGGGGAGTGTTTGTCTCCGCCACTTGGGGGAGATTTGTCAGGTGACTATGCGCTTGCGCAGCGACAGGGTGACCGCTTCGGTGCGGCTGGCAACCCCTAATTTGGACAGGATATTGCTGACGTGGGATTTGATCGTGGATGGACTGACGGACA
>Ga0105104_10002800_pt1 | contig 12588 bp, 10 predicted proteins | sample PPLLaktember2015_3_FD_87034 | JGI IMG/M metagenome (GOLD analysis project Ga0105104, IMG submission 87034) | Freshwater sediment microbial communities from Prairie Pothole Lake near Jamestown, North Dakota, USA - PPLs Lake P7 Core (6) Depth... | ecosystem: Environmental > Aquatic > Freshwater >...
CGACGAAATATCGCCGCTAAATCGCCAATCGGTGCATCTGATTTCCAGATGACACCATCCATGTCTATGATGAGGGATTTGATGTGTGAGGGAAGCATAAATATCCTGGTGGTTAAGATACGGACGAGAAGAACACTCGTCCTACTCAACCAGCGATTTGTTCTTGAATTTCTTTGTGAGATATTTCAACACTGGACCGTCGATCCATTTCGCTTCAGGATCGGCGCGTTCTTCGAAGTTTTCATTGCCAATAAACGCATTGAAAGCAGGAGTAAAGCTTTTTCCATTTTTCAGATAACCTTCTCTTGTGAGAATCTCTGTCACTAGTTTTAATACTTTGCCCTTTATTTCCACACGCCCGGTTTCCAGACTCTTTCCAAAATAAAGCTCGTGCATTTCAAGCAATTCACCCAGCCTCGGGACCGGGTCATCGTGATCGTCCACACGATAATCCAGCCAACGATCGAGATAGCCGCCATAGCCGGCTTTTGGCTTGGCGACATAGATCGCCGCAGACTGGCGACCACGTTTATCGCCACCGGCGCGGTCACCGGCTAATAACGCTGTGTGAAGTCGAGTCGGCAAATTGCCTTTTGTCTTGAGGAAGGTTTTTTCCATCGCAGGGACAACTTTTGCGCCTGAGAGGATATTGCCTTGAATTGCATAGCCCTTTCCCGAAACTCCGCCTGCCCAGGCAAAACATCCGCTGCCCGAAAATGTTGCGGAGCCACCGTTCGCATCGACGAGTCCAACCTGCCGCAATTCCTTATCAGGGTCATCTTCCAGCAGCCGGTGTAGAGTCTCCTGCGCAGTGAGTCCTGTTCCCATGAGTGCAAGTCCGCGTGGACCAAATGAGGTGTTTGCAAACGATTGCGTGGCGACCGCGCCAACTTCTGCCAGCACCCAGGGCACAACTGCGCCGACGGCTGGGAACTTTGATGCAACTGCCACACCCCATGCTCTTTCTTCGAGATCACACGCCACAATGGAAAACGTCATCAAGCCTCCGTGCGGCGATTATACCTTGCTGGTTTGTATCATGATGAAAAACCGCACTTCGATGCGGCTCCGCCTCCGCGCTGCGCGAAAATGCCCGCTGACTGAGCCTTCGCTGCGCCAACGGGCATTCATCTCCAACAAGCAAACTAACAAACTAACCAGCTACTTTACTTTCTCCGGCATCTCCAACACTTGATCCACCAAGCCATAATCCACAGCGCCTTGAGCTTCGAGATAGTAATCCCGGTCACTATCGCGCTCGATCACTTCAAGAGGCTGGCTCGTGTGCTTCGCCAGGATGCCAAGCAGTAATGCTTTGAGGCGCAAAATCTGTTTGGCTTGAATTTCGATGTCGGTTGCCTGTCCCTGTGCGCCGCCGAGGGGCTGGTGCATGTGAATGGTCGCGTTCGGAAGAGCGTAGCGTCTGCCTTTTGTGCCGGCAGCCAGCAACACGGTCCCGAAGGAAGCGGTCACCCCGACTGCCACGGTGCTGATCGGGTTCGAGACCATCTGCATGGTATCGTAGATCGCGAGCCCCGCGTAGATCACACCACCGGGCGAGTTGATGTACATCTGGATCTCCCGCTCAGGATCTTCGTGGTTCAGGAACAATAATTGCGCCACGATAAGATTCGCAACCTGGTCATCGATCGGAGTACCGAGGAAAATGATTCTTTCCTTAAGGAGCAGGGAATAAATATCATAGGCACGCTCGCCGCGGCCCGAAGACTCGATTACCATTGGGATAACGCTTTTAAAATCAGGGATCATATTAACTCCTTTGTCCATAGGACTGCTTCGCATGTATTTCGCCAATCATACCGATACCATATTGGAATTACGTTAAAACTTTATCAGGATTTCTTATTCGGTTCGACCCTTGCGAAGGCATATCCTGAACATTCCAAAGGATCTTACTCTTCGCAAGGGAATTGATAAATCTTAGTCAGCCTTTGCTTCGGCTTCCGCGTCGTTCGAAGCGTCACCGGCAGCGGCTTCCGTTTCATCAGCCTTTTCTTCAGCTACAGACGCTTCCTCAACTTCTACGACGGTTTCGTCCGCATCCTTTTTACGTTCTTCGGGCGGGACATATTCACCAACCGCAATGGACTTCAACACATCCAGCGCGCGGCGAGTGAGGACGCGACTGGCTGACTCCATCGCCACAGCCTGGGCGACGCGCTGCTGTCCCTGGCGCCCGCCGCGGATCTTGGAGAGGTCCATGCCCTGCATGGTGAGAGCGGATAACGTCTGGTTGAACTCCGCGTCAAGTGCCTGGTTATCCACTTCGATCTTCTCACGGCGGACAATCTCATCCAGGATGAGTGAACGCTCGAAGCGTTTCTTCGCAACGGGTTTCACTTCCTCTTCGATAAATTGCTCACGCGTAGTATTGCGAAGTTTGAAGTAGGTATCCAGATCCATGTTCTGCTGGGTAAGCCTCTGGCTCAGATCCTCAATTACATGCTCATTTTCATGCTCGAGCGAATGCTGGTGGTATTTCAGTGTCGCGCCTTCTTTGATCTTTTCAATAAGGTCAACGAAGTATTTGTCATCATACTCAGCTTTGGAGCGATTCTCAACGTCTTTCTTCACAGCCTCCCACAGAGCCTCAGCCGTCTCACCGGCTCCGGTCGTCTTGGCAAACTCGTCATCGAGCTCGGGCAGGGTTACCGCACGAACGGTTTTGACGGTGACTTCGATTTCCACATCCTTGCCCTGAAGTTCCTGCACCTCCCAGCCTGCGGGGAAGGTATGCTTAATGGTTTTCGTTTCAACCGGTTTCAAACCGACGAGTTCCTTTGCAAAACCATTGTAGGGCCATTCGGTGTCACGTTCTTCCTTACGGATGAATGCTGCAAAGCCGGTGCGATTCAACTCTGCCGTTTCCGATTTAACATCGACAAGGACATAATCGCCCTCCTGAGCCTCTCGCTCCACATTTTCCGTCGTTGCGTACATTTGGCGGAGTTCCTCGATCGCTGCCTCCACGGTTTCTTCATCGGGAGCAGACCACTCGTACGGCAGGCGAATCGAATGATAGTCGCCCAGGTCCGCTTCTGGAGCAAGGGGCACGCGGAAGGTGAGCTTGGGCGGCTCGAGCGAGTCAATCGACTCAAGGCTGCCTGAGGCACCGGGTTCCACGCCAGCTTCTTTGAGGATATTCGAGTATTCGGCATCGACGAAATTATCGACTGCCTGCTCAAGGATCGCCTGTTCGCCGTAATTGCGGACCACTATGTCATAGGGAGCCTTGCCCGGGCGGAAGCCAGGGATTTTGCTGCGCTCTGAGATCTTACGAGCAGCGCGGCGCTTATAGGTATCCATTTTTTCCGGATCAACTTCAACCACTAATTTGGCTTCGTGGTTCTCTTCGATGGTTTTTTCGATTTTCAATGTTTCCTCTTCATTTTTCGTCATTGGATACTATTCTCGTCACTTCTCGCAATGACGGGATTCTATGGGGACGGAGGGAATCGAAACCTCACGCCTTTCGGCACATGATCCTAAGTCATGCCTGTCTGCCAATTCCAGCACGTCCCCAAGCTCGAAGCTGTCAGCTAACACCTTTGAGCGAGCGGCGAAATTATACTTTAATTTTCGATTATAGCGGTATAATCGCCGCCTGTTGCACATCCCACTTCGCGAGTTTATGTCCATGTCTCCCATTGTCAACCCCGAATCGGCAGGAAAAGAAAGAACTCAATTATCGAGAGCAATTGTGCTGGCAGTCCGTGAACTTGCAGAGCAAAAAGAAGTCAATGCTGAAGCAAAAGACCTGGCTGCATTTATTGCCCTGGCGCTGAAAAGCATTTCTGAAGGGATTGATATATCTGTGGCTGCCTGGGAAAAGCGCGGCTATTGGGTCAAAGCGGATCGATTCCGCATGGATTGGGTATGGACGGGGCAATATGCCGACAAGATCAAGGTGGCAATTTTTACAGACGATTGGGGAACCATCGCGATGCTCATACCACAGATCGCACAGAAGTTCAGCAAGATAGTCGTTTCAGATAATCACAGATTGGGGAAACCGTGGGTGGGTTCGTTTCAAAGACTTACGCTCCCGCAATGACATCGGGACAATGTGAACCGAAGGATAAAAAAGGTCTTGAGATTTCTCAAGACCTTTTTTTGTCCATTTATTTTTCAGCTTGTTCCAACAATCGAGTCAGATGCAATTCTGTTTTGTTCAACAAATCGATCATCATCTCGCGGATGTGTTTGTTGAGATAGTGATTCTCCAGGGTGGAAAGCGGCAGGAAGCGCGCGCCAGCAACTACGTGAATACAATTCGAGGCGCCACACAGGCAGATAAACGGTGCATCCATTTCCCATTCCGTGGCGGGATAGAAGAATGAAAGCTCTTCACCCTTCTCAATGTCGCGGCGGGCGACCATCTGCAAATGCTCAGTATCCAGAATCACATTTGGATCACAGGAATGATTGAGAGCAGAGAGCTTCCCAACTTCCGTATGCTTATCTTGATCGATCTGGACTGTATAGCGATTTGGCTTGCTGCTTAGTTTCTCTGTTGGGATCTCACAGATGATCTGTCCTTTTGTGTATGCCTGCCTGGTAACCAAACTTCTGAATTTATTTTCCGTTTTGATCGTAAGTGTTTCCATTGAAACCATGTTCGTTTCCTTTCTTTATTTACAATGAATAACATATTCGTATCCATGAAGCATTGGAAATACTATACAACATTATTGAATCAAAATCAATAATCTTTAGGATGTTTTGGAAAATTTTAAGATAAGGGGAAAGTATGCCGTCAGCGTGCGCGATACATGACACGATTTGCAATGTCAATTACTCTTGCGATCAATAACCTTAGTCGCAAATGTTTCCATGTAGACAATGCTTTTCTTGCGTGACTCTTTTGAATATTGCCGCGACTGAATAATGCACTCTGGTAAAGATCCGTCAGCAAGCCAACATCCTGTTGAGCGCGGATGAATAGTTTTACAAAGCGGGAACGTTCCGCCAGCTTCTCGATTCTTGTGACAAGCTTTTGCATGAACTCATAAGCAGTCTCTGCCCGGGTTCGCTCTCCAGCCAATGGACGTCCCGCGTTATAAAGTCTGCGATATATTTTTTCAATGGCAGTTGCCGGGGCAAAACGCAGATACCACCAGCGTTCAATCAGCGTAAAGTAAATGATCGCTGCAAAAAGAATGAATGCAAACGGTGACAATAAATAGATCGTCATATTGAGTCTTAAACGGTTAATCAGTTGTGTCGCCGTTGGGTCAGGTTGTTCGACGGTGGGAAGCAATGGATCCATATCGGATAGTTCGATTTCGGGCAGGGAAGCTGTCGGCTCAAATTCGATCCAGCCGATTTCAGGGAAATAAACTTCCACCCATGAATGCGCATGCAGCTCCTGTACTATATAGACCGCATTCGCGTTGTCATACACACCCGATGCATACCCGGAAACAAAGCGTGCAGGGACTCCACTGGCACGCGCCAGCACGACCATCCCGGTCGCGTAATAGTCACAATAACCTTTTTTGAGATCAAATAAAAAGTAATCTGCTACGTCCTGACCTTCTGAGGGAGCCGTGACCGTGAGTTCATATGGATACGTACGCAAATAGGCTTCGATGGCTTTTACTTTGTCGTAAGGTGTAACTTTCCCACTAGTGATCTCTTTAGCAAGGACGCGAACCCGCTCTGGCAGTGAATAGGGAAGCTGCAAATATCTATCAGTGATCGCTTTGGGATAGTCTGTGGAGGCAGAGCGCAACTCTGATATGGTGACCTGTGGAACATAAGCATCGACCCTGTAGGATTTCGCCTCGGTGAGGGTGGAAAACATGTCAGCCTGGAGCAAGGCGGATTGATCAGCAAATAGGCTCGCTTGGGGTTTGGTGCGCCAGCTCGCGGTGAGTGGAATATCCGCGCTGAAGAGAACTCCGCTCCAGAATAGTTTTCCCTCCGGCTGCATCATTTCCACATTCAAATGCAGGATCCTGTATCCATTGAGAAGTCCTGGAATGAGCGGGGTATTTGCCGGGTAGGAGTGTGAAGGAGCAACGCTTGTAATCCAACCTGCACCAACGTACTTATCAAATACGGTGCTGCGCCAATAATAACGTGGTGGAATTGGAGCGTTCGAAGGAATTACAGCAGGAGGCAATTCTCCCGTGCGAACCGTCATAACGATATCATCTGAAAGCTTAACTCCCGTACTTATCAAATGATCGCGTGGCAGGGACGGCTTCTGGGTGGATGACCATGGCCCCAAGCCGTGCTGTTGCTGGACGCCGAGTACATTCGCCACTTGATTTTCCGAAGGCTGATTCCATTTGCGCAGAAAATCCTGCAAGTCACGCCACGAAAGGGATGGAGTAATTAGCGTAACCACTCCGACGATGATCGTAAAAAGGAGAACTGCCTGGGCAGCATCATAGCGGATGCTGTCAGAGTAATCCACCTTCCTGGTTTCCCATTGGGTGGTGTGGTTTGTGTAATTCCAAATACCGAGGAGCAAAAGCAGGATAACGACCAATCCCCACAATGTTCCGATTCTGAATTCGCTATAGGAGATGACGGCTGCCAAAAGCAGAATGGAGGGCGTCAGGGATGGTACTGCCTTCCGGCGTTGTGCGAACCATCCCATGCAGGCAGCATTGAGCCACATGACCAACGTCCACACCATATTCCGTACGAGGGGATCGTTCGCGTTAACACGCCTGCTCACGCTGATTGACCATGCTTGAATACGTTGACCCAACGCGGAGGATGAATCTGCGATGACGGACCAAGTTTCTGCAATCGCTGTTGCGTCAATGGGAATATCGTATCGAAGAGCCGAGCCAACATGTGGGAGCAACTGCAGGATGCCGTTGCCCAGGCCAAGCAGGGGAGAGGCTAACCTTGCCCCAAGGATCCAAACGCCAATCATCCCAAGCGCAGCCATTCCAGCCGCGGCTTGAATCCCGTTAAATTTGCGTTTACTCAACTCCACGCTGATCAGTACTGCAAGAGCGCAAATCCAGAAGAAGTACGCAGACTGATTTGTATCGGAATTTAATGAGGATGAGATGCCATACGTGAAAGTCTGCAGAGCACTCACCATCAAAATGAAAGCAATAAAATTTGCCGTAAAAATTTTATTCAGGATGCGCGTGATCATGTCAACCCCCGCCAGTCTTCCTGAGCTGAACGGACAGCGACGGCTTTCCCCGTGGCAGAAACAATCCATTCCCATTCACCTTCGTGACCGGGCCGCGCCTGTGGCTTATCCAGGAATTCCCTGGGAATGACGTGACATGGAATGCTCATCGACTGGAGTACTTCCGAAATCAACTTTGTGTTCGTGCTCCCACCGAATGATACAGGATCCAATAGAAATACCGTTGGCGCAATCCCGCGCCAGATCAGCGGCAGAAGAGACTGTGCCCATTCCAAATCTGCATTTGCCGTAATAATGATCAGGCTGCAATGGCCGCTCAACGCTTGACCAGCTCGCTGCAGATAATCCTTCAACGACAATGTCGAAGGTGTAGCAACGGCTAATGCTTTCAACAGGGAGCGCAGCTGATATTCATTACGCCGCGGTATCAGCCACTCGGATTGATCTCCATTGATCGAAATACCCACAGGATGATCCTGGTTCAATCCCTGTGCGGCAAGAGAAGAAGCCAGGATAACGGCATGTTCCTCTGTGGAATCCCATCCGATACCCAGCTGCGAATCCCTGTGTAGATCAAGCACGATCCACCAATCACCCGCAGGTGCGCCTTCGAACTGACGAACATGGAATTTATTTTGGCGGGCGGATATCTTCCAATGGATCAGGCGCATCGGATCGCTGGGCTGCATTTCACGGACGTGTGAGGCGTTGATCGTATCCAGCAGGGAATGACGATGAGGCTTGCCTTCACCGGCCCAGCCGCTGGCGTTAATTTGAAAATGAGGCAATGTCACTACCGGCGGCATGACTGCCAGGGTGGAGGAGGTTGGATCTTCCAGAGTAATCGTGTAAACCCCAAATGGATCACCAGCCTCGAGAGTTGTTCCCCCAAGTGTATAAACGCCGCGCCGCGTACATTGGGTGAGAATACGCAATTGCGATGTGCTGGAGCCATCCACGCCAGTTGCCACGGAAGCATGATGGTCGGGAAGCGTGGAATGATCATGCAAGGTCACCCAGGGGGCGGGCATCAGAAAACGATTGGTTAGTGTGAAACGTTCTTCGAGCCGGTCACCGACTTGAGCCCAGCCGAAGCGCATTTCCCGCTCAAAATTTAGCGAACGTGCCAGTCCGCGCGCCCACCAGCGGCAAAACAACCAAACGCCACCAATGCCAATAAGCAAAATCATCCAGACGCGCGATGGATCGATGATCTGCATAACAAATGCAAGCAATCCGATCACTGGAAAAATCTTAGCATTGAGCCGTAGTGAAACCGTCATGACTGGATTATTGGTATTTCACAAAACACTCTATATGGGTCTGATGGCACCGCAATGCGGATGAAATTCTGTTGATTATAGATTATATGCTCGAATCGACCTCATCCGAAAGTCTAGTTTTTGCCTGCCTCCACTTACCCAGGCTGCCAAGTCCGGCAGGGAGTGAATAGCGATAACACCTCCCCAAAGGTCTAGTATTTTACTGCCCATCCTCCTGATGTATTTATATTATGCGTGAGATACACTGATGATACCTTCGCACAGAGCGGAGCCGCAGGCGTAGTCAAAGCGCTGCTTTTGCATAGTGGTTCGAAATAATTTTTATGTGTAGGATGTAACGTGTCCGTCGGCGTAAGACGCCTTCGGCAGCGCCGACTACACACAAAATTTATTAAGACATATGAACGACCACTTGGTCACTTACTGAATTATGAAAAAAAATAATGTCTGTTTGATTCCTCAATGCAAGCGTTCTCTTCGACACGGCTTCGCCTATCAATAGTCGGGTAGCAAGACCAAGCGACTATGAGACTACGGGACTATCCGACTAATCAATTATGTTATGATGAAAAGGAGAATTTTATGGCAAACTCACTCAACGATTTTTCAAATGGATTAACAACCGCCGTGGAAAAGGCCGGCACAAGCACGATCCTGGTGGATGCACGTAAACGTTATCCCGCCAGCGGGATCGCGTATACGGAAGACCTCATCCTGACCGCCGATCATGTGGTGACGCGTGAAGATGATATCAAAGTGCTGCTGCCCGATGGCAGGACTCTCAGTGCCACAATTGCGGGCCGTGATCCGGGCTCTGATCTCACCCTTCTACGGCTTGCTGAGAAAGTATTAACCCCCGCAAAAACGTCTGAGAACGTGAAGATTGGGCAGCTTGTACTGGCATTAGGGCGACCCAGCAGTGAGGGCATGCAAGCTTCCTGGGGAATTGTGACTGCCATTAGCGGACCCACGCGCACCTTCCGCGGCGGTTTGCTCGATGAATATATTCGCACCGAAACTACGCCATATCCCGGATTCTCCGGTGGGCCTCTCATCAATACCGAAGGTGAAGTCCTGGGGCTCAATACATCAGGCTTAACGCGCGGTTCATCGCTGACCATCCCTGTGAAGGTTGCCTGGCGGATCGCCGAGGCACTTGCAAAACATGGGACGGTCAAGCGCGGTTACCTGGGAGTCCGCACGCAGTCTGTTGAGATCCCTGAAGCCGCGAGTAAACTCCTCAAGCGTGAGCAAAGTCATGGTCTGCTCGTGTCATGGCTGGAGGAAGGCGGTCCCGCTGCGAAAAGTGGTTTGTTCGTTGGCGATATTTTGGTTGCAATCAACGGTCAACCCGTAAGCGACCCGGATGATCTCTTCGCCGCGCTCAAGAGCGATACTGTCGGCAAAGCCATCGCCGTGGAAGTCCTGCGAGGGGGCAAACCGGAAACCGTCAATGTGACGGTGGGGGAGAGGAAGTGATCCGCGTCCTGTTGACTGTTTCATCACCCGCTCTGCGCGCGGGATTGCGTGCTCTGCTTTCTTCGGATGGTGAGATCAAGATCATCAACGATACATTAGATGATGATTCGGAAGCCGATGTGGTGGTCACATCGGCTTCCCACGCTTCTTTGCTGGATGATGGGCTTGCCTCCTCCTCAGCCGCGACTCTATTCCTGAGCGATGACCAGTTCAAGGTCCATGAGCTGAGGCGTTTCGCGCGGGTATGGGGTATCTTGCCGACAGAGGCATCCGCTGAAGAATTGACCGCAGCCATCCACGCGCTGTCACAGGGATTGATCGTCGGCACAGCCGCGTTGTTGTTTGAATCAGAAAGCGAACCGCTATCACAGGGTCCGCTTACGGATCGAGAGTCTGAAGTTTTAGGGTTACTTGCAAAGGGGCTGGCGAACAAACAAATTGCAGTTACGCTGGGGATCAGCGAACACACTGTGAAATTTCACGTATCATCCATTTACACAAAATTGAATGTGACTAATCGAACTGAAGCGGTGCGTGAAGGTCTGCGCGGCGGTTGGATTGCGTTGTAAACGTAACTTACGTCATTGCGGGCGCAGCGAAGCAATCTCTCACTGAATTGACTTATACAAATGGACTGTGAGATTGCTTCGTCGGCTTTCGACGCTACGCGTCTCAACCCTCCTCGCAATGACGGAATTTAAAACATTCTTAACTGAGTATCCGCGCGTCTGCCATCTAATAGAACATAAGGGGCAATGCGGGTCACAACCACACCCAGTTTGCGCAGGGTGGTCAAATCACGTAACTTTTCGATCCTTCTTGCCCTGAGAATTGCGTCGGCGCCTCTCGGCCCGATCCCTGGAATGCGAAGAAGATCACGTCGCTCTGCTTTGTTGATCTCGAGGGGTTTCCCCTGCAGGTTTTGCTGTGCCCAGGCAAGCTTGGGGTCTGTCGCGAGAGGTAAATTGCCATCTTGAACGAACGGCATATCCTCCAGATCAAAGCCATAATCACGTAACAGAAACGATGCCTGATACAAACGATGTTCACGCATCGGATCCACCGCCAGTTTGTTTTCCATCGGCGTATCACGGATTGGATTGAACGCTGAAAAATAAGCGCGCTTTAAGCGAACATTTTTCATCAACCAATCGGTGGTCGTCAATAATTCCAAGTCACTTTCATCCGAACCACCTGCTACAAATTGTGTGATCGTCGACGGCCAACGGCCATTCCAGCCTTTATATGCGGGCTGGGATTGGCGGATCTCCTCCACCCATCGCAAGGGACGGAATAACTCTTCGATGAATGTTTTGTTGGGAGCAAGCCTGGCAAGACGATCTGTATTTGGCGCTTCGAGATTGATTGATACCCGATCAGCAAGCTGCATGAGACGTTCCACCTGTCCCTTTTCCGCGCCAGGCATGATCTTGAGATGCAGGTATCCACGAAAGCCAAGTTTGTTGCGCAAGATCTCTGCCGTATCCAGGATTTTGTTCTGTGTATTCGCGCCCCCCGCCGCGATCCCTGAACTGAGGAAGATGCCCTCTGCCATCTTCGATTGATGCAGCTTCATGAACAGTTCGGCGAACTCCTGTGGTTTGAAGGATGCACGCCGAAAATCGCGGCCTGCCCGGAAGGGACAGTAATAACAATCCCGTTCACAGGCGGAAGTGAGCAGTGTCTTGAGTAATTTGATCTGTTTACCATTTGGGAGCTGGGCAGGATGAACGAAGACGGCTTTCTCTTCTTTCGGCGTAAAACAGGCAGGCTTTGCTGGTTCGCCGCGTGACTCTTCCGCGTGTTCAAGTTCCATCTGCCCGGAAAGCGCGTGAAGGGTTTCAAGCTGGTCCATACATTGATTATAGAACATATTTTCTAGCTGCGCAAGTTCAATTTATTGCGCCGCACATAAATCACGGAAAAACGTCACTGTGTTCAGTCTCATCTCTTGGTTATACTGTCAAAACCAAAGGAGCGACGATATGTGTGAATTCTGTACACAACACGGAGAGGGGAAGAAGTGGTATCTGGCGATGGAGAATTATTCCATTGAACTCCTCGATCAAAATGACCGGCGCAAATATGCAACGGAATTCCTGAATGGATTCCATACCCGCGTTCCCAATAGCATGAAACAATTGGACATGATCCGCAAAACCCCACTCATGATGCTGGCAAAACCCATCCTGACCCGCGGACAGAAAGCGGATCATTATGGACAGGTGGTCCCAATCGAAGATGTGGAAAAGATCTTCGAGATGGTGCAGGGCGCAGTAAGACTTCCCTGTGTATGTCGACGCGTGACGACCGGAAACATGAACGCGCGTTATTGCTACGGTTTGACCCTTGATAAGCAGCTCCTGGATTCGCTCGATGATTCCTTCAGCCTGGAAACACTGACAAAAGAAGAAGCATTGGAATCCATCCGCAAACTCGATAAAGAGGGTCTCGTCCATTCGGTGTGGACGTTCCGAACGCCGTTCATCGGCGGACTGTGCAACTGCGACCAGGACTGCATGGCATATCGCATCACCCATGCCCGCAGGGATTATCCTGTCATGTTCCGCGCGGAATGGGTGGCAGAGGTTTCTGTGGACGCGTGCAATGGATGCCGCCTGTGCATGCGTCAATGCCAGTATGGGGCGATTCGGTATTCATCGAATAACAAAAAGGTGA
>Ga0105104_10002801_pt1 | contig 12586 bp, 12 predicted proteins | sample PPLLaktember2015_3_FD_87034 | JGI IMG/M metagenome (GOLD analysis project Ga0105104, IMG submission 87034) | Freshwater sediment microbial communities from Prairie Pothole Lake near Jamestown, North Dakota, USA - PPLs Lake P7 Core (6) Depth... | ecosystem: Environmental > Aquatic > Freshwater >...
CGCCGTAGATGTACTCCGCCTCCGGATGGGAGAGGCTGGCGACGAAGTCCGTCGCCTCGAGGCCGTCGACGGCCCGCATCATCTCGACGCCCGTGACGAGCACGACGTCCGCCATCCCGGACGCGATCGCCTGGTATCCAACCTTGACGGCCGACGCCCCCGAGGCAGGGCCGTTCTCCACGGCCTCGGCGGCCGCCGGCCACAGCGACAGCCGATCGACGAGGGCGCTCGCGATCGCCGTCTGGCGGTTGATGCGGCCCGCTCCCATGTTCGCGACGACCACCGCGCTCACCGGAATCTTCCCGAGGTTCGCGTGGTGGAGCGCCGCCAGCGAGGCCGTCGCCGCGAGGTCGACGAGGGGCCACTCCGACCGTCCGAACCGGGTCATCCCCGCGCCGATGACGTAGACGGGCCTCATGTCTTGCCTCCCTTCTCCCCGGTGACCTGGAGCCGAACCGTGTCTTCTCCGGGAAGGCGGATGGCCGCCGCTCCGGCAAGCGCCTCCGCGGGAACCGGACGGCGCCCCGAGACGAGGCGCGGCTTCGCGTCCAGGTACGTCTTCCGCGTCAGCACCCACGACGGCACGCCGCCGAGCTCGTGCTGCACGTCGTACTTCTTGTCGAGCGGGTACTCGATCATCCACCGGCGGAAGCCGATCGGGCTCTCCGCCACGATCAGCACCTCGTCCTGACCGCAGTGCTCGATGTGATACTCCATCTTCGCCGCGAAGAGGTGCGAGCCGACGCGCAGCCCCCGTCGAAGGGTGAGCGTGTGGTAGCTCATGCCGACCTTCGCGTCGACGAGCCGGCCGTTCACGAGCCCGGCCAGGACTCCGTCGATCAGGCCGACGAGGACGTACTCGTCCTTCACGCGGTACCGCTTGTACGCGAGGAGCTCCGAGTAGAGCCGCGCCGCCACGATGTCGTAGTAGTCCCTCTCGACAAGCAGGAGCGGGTAGATCGCCTGGAGCAGAATCGGCATCTCTTCGCGGCTCGCCTGGCGAACGATCATCTCTTCACCGCTCGCCAGGGTGATGGCCTTCGGGGGGTACGGCGGCATCTCCATCGCCGGCGGGCGAAGGAGGGCTTCCAGGTCGGTAACGCTTGCCATGCTCGCTCCTTTCGCGGAACCCCGCCTCTCGCGAAACGCGTAGACGAGCGGGGTTCTGCGATCGGCCTTGCGGCCAGGTTGTCTGTCCGGTGGAGACAATAGAGGCTCCGCGGGGAAACGTCAACACAGAGCCGCTCGGCGCGCTCCCCGAACCGGACGGGCGCCCTTCGTCCCCTACGCGGCCTTGCCGGACACCTCGGCCACGTCGAGCCGAAGCACGCACACCGAACGGACGGCGTCGTCGGAGATCCCGTCGGAGGGCCCGCCGTAGTGGGCCATCAGCGCCGCGAGGCCGCGCCGCTTCTCCTCGGGGTCCGCCACGATCGAAAGCCTTCCCGTGCCGATGACGCTCCGGAAGTGCACGCCCCAGGAGCACGCCGTGTCGCGCGCCACAACGTCGACGCCGATCTCGACCGCGAAGCAGGCGTTCGGGTTCCGCCGAACGACGTCGAGCTTGCGCCCTTCGGGGGCACAGTGGAAGTAGAGGCGCGCCCCGTCGTACCCGTAGCTCATCGGGACGACGTACGGCCGGTCCCCGTCGCAGAGGGACAGGTGGCAGACAGGTGCAGCATGGAGAACCTGGTCGATGTCGCTTCGGCTCGTGATCTCTCGATCGCTTCGTCGCATTCCTGACCTCCTCGATCCGCTCTCCGGGCGGCCCCGGTGCGCCTCGAGCCTTCATGCTATACTGCACGGCTCTAGAGCGCGAGCGCTCGCGGAGCCCGTCGCCGCTCCGAACGCGGAGAGGAGAATCCTGTGTCCTACGACTACGACGTCTGCGTCATCGGCCTCGGTCCCGCCGGCATGGCCGGCTCGATCATGGCCGCCGAGATGGGTCTGCGCGTTCTCGGCATCGAGAAGCGGAGCCTGGGCGGCGAGTGCATGTCGGTCGGCTGCATTCCGAGCAAGGCGCTTCTGCGAACGGCCCACCTCCGCCACGCCGTCTCGAGGCTCGCGGACTTCGCGCTCGCCGGGGTGAATCCGCCGGAGCCCGTCCGTCCCTTCGAGCACATCGCCGAACATCTCCGGTTCATCGACGAGAAGAAGACCCGCGCGATGTTCGCCAAGGTCGATCTCAAGCTGCGCGAGGGCCCGGCGTCGTTCGTCGACTCGCACACCGTGGAGGTCGCCGGCCGCCGCCACACGGCCAAGCGCGTCTTTGTCTGCACCGGGACGCGCCCCGCCGTCCCCCCGATCCCGGGGCTCTCGAGCGTCAAGTACCTCACGAACGAGACGGTGTTCGGGCTCGACGAAGTCCCCAAGAGCCTGATCATCCTCGGCGGCGGCGCCGTCGGGTGCGAGATGGCGCAGGCGTTCTCCAGGCTCGGATCGCACGTCTCGGTCGTGCACATGGATGAGCACTTGCTCCCAAACGGCGACTGGGACGCCGGCCGTTTCCTCGAGGACGTCTTTGCCGCAGAGGGAATCGAGGTGCACAACAACCGCAGGATCAGCGAGGTGTCGGAGACGAGCGGCGGCGTGGTCGTCCGGACGAACGCCAACGAGACCCTGCGTGGAGCCAAGCTCCTCGTCGCCGCCGGGCGGCGGTTCGACGCCTCGGAACTGCACTTGGAGAACGCCGGCGTCGAGGTCGACGAGCACGGGATCTGCGTCGACGGCACCCTGCGCACGACCCAGCGCCACATCTACGCCCCCGGGGACGCGAACGGCGCGTACCTCCTGTCCCACGCGGCGATGCACCAGGGGATGATCGCCCTCCTGAACTCGATGCTTCCGCGACCGTTCCGCCGCAACTTCCGCCGCTACGTCGTGCCGTGGGCCGTGTTCACCGAGCCCCAGATCGCCCACGTCGGCTGGCTCGAGCGCGACCTCAAGGCGAACGACGTCGAGTACGAGACGATCGAGGCCAAGTACGAAGACTACGGCGCCGCCATCGCGGAGGGGAACGCCGTCGGCGCCGTCCGGGCCTACGTGTCTCCCACCGGGCGCATCTACGGCACCCGCATCATCGGCGAGGGGGCGAGCGAGATGATCAACGAGTGGGGACTCGCCATTCAGAACCGGCTCCGAATCCACAAGATCATGATGCTCCAGCACGCGTTCCCCTCGATGTCGTTCCTCTCGAAGCGCGTCGCCGAGGGGTGGATGATGAACCGGATGAAGTCCCCGCGCGTGCAGAAGCTCATCCGATTCCTGGGGTGAGAGGCGGGCGACCGCGCTTCGGTACGCCGTTGACACCCCTTGCGGCGAGCGATATCATTCACGAACCGCGACGGTATCATTTGCGGACCTCATGAGGTTTTGAGAAGGAGAGTCTTTCGTGGAGCAGGGAGACAAGCGACTACCCAAGCGGGTTGGCAAGTACATCCATTCGATCGGTCGCCGAAAGCGCGCCACCGCTCGCATCTACCTCGTAGAGGGCGATGGGACGGTCATCGTGAACAATCGCCCTGCCGCGGAATACTTTTCAGCGTTCCTCCGCTCGCAGGAACACCTGGAGAAGACGCTCCAAGTGCCATTCACCATCACCGGGACCGTCGGCCGATACAGCGTGAAGGCCCGCGTTCGCGGCGGCGGGTTCACCGGCCAGATGGAAGCCGTGCGCCTCGGGATCGCTCGCGCCCTCTGTGGCGTGACCCTCGAGTACCGCACTCCGCTGAAGCAGGCCGGACTCCTCGAGCGCGACGCGCGCGAGGTCGAGCGAAAGAAGATCAACCGGCGAAAAGCCCGCAAGAGCGAGCAGTACTCGAAGCGCTAACCAAGCGGAGGCACCGACGTGAAGCAGGGGATCCATCCGGAGATGAAGAAAGCGGTCGTGCATTGCGGCTGCGGCGCGGAGTTCGAGACCGTCTCGACCGTGCAGGACATGCATGTTGACATCTGCTCCAAGTGCCATCCGTTCTTCACGGGCGAGGAGAGATTCGTCGACACCGAGGGGCGAGTCGAGCGGTTCCAGCGCAAGTACGCGGCCTCTCAGCCCGCCCAGCCCACCAAGAAGGCCGGGAAGTGAAGCCGCCCGTCGGCGGACAAGCGGTCATCGAAGGCGTGATGATGCAGAACGGCGACCGGATCGCGGTCGCCGTTCGTCGTCAATCCGACGGGCAGATCCTCGTCCGGTCCATCCCCAGCCGCGCTCGTTTCCGGCGCATCGGCCGGGTCCCGTTCGTCCGGGGAATCTTCCGGATGTACGACATGCTCGCCCTCGGCCTGCGGGCGCTCAACCTCTCCACACAGCTGGCGTTCCCGGAAGAGGAGCAGATGAGCAAGGGCGGGACGGTCGTCATGTTCGCTGTGTCCATGGTCATCGCCGTCGGCGCGTTCGTGGTGCTCCCCCTCGTCCTCGCCAACGCCGTGCCGACGCTGCGACTCGGAAACTCCATCCTGTTCAACCTCGCCGAAGGCGGGATCCGGCTTTCGTTCCTCTTCATCTACCTCGTCGCCATCTCGCGCATGAAGGACATCCACCGCGTGTTCCAGTATCACGGCGCCGAACACAAGGTCGTCTACACGTACGAGGCCGACGAACCGCTGACGGCGGAGAACGCCCGCAAGCACACCTCGCTTCACCCTCGTTGCGGGACCGCGTTTCTGATGACCGTCTTCGTCATCGCGATTCTCGTGTTCTCGCTCGCCGGAAACCCCGCGCTGTGGCTCAAGATCCTGTCTCGCCTGCTCTTGCTTCCCGTCGTCGCCGGGGTCTCGTACGAGTTCCTCCGATTCACGGGCAGGCACTTCGATCACTTGTGGGTTCGGGTTCTGGCGCAGCCCGGGCTGTGGCTGCAACGCTTGACCACGGCCGAGCCGACCGACGACATGATCGAGGTCGCGATCGCCTCGCTCCAGCGCACCTTGGATACAGCGGAACCCGCGACCGCGCCGGCGCCCGGCGACTAGTCCCCTTCGGCCCTTCTTCGTCGCTCTCCCCGTCCTCCCCTCGCCGCTTCAGAACGACAGCGAGGCATTCGGCGTCAAGGAGAGCGGATGCGATTCCCCGAGCGAGAAGTGCCGGAACGCCCCCGCCGCAGCGATCATCGCCGCGTTGTCGGTGCACAGAGAGAGGGGCGGGAAGCTGACCTCAATCCCGCGCTTCGCGCCGTCCTCTACGAGACGCTCCCGGAGGTGCCGGTTCGCCGCGACGCCCCCAACGACGACGAGCTTCGTTCGGTGGAACCGCCACGTCGCCTCGAGCCCCTTCTTGGTGAGGATGTCGACCACGCTCGCGAGGACCGACGCCGCAATGTCTTCCCGCTTCTCGCGGGGGTTCTTCCGCAGGTGGTAGAGGACCGCCGTCTTGAGCCCCGAGAAGCTGAAGTCGAACCCCGTCGAGTCGCTCATGGGGCGCGGAAGGGGTATGGCTTTTGGGTTTCCGACCGACGCCAGGCGGTCGATCTCCGCGCCGGCCGGGTACCCGATCCCGACCATCTTGCCGATCTTGTCGAGGGCCTCCCCGGCGGCGTCGTCGACCGTGGAGCCGACAACCTGGTACTCGCCGTAGCGGGTGACGTCGACGAGCACCGTGTGCCCGCCGGAGACGACGAGCCCCATGAACGGCGGCTCGAACAGTGGGCGGTGGAGTCGGTGCCCGAACAGGTGTCCCTCGAGATGGTTCACGCCGACGAACGGAACGCCGAGCGCGAACGCCATCCCTTTGGCGTGCGACACGCCGACCAGGAGTGGTCCGACGAGCCCCGGTCCGTACGTCGCCGCAACGAGCGACAGGTCGCGCGCCTCGACGTGAGCGGCGTCCAGCGCGTCGCGCACGATGTACGGCAGTTTGACCACATGGTTGCGCGACGCGACCTCGGGGACGACGCCGCCGTATCGCGCATGGAGGTCGGCCTGGGTGTAGACGATGTTCGAGAGGATCTCGGTCTCGCCGCGGAGCACCGCGGCCGACGTCTCATCGCACGACGTTTCGATGCCGAGGGTGAGGGACGCACCGGCGTCCGTCATCGGATGTACTCCGGCTTCAGCACTCCGATGTACGGAAGGTTCCGGTAGAGCTCGGCGTAGTCCATCCCGTAGCCCACGACGAACGCGTCCTTCTCGAGCTCGAACCCGATGTAGTCGACCTGCGTCTGGATCTCGCGTCGGGCGACCTTGTCGACGAGCGTGCAGACGCGCACCGACGCGGGGTCCCTCGCCTCGAAGTTCCGCCGCAAGTACTCGATCGTGTAACCGGTGTCGATGATGTCCTCGACGATCAGGATGTCGCGCCCCTCGATCGGCCGTTGCAGATCCTTCACGAGGCGCACGGCGCCGGGCGCCGTCCCGTTGCCGTACGAGGAGACGCTGATCAGGTCGTACTCGACCGGCATCGGCATCGCGCGCGCCAGGTCGGCCATGAAGACCAAGGCCCCGCGCAGGATGCAAACGAGGAAGAGCGGTCGCCCGCTCACATCGCGGGCGAGGCCTCCGGTCGTGTAGTCGGCGGTGATCTGTGCCGCCAGCTCGTGCGTCCGGCGAGCGATGGCCTCCTCGGTGAACAACACCCGTTCGATGCGTGCGGCGAGGTCGATCGAAGCCATGGCCTCCTACCCCTTCTTCTCCCGGACGCGGAACTTCGCGTCGAGCTTCCCCATGCGTTCGGTGATTCCGCCGTACTCGAGCTCGTGGTAGCCGAGCATCGCCGGCCCGGAGAAGCCCTGCTCGCGGATGAACGTCGCCTTCTGGGCGGCCTTGTTGCGCACCCAGTCCCAATACGGATGGTCGAAGGCGTCCACCGCCTCCGTCAGTTTCCCCTCGCGAACGCAATAGGCAAGGCACGAGACGATCGGCGGTCCGTCGAAGAACGATACTGTGCTCCCCGCCTTCACCGGCATCAAGGGGCCGGTGTGGCTGCCGCGCATGAACCCGGAGACTAGGTGAGCGATGTTGTACGGGGCGAGCACCTCGCCCGTCGCCGGGAAGCTCTTCTGCGTCCGAACGAGCAGGATCGGATCGTCCTTCCCGACGTACTTCCCTGCAATGTTGCGCAGCCGCGTCGTGCAGCAGACGGCGGCGATGTCGCCATCGTGACGGGATCGAATCGTCTCGATCACAAAGCGGCCGTTGTCGCGGAGAAGCGCGACCAGGTCGTAGACTTCCTCGGGCGTCACGAGCTCGATGACGCGGTCGCCCTCGATGTGATCGACGTCCATGATCGTGAAGGTGAACCCTTCTCCGACCACGGAGGAGAGCGCCAGCCCGGCGTTGTACATCGGGTCGGCGAACCCGAGGTAGAGTGGCAGGTTGTACGCGCCCGGCTCGGTCTTGTCCGCCGTGAACAGGAGAAACGGCTCGTTCGGCCGCTCCTCGAACGTCATCTCGGCCACGGCCGGGCCAAGCCCCTTCGCGTTCCCGGAGAACGCGTCCTTCAGAAGATCCTGTCCGGCGCCGTAGAGGCCCTGTCGCTTGGCGACGCTCGTACCCGCGAGGAACGCGTCCCACGCGAGCTTGTGGATCACCGAGTCGTCGGTCCCCCGCTCGTGCGACATCAGGATGGCCACGTCGTCGCCGGTGTGAGTGACGGCGAAGTCGATCACGCGTCCCTTTCCGCCCTCCCGCACCGCGTCGCGCACGGCGTCGAGGAGCGCGTCGCTCGGACGCAGGTGGCCTCCGATGCTGCCGACGTCCGCCTTGATGGCCGTCAGTGTGACCTTCATCCCCCAGACCTCCGAGAAAAGGATCGGTGCCAATAGCCGACCCGGCCAGCTATTGGCACACGACACCATTATATCCGTCGACCGGGAACGGCGGCAATCGCGCCTCGCCGTCCAGCTGGCGAAGGCCCCAGGCGGACCCTCCTGAGGCGGCCGGCGTTCGTGACGACGTTGATCGACGAGAGCGCCATCGCCGCCTCGGCGACGAGCGGGTGGAGCAACCCCGCGACCGCAAGCGGGATCGCCACGACGTTGTAGAAGAACGCCCAGAAGAGGTTCTGGCGGATCTTGCGGAACGTCGCGCGGGAGAGGCGCACGGCGCGCGCGACCGCCGCCGGCTCTCCGGACACGAGGGTGACGTCGCCCGTCTCGATGGCGACGTCCGTCCCGGTTCCGAGGGCGATCCCGACGTTCGCCGCGCGGAGCGCGGGCGCGTCGTTGATCCCGTCCCCGACCATCGCCACGACGCGACCCTCGCCCTGCAGTCCTTCGATCACTCGGACTTTCCCCTCGGGCAGCACCCCGGCCTCGACCCGCTCGATTCCGACCGCTTGGCCCACGGCGCGCGCCACGCGTTCGTTGTCTCCGGTAAGAAGGACGACGTCAAGCCCGAGCGCCCGGAGTTCCGCGATCGCCGCGGCCGCACCGGCCTTCGGCCTATCGGCGATTCCGAGGACGCCAAGCCAGCCCGACGAATCGGCAACGACGATCGCCGACTTGCCGTTCGCCTCGAGCGCGTCGACGGCCGAGCCGGCCGCCGAGTCCCCGGCTCCGACCTCGCCGCGAATCCAAGCGACGGAGCCGACGAGAACGTCTCGCCCGTCGACCCGCCCCCGAACGCCGCTTCCGGGGAGCGCGACGAACCCCTCGAGGGGAGAGAGCCGGATGCCGCGCCCTTCGCACGCGGCGACGACCGCTCGCCCGAGAGGGTGCTCCGAGCCCCGCTCGACGCTCCCCGCGAAGCGGAGAAGGTCCGACTCGCCGACTCCGAAGGAGACGGCGTCCGTCACCTCCGGGCGCCCTTCGGTGATCGTTCCGGTCTTGTCGAAGACGATCGTGTCGACCTTCCGCAGCGTCTGGATCGCCTCGCCGCTCCGAAACAGGATCCCGTTCTCCGCTCCCTTTCCGCTTCCCACCGAGAGAGCGGTCGGCGTCGCAAGGCCCAAGGCGCACGGACAGGCAATGACGAGCACCGCGACCGCCGCGAAGAGCGCCCTCGAGAAGGGCGAGAGATCCCCGTGAACCCACGGAAGGAAGCCGCTTGCCCAGGCTGTGATTCCGGCGAACGCCCCCGGCGCGACGAGCCAGAGGACGAACGTCGCGAGGGCGAGCGCAAGGATGACGGGCACGAAGACCCTCGTCACGCGGTCGGCGAGCGCCTGGATCGGCACCTTCGATCCCTGCGCCTCTTCGACGAGGCGGATGATCTGGGCGAGGAACGTATCCTTCCCGACCGCGCCGGCTTCCACGTGGAGCAGTCCTTCGACGTTCAGGGTCGCCCCGATGACCCTGTCCCCCGCCGCCCGCCGCACCGGAATCGACTCGCCCGTGGCGATCGACTCGTCCACGTGGCTCTCCCCGCTCACGACGACCCCGTCGGTGGGCACCTTGGCCCCGGGGCGCACGACCATCACGTCGCCGATCGCGACGTCCTCGATCGCAAGGTCGATCTCCCGGCCATCCCGAACTACGCAGGCCGTCTTCGCTCCGAGGGAGAGAAGCCGCCGGATCGCCTGCGACGCTCGCCCCTTCGCCCGAGCCTCCACCCAGCGCCCGGTGAGGTGAATCGCCAGGATCATGGCCGCCACGCCGGCGTAGTCGTGCACGGACGGCGCGGCGCCCATCTCCGCCGCGACCGCGACGAACCCCGTCGCGAGCGACGCAAGCGCACCCAGTGCAATCAACGTGTCCATCGTCGGCGTGCGCCGGACGAGCGCACGCAGCCCGGCGACGAGGGTCGGGCCGCCCGCCCAGAAGATGACTGGGAGCGCGAGGAGAACGGTGCCCGCGTGGTAGCCGAGGGGCGACGGCCAGGCGACCCCGAAGAACATCTCCGGAACCATCCAAACGACGATGGGGATCGCGAGCAGCCACGCGAAGGCGGCGCGGCGCCGCGCGGCGAGCACGTCGCGACCGCCGGCGTCGTCATCCTCCGCGATTCCATACCCCGCCAGACGCACGGCGGCGGCAAGCCTCCCCTCGGCAACGCCCGTCAATGCTTCCACCCGCGCGATTCCGGTCATCGGGTTGACGACGGCGGCGCTCACCCCGGGCACGGCTCGGAGCGCCTGCTCGACCGCTTGGGCGCACGCCGCGCAGTGCATCCCCTCGACCCGCAGCGTCGTGGTTCGCTCTTCGTTCGCCATCGTCTCCCCTAGAAGTGCTTCAGGTACCGAAGCGTCTCCATCATCTCGTCGATCCGGGTCTCGCCGCCGTCGGCGAGGATGGCTTCGCGCACGCAGTGCTTCATGTGCGACGCCGTAAGCGCCTGCGCGACCTTTGACAGCGCGGACTGGACAGCCGCAATCTGCTTGAGGACGTCCACGCAGTACGCCTCGTCGTCGACCATCCGGATGACCCCGGAGAGGTGCCCCGATGCCGTGCGCAGCCGTCGCAGGAGATCGGACTTCAGTCCGCTATCCTGGCTCAAACTCCCTTCCTTCATGTCTTTCACCTCTACCCACCCCCCGTGGGATGGGATACTCTACGCCTTCGCCGGCCGCTCGTCAAGGATTGGTCTGAGGAGGCGAGGAGATGTCCCACAGGTGCGTGTCGGGAGGGGGGACAGAGGTCCGCGCTTCTCGCTCGGACGTCGGCAGTTGACTTGCGGCTTCGTCGGGACTAGGTTGGATTCACCAACAGCGGGGTCGCCTTCCGCGTTCGTTCTGGATCGGGGCCAGGTTCTCCGGATCTGGCATGTACGAAACAAGAAGGAGAGGGGGAAGGCGGCCCCTACCTTTTGCCCAACCCAGTCGATCCGACAACAGGCTTCGGCAGCCGCCCAGGAACAGGGAACCGGTTCGCGAAGGATACGAAAGAAACAGGCGGGGCCTGGCTTTTCATCTAGTGAAGAGGGACGACTCCCCCGAACCAACCCCGCCACTTCGTGTGTACCACTCCTGAGCGCAGTTGTCAATGGCCGGCGCACCGGCGCCGGAGGACTTCGCCGTCAGGAGCGTCTCAACTCCCGCCCTGCGCTGCCGAATCGGGGCGAGGAGAGAGCGCGCGGAACCCCCGAGAGGGCGCGCTCACGCCGGGCGAGAACGCAGTCCCCTTCAATGCCCAAGCCGGCGGTCTCGCCCCCGTCCGACCCGGGCAGGAGTCGTAATCTGGGCCACCCTGCGGGGCTGCGGCCGTCCGCTCTATGGTCGCCGCTGAGCGGACGGCTAGGCAGTTACGCTCTTCGGTCATGCGAAACTCGTACAAGTCCTCACCAGCCCAGAATAGGAGCGGGGTGGGCGTCGTGTGCCCACCCCGCTCCTACACCTCGGCGGACGATCTTGGAACTCCCGCATGGCCGAAGGCGGGGGAGATCCAATCACTCATGCCCGCTGCGGCAGCGCAGTCGTTGCGGCCTGCCTCCCTCCTGACCTGCTTCCCGAGGAATCGACAGAGGAGGTCGGATGCAGCAATCGAGCTTCGCCAGGACGAAGATCGTGTACGCCGTAGAGCAGATTGAGTTAGGCATTCCCACGCACAAGATCGCCCGCAAGCACGGCGTTAGCGACAAGACCGTGCACCTGGAGCGACGGAGGCGTGAGGGCGGCAGCCCGAGCGAACTGAAATGGCTGAAGCAGCGTGACCTCGCAGTGTGGCGGCCCCGACGAAACGAGGCCTCTCTAAGGCGTCACCGCCACGAAGCCGGGCCCGCTCGCTCCAGTGATAAAGCTCTGGTTGACTCCTGAGCCATCCACGTTCGCTCGGCCGATGGTGTCTCCGCCGTTGTTCGCCCAGTAGATGTACCCGCCGCCGACGGCGACGCCTTCCGGGTACGTTGCCCCGGTGATGAAGTCCTGGTTGACTCCTGAGCCATCGAGGTTCGCTCGGCCGATGGTGCTTCCGGCACAGTTCGCCCAGTAGATGTAGGAGCCATCCACAGCCACGCCCCGGAGGTCAGAGAGTCCGGTGATGAAGCTCTCGTTGACTCCTGAGCCATCGAGGTTCGCCCGGCCGATGGTGTTTCCGGCATAGTTCGCCCAGTAGATGTAGGAGCCATCCACGGCCACGCCCCACGGGCCAGAGAGCCCGGCGATGAAGCTCTCGTTGGCTCCCGTGCCATCAAGGTTCGCCCGGCCGATCACGCCTACGGACCTATCTGCCCAGTAGATGTGCGTTCCGTCGACGGCGATGCCCCCCGCGTAGAGCCATGAGGGTGTGATGAAGCTGTAGTTGGCTCCTGAGCCATCGAGGTTCGCCCTTCCAATGGCGTTCTCTGCGGACCAGTAGACGTATGCCCCGTCGACGCCGACGCCTAGCGCGACCGGCAGTGGGTAGCTGGTGATGTTCTGTCTGACTTCTGAGCCATCGCTGTTCGCGCGACCGATGGCGCCGCTCGCCATATTCGACCAGTAGATTGCGCGGGGTTCGGTCCCCGTCCCTTGGATCGCGAAGTTGTACGGGTTCTCGTCCGCATCGTCGCTGGCAATGTTGATCGTGGCACTCCTCAGCCCTACTGCGCTCGGATCAAACCGCACCGCGAAGGTCGTCGTACCCCCGCTGCTCGCAACGGTGCTTGTCGCCGGGGGCGTCGTCACCGAGAAGTCCGCGGCGTTCGTTCCCCCAACGACAACCTTCGGGCTGCCCGTCAGGCTGAGATCCCCTGACCCTGTGTTGCGGATCGTGAACGTGTGGTCCACCGTCCCCGTGGCGGTGTC
>Ga0105104_10002802_pt1 | contig 12586 bp, 8 predicted proteins | sample PPLLaktember2015_3_FD_87034 | JGI IMG/M metagenome (GOLD analysis project Ga0105104, IMG submission 87034) | Freshwater sediment microbial communities from Prairie Pothole Lake near Jamestown, North Dakota, USA - PPLs Lake P7 Core (6) Depth... | ecosystem: Environmental > Aquatic > Freshwater >...
ACCCAGGCCATCGGCCAGCGGTTCCACGGCGTCGCCGGGCTCGCGGTCTCCATGCCCGCCGCCGCACTCGCCACCACCCCGCTGGGCCTTCTCCAGGCGCACGGGCACATCACCCCGATGGTCCTCCTCGCCTGCCTCGGCCTCGCCCTGATGCTCCTCGGACCGTACACGCTCGAGCTGCTCGCGCTCCGGCGACTCGACGCGGGCACCTTCGGCACGCTGATGAGCGTCGAGCCCCCCGCCGCCGCCCTGGTGGGCGCGGTGATGCTCCGCCAGATTCCGGGCTGGGGTCAGGCGCTCGGCATCGCGCTGGTGACCGTCGCGGCCATCGGCGCGGCGCGGACCGGCCGGGCTGCGGAATCCTCGGCCGAAGCCGCGGCCGCGGCGCCCGGCTGAGTCATGCCGAGCGCGTGACCGCTTCTGCACCTGGGGCAGCGCAGCGAGCACCACCTCCGACCTCCGCTCCGACCGTCGCGCACACCCGGCACGGTCGCCGGGAGTGCTACCGCCCCGTGCCGGTGCAGGCCCGGGCGTGCGGGCAACCGGCGCCCCAGGGCGGCTGGCCGTGCTACACCCGTCGGCTGGTGGCAGCCATCACCCTCCTCGTCGCGGGCGTCCCGGGCCGCATGGGCTCGGCCGTCGTGCGCGCGGCCACCGAGGAGCCGGGGGTGAAGGTGGTGGGGGCGGTCGCCCGCCCCGGGGCTCAGGCCCGCGGAAGGGACGTGGGCACGCTCTCCGGCGTCTCGGCCCTGCACCTCCCCCTGCGGGACGACTTCTCCGCCGCGCTGATGGACGTCCGTCCGGACGCGGCGGTGGACTTCACCACCCCCGAGTCCGCGACCGACTTCGCCGAGGCCTGCGCCCGCCAGGGCGTTCCCTTCGTCACCGGCACCACCGGCTTCACCGTTGCCCACCGCGAGCGGCTCGACCGGGTGGCGGCGCGGATCCCGCTCGTCCTCTCGCCCAACATGTCGGTGGGGGTCCACGTGATGCTCGAGGCCGCATCGCTCCTCGGCCGCGTCCTGGGCACCGGCTGGGACGCCGAGGTGCTCGAGCTGCACCACCGGCTGAAGAAGGACGCGCCGAGCGGGACCGCCCTCCGCATCGCCGAGGTGGTGGCGAAGGCGCGCGGCCAGGACGCGGGCGTGATGCGCCTGGTTCGCGCCGGCCAGGTGGGCGAGAGGCCACCCGGAGAGATCGGCGTGCAGACCCTCCGGGGCGGTGACGTGGTCGGCGAGCACACCGTCTTCTTCCTCGGCCCCGGCGAGCGCATCGAGCTCAGCCACCGGGCCACCAGCCGCGATCAGTTCGCCAAGGGCGCGCTCCGCGCTGCGCTCTGGATCCGGGGGCAGCCTCCCGGCCAGTACGGGATGCGGGACGTGCTCGGGCTGTGAGCAGCGCCTCCCCGAACGAGCACGGACCCGTCTACGTGGGCCTGGGCGCGAACCTGGGGGACCCGGAGCGGACGCTCGTCGCGGCGGTCGAGGACCTCTCGCGTCTTCCGGATGTCGAGCTGCGCCGGTCCTCGTCCCTCTACGCCGCGGCGCCCCTCGGGCCCTCCCAGCCCGAGTTCCGGAACGCGGTGGTCGCGCTCGCCGTCGCACGCAGCCCGGAGTCGCTCCTGGCCGCCCTCCTGGACATCGAGCGGGCGCACGGACGCGTGCGCACCGAACGCTGGGGGCCCCGCCTCCTCGACCTGGACATCCTCCTCTGGGGAGAGCGGGTCGTGGATCAGCCCGGGCTCCACGTCCCCCATCCGGAGCTGCATCGCCGGCGGTTCGCGCTGGAGCCGCTGGCCGAGCTGGACCCTCAGGCCCACCACCCCGTTCTCCAGAAAACGGTCGCCGAGCTGCTGGCGGGCGTGAGAGATCAGCCCGTGCAGCGCCTCGATTCCGTGCTGTGGAGACCTCGATGACGATGGCCACAACCGCCCTGGCGCTCCTGCTCGCCCAGGGCCAGCCGCTTCCGCCGGGACACCCGCCCCTCAACGGCGGCGCCGTACCGGCGAAGCCCCTGCCGTCCGGAGCCTCTGCCGGCCAGAAGTCCGACGAGCAGGCGCTGCCCCCCGGCCATCCGCCGCTCGTGCCGGGGACCCAGAGCGCCGACCCGGGCGGTGGAGGCGGCGCGCTCCCGCCAGGCCATCCGGCGATTCCGTCCGCCCCGGGACCATCCGCCGCTACGCCGGCCGGCGCGGGGAATCCCGCCGAAGGGCTTCCCGCCGGTCACCCCAGCGTCGCCCCCGGCGCGGCGGCTCCGACCTCCGACGAGCTCCTCAAGAAGATGGATGCCACCCCGGACCTCAAGACCCGTCCCAAGCCCTACGAGGTCGCGGCGGCGATCGGGAAGCTCTACTACGGCCGCGCGCGCTGGGCCGACGCGCGCGACTTCTTCACCCAGGCCGAGAAGACCGCCGAGCCGGTCCGCGCGCTCTTCCTCCAGCAGAGAAAGGGGGTGAAGGGCGAGCTCCCCGACGCGTCCACCGCCGGCTGCCGGATCGCGGGCGACATGGGCGTGGACAGGGCGGCGGAGCGGGCCCGCACCCTCGCGGCGCAGAAGCAGCCCGGGCCGGCAGCGGCATGCGCGCTGGCGGCCCTCGGCCCGGTCGTCGACTCCACCGCGCTTCTGGGCAACGCTCTGGCTCTGCTGGGGGACCTGAAGGGCGCGCTCGCGGCCTACGAGCGCGTGCTCCAGATCCAGCCCCGGGATGCGGCCGCCCTCTACGGACACGGCGCGGTCACCTTCGACCTGAAGGGGGACGACCTCCAGGCCTTGAAGGCCGCCCGGAAGGAGCTGCAGACATCCGCGGAGGTCTCGCCCTCGGCTCCCCAGGCCACCTCGGCGCGTGCGCTGGCCGAGCGCATCGGCCAGGTCATCGCCGCGGGCGGAGCGACCAAGTTCGCCCGCCAGCAAGAGAAGGTGCGGGCCGAGGCGACGCCGGTCGTCGTCGCCGCGCCCCCGACGGCCGCGCCCCCGATGGCCGCTCCCCCGATGGCCGCTCCCCCGCCGTCGCAGCCGGGACCGCAAGCGTCGGGTCCGGCCGCGCCGCCCCAGATCAGCAAGGAGACCATGGAGGCGTTCCAGAAGGTCGAGGTGACGCCCGAGATGAAGGCCAACTTCGCCCGGCTCATCGAGGACGGGGAGGCGAAGCTGGCGGCCAACAAGTACCAGGATGCCCTCGACAACTACCGACAGGTGATGCCCTACCAGCCGGACAACCCCCGGCTGCGCGCGGGGATGGCCTGGGCGCTGGTCGGCCTCCAGCGCCAGCCGATGGCGGACAACGTGTGGCGGGTGGCGGTGACCTCGGATCCGGCCTCGGTCGACGCGCTGGGAGACCGGCTGTCGAAGGCGGGGAACAAGGAGAGCGCCCGCGCCATCTGGACGAAGCTGCAGGCCACCGCGCCGGACTACGCCTCGAGGTCCGGCGTGCAGAAGAAGCTCAGCGGCTCGCCCTGAGCTCGCCCCCCGCCTTCGCCCCCGGCACCTCCTTCATCGTCGCCGGCCCGGCGAGGGTCGGCACGGCGAAGGTGACCTCGTCCCGGCCGAGGAACTGAGCCGGCCCGTCGAGAAGCCGGAGCATCCCCCGACGCCTCATCCACGCCACGGAGAGGGTGAGCAGCACTGCGGCCGAGGCCATGGTGAGCCGGAGCCCCACGTGGTCCCCGAGCCAGGAGAGCGCGAGCAGCCCCGTCGCGTAGCCCACGCCGAGCACCATCGTGTAGAGGCTGCTCACCCTCGCCTGGAGCAGGCGCGAGACACGGCTCATGCAGGTGGCATTCACCCCGGTGAGGGTGGACAGGTAAGCGCCCCCGAGCAGCGCCACCAGCACCACCGCCATCCAGAAGGAGGGGACCAGCCAGTAGGCGATGGCGACGGTGCCAAGCAGGAGCGTCATCCGGCTCACCAGGCGCCGGCGCCCCCAGCGGTCGGCGAGGGTGCCGGTGAGCACCGCGGCGGCGATCGCCCCGACGCCCTGAGCCGCGGCGAGCAGCGAGGTGCCGGACGCCCCGTGACCGAAGACGGTGATGGCGTACACCGGGATGAGGGCGATGAAGGGCGCCACCAGCACCGAGATGAGGCTGGTCAGCACCAGGGCGGTCCGGATCCCGGCGTCCTCGCGCGCCACCCGGAACCCGGTGACGATCTCCGCCCACAGGTCGTCGTGCTCCCGGTGCTCGGCCCTGGGCGGCAGTTGCACCAGCATGAGCGAGACGAGGACGGCGACGAAGCTGGCGGCGTTGCAGAAGAACGCGGTCGCCAGGCCCCCCGCGGCCATGGCCAGCGCCGCCAGTGACGGTCCGATGATGCGGCCCAGGTTGTACTGCGCCGAGCTGAGGCTCAGGGCAGAGAGGAGATCCTCGGCGGGCACCAGCTCGGCCAGCAGCGAGGAGTAGACCGGCGCGACCAGCGCGTTCACGCAGCCGGCGAGGAACGCCAGCACCGCCACCGCGGGCACCGAGAGTCGGTCGGTGAGGGCGAGCACGGCCAGCACCGCGGCGATGAGGATCTGCGCCGTGGTGAGGATGGAGAGGAGCCGCCGCCGGTCGGTCCGGTCGGCGAGGGCGCCCGCCACCGGTCCCAGGACCAGCGAGGGCAGATAGATGAGCGCAGCCACCGTGCCCGTCCAGCCGGCCCGGCCGGTGACCTCGGTGACGTAGACCCCCACCCCGATGGTCTCCATCCACGTGCCGACGTTGGAGATGAACGCCCCCAGCCAGAACCGGACGAAGTTCGGATGGCGAAAGGCGCGAAGCGAGGACAACCGGTCCTGCCTCGCGCGCACGGCGCGGGCGACGGCGAGATCCAAGGGAGAGTGACCGGAGACGAGTCTAGCCGGTCGCCGGTGGCACCGCAGGCACAGTCCAGCACCGTTTTCCGGCCGCAGCGAAGGCTTGCAGCGCGGGGAGGGTCCCTGGCAAGGAGGGAGGACCGGAGCCCACCCGTGCTCGCATTCGTCGACACGCCCCGTCCTTCGCATCCCCGCCGCCGTGCGCTGCGCGGCCCTCTCCTCGCGCTCGCCGGAGCCATCGTCCTGTACGTCGCGCTGTGGGTCATTCCCTGGCGGCTCCATCCGTCCACCGGCGAGGGTGCGCTCCGCGTCTACCAGGTGGGACAGGATGGCGCGCTGCGGGAGGTCCCCGAGGGAGGAGCGGTGGCCGCGGGCGCGAAGGTGGCGTTCGGGGTCAGCTCGGAGCGCGAGGCCTCGGTGGTGGTCCTCGGGCTCCTTCCACGGCGCGTGGTGCTGGTGAGCCCGTCGCAGCCGGCCACCGGTGCGATCGAGCGCATCCGTGCGGGCGGGCAGACCGTGCTCGCCGACCGCCCGACCCTCCAGGGTCAGCCGGGGACGGTCCGGTTCCTCGCGGTGTTCTGCAAGAGCGCGCTCCCGCCCGACACGGTCCTGAAGGCAGGACAGCGGGCGCTGGCCGTGGCTCAGGGCGACCCGGACGCGGTCCGCACCCTGGACCTCGGCTGCGGCGAGGCCTTCGCCGGCGCGCGGGTCACGACGCCCTGACCGAGTGCGGCCGCCCTGACCAACCGACTGCGGCCGCCCCGACCAACCGACTGCGGCCGCCCTGACCCCGCCGACGATGGCGCCCGAGGACCCCTCACCGGGACCTCGACTGCGGCCGCCCTGACCTAGATCAGGCGCGCCGCGAGCAGGTCCTGCACGTCGATGAGGCCCACCGGGTGCCCGTCGGCGTTCACCACCGGGAGCTGGTCCACGTGCGCCTCGCGCATCAGCGCGGCGGCGGTGAGAGCGAGGTCCTCGGGCGACACGCAGCGCGGGTGGTGGCCCATCATCGCCGAGACGGGGAGATCGAAGTCGGTCTTTCCGCGCTCCACCATCCGCCGCAGGTCGCCGTCGGTGAAGATGCCCACCAGCCGGCCCGACGCATCGACCACGTTGGTGGCGCCGGGGCGCCCCGGGGTGTTGGTCATCACCACCACCGCCTCGTGCAGCGGAGCGTCGGCGCGCACCACCGGGTTGGCCTGACCGGCGCGCATCACCTCCAGCACCCGCATCACGCTCCGCCCCAGCTTCCCGCCGGGGTGCAGTGCCGCGTACTCCTCGCTGCTGAACTGGCGCGTCTTGAGGAGGGTCATCGCCAGGGCATCCGAGACCGCGTGGAGCGCGGCCGAGCTGGCGGTGGGCACCAGCCCCAGGGGGCACGCCTCGGGGATCGCGCCCACGTCGAGCACCACGTCCGCACCCCGGGCGAGCGGTGAGTCGCCGTCTCCGGTGATGGCGATGACCTGGGCGCCGAGTCGCCGGAGCGAGGGGAGGAGCCGGACCAGCTCCTCGGTGGACCCGCTGTTGGACAGGGCCAGCACCACGTCCCCGCGGCTGACCCGCCCCAGGTCTCCGTGGAGCGCCTCCGAGGGGTGGAGGTACAGCGAGGGCACGCCGGTGGAGGCCAGGGTCGCAGACAGCTTCTGGGCGATGAAGCCCGGCTTCCCGAGCCCGGTGACCACGATGTGTCCCTCGCAGGCCCGCATCAGCTCCAGCGCCCGGAGGAAGCTCGTCCCCAGGCGGCTCTTGGCGCCGAGGATCGCCGCCGCCTCGGCGTCGAGCACGCCCCGGGCGTAGGCGAGGGCGTCCGCGCGCGGGGCCACCCTCCTCCGCGAGGCCGAGGGACGGGAGCGCACGCGCGAAGATCGGGGGACGGGGCGTCGCATCAGGTGCCGAAAACGCGCTCATACCCCGAGGCGCCGGTGGAGGCTAGGGTCGCCGGCCCGTTCCCTCCGTGCGGACCGTCCTCACTCTCCTGCTGTTCGCCTCGACCCTCGTCGCGGTCGTCCTTCGCCCGCGAGGGATCGCGGCGGGATGGTGGACGTGCGGGGCCGCGGCCATCGCGCTCGCCACGGGTGTCGTGCACCCCGGCGAGGTGTGGGGGCTGGTGGTGGTCGCCCGGGAGGCGCTGCTGTTCCTCCTGGCGCTGCTCCTGCTCTCGGCACTGCTGGAGGCAAGCGGCTTCTTCGACTGGGCGGCGGTGCTCGCCGCGCGCTCGGCCCGGAGCGGCCCGGGGCTCCTCGCGAACGTGCTCGTGCTCGGAACGCTCATCACCATCGTTCTGTCGCTGGACACCACCGCGGTCATCCTGACCCCGCTGGTCGTGGCCGCGGTGCAGCGGCTCGAGGTCCCACCCCGGCCCTACATCCTGCTCTGCGTGTTCCTGCCCAGCGTGGCGTCGCTGCTGCTCCCGGTGAGCAACCTGACCAATCTTCTGCTCGCCGCGCACGTGCCGGCGGCGCGGTTCGCCGGGTTCAGCGCGCTGCCGCAGCTCGCGGTCCTCTTCGTGCTCTGGGCCGGGATCCGGCTCGCGTGCCGGGGTGAGCTGGTCCAGCGGCTCGAGACGGCGGCATTGCCTCCCCCCTCGAAGCTCATCGTGGACCGGCCGTTCTTCGTCACCGCCTGTGCCGTCCTGGTGCTCCTGGTCCTGGGGTACTTCGTGGGTCCGGTCCTGGACGTCCCGGTGTGGATGACGACCTTCGTGGGCGTCGGGGTGATGGGCCTGGTGGGGCTGACTCGCGGGCGGCTCGGGCGGAACGAGGTGCAGCACCTGTCCCTGGGAGTGTTCCCCTTCGTGCTCGGGCTGTTCGCCCTGGTGCAGGCGGTGGAGAACCTCGGGCTGAACCGGCCGCTGGTTCGCTGGCTCGCCGAGCCGCGCCCGCCGCTGGTGGGGCTGGCGGCGATGACCGGGGTGGCGAGCATCGCCTCGAGCGCGCTCAACAATCTCCCGGCGACGTTGCTCGTTCGATCGTTGCTGGCCCAGCTCCAGGCCCCGGAGCGATGGACGCATGCAGCGCTCCTGGGGACGAACGTCGGCGCGTGTCTGACGCCGCACGGAACGCTCGCCACGCTGCTCGTCCTCGCCGCAGCGGCCCGGCGGGGCGAGGACGTGCCGCCGCTCGAGGTGGTGAAGGTGGCGGTGTGGCTGGTCCCGGCGATGCTCGTCGCCGGCCTCGCGGGGCTGTGGGCGTCGGGGTGAGGGAAATGCAACCCCGAAGACGGCGGCAGCGGCGGACCCGGGCACGGCTCCCCCGAGCACCCTAGCTTCCGCCGACCAACCCGCGTTCGAGGCCGCATGACCCGCTTCCCCTTCCGGCCGGCGTTCCTGCTCCTGCTAGCCCCACCGCTCGCGGCCGCCGCCGCGCTGCCCAACGCGTCCCGCGGCGCTTCCGTGTTCCAGGCACGCTGCGCGCTGTGCCACTCCGTCGAGCCCGGGGCCGGCGCCGGCCGGGGGCCCAACCTGCGCGGCGTCGTCGGCCGGAAGGCCGCGACCACCGACTTCTCCGACTCGGCGGACCTCGTCCGGTGGGGCCGCACCTGGACCCCCGAGCTCCTCGGGAGGTACCTCACCGACCCGCAGAAGCTCGTGCCCGGAACGACGATGGTCCAGAAGGTCACCGACCCGAGCGAGCGTACCGACCTCGTGGCGTACCTCGCATCGCAGAAGGCGGCGAGGCGGGCGCCGCCCGCGACTGCCACGCCGGCACCGGACGCCGGGGTCTCGACGCAGCCGCAGGTCGCGACCGCGCCCTCCGGGCCGACGGACGGTGGAACGGGCGCGGTGCTCACCGGGGCCGCGGCATTCGGCGACTGGCGCTCGGACGCGCCGGGTGTGCGGCGGCTCATCCGGGTGGAGGACCTGCCCGGACCGTTCGCCACCAGCTCGACCCGGAACAGCCCGCGGGTGGTTCCCCGTCCGGCCGATGCCCTCCCGCGCGCGCCGGAGGGGTGGCGGGTCGACCTCTTCGCCGAGCGGCTCGAGGAGCCACGGCAGATCCGCGTCGCACCGGGAGGAGACGTCTTCATCGCCGAGACCGACCGCGGTCGCATCCGCGTGCTCCGGGCGAAGGACGGAGCGACCCGGGCCGATCAGCGGTGGACCTTCGCCGACGGGCTGGACGGGCCGTTCGGCATGGCCTTCTACCCGCCGGGAGCCTCGCCGCAATGGCTTTACGTGGCCGAGAACAATCGCGTGGTCCGCTTCCCCTACCGCGAGGGTGACACCACCGCCCGCGCACGCCCCGAGGTGGTGGTCCCGGACCTCTCGCCGACCAGTGGCGGCCACACCACCCGCGACGTCGTCTTCTCGCTGGACGGCAAGCGAATGTTCGTCTCGGTGGGCAGTCAGTCGAACGTCGCCGAAGGCATCGGCCGCAAGAGCCAGCAGGAGATCAGCGCCTGGGAGGCGACGCACGGGCTCGGTGCGGCGTGGGGATTCGAGGAACGCCGCGCGGACGTGCTGGTGTTCGACCCCGATGGGAAGGGCGGCCGGATCTTCGCCACCGGGCTCCGGAACTGCGTGGGCATGGCCGTGCACCCCGCCACCGGGGACCTCTGGTGCTCGACCAACGAGCGCGACGGCCTGGGCGACGACCTCGTTCCGGATTACGTGACCCGGGTGAAGGAGGGCGCGTTCTACGGATGGCCCTGGTACTGGCTGGGGAACCGCGAGGACCCGCGCCTGAGGGGACAGCGCCCCGACCTGGCGGGCAAGGCCACCGTGCCGGACGTCCTGATCCAGTCCCACTCCGCCTCGCTGGGGATGACCTTCCGCGAGGGCGACGGTTTCGCCGCCGAGCACGGCTCCTGGAACCGCGAGCGGCGCACTGGCTACAAGGTCGTCCGCATCCCGACGCGGGACGGCGTGCCGACCGGAGGGTACGAGGACTTCCTGGTCGGCTTCGTGGTCGACCAGCGCAGCGTGTGGGGCCGCCCGGTAGGATTGGCCGTGGCCCGCGATGGCGCCCTGCTCGTCACCGAGGACGCAAACGGGACGGTCTGGCGCGTCGCGCCGGCTGCCCGGGCGGCGACGCGCTGAGCCGGGCGGATGGCCGCCTGCCGCTCCAGTGACGCATCCTCCGATTCGGGGTGGGCGGGGACGGGCCGGCGTGCTCTTCTTCCCCCGTGCGCCGGCGCGTCTTCGTGGTGACGGGCGAATACGGGAGCAACCCCCGGTTCCTCTCCCCGGATCGGCGCTCGACCGACTTCCTCTCCGAGCCCGCCCCGGAGCCGGAGCCGGCCGAGCTCGCCCGGCTCTTCTTCCGCTACCCGAACCGCAGCGACGACGGACGCGCCCGGCCCGCCGACTGGGAGCGGGACTTCGGCCTGTCCGAGCCGGTGACCCTCACCGACCTCCTCGCCTCGGCCGGGCATCGCGCGCTCTCCAGCCTCCACGCGCTGCTCGGTGACCGGAGCTACCGGGCCACCTGCGACCGCGTGACCGACCTGTTCGTCACCTGCATGCCGGGGCTCGACCCCAACGAGCGGATGAACGTGGGGCTCGTGCCCCAGACGCTCCAGGCGTTGCTGCAGCTGGCGCGGCGAGCGCGCTGCCAGTTCCTCGCCGGCACCTCGGACAGCGGGGCCTGGGCCTTCGCCCAGGCGGTGCGGGCCGCCCGCTCGGCGGAGCGCGGCGCGACGGTGCTGGTCGTCGCCGGGCAGATCATCCCCTCCGGCTACGCCTCGCAGTACCAGATTCGGACCGTGCTCGGCGACCTCGACCAGGCCAGAGGGCTGGACATGCTGGTGGTCGGGGACCTCCTGATGGACTGCATGCGCCGCAACCTCGGCGTGTCCCGCCAGGCGGTGGAGGTGGCGCTGTCCACCATCTCCATGCGGAAGTTCCAGGCCGCCGGCGCCTACCCGGCGGCGATGCTCTCCGGACGGCTGCCGCGGCGGAGCACGCGCCGGACGCCGTACTTCGACGGCGACGACATCGCCGCTCCCTGCTGCGGTGCCGCTGCGACCCTGGTCACCTCGGACGAGGAGCTGGTGGCGCAGGTCCTCGCCACCCGCTCGCCGCGGCACGCCGGCTCTCCGGTGGTGGAGGTGCTCGGGGTGGGGGAGGGGAGCAGCAACCCGAGCTTCCTCGAGCGACAGTCGCCGGTCATCTTCGCCACCGCCATCCGCGAGGCCTTCGCCGCGACCGCGGACGACGCCGGGGTGCGGCCGGCCACCTTTCCCGGGGCGGGCTTCGCCGTGGTGCATGATGCCTTCCCCAGCATCGAGCTGGCCTTCCTGCTGGGGATGGGGCTCGAGTGGCACCGCTCGGTGGAGCGCATCCGCGATGGGTGGAGCAACCCCTACGGAGGGCTCCTGACCTTCGGCCACGCGCTGGGCGCCTCGGGGCTGGTCCAGGTGAACAAGACGCAGCACATCTTCAGCGGCGACCGCCGTCACCTGCGGCCCATCCCCTCCGGCCCGGGACCGATTCCGGGCACCCTGGCCTTCACCACCTCGGTGGGCGGGCCGCTCTCGCACATCGTGGTCTCGCTGTTCCGCGGCGGCGATGGAGAGATGCCGCAGCGAGGACGGACCAGCCCCTCGGCGGAGTGGGTCGAACGCCGCCGGAAGCTCCGCCGCGCGCTGCCGATCCACCTCGGCCGGGTGGAGCGCACACTCGCCGGGCGGGGCCGCCCGATCCTGGTCGAGGGCGCCACCTACGTCAGCATCCGGAGCTGCCTGCGGGCGCTGAAGCCCGCGGACATCGCCGCGCTCACCTTCGATGGCATCGAGACCCTGGTCCGACCGGAGCACCTGGAGGAGGTGCGGCTGCGCCTCCGATCCCTCGTCTCCCTGGTGGTGGGCGAGGCCGAGCGCCTCTCCTCGCTGTTCGACGTCTTCCGGGTGCTCACCGACGAGCTGGTCGCCATGGGCGAGGAGTGGCGAGCGGCGCGGTGGTTCTCGCCCGAGGCGGCGGCGATGCCCACGGCCCGCCTCACCGAGCGGCTCAAGGAGTCGATGCGGGTGCCGCTCGCGGTGCTGTGCGTGCGCGAGAACGGGCGCGTCCGGAGGGTGGTGCAGTTCCTGCCCCGGAGCGAGCTGGGGTACGAGGCGCTGGAGACGGTGGATCTGCTGATCGAGCGTGGCGAGGAGGTGCAGCCGCTCGACGGACCGGACTCGGCGCTGCTCCTGCCCTGGTGGAACGGGCACGCCCGGCGACGACCCGAGCTGCAGGCACCGGTGGGAACCGGGGCCGACCGGCTCGAGGCGCTTCTCGGACCGGGAGGTGAGTCGGTGGACGAGACGCCGGGGGACCTGGTGCTCCTCCGCGAGTGGGCCTTGCCCGAGCCCCGCCCGTGGGCGACGGAGCTGGTGGCGGGCGCGGCCTCCCGTCCGCTGCTCCGGGCGGTGGCCTACGTGGCGCAAGTCGTGCCGCCCGCACCGGACCGGCTGCCGGCGGCCCAGGAGGCGCTGGCCGAGGCCGCCCGGGAGGCCCAGGGGTGGCTCGGCGCGTGGCGGGTGGCCTTCGCCCAGGCGGGAAACCGGCTGTGGATGACGGGCGCCTCGGCGGGAGCGACCGACGCAAAGGACGTGCTGCGGTTCGCACGCGAGGTGGCGCGGGCCACGGCCGTCTCCGGGGTCCGGGTCCGTGCCGCGCTGGCGACCGGGAGCGGAATGCTCTTCGACGACGTGCTGGGTCGTCCGGCCGTGGCCTCCGAGGTGACGGCGCGGGCGATCGAGGCGCTGGGCATTCTCGATCGGTCGATGCCCGCCGGGGGGCCCGGGCCGGCGGCGGTGCTCGCGCTCACCATGGCCGAGGTGGACGGCCCGCTCGGCGAGGCGGAGACCTCC
>Ga0105104_10002803_pt1 | contig 12580 bp, 8 predicted proteins | sample PPLLaktember2015_3_FD_87034 | JGI IMG/M metagenome (GOLD analysis project Ga0105104, IMG submission 87034) | Freshwater sediment microbial communities from Prairie Pothole Lake near Jamestown, North Dakota, USA - PPLs Lake P7 Core (6) Depth... | ecosystem: Environmental > Aquatic > Freshwater >...
GCCTGCGCTGGGAAGCCAATCTGGAAGGCGTCCGTCATGGCATCGTTCCAAAGGATGAAAATGAGGGCGCCTCAGTAGATATGTCCCAACCCGGCCAGGCCATTTACCTTTATCCCGGGCTGGCTTTCGCCCCTGAGGTTGACATCCTGTACGTGGTCCACCCGGATGAAGACAAACTGACCACGGTTGACTTTGGTGCGCAAAATGTCAGTACTGCGGAAATCAAGCCTCAACTCTCCTGGATCGAGCGCCTGCTCGCGCTGACAGCCAGAGTTGCCCACGCCAAAGTCGCAGAAGGGACCAGCAAGTATGCAGTCGCCTCCCCGGATGGTCAATTCCTCTACATCGTCGGCCAACGAAATGACCTGATCCAGGACAAAAACGGAAATTGGCAGATGATATCGAACCCGCTTGGCCTGCAAATCGTCCGCGCTGAGGATGGTAGCCGCCTGGCACAAATCGATACCGAGGCAAGCGAATTGTCAATCTCAGCGGATGGTCGCTACCTGTACCTGCGCAGCTGGGACGAGACACAAAACAGTCCCTGGACACAGATGTTCGACACTTCCAGCAGCCAATCCACCGCTCGCATGGACGGAATGTGGCTGGTGCCCACTCGTCGTGCCAACGGTGCGCCGATCCTGGCCTCCAGCGTTTGGATGAATGACAAGGGAGAGCACCGAAATGTCCTGGTTGACTCGCAATCCGTGTTGGCCGAGTGGGTCAGCCCTGACTATCTTGCCTGGCTAACGACGCAATAAGACCCTAAAGGTTTTTGCTGGCCGAATGACCGCCTTGATACGAGCTTGTTTTTGACCAAGAAAGTCTGACTCGCAGCGTGTAAACCTTTAGGATCTAGCTTAAGATACCGCTATAATAGATCGGGGTTAGAACCCGGTCTATTTTTATGCATAGCCGACTGCTTCGCCTTGCTCGTGATACCCGCCTGAGCCTGCTGCTCACGGTTCTCTCCGGACTTCTGGCCGGCTTGCTGACCATCTGGCAGGCCTGGCTGCTTAGCAGCACCGTCAACGGTGTCTTTCTAGAAGGGCTGGCCCTGGCGCAAGTGATGGACTGGTTGCGGCTGCTTCTCGCAATCATTGCGGGGCGCGCTGCCCTGGCCTGGGTTAACGAAATCAGTGCCAACGCGGTTGCTGTACACGTCAAAACGAACCTGCGCGAACAGCTCTTCGCCCACATCCAGGCGTTGGGTCCCGCCTACACGCGGGGCGAACGGACCGGCGAATTGACCACTGCTACCGTCGAAGGCATCGAAGCGCTGGATGCCTATTTCAGCCAGTACCTTCCACAACTGGTCCTCACTGCACTGGTCCCCATCAGCATCCTTATTTTTGTCTTTCCGCTCGACCTGCTCTCCGGCATCATCCTGCTCATCACCGCGCCATTAATACCCTTTTTCATGATCTTGATCGGCAAAGGCGCAGAGATCGTCACTAACCGTCAGTACGAGACTCTCAGCCGCCTGTCCGCCCATTTCCTCGACAGCCTGCAAGGCCTGACCACGCTCAAGATCTTCGGCCAAAGCAAAGCCCACGCCAAAAGCATCGCTAAAGTCAGCGAGCAGTTCCGCGATAGGACCATGGCGGTCCTGCGCATTACCTTCCTTTCGGCGCTGGTCCTGGAATTGCTGACCACTCTCAGCACCGCGGTCATCGCTGTGGAGATCGGCCTGCGTTTGCTATATGCCAGAATGGAGTTCCGCGAGGCTTTCTTCCTGCTCATCTTGGCTCCAGAGTTCTACCTGCCCCTGCGCATGCTTGGGCTGCGCTTTCATGCGGGCATGGCAGGGACGACCGCGGCAAGAAGGATTTTTGAAATCTTAGAGAGTAGAGAGCAGAGAGTAAAGAATAGGGAGGAGAATTCGCCTAAAGCACAGGAACCATTCTCCAGTCTCGAATTATCTGATCTCTCCTTTACCTACCCGGACGAAACCGAACCCGCCCTGCAAAACATCAATCTGCAGATTGAATCAGGCACGCACATCGCCCTGGTTGGTCCCAACGGCGCAGGGAAGAGCACGCTGGTCAATCTTTTGCTTGGCTTCATCCAGCCCACCTCCGGGCAGATCATGACAGGCAACCTATCACAGTCCACCGTCTACGGTCCACCGTCTGTAGAGCAAATCGCCTGGGTTCCGCAAAAACCTTACCTCTTCCACGACACCATCGCGGCCAATATCCGGCTGGGAAACCCCAAGTCCATGGTTGAACAGGTCATCGCAGCCGCCCGCGCCGCCCACCTGCACGAGTTCATCGAGTCGCTGCCGGAGAAATATGAAACCGTCATCGGCGAAGGCGGCGCCCGTCTCAGCGGCGGACAAGCCCAACGTCTCGCCCTGGCGCGCGCTTTCCTGAAAGATGCTCCCATCCTGGTGCTGGATGAACCAACCTCCAGCCTCGATCCCGAAACCGAGTCCCTGCTGGAAGAATCGGCACGCCAGCTGATGCGGGACCGTACCGCTCGCAGCGAGCAACGTCTAACTATCATCACCATCGCCCACCGCCTGAACACTGTCTTCCAGGCCGACAGGATCGTTGTGCTCGAAAAAGGCCAGATCGTGGAACAGGGTACGCATGGTGAGTTGATAGCAAAAGGGGGTGCGTATGCAGGCATGGTTCATGCATCACAAGTGGAAAGTGGTAAGTGGCAGGTAACAAGTGATATGTCGAAAGAGGCTGCCGACCAATCACCAATCACCAATCTCCAATTACCACCCAATCATCGTCAATCGACAACACTTGCACCGCACGCAAGTGCAGGTGCCGTAAATCGTGAATCACCCACCCTCCCTCGCCTGCTCTCCTTCCTGCGCGGCTCCTGGAACTGGGTCGCTCTCTCCGTCCTGCTCGGCGCACTGACCATCGGGGCAAACGTTTCACTGATGGGCACTTCCGCCTGGCTCATTTCAACCGCCGCGCTCCACCCCTCTGTCGCCGAGTTGCAGGTTGCTATCGTCGGGGTGCGCTTCTTCGGCATCAGCCGCGGTGTCTTCCGTTACCTTGAGCGCCTGGTCTCGCACGATGTCACCTTCAGGTTGCTCTCCCGCCTGCGCGTCTGGTTCTACGAAAAACTCGAGCCGCTCGCCCCAGCCCGCCTGATGGACTACCGCGCCGGAGACCTGCTCGCCCGTATCATTGGGGATGTGGAAATGCTGGAAAACTTCTACGTGCGCGTGCTCTCGCCGCCATTGGTAGCCCTGCTGACCGCGATCGGCGTTTCCAGCTTCCTCGCTTCGTTCTACCCGCCGCTTGCGGCAGTTTTGATCGGCTTTTTCCTCGCCCTCGGCCTGATTCTGCCACTTCTCTCCCAACTCCTCAGCCGCGGACCGGGGAGAGCGCTCGTCAGTCTACGCTCCGACCTGCAGGCACAGCTCGTGGACGGTATCCAGGGTCTGCCCGACATCCTGGCCTATGGACGCGATGCCGACAGGCTGGCACTCGTTGCAAAAACGGGCCATGCCTATGGCCTCGCCCAGCGACACATGGCGCGAATCAGCGGGTTACAGTCCGCCTTGACAACGCTGCTCACCAACCTTGGCATGTGGACAGTATTATTTTTGACCATCCCGCTGGTAAGCGACGGCCGACTGGAGGGTGTAATGCTGGGTACATTGACCTTGCTGACGCTGGCCTCCTTCGAGGCCGTCACGCCCCTGCCCCTCGCCGCGCAGATGTGGGAGAGTGTGCGAGCGTCGGCTGGACGGTTGTTTGAAATTGTAGATGCTAAACCTGCGGTTATAGAGAGAAGAGAAGAGAGAGCAGAGATTAGTGAGAAGAAACTACTCTCTACCCTCCAATTCTCTAATCTCTCCTTTATTTACCCCAACCAAATCACTCCTGCCATCCAAAATATTTCTTTCAAGTTGGAATCTGGTAAGATCCTCGCCATCGTTGGTCCGAGCGGCGCGGGGAAGAGTACCCTGGTCAATTTGTTGTTGCGGTTCTGGGAGTACAGTTCGGGGGATATCCGCCTGGGCGGCGAGTCGCTACATGGCCTGCAGCAGGATGAAGTCCGCAGGCGATGCGCGGTGGTCTCGCAAAGCTCGTACTTTTTCAACGCCAGCATCCGTGAAAATTTGCGCCTGGCCCGCCCGTCCGCATCCCAGGAAGAGATCGAGCAGGCGGCAAAGCAGGCACGGATCCACGAGTTCATCCTGAAGTTGCCAAAGGAATATGACACCTTCATTGGCGAGCAGGGACTGCGCCTTTCCGGCGGGGAACGCCAGCGGCTGGCAATTGCGCGGGCGTTGCTGAAAGACGCACCTAGTTTGATCCTGGATGAACCGACCGCCAATCTCGACCCCTTGACCGAAAAACAGGTACTCGAAACGCTCTTCGGCGTGATGAAAGGCAAGACGTCACTGTTGATCACGCACCGGCTGGTCGGGTTGGAAAACGTGGATGAAATTCTGGTGATGGAGGCTGGAAAAATCGTCGAACGTGGCACGCAGGCCAAGTTGCTGGCAAAGGGCGGAACGTTCCGCCGCTTGTGGGAACTGCAAAATCGAATCCTGGCCGGTTAATACCGCAACCCCGCTAAGGCGGGGCAACCAGATCAAATTGCAGGACAAAATTAATTACGCGCCTAGAAAATCGGCCAGGTACCCTACGAATTAAGGAAGTTGCGGCACAAGTCGTACAAAAATCTATAGCATCTGATTGACTTTCGAATCTAACCTGATATATACTATCATTACATCGCCATAACCCAAGCAAAAAAATCCGAAGGAGGAGGAAGTATGAATGACCATCCCTGGTTCGCCAAGTATGACAAAGGTGTCCCAAAAACGATAGACTATCCCAAGAAACCGCTGTATCACTTCCTGGAGGAATCAGCTAGCAAGTATCCTGATAAAGCATGTACGATCTTCAAGGGGGCGACCATCACGTACAAGGAGATGAACGAAATTAGCGATCGTGTGGCCGCTGCGCTCGCCGCTTTAGGTGTGAAGAAAGGCGACCGGGTCGGTATTTTTATGCCCAATACTCCGCAGTTTGTGATGGCGTATTTTGGTATTCTCAAGGCGGGGGGAGTCGTTGTCGCTACGAACCCGCTGTATACGCCTACCGAAATCGAATATCAGGCCAGCGACGCGGGCATCGAAGTCATGTTCGTGATGACCAACTTCTACAAGACGATCAAAGCCGCCCAGCCCAAGACAAAGATCAAAACCCTGATCGTAACGAACATCAAAGAAGCCTTGCCGCCCGTCACCCGATTGCTTTTCACGCTGGCCGTGGAGAAAAAAGGCGGACACCGTGTGGAAGGGCCCTTGCCGGAAGGTGACATTTGGTTGCAGGATTTGATCACCAAGTACGAACCATCGGCCCGTCCGAAGCTCGAAATTGCTCCCGATGATACGGCTTTATTCCAGTACTCGGGCGGGACCACAGGGGTTTCGAAAGGCGCAATCGCTACCCATTACAACGTGGTAGCCAATGCGCTCCAGATCAAGAGGTGGATGACCAACATTGAAGAAGGAAAAGAGATCGTATTGATGGGCATCCCGCTCTTCCACGTCTATGGCATGGTCGCAGGGATGCATTTTGGGATGGCTTCCGGCGCCAGCCTGGTCATGATCCCCAACGTGCGCGATCTGAAAGATGTGCTGGAAAATATCAAGAAATATCGCCCCACCATTTTCCCTGGCGTCCCCACGCTATACAATGCGCTTAATAATCACCCCGATGTGGTCTCCGGGAAATACGACCTTTCCTCCATCAAAGCTTGCATCTCCGGCTCAGCGCCGTTAATGCGCGAAACGAAAGAGAGATTCGAGCAACTCTCCGGCGGAAAAGTTTTCGAGGGATTTGGTCTCTCGGAGGCACCGACTGCCACGCACTGCAACCCCCTTTTGGGTGAAAACCGCACCGGTTCCATTGGCCTGCCCTTGCCGGATGTAGAGGCTAAGATCATCAGTTTGGACGATGGCGAAACTGAATTATCTATTGGCGAGGTGGGAGAACTTGTGATCAATAGCCCGAATGTGATGAAGGGCTATCACAATATGCCGACCGAAACCGCCAACACACTGCGCAAACTGAATGACGGCAAGACCTGGCTATTTACCGGCGACATCGCTCGTATGGATGAAGATGGTTATTTCTACATCGTCGACCGCAAGAAGGAACTGATCAAGCCCGGCGGTTTCCAGGTATGGCCGCGTGAGGTGGAAGAGGTTCTGGCCGCGCACCCCAAGGTGTTGGAAGCAGGCGTGGCTGGTATCCCCGATCCATATCGCGGTGAGACGGTCAAAGCGTGGATCGTACTCAAACCCGGCCAAACCGCCACCGAACAAGAACTGAAGGCATTCTGCAAAGAAACCCTGGCGGCCTACAAAGTGCCAACTCACTACGAATTCCGCAACGAACTGCCCAAGACCACCGTCGGCAAGATATTACGCCGTGAGTTAGTCCGTCAGCATAAGGAGGCGGAAGCAAAATAAAAACGTTTTTCAATTAAAACGAAAAAGCTCTGCCATGGTTAGAGACATGGCAGAGCTTATTTTTTCGATGTTTACGCCGGCTGCGGCGTACCACTCCTTTTTGCAATTGGGGGCGGGAAGATGGCTTCGAATTCCTCGCGGGTGATGCTTTCGGCGACAAGCAGCTTCTGGGCCACAGCATCCAGTTCATTGCGATATTTCCTCACAATATCCTGGGCACACTGATAGGCCTCGTCCACGATCTTGCGGACTTCGGCATCGATTTTCTCCGCGATAGCATCCGAATAATCACGCTGTTCTGAAATCTCGCGACCCAGGAAGATCAGTTCTTCCTTCTGCCCGTAGACCATGTTGCCGAGCGTTTCGCTCATACCCAGGCGTGTGACCATATTGCGCGCCATACGCGTCACCTGCTCGAGGTCGCCGGATGCGCCGGAGGTAATATCGTCGAATACCTGTTCTTCGGCTACACGCCCACCGAGCGCATAAGCCAGGGTCGCCATGAATTTCTTGCGCGACATGAGCAGACGGTCTTCATCGGGACGGAACCAGGTGATACCACCGGCCTGTCCACGACCGACGATGGTCACTTTTTGGACGGGATCGGCTTCGGGGATGGCATTCCCAACCACAGCATGGCCAGCCTCATGGTAGGCAATGATGCGCTTTTCTTCGTCCGAGATCAGGCGGGATTTGCGTTCCGGTCCCATGACAACGCGTTCGATAGCCTCTTCCATTTCCGGTTGGCCGATGGATTTCTTGTTGCGCCGCGCTGCCAGAATCGCAGCTTCGTTGACCAGGTTCTCCAGGTCAGCGCCGACAAAACCGGGTGTACCACGTGCCAGGGAGGACAGGTCAACAGCAGGATCGAGCGGCTTGCCCTTGACGTGGACTTTCAGGATAGCCTCGCGACCGCGTACATCGGGGCGGTCCAGCGTCACGCGGCGGTCGAAGCGACCTGGGCGGAGCAGGGCCGGGTCCAGAATGTCCGGGCGGTTGGTGGCGGCAACGATGATAACGTTGGTATCAGTGTCGAAGCCGTCCATTTCGACCAGCATCTGGTTGAGGGTTTGTTCACGCTCATCATGGGAGCCGCCCAGACCAGCCCCACGCTGCCGACCGACGGCGTCAATTTCATCGACAAAGATGATGCAGGGCGAATGACGCTTGGCCTGATCGAACAGGTCACGCACGCGGCTGGCGCCCACACCGACGAACATTTCGACGAACTCAGAACCGGAAATCGAGAAGAAAGGTACACCCGCCTCGCCGGAAACAGCCTTGGCCAGCAGGGTTTTCCCCGTGCCGGGAGGGCCGACCAGCAGAACGCCTTTCGGGATTCGTGCGCCCAGCTGGATGAACTTCTGCGGCTCGCGCAAGAACTCAACCACTTCCGCCAGCTCTTCCTTGGCTTCCTCCACACCGGCCACATCCGCAAATGTGACGGTGGGATGGTCGCCGCTGAACATGCGCGCACGGGACTTGCCGAAGGCCATAGCCTGGTTGTTGCTGCCCTGCGCCTGGCGGAAAATGAACCAGAGCACCCCGCCCATCAGCAAGACAGGCAGGATATAAACAACACTGCTGAGTATCCCCACCCAGGATGACGGCGGTTCGACAACCAGTTTGAAGTCGTTGTTTTCCGGGGAAAGCTGTTCGGGAGTCACACCCAGACCAATAAGCTGCTCCACGAGCGTTGCCCCGGGCTCTTTTTGGGCCTGGCTTTCTGTCCCGTTTTGGTATACGACTTGAAGCTTATCATCGCTTTTGACGGTGATTTTGCCTATTTCGCCTGCCTGGATATCATGAGCAAGCTGGTTAATGGTTAATACATCCTCACTATTCGTTTCTTGCCGGAAACCCATGTAGAACATGGCAGCAATGGCAACGATCAGCAGGAAGTAGACGAGAAATGATTGATTACGTGAATTCACTGAATCCTCCAATACCGGTACAATTATACCAATCTACACTCTTGACGAGTAGAGCAGGTTAATTCTTATAATAATATTCTTATATATTACTGTCAAAAACAATCATATTTAGGTTTTATTTACCCTTTTCGGGCTAATCGATGATAAGCTCCACCGGACAATGGTCCGAGCCCTGGATTTCATCATGGATAATAACATCTTTTACGCGCGAGACAAGCGCTTCTGAAACCAGAAAGTAGTCGATCCTCCAGCCAATTCCGCGCAGGCGGGCATTAAAGCGATACGTCCACCAGGTATATTGCTCACGCTCCGGATAGAACTTGCGATATACATCCACAAAGCCGTGGTCGAGGAACTTCTGTACCCATAAGCGTTCTTCAGGCAAAAACCCGGAGGTCTTTTCATTCGCTTTGGGGTGTTTCAAATCAATAGGCATGTGCGCCGTGTTGAAGTCACCGGTGATAATGATGTTCTCCCCAGCGCCATGCAGAGCATTGCAAGATTCCAGCAGGTGAGCGTAAAAACCCAATTTATAATCGATACGCTCCAGGCCCCGCTGACCGTTGGGGAAATAGATATTGTAGAGCAGAAAGTCGGGGTGGCGAGTGCGGATGATGCGCCCTTCGATGTCAAACTGCGGCGCGATCATCCCCAATTCGACTTCCAACGGCGTTTCCCGCACAAAAGTCGCTACGCCACTGTATCCGGGACGTTCGGCCGGATTCCAGATGATGTGATAGTCCGGAATGTTACGTTGATCATCGGTCAACTGCTCGGGGCGGGCTTTGATTTCCTGAAGGCAGAGCAGGTCCGGGGCCCAGGACAGGACCGCGCTGAGACCGTCTTTCTTCAGCGCTGCGCGTAATCCGTTAACATTCCAGGTAACAATCCTCACATCGCCTCGCTTTGTGGTAAACTTGCCAGCAGGACAGGCACTTCATGACCGATACAACCAAACATATACTATGCATTGAAGACGAACCGGAAATGATCGATTTAATTCGTCTGATTCTGAGCCGCCGTGGATTTGAAGTAGCCGGCGCTGCAGGCGGCAAAGAAGGCCTGGAAAAAGTACGCCAGGAACCGCCCGACTTAATTTTGCTGGACCTGATGATGCCGGATATGGACGGTTGGGAAGTATACCAGCAAATTAAGGCCGACGAAAAAACCAGAGATATCCCGGTGATCGTCGTCACAGCCAAGGCTCAAAGCATCGACAAGGTGCTCGGCTTGCACATCGCTAAAGTCGACGATTACATTGCCAAACCGTTCAGCCCACAGGATCTGCTGAACAGCGTGGACAAAGTATTCGGCGAAAGAAACCTGTCGGCCTGACCACCACAGAATAAAAACGGGGCGGCGCGAGTCGCCCCGTTTTCTTGTACCTATAGAAGATGTCTCGCTTCATTTTCGTACGCAACCTGAATCGACCTGACCTGTCACCCGCGACCGTAAGATATTGCGACGCGTTCCTGTGCCGACTGCGCGGCTTGATGTTTCGAAGCCGCCTCGATCCGGACGATGGCCTGCTCCTGGTTCAAGGGCACCGCGACAGCCGCATCGAGTCATCCATCCATATGCTGTTTGTCCCGTTCGAATTAAACGTGGTCTGGATTAATACGGCGATGACGGTCGTGGATAAAGTCATCGCCAAAGCCTGGCGGCCAGCTTACTTTTCAGCGTCGCCCGCCTGCTATATACTCGAAATCCACCCGGATCGCTGGGAAAACTATCAAATCGGGGATAAAGTGGAATTCCAGGATGCTTAAACGTTTCATTTCTTTTTTGGCTCTTTGTGTTATTTTTTCTTTGTTCTCTTATCCCGCTTCTGCACAGTCAGAGGATGGGCCGGTTTATATCGTGCAATCCGGTGACACCCTGTCATTGATCTCCTCCCGCTTCAATGTGGACCTGGATGAACTGATGAACGCCAACGGCATCAGCGACCCCAACCTGCTCTCTGCCGGGCAGGAACTGATCATCCCCGGCCTGGAGGGCATCAGCGGCGTCCTGGTGACCGAATTTGTGCAGTTCGGCGATTCCTTCCGCAGCTTAAGCCGCCGTACGCAAATCGGCGAACCTACGCTGCGAAAACTTAACCATCTCATCAGCCCGACCGAACTATACGTGGGCGTCAGCATGATCGTACCGGAGCAAACGGGTGAGAACCTGCTGACCTCGCGCATTACACCTTCAAACGGCGAGTCGCTGCTCGAACTGGCAATCAAAAGCGATACTGATCCATGGACGCTGGCGCAGACCAACCAGTTGAGCGGCACCTGGGACGCGCTTCCGGGTGACGTGCTGTATGCCACGGGCGGTGAATCTGAAGCGACAGCCAGCGGCTTGCCGGCCGTCTTCAAGGATGCAACAGCCAGCCCATTGCCGATCAAACAAGGCGGGACGACCGTCATCCGCGTGGAAGTGCCGGATGGCGTAATGGTCAGCGGCATGCTGGCGGACCATACCCTGCATTTCTTCCAGGATACCGACGGGAGCCAGGTTGCCTTGCAAGGAATACATGCCTTGCTCGAACCGGGTCCATACCCCATGCGATTGGAAGCAACACTGCCCGATGGCAGCAAGCAATCGTTCGAGCAGAACATGCTGGTCCTTGCGGGCAATTACATTAAGGAAAATATCCTGGTCAACGACCCTGCCACCATTGACCCGTCTGTGACCGTTCCGGAGGAAGCACAAATACGCTCAGTGGTAGAGGCAGCTACACCGAACCGCTACTGGCAGGGCCTCTTCCAAAGCCCGGCGGTCTACCAGGAATATACCTCCTTCTTCGGCAACCCCCGTACTTACTTTGTGCAAAACTCAGAAACGACCATTCAGGGTTTTCATACCGGCCTGGACTTCGCCGGCGGGGAAGGGTTGCAAATCACAAGCCCGGCGCCGGGGAAGGTTGTCTTCGCCGGGCCGTTGACCGTGCGCGGGAACGCCACGATCATCGACCACGGCTGGGGTGTGTACAGTGGCTTCTGGCACCAGTCAAAAATCAATGTACAGGTTGGGGATCTGGTCAAAGCCGGCCAGGTGATCGGAGTGGTCGGCGGGACGGGACGCGCGACCGGCGCGCACTTGCACTGGGAAGTATGGGTCAACGGCGTGCAGGTCAATCCGCTGGATTGGTTGCTAGAAGAGTATCCATAAAGGAGAAATCTTATAGGTACAACAACCTCTCCCGATCCCAAACCATCCTTCCTTGACCGGTTTCAAAAGCTCGGATCGAACCTTTTCCTGGGCTTGCTGGTCACCGTCTTGAGTGTATTCACTGCGGCCACGAACTATGCCACGTATCAGACAAGCGGCACTGTCGCGGACTATGACACGAAAGGCACGAGACTGCTGGCAGACTCGAACACCGAGTATATCCGTGCAACGCAATTCATCATTCAAGATTACACCATGTACGATGGTTATTACGTCCAACAAGACGTGGATGATTTTACAGCTGAGTACTACCAGTCCAATTTTTCCCCGGAATTACAAGCCAGCTTTGATCGCGACGATGTCTTCGATGACCAGTATTATGACGAGATGTATGCTTATTCAGACGAACTGTTCAACCAGGCTTTCGAAGAGTTCGACAAGGCTACGGCAGCTTCCGAGCGAGAAGCGGCGTACCAGCTTGCTATGCTGATCGCGGCCGTTGGCCTGGCATTCGCTGCCTACGCCTCTCTACTGGACGAGAAGAATCGCTTACGACCGCTGTTTGCTTTGATGTCGGTATTCATGTTGGTCATGAGCGTGATACAGTACCTGGTTGCCTGAGCTGGAAAGGCTGGTATAATCGCCGCTATGATTTACGCTTTCTGGGCAGGGAAATCCCCGCTTTTCATCGGAGTACGTGGCTTTATCGCCGGGGGGCCTCCTCGAATCGCGCCTGTACGCAGAAAGTAAGCTGCTTTATTTCGATTTCTAGCGCCGCAGGCCATCCTGCGGCGTTTTTGTTTTCTGAGCATGTCACCCTAAGCCCTTCGACTTCGCTCAGGATAAACTCCGCGAAGGGTCTCCTACCGTATGGGAGATCCTTCGCCTGCGGCTCACACGTGCCTGCGCACGGTGCGGGCAGGATGACATACCTGGAAAATAAAAACGCCGCAGGATGGCCTGCGGCGCTAGAAATCGAAATAAAGCAGCTTACTTTCTGCGTACAGGCGCGATTCGAGGA
>Ga0105104_10002804_pt1 | contig 12575 bp, 11 predicted proteins | sample PPLLaktember2015_3_FD_87034 | JGI IMG/M metagenome (GOLD analysis project Ga0105104, IMG submission 87034) | Freshwater sediment microbial communities from Prairie Pothole Lake near Jamestown, North Dakota, USA - PPLs Lake P7 Core (6) Depth... | ecosystem: Environmental > Aquatic > Freshwater >...
AGCCGATTCAATATGACTACTTCTTCGTCGCGCCTTCTAACACTGGTATCCCGTCAGGTTTTGACCTCAACAATGATGGTGTGGTTGGCGGGCCAGATGATGCATTCGGCTTTGGTTTCTTTCCCGGTCAGTTTGGTATGGCGGTCTATTCACGCTACCCAATCGACTACGACAGCATCCGAACCTTCCAATTCTTCTTATGGAAGGATATGCCTGGAGCGATGTTGCCCGACGATCCGAACACACCTGCCCCGGCAGACTGGTACTCTCCAGAGGAGTTGGCTGTGTTCCGCCTGTCATCGAAGAGCCACTGGGATATCCCCATCCGGATTGGCAATAAGGTGGTGCATTTTCTGGTGAGCCATCCAACACCACCTGTCTTTGATGGCCCAGAGGACCGCAACGGCACCCGCAATTTCGATGAGATTCGTTTTTGGGCGGATTATATCCTGCCCTCCCGGAGCGGCTATATCTATGACGATGAAGGCAACTTTGGCGGACTGGAGTCTGGTGCTATGTTCGTAATTGCTGGTGACCAAAACTCGGATCCGCTCGATGGCGACAGCATCCCTGGCGCGATCCAGCAGCTGCTTGATCATCCGCTTGTAAATACGAAGGTAACGCCGGCGAGCGAAGGCGGGCCTGAACAGGCTGCGTTGCAGGGCGGTGCGAACGCTACTCACCAAAGTGACCCAGCGTTTGACACCGCTGACTTTACAGATACCGCGCCTGGTAATCTTAGAGCGGACTATGTGCTGCCGAGGAAGAACATCCGTATCCTCGACGCCGCTGTCTTCTGGCCGACAACAGACGATCCGCTGTTTGGTTTGGTCGGTGTCTTCCCATTCCCCAGCTCCGATCACCGGTTGGTGTGGATCGATGTTCGCATTCCGGGTACACACTAATAGCGCATTATCTTTGTAAGATAATCAAGCCAATCCATCAACGAGAGCACCTTGCACACGAAGCGTGTTCTTCGTAATTAAAAATTGTCGAGCGTCTTACGCTCGACAATTTTTAATTATCCAGGCTGATGTGATTTCTTTATCTAGAGCGCTACACCCAGCACCGCGACAAAGTGTGCCGCGGCAGCTAGCATCACAAAGATATGCCACATTTCGTGGAAGCCAAATATGCCAGGGACAAAGTTAAATATCTTTGTAATGTATATGACCGCGCCGAGTGTGTAGATCAAACCGCCAGCGATCAGCCAGCTCATGACCCACACAGGAAGCACGGCTAACATCTGCCCGGTGGCAGTGATACAAAGCCAGCCCATTACCAAATAAATCCCTGCATTCAGCCAGCGCGGCGCGCGGATATAAAATACCTTCACGATGATGCCGATCAACGCCAGAGACCAGATAATGCTCAGCATGCCCCATTTCCAAAAGCCTTCAAATGCGTTCACACAGAATGGTGTATATGTCCCTGCAATGAGGCAATAAATCGCGGCGTGGTCAATCTTGCGGAAGATTTCCAAAACCCTCTCTTTTACATGTACCATGTGGTAGGTGGCACTGGCAGAAAACAAAAAGATCAGGCTCACGCCATAGATCACCAAAGATATGATTTTGGCAGGTGTGCCCCAGCCAATGACAAGTAGGGCGATCAACCCCATCAATGCAAGGATCGCGCCGCCCCAATGGGTGAGACTATTGACAGGCTCTCGTAGTTTTTTGAGCATGGATAAATCCTTTTTCCTGGCGCTCTCGAAAAACACTGCACGCTGTAAGTGCAGGCAAAGCGCCCTTTGGTCAGGGCAACGGTTTTGTTGCTAATACAATTAACAATATACTCGATTTTAGATCAAGCGGTTTGATTTCAGTCTCTAAGCCTGCAGCGCTGAACGGCTCTTTGAGTTTGGACTTAACGACTTCCATCGCTTCGATTGGACTCTGGTGTGTAGCTTTGAAGAGCCAGTCTAAAAATGGATTCTTGGGCAGCGCAACAGGCAGAACAACCAACTTGCCGCCATTTAACAGGCATCGCTTTACTTCAGCCAGTGCGCGTGGATCAGTAATATATTCTGTAGGAAAGGTCGCAACAATGGTATCAAACGATTCATTTGGAAAGGGGAGATGTTGCGCCACTCCACGCGTTAAATTGGTTTGCGTGTAGGCAGAAGAGAGTGAGGAGGAATTCTGTGAGGATATAAATACTGTTGACGGGTTGTGTGAGGAATGAATTTTTGAATGAGAAAAAACTCCACGCGTCAAATTGCGTTTGGCGAGACGACCCATCTCTGCCGATTCGTCTATTCCAACGGCGAACAGGTTCCGGCTGAGAAGGGCCCGCTGCAAATGTCCAGGGCCATGACCAATCTCAAGTATGCGTGTCCCTTCGATAAACGGAATCACACGTACAACCCAGTCTTTCCAGCGGTTGAATGAAACAGCCGCTGCAACCAGATCATAGGTGAACGCGAATTGATGATAAAGCAGGCGGAAGAAGAACCGCAGGAGGGTTTTCACAAGCGCAGCAGTCCTGTGGACAAAAAAAGGGTTTGACGCGGTTCGTCAAACCCTTGCCTCATTGAATGTAAATTATGCTGCGGTGGTTCCGCCGGTTTCGTCAGCTTTCTTGGTGGTCTTGCGAACAGCTTCCATGGCGCTCTTGCCGCGCTCCCGAACATCCTCCACCACTTCCTGTCCACGGTCTCGGAGCTGCCTTGTAAGTTCATCTGCCCGGGCGCGGGCATCTGCAGCAACAGCTTCAGCACGGGCAATCGCTTCTTCCGCGGTCATCTGTGCTTTGTCGCGCAGCTCAATGGATTTATCTTTGATCAATGCACGGGTCTCTTCCCCCGATTGAGGAGCAAACAGCAAGGCAACAACGGCTCCCGAAAGCCCGCCAACGATGAAACCTACAAGAAAGGCCCCAAACTCATCACGGTCAGACATAGTAACCTCCTTCTGGTTAGCAAAAGATTTGATATTGTGTCTATGAGATTTCATCTCAAACCCTGCAGACATCATCTTCTGGGACGATCTCTGCAAAATTTGTAGATTGCTCTGAAGAAATTCCTTACTTATTTCTTCTTGATGCCCATTAATTCTATCACGCGGTTCATGCCTGCGAGGTAGCCATTAAGTTTGATAACCGGCTCGACAACATTTTCTCCCAGGAATTCCGCGGTGCCGCGCAGATTGTTGACGGTTTCATTGGTGGCAGTCAGAATGGGACGCACTTCATTCTGCAGCAGGTTAATAAGGCTTGCCAGTTGAACAATGAGAACGATGAGAGCAACGCCGATCACCAATGACTCAAGGGCAACAACAATAATGAATACATCGCGGATACGGTCGGTTGGTGTGGCAGGCTGAAGTAAAAAGTAGATGGCTAACCCCAATAATGCCAATACCACGATGATTCCAATGATAATGATTGTTACGACATTTTTTGAACGGCGTTCCGCTTCTTTGGTTGTAGTGGATTCTTCAGAATGGGGAGTACGAATGATTTCAGGTGTGGGTTCTTCTGTTACCATAATTTCATTATAGCATTTTTTTGGATGAGGAACAAAAACGGTGGGGGAGAACCCTACTCTTGACTTTGTACGGCAACGCTGATATTATTTCTCTACCAACCGTTCGGTAGGGAGAACCCAATGACCAGAGAAGATATTCTAGAAGCTGCGGCGCAGGTCTTTCGCCAGAAGGGATTCCATGGCGCTTCGATGCAGGATATTGCCAAAGCTGTGAGTTTGCAAAAGGCAAGTCTGTATCATCATGTTTCATCGAAACAGGAGATCCTGCTTGCCCTCCTTGACCGCGCGCTTGAACTCCTTCTCGAACGTATTTCCTCCATTTCCAATCAAGCCCTTCCTGCAAACGAAAAACTGCAACTGATGATCCGTACTTATTTGCAGATCCTGGCAGAGAACACAGATCTTTCAGCAGTTTTGCTGTTTGAGCACCGTTCATTGGAACGCAAACAACACGCCCGTCATGTGCCGAACCGCGACAAATTCGAAACGTTGTGGCGTGAAGTTCTTGAGGAAGGGGTGAGGACAAAACTCTTCAAATGCGACGATCCCGCACTCACTGCACGCGCGATCCTTGGCGTTATGAATTGGACAATTACCTGGTATCACCCCAATGGCTCGCTCGAAATAGATGAGATTGCCGATCACTATTCGCATCTGCTCTTGAATGGGTTGGTTAAAAAATGACTGAAAAATCAACCTTCGCCAGTTTTGAAACTTCGAGTGGAGCAAGAATTCATCGTATTCCGCTTGAAGCCTTTCCCAACTTTTGGGCGTATGTATATGTCGTTCAAAAAGATGAATACTGCATTTTGATCGACGCTGGTTCGGGTACAGACACTTCTCATAAATATTTATTATCGGGTTTACAACAGCTGGGACTTCAACCCTCAGATTTGACCCACATTCTTTTAACTCATGCTCACATTGACCATTTCGGCGGACTCACGAAACTGCATCCCATCACAAGTGCGAAGATCGGAGTCCATGAATTGGATTTGCAGACGGTCGCGCATCACGAAGCAAGACTGGCGCTGATCGGCCGCCGCCTCGCCGCTTTCCTGGCCGACACCGGTCTCGCTGAAGAGACGCGTGATCAAGTCCTCAGTATTTACCGTTTTACAAAAGCCATCTACCAATCTGTGCCTGTTGATTTCACTTATGAAGCCATAGATATGCGTCTCGGCGCATTTGAGTTCATTCATTTGCCCGGGCATTGTCCGGGGCATGTCGCCATTCGCCTGGACGATGTCATCTTTTGCGGCGACATGGTTGTAGAGAAAGTGACCCCTCATCTTTCTCCTGAATCGATCAATCCTTATGGCGGACTTGATCACTATCTCGAATCACTCACTGACCTTCAGCAATGGTCAAAAGGCGCGCGTCTTATTCTAAACGGTCACAATGATGTGATCACTGATCTCTCTGCGCAGATTGAATCTACGAAGCAAAATATTCTCCGCCGTATGAGCAAGGCCATTGACGCGCTCAGTGTTCCACTGACCACTGAAGAAGTTTGCAGAGCCGTCTACGGGGAAACAAGCGGATATAACCAATTGCTTGTTATCGAAAAGACAGGCGCGTATGTTGAATATTTTTATGAACATGGCATGATCGAAATCACCAATCCCGATGAATTGGAGCAGGGAAGACCTGTCCGTTACCGGAGGCCGCAAGAAGACGATATGGTTTTGACAGACCTTGAAAGAAAGGTAGGCATGTATACAGGTACACACGTAAACACGTAGACACAATCTACGCTATTTGTTTACCTGTGTACTTTGTTTTCTTGTCTACTTGTTTATTAACTGAAAGGAGAGGGCTTATGTATTCGTTTGAACCGACAGAAGAGCAGCAGATGCTTGTCGAGGCGGTGGGAAAATACGCTGGCAACGACCTGCGTACTGCCGCGCGCGAAGCGGAAGAGGGCGGTGAACTGCCGAAGAAACTCATCGGCAAAGGCTGGGAGATCGGGTTGTTGCAGGCTTCCATCCCTGAAGCGTATGGTGGCTTCGGGGAACGAAGCGCGGTCACTGGTGTGCTTGCCGTTGAAGAGATGACATTTGGTGATCTGGCTGGCACGCTGGCTGTGATGACTCCGTCACTTTTTGCTACACCGATTTTGCTGGCGGGCAGTGAAGAGCAGAAGCAAACCTATTTGCCAAAGGTAATTGAAGGCGAGTGGAGTCCGTACACTGCGGCGCTTATTGAATACGCGTTTGATTTCGATCCCAACGCGCTCAAGACGGCTGCAACCCTCAATGGGGAAGAGTATGTGCTGGATGGCGAGAAGGCATTTGTCCCGTTTGCCAATAATGCTGAAACAATTCTCGTTTATGCCAATTTAGATGGGCGGACTCAAGGCTTCATCGTTCCGAAAAATTCCGCGGGATTAACCATCAGCGATGAGCGTGAAAAATTGATGAGCCTGAACGCCCTTCCGTTATACCGAGTTCATTTGGATAATGTAAAAGTCCCCGCGTCGAATCGCCTGGGCGGCGCGTCAGGCCATGACTTCGAACCCATTCTTGCTTCGATGCGCATCGCTGCAGCCGCGGCCGCTGTCGGCGTAGCGAATGCCGCGTTCGAATATGCGCGTGATTATGCTAAAGAGCGTGAAGCCTTCGGAGTCAAGATCGCGCAGAAGCAAGCCATCGCCTTCATGCTCGCCGAAATGCGGACAGAGATCGAAGCGAGCCGTTTACTCACGTGGGAAGCTGCATGGAAAATGGATACCGGCAAAGAAGATGCGTTCACTGAAGCGTATCTCGCTTTCACGGGTGCGGCGGACATGGTCATGATGGTCACCGACCGCGCGGTTCAAATCCTTGGTGGGCATGGCTACATCCGTGAACATCTCGTTGAGATGTGGATGCGTGAGGGGCGCGGCTTCGCGATGTTTACGGGATTAGCCATCGTGTAGGAGGAAAATATGTCTATCGAATTTGAAGCACCCAAACCGATTACGCAGATGCAGTTCATGTTAAAAACCGTCGCGGAAGAAATGATGCGTTCACGTTCGCGATATTTTGATGAACACGAGCATGAGATACCCTGGGATTACATTGAGTTCATGCACACGGCTATGAAGGCAATGGGTGTCGGGTCACTGGCTCCGAACGAAAAAGGGAATGGGCATGGTGATGGCAGCCAGGAGAAAAAAGACAAGCGCCCGTCGATTGCTTATCAAGTGCTGGCTTCGCAAATCGAGATGCTTGCCTGGGGCGATGTGGGCATGTATCTCGTCACGCCAGGTGGTGGATTAGGCGCGGCAGCTGTCCAGGCGGCCGGTACACCAGAGCAGAAAGCCAAGTTTCTGGCGCGCTTTGGTGAAGAGAAACCTACGCTTGCCGCGATGTGTATGACTGAAGCGGGCGCCGGTTCGGATACGGCCTCCATCCGCACGCGAGCGATACTTGATGAAAACACCAAAGAATGGATCCTCAATGGCGAGAAGATATTCGCTACCTCTGGAGACAAAGCGCTCACCGAGTATGAAAAGCTTGGCAAGGGTTTTATTGTCGTTTGGGCCTCGATTGACCCCTCTGCGGGACGTGCGGGGATGCGCGCGTTCGTTGTTGAGGCAGGGACGCCGGGTGTAAGAGTGGCCAAGCTCGAGCGTAAACTCGGCATCCGCGTCAGTGATACCGCCGCGATCTCGCTCGTAGATGCGCGCGTTCCGTATGACCACATTCTCGGTAGTCCAGCCGTTGAGAAGACGACAACAGGCTTCAAGGGCGCAATGGCAACCTTCGATGCGACGCGGCCCCTCGTGGCCGCGTCAGGGCTCGGCGTCGCGCGAGCCGCTTTGGAATTCCTAAAAGAAAAGCTCGCGGAGAACGGAGTCCAGATCCGTTATGGGCTACCGCGCCAGAAGTTGACATCCATCGAACGGGATGTGATCGACATGGAGGTCATGTTGAAATCCGCGTGGTTGATGGTGATCAAAGCCGTGTGGATGGCGGACAACAAAAAGCCAAATGTGCTGGAGTCTTCGATGAGCAAGGTAAAAGCAGGCGATGTAGGCACGAAGATCACGCAGAAGGTTGTTGAAATTTTGGGTCCGCTGGGTTACAGCCGCGAGTTCCTGGCCGAGAAATGGTTCCGTGATGCGAAGATCACCGATATTTATGAGGGGACAGGGCAGATCAATCGGCTGGTTGTCGCAAGGCAGATACTCGGATATAGCGGAAAAGAGTTGCGATAGATATATCGGTGGTTGAGTAGGCGGCGGTTTACGATATATTCCTTCGGAGTTACTCGACCAGCCCCGCCGTATCGAAACCACCAATAACAAGTAATCATAAACTTGCAAGTGCTGGTTTCGGTACGTTTCTCGCTGTCGCTCGAAACTACTCAACCAGCGGATATGGAAATAATTATGAAATATCACATTCACAAAGCAGTGGTGATTGGCTCTGGAACAATGGGCGCGGCGATTGCTGCCCATTTGGCGAACGCAGGCGTACCTGTGACGTTGTTGGATATCCTTCCAAAGGATGCTCCAGCGGATGATAAGGCTGCGCGCAACAAGATCGTCAATGCGGGCTGGGACCGCTGCCTGAAAGCCAAACCTGCCAATTTAATGTCTATGGATTTGAAAACGTTGGTGAGGCTTGGCAATCTCGAAGATGATTTTGGCACCGTTGCAGAGGCTGACTGGATTTGTGAAGCCATTGTCGAGAATCTTAAGATCAAACAGGATTTGATGGCGCGTATTGATGGAGTGCGAAAGCCAACGGCAATCGTTACAACAAATACATCGGGGATTCCTGTCAAAGATATTGCAGAGGGACGATCAAAGGAATTCAAAAAGCATTTTCTTGGGACGCATTTCTTCAATCCGCCGCGTTATTTGAAGCTGCTTGAGATCATTCCGACGAAAGATACCGATAAGCAAGTGGTTGAATTCTTGTCGTGGTTCGGTGAATATCGCTTGGGCAAAGGGATCGTGTTGTGCAAAGACACGCCCAACTTCATCGGAAACCGCGTCGCATTTGGAACAGGTGCGTTTGGGATGGACTTCATCCTCAAGAATGGCTACACCATAGACGAAGTGGATGCGATCACAGGTCCGCTGATCGGGCGACCCAAGACCGCGACGTTCCGTTTGATTGACCTGGTTGGCATTGATGTTTGGGATCATGTCGGACGCAATCTCGCGCCGTTGATCCCGCATGACAAACTTGGACAGGAGTATCTCAGAGCCGAGGCGCCGAATAAATTGATCTCGACTCTGATCGAGCGAAAGTGGCTGGGCAACAAAACAAAGATTGGATTCTATAAAGAAGTTCGTAAGGATGATGGAAGTAAAGAATTTTGGTCGCTGGATTTGAACACGCTTGAACATGTCCCAGCGACGAAGCCGCGCTTTGATTCTGTCAAAGCGGCGAAAGATGTCGAGGGACTCGGGAACAGGCTCAAGGTCCTGCTGGATGCGGATGACAAGGCGGCGAACCTCGTCAAAGCGCTGACGTACCAGGGATTCCAATATGTGTCGTCTATCATTCCAGAAGTCGCAGATACGGTGAAGCCGATTGACGATGCAGTCCGCTGGGGCTTTATGCACGAGGCAGGTCCATTCGAAACGTGGGATATGCTCGGAGTCAAAGAGACAGTCAAGCAGATGAAAGCCGCAGGTTACCCGCCGGCCAAATGGGTGAATGATATGCTAAAGGCGGGGGTTGAGTCATTCTATCAATACAAGCACAGCAGTCCTGGGGATAAGAACGGCGGGAAGGTCGGCGTGTACGACGTGATCAAGAAGAAATATGTCAAGACGAAGCGGGCTGAGGGCATGATCGCCCTGAAACGGCAAAAGATTGTGTCACAAAATACGGGCGCGACGATCCGAGACATGGGCGATGGCGTGGCGTGCCTTGAATTCCACACCAAGATGAACGCGCTAGACGATGATATTATGAACATGACCGTCGAAGCGTTTGACCGGCTTGAAACAGATTTCGATGGACTCGTGATCGGCAATGAAGCTGATAACTTTAGTGCGGGAGCGAACCTGTTCATGATGGTGGTCGGCGCGCAGCAAGGCATGTGGGACATGCTCGAAGCGGCGGTGAGAAAATTGCAGGATATGAACATGCGCATGCGTTACTCACCGAAACCTGTGGTCGTCGCTCCTGCGGGGCTGACGCTTGGCGGCGGATGTGAGATCACGATGCATGGTTCACGCGTGGTCGCCGCGGCTGAAACCTATATCGGACTCGTTGAACTTGGCGCGGGTGTGATCCCTGCGGGCGGCGGCACGAAGGAAATGTTGCGGCGCATTGTCAACCCTGTCATGCGCGTGGAAAATGCCGAACCGCTTGCCGCATTGCAACGAGCCTTTTTACAAATGGGTCAGGCAAAAGTTGCTACAAGCGCGGAGGAAGCACGCGGCATGAATATCCTTTCGTCCGCTGACCGCATTGTGATGAATCGTGATCATCTGCTCACCGAAGCAAAGAAGGAAGTATTGCACATGGTCGCAGCGGGATATAAACCACCTGCGCCCGAGCTAATCTATGTAGCCGGGCGTGATGCGCTGGCTGCTATCCGCATCGGCGCGTGGATGTTCAAGGAAGGCAACTACATCACGCAATACGATCATCATATTGCGGGCAAGCTTGCCAATGTGATGTGCGGAGGCGAACTGACGCGTCCGCAGTGGGTGAGTGAGCAATATATCCTTGACCTGGAACGCGAAGCGATCCTTTCGCTGTTTGGGGATGAGCGAACCCAGGCGCGCATGTGGAATATTTTGCAGACGGGGAAGCCGTTACGAAATTAGTCAAAAGTCAAAGGTCAAAAGTTGAAAGTCTTGGATGACGTTTGACTTTTGACGTTCGACAAGGAGAGAACTATGAAAGAAGCCGTTATTGTATCCGCAGTCAGAACTCCAGTAGGCAAGGCGAAAAAGGGAGGACTTGCCACGGTTCGTCCTGACGAGATGGCTGCTACCGTTATCCGAGCCCTGCTCAAGCGGACGCCGAATCTTGACCCCGCACAGATCGAAGATGTGGTGATCGGCTGCGCGTTCCCTGAAGGCGAGCAGGGACTCAACATGGCGCGCATGATCGCCTTGCGCGCGGGCTTGCCCGATTCTGTCCCCGCGGAGACGATCAATCGCTATTGTGCTTCGGGTGTGCAGTCCATCGCGCATGTCGCATATGCTATCCAAAGCGGACAGATCGAAGCTGCCATCGCGGGCGGAGCCGAGTCTATGACGATGGTTCCCATGGCAGGATATAAATTCTCGCCGAACCCGCACTTTGCACAGGACCTGCCGCATTACTATACCAATATGGGTTTGACCGCAGAGAACGTTTCAGAAAAATACAACATCAGCCGCGAAGATCAGGATGAATTCTCACTCAAGAGTCATCAGAAAGCCGCGCAGGCAGTCAACTCTGGACTCTTCGATCCTGAACTGGTATCCATCGATGTTGAAACGACAGAGCTGAATGGACAGGAAAAACCGGTGAAGAAAAACTTTGCTGTGACGCGCGATGAAGGTCCACGTGCGGATACGAACATGGATGCATTGTCCAAGCTCAAGCCAGCCTTCAAGGAAGGTGGCGTTGTCACTGCGGGCAACTCCTCACAAATGTCCGATGGCGCAGCTGGGGTTGTCGTCATGTCCGCGGAGAGGGCTGCACAATTGGGACTTACTCCATTAGCCCGTTTTGTCTCATTCGCCGCAGGTGGTGTCCCGCCTGAATTGATGGGAATTGGTCCGATTGTTGCAATTCCCAAAGCGCTGAAGCTTGCTGGACTTACCCCAAACGATATTGATTTGATAGAATTGAACGAAGCCTTTGCCGCGCAGTCGTTAGCTGTCATACGCACGATGGAGATGGATGAGCACAAGGTCAATGTCAATGGCGGTGCGATTGCTCTCGGTCATCCGCTGGGATGCACAGGGACGAAACTAACGACCCAGGTGATCCATGAAATGGGTCGGCGCAAATCCAAGTATGGAATGGTGACGATGTGTATCGGCGGCGGCATGGGCGCCGCAGCGATATTTGAGAATCTACAGTAGGGGCGAGTCTCAGACTCGCCCCTACCGAAAATAATAGGAGAAAAGGAAATGCCCCTCACAGTAGCAGAACTTATGGAAAAAATGCCCGGCGCGTTCATTCCCGAAAAGGCGCAAGGCGTGGATGCGGTTATTCAGTTCAAATTCACGGGCGCGGAAGCTGGTGACTGGAATGCTACGATCAAGGATGGAAAAGTGGATGTTTCGCGCGGCGCACATCCCTCCCCCAAGATGACCCTGACCGCTGATTCGGCCGATTACGTCAAGATCTTCACCGGAGAATTGGATGGGATGCAAGCCTTCATGCAGGGCAAGATCAAACTAGCTGGTGATTTGAATCTTGCGATGAAGTTAATGCAGATGTTCAAGATTAGATAAGAGACAGAAAAAAACGCCTTCAATACTGAAGGCGTTTTTGATTGTGCGCCCAGCATGGGCGTTGAGTAGAGGGTGAAAGACCCTTATGGAGGTTGGCTGCACCAACCATTAGCCAAAAGCAAGGGCGTCCTCGTGAGGGGAGGTCTGGAGGAAGCTGGCGGCAAAATTGCGGTTTGAGGAACACGAACCCAATAAGAGGCCATGAGGCAGGGCGAGTTGGCAATCAACAACGAAGCCCGATGCAGCCAAAAGCCGAAGTGGTAGATTGGGCAAACGCGCAAGGAAAGTCAACGTTCTTACCTGGGGAGACCTGTTGCCAAGCCAAGCGGCAATCCTGCCTGAGAAGGCAGACTGAGGGAACAGGGATCAGCAGAAGCCATAGTACCGGGAGTTTTTTTTTCGGGAAGGGCTGAACAATGAGAAGGATGAGTACATGAGCAGTTCGCGAGATGAACAAGGAAAGCAGAAACCTTCGGATAGGAGGACTACCGAACCAACGAAGCGGGTGAAGCCTGCGGGCATGGGGCGGAGCGCTGAGCCATCTCCGGCACAAGACCCTGGAAAATCCGACGTAGGGGCGCGAGAAGTCTGGGCAGCGGTAGTTGCACGCGAGAACATGCAGACAGCGCTAAAGCCAGTAGCGAGCACTAAGGGCGCGACAGGCGACGATGG
>Ga0105104_10002805_pt1 | contig 12574 bp, 6 predicted proteins | sample PPLLaktember2015_3_FD_87034 | JGI IMG/M metagenome (GOLD analysis project Ga0105104, IMG submission 87034) | Freshwater sediment microbial communities from Prairie Pothole Lake near Jamestown, North Dakota, USA - PPLs Lake P7 Core (6) Depth... | ecosystem: Environmental > Aquatic > Freshwater >...
GCAGCAACAAATCCCTTTCCGCCCAGTACATGGCGGGGAATGACCGTAAAAGCTGCCACTGCGGCCGCTGAATTTCCAATGAATTTACGCCTGTTAATATTAGAACCCATAGAGTTGTTTTTTGAATTAATAAAATGAGCTTTAAAAAGAAATTTGAATTTAGATAAAAACAGTTTATTTACCTATTCCGATCTCAAAATACTTTTATAATAAATCATGTACAGAAAATTTTTATAAATGGGCTCCGTGTGCATTTACCCAATATTGCCAATCTGTGCCGGAGAATTATTGCCTGGTTGGCATAATGAAAACAGCACAGTTCCAGACTTTAAGGCTATTAGAAGCCTGATTCCACTTAAGGTGTGAAGAGGGAGCAACGGATTGTTTTTTTGTTACCTTTAGATGAGTATTTCCAGGATAATAATACGAAAAGCTTACTCTTAAAGAAATCACATGGGCCATGATATTGATCAATACTGGCAAAAAATCAGAGATGGCGATGAGAAATCTCTGGAAATTGTTTTTAAGAAAATATTTGCTCCACTATGTAAATATACATGTCAGATTATTCATGATCCATTTTTATCACAGGAAATTGTTCAGGACACACTTTTGCAAATTTGGCAGAATCGTGATGAGATAAAAATCAGGAATTCATTCAACGCTTATATTTTTCAGTCTGTTCATAATCACGCGCTCAATGCTCTGCGTCAGCTGAAAACAAAAAAACAATCCGTGAACCATCCCGGATCGGACGAAATATGGCAGTTTATTGCATCACATTATAATGTGGATGATGATTTGGCGGAGAAGATCTTCTCAGATGAGACCGAACTATTAATCCAAAAGACAGTTGAAGAATTACCTGAACAATGCAAGCGTGTTTTTCGCATGAGCCGTTTTGAGTCACGTTCCAACCTGGAAATTGCAAATGAACTTGATTTATCTGAAAATACTGTAAAAACACATATCTACAGGGCCTTGCACAAGATCACTGAAATATTGAAGAAAAATAATTAAAACTTCTTTCCTTTCCTGTTCATCTTTCAGTAAAATTATAGTGTCTTACATAATAGAAGATATTATATGAAAAAGACGAACATTACAAAAGAAGATATTAACTTATTAATTGTCAGCTATCTGACAAATTCAATTGATACCATTGATATTGCACGGTTGACATTGTGGATCCAGGCCAATGAGGAAAACCGGCGCTATTTTAATTTATTTAAGGATGCCTGGGTTTTATCTGCATCCTTTACAGGCTCGTCGGCAGGATCCACAGAGCAAAATTGGGAGGTATTCAAACATAAACTCTCCGCACCTGAAAGGGCTGAAGGTATTTCTTTTAAAAAGAGATATCTGAAGAATTTTCAAATAGCCGCTTCCTGGCTGGTTTTCTTTGTTCTGGGTTCGGTTGTGACCTATTATTTAACCAGAAATTCCGTTGTATCTCCCGCTAATCCTGTTTCTTTCATGGTTCCACTGGGAGCAAGAAGTAATATCATCCTTCCTGATGGATCCAATATTTGGCTGAATGCAGGAACCACACTTTCCTATGATCAGAATTTCGGTCAGAAAGAAAGAATTATTAGGTTAACAGGTGAAGCCTATTTTGACGTAGCGAGTGATAAAGAGCGTCCTTTCATAGTTCAAACATCGGGGATAGATGTGCATGCAATTGGCACTAAATTCAATATCAAAGCCTATCCGGACGAAAATACGATTTCTGCTACCCTGGAAGAAGGTAAAATTAATGTGAGTTTTAATGGTGAGTCAAAAAACAGTAAAATTATCAAGCTCACAAGCAAAGAAAAATTCATTTTCTTCAAGACCGTAAAAAAATCCGAAATCTATACTGAAAGCACGGAGGAAAATACCAGACCAAAAATCGTTCAGACCACAGAATTGCCTGATGCAAGAATACTCACCAATGTTCAGACAGAATTGTACACATCATGGAAGGATACCAGATGGATCATCGAAGGTGAACCGCTGGGTACTCTTGCACCATTGCTCGAACGGAGATATAACCTTCAGATAGTGTTTGTTGATGACGAATTGAAAAAATACAAATTCTCGGGAACCATTGAAAATGAAACCGTGGATCAGATTCTCAATGCAATGCAACTCACTGCACCATTAAAATACAAAATAACCAAAGATACTATCAGGCTTAATTTAAACCGTAATTACAAAGATCAATTCGGCAGAATTATGAACCGAAAAAATACCAACTGATTTACTCATTAAAAAAACAGAATTTATGAAACCACCCTAACAAAAAAAAGGGAGTAGTTTGCACCTACCCCCTTAGAACAATTGTCTTATTAAGTCTTAAACGCCATTTAAAACCTAACATTGCAAATATATGAAAAATAAACTTTCATGGGGATACCATTTCAGCAACCCTCCTTTTCCCCAAAAACTACTGCGCATTATGAAACTGTCAATGTTCTTAACCTGCGTGATTGCTGCCAACATCATGGCCTCTGGATATTCACAGCATGCACGGTTCAATCTTGATATTAAAAATCAGACTGTTCGTGATGTATTGAAAACCATTGAGAAAGAGAGTCAGTTCAGGTTCTTCTATAATGATGAATTCTCTGACCTGAATAAGAGGGTCACTTTTTCCATCAACAATAAATCCATTGATGAATTATTATCCTTGGCGCTTACAGATACAGAAGTAAGTTACAAAGTGATGGAAAATAATTTTGTCGTAATAACTCCCAAAGAATTTCTTCAACAGTTAAAAATTACAGGAACCATTACTGATGAGGATACCGGCGAGGCATTAATAGGTGTTAATATTGTTGAAGAAGGAACCACTCATGGCACAACAAGTGATGCAACGGGTTCCTATTCAATTATCGTTGAAAGCAATGCGGCCGTGCTGGTTTTTTCATATATAGGATATATTGAAAAAAAGGCTATTGTCGGTGATCAGGCTATTATTGATGTCAAACTGGCTTCGGATATAAGAAGCCTGGAGGAAGTAGTAGTAATTGGATACGGGACTCAAAAGAAAAAGGATATAACTACTTCAGTATCAAATGTCAAAATGGGAGACACCGAAAAGAAAAGCATGGCAAATCTGGCCCAGGCACTTCAGGGAAAGGCAGCAGGAGTCCGGGTAATCCAGGCATCAGGCAAACCGGAAGGGGATTTTTCAATTCAGGTACGCGGTGCGACATCCATTACCGCAGGAAACGACCCCTTATATGTAGTGGATGGAATCCCGACAAGTTCGATTAGCGAAATAAATCCTGCTGATATCGAATCCATGCAGATTCTGAAAGATGCTTCTTCCTGTGCAATTTATGGAGCCCGTGCAGCGAACGGAGTAGTGCTGATTAATACCAAGAGGGGAGATGTGAATAAGCCAGTTGTATCATTCAGGTCAGTCTTTGGTGTAAGCCAGGTAGCCAAACAACTTGATCTTTTGAATGCAAAGGAATGTGCTCAGCTTTTAAATGATGAAAAAATTAATGCCGGGATGGCTCCGATTATTAACCCGGATACAATATCCACCAATATCGACTGGCAGGATGAAATCTTCTTCAGGGGAAAAACAAGCGATATGCAACTTTCCTTTTCCGGGGGAACTGAAAAGACCAAATTTTATTTATCAGCCGCACGCTTGAATAGCGAAGGAATTATCAGGCCTTCAAAATATCAACGATATTCTTTTAAGGTTAATATCGACCATGAAATGTATAAATGGCTTTCATTGGGAACAAGTATCAATTTAAGTAAATCTAAAAATTCGAATATATCGGAAACAGATCCTGTGCATGGTGGTGGTGTGATTTTGGAGGCTTTGGCTTATACCACCCCCTATACACCAAAATATAAACCTAATGGTGATTTTGGATCCAACCCGCATCAGGGAGGCTGGGACAATCCCTATTCCAACATGTATGGTTCCAATGCTGCTACAAGAACCTCAAGTTTACTGGGCAATGTATTTGCAAAAGTATCAATTGCTAAAGGGCTGAGTTTTAGAACATCGCTGGCTATTGACGCTAATTATAATAACTTCAACAAGTTCGATCTTCAGGCTCATAGTGAATACAATAGATCAACGGGTGGAAATGCTTATGCAAATGCTTCGCAGCAGATTGTCTGGCTAAATGAAAATATTCTCGATTATAGCTACTATTCCGGAAAACACGCCATTTCTGCACTGGCAGGGATAACCAGACAACAGTCCAAGTGGGAAAGCTCTTCCATGCAAAAGCAAGGATTCCCCGATGATAAAGTGCAAACGCTTAATGCAGGTGCCATATTGAAAAGCGCAAGCACCAGTGAAGCAGAATGGACACTTCAGTCATACCTGGTTAGGATGACATATGCTTTTGATAATAAATATCTGTTTTCGGCTAATTTCAGAACCGATGGTTCTTCAAAGTTTGGACCTAGTAATAAATACGGATATTTCCCATCGGCATCAGTAGGATGGAGAATTTCTCAGGAAGAGTTCTTCTCAAATATAACTACCATCAATGATCTTAAGTTAAGGGTCAGCTATGGATTGACCGGCAATCAGAACGGCATTAATGAATACGGTCATTTGGGTTTGATCGGATTGGGTGCTTTATATCCTTTCGATGGTATTATTTATCCGGGAAGTTATCCAAGCACAATCTCCAACCGGGACCTAAAATGGGAGTCCACAAAACAAACCGATATCGGGATTGATCTGTCCTTGCTTAAGTCCAGAATAACCATCACAGCTGATGCATATTATAAGCAAACATCAGACCTTCTTGTAAATGTAGATCTGCCAACTTCGACCGGTTACTGGAATGGCATTCAAAACCTGGGCAAAATAAACAATAAGGGATTAGAAGTTGAGGTCAATACATACAATTTCACCGGTAAGTTTAAATGGAGCACAGATGTTAACTTTTCAATAAATAGAAACAAGGTTATTGACATTGGAGGAAAAGAGAAAATTATGTATACTGCCGGTATTATAAGGGAAAGAGGCCAGGTTACCATTATAAAGGAAGGACAACCATTGAGCATGTTCTATGGATATATTGCGGAAGGTGTTGATCCTCAAACAGGAGATATCAATTACAGGAGGAATAGTACAAGTCCGGATTATTCATTCAGTCCTGATTCAGATAGATTTGTGATTGGAAATCCAAATCCGAAATTCATTTATGGCATTAACAACAACTTTTCATTCAATGGTTTTTCCCTATCGATTTTTCTTCAGGGAGTATACGGAAATGACATATTTAATGGTACTAGGTTAAACCTGGAGGATATGGAACAGGTAAAAAATGCCTCTGCAGCCACATTAAGAAGATGGAGAAATCCGGGAGATATTACTGATATTCCCAGGGCTAATTTTGGCAATAGTGACAATTCTGTCGCTTCATCCAGATTTGTAGAAAAAGGTACGTATCTCAGGGTTAAAAGCATAACGTTATCATACAATTTTAATTCAAATTGGCTTAAAACGGCCCATATCAATAGCCTCAATGTTTTCATATCAGCTCAAAATCTCCTGACATTTACCAAGTATAGCGGTTATGATCCTGAAGTTAGCTGGGATGGAAATACTATTTCACCGGCAGATAACAGCGGGACAAGAATTGACAATGCCGTTTCGTTGGGAGTGGATTATGGAACGTATCCGAATGTCAGGACCTATAATTTTGGAATTAATGTGAACTTTTAATTTCAATAGAGTGATAATGATTCCTTAACAATTAATGTAATCCAATATGAAAACATATAAAAAATATATTATTCTGGCATCGATCGCCTTGTTATTTGTTCAATGCAGTAATGATTTTCTTGATACTTTGCCCAAATCTGATCTTAGTACTCAGAGCTATTTCAGATCAGCCACAGATGCTGAAAACGCACTTGTTGGCTGTTATAGTGAAGTTATGAGTTCTCAAACCCTATGGAGCCTTACAATTATACTGGATGTTACCAGCGATAACAATTATGCAGGAGGAGATAATCCGGGGAATTTCAAATTTGACAATTTTAACCGGAATCCCCTTATATCGGATATTAATAGTTGCTGGAGCGGCCTGTATGGAACTATTAACAGGTGCAACAATGTAATAAAATATGTTCCTGATATAAGTGATTCAAAGTTAGATTTGAATAACCGGAGAGAGGTTATATTAGGCGAAGCCACTTTTCTAAGAGCATTTGCATATTTTAACCTGGTCCGCATTTGGGGCCCGGTACCTCTTACAATAACTCCAACCGAGACTGTCGAACCTGCAACGATAAACCTCCCGAGAGCTTCGGTAGACGAGGTATATGCTCAAATAATCGCTGATCTGGAATATTGTGCAAATGTATTACCCAAGGCTGATGTTCCGACCCAAAGAGGTGGCCGGGCAACTCAAGGTGCTGTCTATGCATTGCTTGCACAGGTATATGCAACAAAAAATCCGGTTGATTGGAACAAAGTGAAACAATATTGTGATGAAGTTATTGCTTCTGATATATACCAGCTTCTTCCGGATTATGATCAACTTTTTGACGGCGATCATAATAACAATTCCGAATCCATTTTTGAGATTCAATACGAGCAACCCTCTGTAACCACATGGGTGTACCAGATCTGGTGCCCTCCATCACTCACAGGTGATACTTGGAGGAAATTTAATACTCCTTCGGTTGATCTAATTAATGCATTTAGAGCCGAGGGGGATTCAATTCGACTTCATTCATCCATCTTATGGGAAGAAATTGGACAATACTGGGTTGATCCTGTCTATGGTACAATGGTTCCTTTTGTTAACAAATGGAGGCATCCGGGGGGTTGGGCAAGTGATGACCATTTTTATGTTATACGGCTATCGGAAACCATTCTCCTTCGATCAGAGGCCAGGAATGAACTCAATGACATAAGCGGTGCCTTGGATGACCTGCAGTTGGTAAGAGACCGGGTTGATCTCCCGGCTAAAGATCTAGTCACAAAAGAAGAAGTCAGTGAGGCCATCCTATTGGAAAGAAGACTCGAACTCGCATTTGAACTCTATCGCTGGTATGATCTTCTGCGGGCTGGTAAAGCCATAACCACAATGCAGAACCTGGGATATGATGCTGTAGATCCCCGGGATCTGTTAAATCCAATTCCTCAGGACGAACGGAACAGAAATCCTAACCTGACTCAGAATCCAGGTTATTAAAACCTGTTGTTCAAAATTCTATTACCAGATAAAGGATCGGAGGATTCAGATATCACCGGAATTCTCCATCCTTTTAAATAATAACTCCTGGTTATTTGAATTTTCCGATAGCTAAACAATTGATATTTGGATTAGCTCACAAACCTATTGATTTTGTATCGATTGCAAATATCATACTATTATTAATCCAATTATATAAAGGATAGATTTTATGAAAAACAAAGAATGGACACGTCGGCAAATATTAGGTTCGCTGGCTGCTATACCCTTGTCAGCTAACATGGTTTTTACAAAAATGTCGGACATGGTTACAGTCCCATCAGGATTATTACATTGCAAACTTCTCAATGCAAAAGGTGATCCCTATGAAGTAACCAAAATGGAACGTTTTTACATCTGTGACTTGATTTCACGACCTATTCAGATCGATCCTCAATTTGCCCCCGGAGAGATAGTATTTGCTCCTGCAATTGTACCCTTCAGGATTAGTCTGCCCATTGAAGTTCCGGGATTTGGCGAGGTATTCTGCTATGCTGATAACAAAGGAAACGGTTATACAAAAGAAAAAATTGAAAAGCCAGGCATGCTTTTTCTGAATTATGAATTTGCTGTGGACCGACTGGCCACGGTGTACAGAATAATGGAGGATTGCAGGAAGTCCGCCGTGAGTCTTTCATCAGCGATTATGAATCGCGTAACAGCTGCAGAAAAGTTCTTAACAAAATGCGATGAAGTCAGGTCAGATGATAAAGCTGCTTCAAAATGGGCAATGGAATCACTTCGCGAATCACTTTGGGCTGGTGAAATGATTGTATTGGAAAGAGCCCGCCAAATGATTGAGAGACAGGGCGCACGACCGGGTTTTATGTTTGGCTGCAATGGGTTTCAATATGCAGATTATGGAAAACCCTATGCTGACTATTATGAATCCCTGTTCAACTATACTACACTTCCATTTTATCATGGTGATACCGAGCCTATTAAGGGGCAACCAGATTATTCCAAGGTGGATAAACTGCTGAAATGGTTGCAGAATACACAAATTGTTTATAAAGGGCATCCTTTGATCTTTTTTGTCGCCGGAAATGTTCAGGATTGGATCAAAAACAAGTCATTTGAAGAAACAAAACAATTGTGCATGAATTACATCCGAAATTCAATACTTAAATACCGCGGACGCATCCACATATGGGACGTAATAAATGAGGCACATGTTCAACCTGAAGTTGGTCATGGTATTAATGGATTTACCAAGGATCAGAATGTAGAGCTCACTTATGCTGCAGCCAAAATGGCGCATGAGGCTGATCCTACCTGTTACAGGATTATAAACAGCACCGGTACCTGGAGCGATTACTATATGGGTCGCCATCCGGCAATATGGCAGGATAATGTTTACAATTACCTTCAAAGCGTGGAAGATACAAAATGTGAGTTTGAGGCAATCGGATTACAATACTATCACTCTGGTCGTGACTTACTTGAATTTGAGAGGGATGTGGAAAGGTTTGCCAGATTTAAGAAGCCCATTCATATAACCGAATTGCAAATTCCTTCTTCTTCTGCGGAAATTCCCAATGCCGAATGGTGGGGTGGCGGAGTGGGAGGTTCACGTTTCCCCTGGCATGGATCGCAATTTACAGAAACCATACAGGCAGACTGGGTGGAATCAGTTTATACCATGCTCTTCAGCAAACCGTATATTGAGGCTATTACATGGTGGGACCTCGCCGATCCGTCGTTTGTACCTCACGGCGGACTAATAAACGCAGACATGACTCCAAAAGAGGGTTATCACAGACTAAAGGCCTTGCTGGACAAATGGAAGGGAATGAATGCCTGACAATGGACAATAGATGAATGATTTGAAATTATACCAACTTCTTTAAAATTGATAATGATGACAAAAAGTGGAATTCTTACCGGAGAACAAAGTCTTTTCTTTATAATATTTCATATTTTTTTCTTTTCCTTAAATACGATTGCCCAAGACAATACAGGGGTCTTATTGCCCGATGGACAAGTTTTTACTTCATGGGAGGTTCCGTTGAAATTCACAAAAACGTATTATGTGGATAATCAAAATCCTAAAGCATCAGATATGAACGAGGGTACTAAGAATGCCCCCTTTCTTACCATTAACAAAGCTGCTCAAATACTCCAACCCGGAGAACGTGTGGTAATTCTTGAAGGAGAATATCGTGAACAAATTATTCCTCAATTTGGGGGACTAAGCCCGGAAAAAATGATTAGCTATGAAGCAGCACCTGGTGCAAAAGTTACTGTAAAGGGGTCCCGCCTGATAAAATCAGGATGGGAACCATCAACAGGATTTAGCATTGAACCACCAAAGGAAAATTACCGATCAGCAAAAATTTACCAGTTTGATTTGGAGAATCTCGAACTTAAAGGCTATAACCCTTTTGGTTTGATGAACATTATGATGGACAGGACTTATCTAAAACCTAAATCAAATGAGTTGTTGCCTCACCTGCTTCGGAGGGGACTTGTTTTTAGTGATGGAAAACGGTTAGAACAGGTTGAAATGTACAATGATTTGGCGCGAAAAGACGGAACCTACTGGAGTGAACACAATGGCATGATAGTACATGTAAGACTTCCGGATGATGCAAATCCGAGGGATCATGAGGTTGAACTCGTTATACAGGAACAAGTTTTCGCTCCCAAAAAACAATATCTGGGTTATATTCATGTAAAGGGCATAACGTTTGAACACGCTGCAAATGGTTTTCCGGTACCCCAAAAGGGATTGGTTTCAACTTCGAAAGGGCATCACTGGATTATCGAAGACTGCGTTATACGAGATGCCAATTCGGTTGCGCTCGACGTTGGCAACCAGGACTGGAATGCAGTTAATGCCCCGGTGCATGGCTATATGATAGTCAGAAACAATCACATCTCCGGAGCCGGTATATGCGGTTTGGCAGGCATGGGTATTGCGAATTCACTAATTGAGAATAATATTATTGAATATATCGGCTGGCATGATGCCGAGCTGGCGTGGGAATCAGGAGGGATTAAACTGCATGAATCAAAAAACTGCCTGCTGCAAAATAATGTAATACGGCATTTGACTTATTCACCCGGAATTTGGCTTGATTATGAAAATGAGAATACACGTGTTACAAACAATGTTATTGGTGATATTAAGGAAACCATCAGAGGCGGAATTTACCTCGAAGCTTCGCAGCATCAGAATATGCTGGATCAAAATATTATATGGGATATTTCACGTGGAAAAGGAGGATCCGATTGGAATATAAATGATGACGGAGGATGGGGGATAATTATTGATGGAAGCGACGAAACAATTGTCGCATTTAACCTGATTGGCAAATGTGAGTGGGCTGCACTCAAAACAAGGACTGTGGAAGCTCGTATTGTAGAGAACAGGGGAGGTACCTCTTGCAAAACACAGGTGTTGAATAACATATTCTATGACTCCGGAAAATCCATCTACTTTTCTCATCTGGACAACATGGCAGATGGAAATTTCTATGCAATACAGGGAAGAGAAAGGGGACGGGGACTAAATTGGATCCATGGATATGAGATTTTGCGGGTTGACCTACCCGCCTGGCAAAAGTATTATGGATTCGATAAAAACGGCCGTACCGGCAATTGCAGGATAGATGTTGATCTTGAAAAGCTTACAGTCTCTTTCTCGTCAAACAATGACATTCCTTTGATTAAGACATTAAATTTATTCAGAATTGATTTTCTTGGAATAAATGCTGGCGATCAGCGTTTTGCAGGACCTTTCGCTAAGTTTGAAGCAGAGCAGATTATTGACGTAAATCCAGGTAATAAATAATTGTCCCGTTTCCGGTCGAAATGTGTGAACCCTGGTTGTTCCTGAAACCCGGATAACATGATGAAGATATATAATTAGGTCTATACGAAACAAATACCAGTTAAAAAATGAATGTTTATACTTACAAAATGATACCCTTGTCTGTGCTCTTTCTATCTTTCCAGCCTTGTCAGAATGGGAAGGAAGCACAGGAAGAACGCGATTTTTCTTCAAAAGCAACGCTACAAAAAGCGGTTATTGTTGTTACCGCCCAAAACACTAATGACAGACTTCAGCTTAAGGACACGCTTTCATTCATATATCTTCCACAACCTGATGAAATGTTTCCCACAATTATGATAGATCCTGATCACAGGTTTCAGACAATGGAGGGTTTTGGGGGCGCATTTACCGATGCTGCAGCAGAAACATTTTATAAACTAACGGAAAAACAACAGGGTGAAATCCTGACCAGCTATTTTACCCGTGATAAAGGAATTGGTTACTCGCTTTGCCGCACTCACATAAATAGTTGTGATTTCTCAAGTGCCAGTTATGCTTATGCTGATGTCCCGGGAGATACATCTCTGACGCATTTTTCAATCGACCATGACAGGGAGTTCAGAATTCCAATGATTAAGGCCGCCCTGGCTAAAGCTGACAACCATATAAAGATCTTTGCATCGCCTTGGAGCCCTCCGGCCTGGATGAAAACCAACAACAATATGCTCCGGGGTGGTAATTTAAAAACTGAATTTCTGGGAACCTGGGCAAAGTATTATGTACGATTTATAGAGGACTATGGTTCCGAAGGCATACCTATATGGGGCTTAACCGTTCAGAATGAACCAATGTCCGTGCAGACATGGGAATCCTGTATTTTCACAGGCCAGGATGAATGTGACTTTATAAAAAACCATCTTGGGCCGACTCTTGAAAAAAACAATCTCTCAAAAATTAAGCTGATCATTTGGGATCACAACCGGGGCATTATGTATCAGAGAGCCACCTCGGTTTATGATGATCCTGAAGCAGCAAAATATGTGTGGGGTATGGGATTTCACTGGTATGTAGGCAACCATTTTGAAAATGTAAGGCTGGTGCATGATAGTTATCCCGAAAAGAAACTTATGTTCACAGAAGGAACAGTAGCTTCATTTGATAAGCACAGGCTAAACGAGTGGCAATGGGGAGAGCAATATGCCAGGGAAATCATAATGGATATCAATAACTGGGCTGTTGGGTGGGTTGATTGGAACCTTCTCCTGGATGAGAAAGGGGGACCGAATCATGTAGGCAATTTCTGTATGGCACCTGTGATTGCTGACACCAGAACAGGAGAAGTTATCTATATGAATTCATTTTATTACATCGGTCACTTCTCAAAATACGTCATTCCAGGAGCTAGGCGTATTGTGAGTTCCTCAAATGATGACAGGTTGCTGACAACAGCGTTCATTAATCCGGATGGAAAAATAATAGTAGTTGTGTTGAATCAAACAGGTAAAAACATTGGGTTTAGGACCTGGTTGAATCGTAAATCCGTAGTGACAAATAGCCCGTCTCATTCCATTATAAC
>Ga0105104_10002806_pt1 | contig 12569 bp, 8 predicted proteins | sample PPLLaktember2015_3_FD_87034 | JGI IMG/M metagenome (GOLD analysis project Ga0105104, IMG submission 87034) | Freshwater sediment microbial communities from Prairie Pothole Lake near Jamestown, North Dakota, USA - PPLs Lake P7 Core (6) Depth... | ecosystem: Environmental > Aquatic > Freshwater >...
GGATTCGGCACTCAAATGCGTGCGTTTGCCTATTTGGCGCTCTTTATCGGCTTCGCTATAAAAGTCCCGATCTTTCCGTTCCATACCTGGCTTCCGGATGCACACGTTGAAGCCCCGACAGCTATCAGCGTTATACTGGCCGGAGTGCTGTTAAAAATGGGAACTTACGGACTCATACGCATCAGCTTTCCAATCTTTCCGGAGATAGCGCAGACATACGCGTTTGCGCTGGCAATTTTCGCTCTCATCAATATTGTCTATGGTGCATTGTGCGCAATGGCGCAAAAGGATTTCAAAAGACTCATTGCCTACTCGAGCATCAGTCATATGGGAATCGTGTTGCTCGGTATGTCGGCGCTGAATACGCAGGGAATGATGGGCGCTGTATTCCAGATGTTTAATCACGGCACAATTACGGCAATGCTTTTCTTGATCGTTGGAGTAATTTATGACCGCACACACACACGCGAGCTTGATGCTTTCGGAGGTTTAGCATCGACGATGCCCAAATATACAGGCATTGTGACTGTTGCATTCTTCGCGGCACTTGGTTTGCCGGGTCTGAGCGGATTCGTCTCGGAGGCGTTCTCGTTTTTAGGAGCGTTTCAAGTCGATAAGCTTCGTATAATCACAATCGTTTCAACGCTGGGCATAATACTGACGGCTGCATATATGCTGTGGACATTCCAGCGCGTGTTTCTTGGTAAAGTTAATGAAAAATGGGATTTGCTGCCGGATGTCAATGCCCGGGAATTATTTATTCTTGTTCCGCTGGCAATTATTATTCTTGTGCTGGGTATTTATCCGTCATTCATGCTGGATATTATGACATCATCTGTGAATAACCTGGTAAATCTGATCTCACAGAACGGTACGGCCGTTGTATTACTTCAATAATAGAAATTAATGATGAATATATTCATTCAACAAATTCAGCAAGATTTGATTTGCTTCCTGCCGGAATCGGTGCTGGCTGCAACCTTCTGCATGGCAATATTAACCGGACTAATTTTTAAAAAAACTCCTAAGGTTGTTGCCTGGCTCGTATTTATCGGTGTTGGAACTGCATTGTTCCTGGCCCTTAGACAAGCAGGAACCTCGCAGCAGGTTTTCTCCGGTATGATATCCGTAGATCCGTTTGCCGTATTCTTTAAATCTCTGGCAGCGGTTTGTGCACTGATGATCTTTTTGTTTTCGATCTATTCATCGGAAGTTCAAGCTGCGGTTAAACGTATGAGCGAGTATTATTCTTTACTCGCTGCAATGACACTCGGTATGTTTCTAATGGCCGGCGCTTCGAATTTACTGATGATGGTGCTTGCTATGGAATTGACAAGTCTTTCGTCATACTTGCTGGCAGGGTATACAAAGGAAGCGGCCGATTCGAGTGAGGCATCGCTAAAATATATAATTTATGGTGCTGTCTCGTCCGGAATCATGCTTTATGGAATTTCAATTCTTTACGGCCTTTCCGGGGCAATGGGTTATTCCGATATCAACTATATAATAGCGCTGAAACCTGTGAATTATTTTGCTTTGCTCACAGCGATAGTTCTTATTCTTGTCGGATTTGGATATAAAATATCTGCTGTACCGTTTCACTTCTGGACACCGGATGTCTACGAAGGCGCGCCGATCACCATTACCGCTTTTCTTTCTGTTGCGTCGAAAGCAGCAGGTTTTGCGATGATGATACGATTTTTTAAAGTTATCTTTATTGATACGGCAATCCCGTCTATCCATGACGGTATGTGGACATCGCTCTATGGATTGGAGTGGAATAAATTACTGGCAGTTCTTTCAGTGCTGACAATGACACTCGGTAATCTTGTCGCCATTTGGCAGGATAATTTAAAACGGCTGCTTGCATACTCCAGTATAGCGCATGCCGGTTATATGCTGATGGGTGTAGTTGTTCTTAGCAATCAAGGTATAGCTGCAGTAATCATTTATTTTATGATTTACCTCTTTATGAATCTTGGTGCGTTCTTTGTGGTTATGCTGGTTGCAAATAAAACGGGAAGTGAAGACATCTCTTCATACCGGGGACTCGGATATCGGACTCCGCTTCTCGGTGTTGCTCTGGCAATATTCCTCATATCACTTACAGGTTTACCGCCCACCGCCGGTTTTATCGGTAAACTTTATCTCTTTACTGCATTGCTGGATGCCCAATGGATTTGGCTTGCCGTTGTCGGTGTTATAAACAGCGTCATTTCTCTCTATTACTATGCGCGAATTCTTCGTTATATGTTCCTCCGCGATCCGGAAGGACAGACTGTTTCGCTGAAACTACGGCGTTCAGAAGCTATTATTCTTCTGGTTTTTGTTATTCCGACTATTTTGTTTGGATTGTATTTTGGTCCTCTTGTAGAATTGGCAAATGCATCGGTGCAAATGTTCGGCATTCGATAGATACCAACGGATAAATATCTGCAAAAGCTTGTATTAATTCTGAATTATAACTACAATTGTTTCCACTAATATAGGATTTGATGAATCAAATCCCTGCGCTGTTGTTCCAAATCATAAGGTGATTGCGTGAAAACTTCTTCGCTCATTTTCGTCATCATAATGTTTTTCCTTACTTTTCCATCGGCTGCTCAGACGGTTCCATCTGAAAAAAAGATAGACGATCTCATCGTTAAAATGACACTCGAGGAAAAGATCGATTTTATAGGCGGATACCAGGATTTCCACATCCGCGCCGTTCCACGATTGGGAATTCCGCAAGCCAATATGGCCGACGGACCGGTCGGTGTGCGTAATTACGGGCCTTCCACGGCGTATCCTGCAACGATAGCTCTCGCTGCTTCATGGGATACTTCGCTTGCACGGCGTATCGGCAATGCAATAGGAAAAGAATCGCGTGCCCGGAATAACCACATCATGCTTTGCCCTGCAATGAATATCCATCGTGCACCGATGAACGGGCGTAATTTCGAATATCTCGGCGAAGATCCTTACCTCGCAGGTAAAATAGCCGCGAAGTTTATTCAGGGGATTCAAAAGGAAGGTGTGATGGCGACAGCCAAGCATTATATGGGAAATTTTCAGGAATATAGCCGCCATAAAATTTCATCCGATATGGATGAACGGACAATGCGTGAAATTTACCTTCCGGCGTTTCAAAGTTCAGTCATCGAGGGACAGGCCGCTGCGGTCATGACATCCTATAATCTCATAAACGGTATCTATGCTTCGCAGAACGATTATCTGATCAACAAAATTTTAAAAGAAGAATGGAATTTTAAAGGAATAGTTATGTCGGACTGGACCTCGACATACGAAGGTGTTGCCGCTGCAAACGGCGGACTCGATCTGGAAATGCCGTCAGGGAAAGCTATGTGCAGGGATACACTGCTTCCGGCTGTTAAAGATGGACGTTTATCTGAAAAAACAATCGATGATAAAATCAGGCGCATATTACGTGAATACGAAAGGTTCGGATATTTTGAAAATCCCGATATTAGTAACGGATTTGTTTTAGACTCTGCAGGCGTGCGCGCGACGGCACTTGATGGCGCACGGGGCGGTATTGTATTGTTAAAGAACGAAAATAATATTCTGCCAATACAACCTGATGCAGTAAAACGCATTGCGCTCATAGGTCCGAATGGTGATCCCGCCGTGACCGGAGGCGGAGGAAGTTCTCTTGTATGGCCGCTTTATCCGCTTTCGCTTTATAAGGCTTTGCAGAATATTGCACCGAAAGGCGTAAGTGTTGAATTCGAATCCGGTATTTACGAAACGGACCTTTTGCCTTCGGAATTTTATGCTCAAAGTAAGTTCTACATCGTAACCGGCGGAAAAAAAGTCCCGGGCCTGAAAATAGAATATTATTCAAAACGCTGGGTGCAAGGAATACCTGATAAAGAACAATATACCGATAACAGCAATATGGTGTTTAACAGAGTTCCTGCGGAAATAAACAAGGATTTCTTTTCAACAAATTGTTCCGGACTTCTTCAGGTTGAAGAGACCGGAAAGTACCGGTTTGTCGTTTCATCAGATGTCGGTTTTACACTATTCGTAAATGATTCAGCTATTTTGAGCTCCTGGGGAAATGTAAGGGAAGCGGTACATTCGGCGATGTTTCAACTGGAGGCAGGAAAGGAATATAAAATCGCCCTGCATACCGTTCAGTTTCATGCTAATGGTATCGCAAGAATAGGCTATGAGTCTGATAGATCGGCGAAACAAAAAGCAGACGCAAAATACGGACAGGCACGTAAGCTTGCGGAAAAAAGTGATCTGGTTATCCTTTCACTCGGATTTAATAATGAAACTGAGAAAGAAGATAGGGATAGAACATTTGCTTTGCCGGAAAACCAGCAAACACTGATAAAAGAAATACTGAACACAAAGAAAGACGTTATTGTCGTATTAAATGCAGGCGGAAACGTCGATATGAATGCATGGCTTCCGCAGACGGAAGGGCTTATACATGCCTGGTATCCCGGACAGGAGGGGAATCTCGCAGCTGCTGAAAATCTCTTCGGTAAAACAAATCCATCCGGAAAACTTCCGGTGAGTTTTGAAAAACGATGGGAGGACAATGCATCCTACGATAGTTACTACGATAACGACGGCGATAAACATGTAATATTTACTGAAGGAGTCTTTCTCGGTTACAGACATTTTGACCGGAACAATATTGAGCCGGAATTCCCGTTTGGATTCGGACTTTCCTATACAACATTTGAATATAGCAACCTGCACTCGTATAAAGATTATTTTAAAACAAACGATCTTGTGGAACTTATGCTTACCATAAAAAATACGGGTAAAGAGGATGGCGCTGAGGTAGTAGAGCTTTATGTAAACGATCCGGTTTCTTCATTCCCGAGGCCTCCGAAAGAGCTCAAAGCATTCTCTAAAATTCAGCTCAAAGCCGGGGAAAGCAGGGACATAAGATTCACTTTAGATGAAAATGCATTCCATTTTTATAATCCGGATAAGAAGCAATGGGAAGTAGAACCCGGAGAGTTCAATATATTAATCGGCAGTTCTTCAAAAGATATCCGGTTAAAAAAGAAGATTACGATTCTCAAATAGGGGTGATTTATGTTTACCCGCATTCTTTATGGCGGGAATCGCTCCTGCGAGAATTGCTATTTCTTCGGCCTTGATGCCGGCGGTATCATTCCGTTGATTCGGCAGCCGTTAATTGCCCGTAATGTTCGCCCGCGTGTTCAATTGCACCTATCCGGCCAAAGGAGCCGTAGGTCAAAAAGTTTTTCCCCATGGAAATTTAAACTCGCGCGTCAATCCGCTGTCTCCTTGTTGCTTGATAAGCTATGCACCGTCAGCACGCAGCATGTTCATATCCCCGACACGCTTATCGATAAAATAACAGCGAGTTATCGGACAAGAATCAAGGGTAACATAAAGCAATTACATACGATGCTATTATTCTGCAACGGGTTTACTTAAAGGAACTCTATCGCAATAACACGTGTTTCGATTATAACAGAATAAATTCGGGTATATAGTATACTTTCCGCATATAGGATTTGTTCACGTGGTAGGTCCGGTTATTTTCTTGTTTCTAAAAATTTCTGTAAATATTTTAAGAAACACTAATATATTTTGAGATAATCGATGAATACAATTCAGGATATTGAAGTAGCTTCTCCGCAAATGGAAGTCATTAAGAGCATGGAGGGATTTGTCGAAGAGCAGCTGCCAAAACTTCTGTTAAATGTGAATGAAAGCTGGCAGCCTTCCGATTTCCTGCCCGATATTACGGCCGATAACCGTATCGAACAGATCATGGAATTCCGTAAGCGCGCTCAATGCCTTTCTGACGACCTTCTGGTGATTCTCGTCGGGGACATGGTGACGGAGGAAGCCCTGCCGACTTACCAAACATGGCTTAACCGCTTGAATGGCGTGACGGATCCGACCGGTGCGAGTCCCAATCCATGGGCTCGATGGAGCCGCGGCTGGACTGCAGAAGAAAATCGCCATGGCGACCTTCTTAATAAATACCTCTATCTTTCCGGACGTGTTAATATGCGTTCTATTGAAACGACGATACACCATCTCATCAATAACGGTTTCGATCCGAAGACAGAGAACGATCCGTACCTCGGATTTATTTACACTTCTTTCCAGGAACGTGCAACTAAAATATCTCATCGCAACGTCGGTGTTCTGGCAAAAAAAGCAGGCGAAGACCATCTCCATAAAATATGCGGTACGATAGCCGGTGACGAAGCGCGCCATGAAAAGGCGTACAAATTATTCATGTCAAAAATCTTCGAACTGGATCCTGCGCGGGCGGTTCTAGCGTTTGCAAAAATGATGAAGTCAAAAATCGTTATGCCTGCCGTACTAATGGATGATGGAAAAGAAAAAAATCTTTTTAAGAAGTTTTCTCTGGTAGCGCAGAAAGCCGGTGTTTATACCGCATCGGATTACACCGAAATCATCGGGACACTCGTTCATGAATGGAATATCGCCGGTTTGACGGGGATATCAGGGGTATCGGCGAAAGCTCAGGATTATCTCTGTAGACTTTCCGAGCGTTACCAAAAACTTTCCGAACGTATGAATATTTCCGGTGTAGAAAAGTTCAGCTGGATTTACGACAGGGAAATAGTTCTCGCTCCGATTTCATAACGGGAAAATCAATTACATAGTAATTACTGCAAAACGTTTGGTCTCTTTTCCGGATTAAAATCTTTTTACATATCCGGACAAGACCTTTTATTCTTTGATTATTTTTCCGGATCCATTTATCTGCTGGTTAATGCTATTTGGTTCACCTTTGTATTTCACCGTTCCCGAGCCGTTAATTTGAACGTTAATAGAATTTGTCGCATAAACTTGAATATTTCCGCTTCCATTAATTTGAATGTCCGAGTTTTCTGAAATAAGCGAGGCTGCATCTATCTTAGAAGATCCTGAAGTATTGATATGAACTGTGCCGCTTTTTCCATTTAAGCGAAGTTTGCCGGATCCATTAATTCCAATTTCCAATGCGCTATTGTTGACTTTGTTGATGTCGCCATCAGTGGAACCATTTGAAGTAAAATCTGTAATATTCGGAACTGAGATTGTAATTCGTATTCCGTTTGTCGGGAAAAGCATTCCTTTTGTATCAATATGAAGGTTATTATTGCGAACTACAGTCTTGATCTGCGGCAGTAGATTTTCATCGGTTTCAATAGCCACCGATTGTTTTTCCTGGCAATTGATCTGCACGTCGTATCCGCCGTCGCATGTAATGGCTTCAAATGCCGCGATATCTCTTGTTTCTGTTTTGATCGATCCATTCCCGCGAATTTTATGCCAGTTACATGAGGACAATACGAAGATGCTTACCAGAGAAATTAATAACAATTTTTTCATGGTTTTTTTACCCTTTCGGAATTAATATGATTGGTATTCCTGTATTCAATTAGTAATTGATGTTACGCATGAACTATACTTTATTGCAAAATCAGAATTATTATGCAGTTGTCCACCTCCCCACCGTCCCGATAGAAAAATATCGCATATTGAGAAGTGCAATTAAACGGGACGGTTTCCCCTCCTCACACGAGGAGGGGAGCAAGGGGTGGTGGACATTATTCCCTTGCATTTCATATTTATAAATATAAATCATGGTTTTGCGTAACATCAATTAGTAAATGCAATTATAATTAGTATACATATTCTTGCCCCGGAAAGTTGCAAAATATTTTTCAAATTTACTGCTTTACATCCATCCCGGCAGTAAAAATCCAATATAAGTCGTATCTTGCTTCATGCTGGACAGGGGTTAAAATGGGCTGATAATGCCGCGAATCTATTCGTGTCAATAGTTTAAAGATGTATGAGCCGCCTTTTTCCGCGCTGCAAATGCTGCGGCAAGCAACAGTGGACATGCTTTATACCTCTGCCCGCGAAAAATGAGAGGTAAGGAGAAGTGAAGAGGGGGACCGTAAATCGTAAATAATATTCCCTGTATTAATCCTCATGGCGGCTTACCCCTTAAGATATTTTATTTTCAAATTGACAAATATATCTGTTACGATCAGTTATTCATAACCCTGGATGATTGTCTGATAATAAATTCAGTCTCCAGGAAAACTCGTTCGATCGGCATAATAGTTGAAGATTCGATGTTTCGAATTAATATTTCAGCGGCTTTTATTCCAATCTCCTGCTGGGGTGCCCTGATGGTTGTTAACGGTATGGGATAAATTTTTGAATAGTATATATCGTCATTTCCGATAATTGCGATATCTTCCGGTACACGGATATTCAATTCTCTAAGGACTGTCATCGTCGTTAGTGCCTGTTGATCGTTAAAACAAACGATTGCAGAAGGATAATCTTCGCAATGTCTATTTTTAAAATATTCCAAAACGTTTCGAGAACAATCTTCAATATGAGATCCGATGGGAACGATCATATCACTTTTAAAAATCAAAGGGCTTTCGCTGAATGCATAACGAAAACCTTCGATCCGTTCCTGCGTATGAGACGATTGAGGGGGGCCGGCGAAATGAACAATTTTAGTATGACCGCCGTTTATTAAGTACGTCACAGCCCGCTTGATAGCTTTCAGATTATCGATAGCTACGACATTTGCCTGAATACCTTTGACATCTTCCAATAAAACGAACGGATAATTAATCATCTTCAGCTTGAAAAGGTTTTCAATTTCAACTGTACCTTCAATAACAGGCGCTATAATGACGCCTTTTATATCCTTTGAAGAAAAAAGATGGGTGAGCTTCTTTTCATTTTCATGGTTATCGTTTGAACTGGATACGATAACGGAGTATCCTTTACTGTTTGCGTACTCGCCGACTCCCTTTGCGATGAAAGAATAGAAGGGATAAGTCAAATCCTTAATAATAAGCCCAATACTTTTTTCTTGATTTGCATTTTTTAAATTTCGGGCAATACCTTTTGGACGGTAATTTGATTCCTTCATAACTTCTAAAATGTAGTCTCTGGTCGCCGGTTTGACTGTTTTCTTTGCATTAATAACCGCAGAGACAGTCCCCTGGGAAACTCTAGCGCGCTTAGCAATATCTTCAATCGTAATTTTCTTCATCTTTTTAAAAATATATGGTTGTTATGGGAATAGTACCGCAATGATATAATTTTGTCATTCGAAAGCTATAATTTAATGATGGTACAAACAGATAAATCCATCGCCTCCCGGCGAAAAGAAGCACGATCTTAACAAATTCAATTAATATTCGTGTAATCTGTCTAAGTATCGTTTCGAGTAAAACAATATTAATACAATTTCTTGAAAAAGACAAACTATTGAAACGATTCAATTGCCATTGATTTCTCGTTTTTAATTAGCGATATTTAGGCTGTTTTAAAGCCATTTTAGATGTTTTTACTGTATTTTTTGGCCTTCTTAAAGAAGAAATAGAGACGAAATAAAAATTATGTCTGTATAAATGGATTGTAGTTTGTATCGGTAGATTCTTTTTCCTGTAATATTCTTAAACCTTTAAAGTTTTGAATCGGTTTAAAACATTTTTTAAAAATCGGTTCAAATAGATCCTTAAAATTCTAATTCGGTTCATGGTTATTTTATTTTTTGCATGCCTTTTGTATTTGATTCATATATTCCGATGGAGATTTGAGAAATTTTATTGTAATGTGATTTATGCATGATAATTTTGAATTTTTATATTCCTTCAACCTTAATCCTGTCACTAGTTTCGGTCGTTATATTAACGGAATGTTATTCTATGCAAACAAGAAAATCGGAAAGTGCCTATTATTCCGGCATTTACAAAAACCTTTTAAACGAATTATTGGGTCATGATGACCGGGCGGTCAAAGCTAAAATAGATGGAGCATTTCAGCAGCTATTCTATGGAAATGATTCAAGCCAGCGAGTTTATTATCCCGTCGAACCTGATATGGCATATATTGAAGATGTAGCAGCGCATGATGTCAGGACTGAAGGGATGTCGTACGGGATGATGATTGCAGTGCAGCTGGATAAAAAAATTGAATTTGATCGGTTGTGGAAATGGGCGAAGACATACATGCAGCACTCAAACGAACCCAGCAAAGGTTATTTTGCCTGGCAATGCAAGACTGATGGATCAATAATAGAAACTAGTTCTGCTCCGGATGGTGAAGAGTGGATCGTAACTGCCTTATTTTTTGCATCTGCACGCTGGGGCAATGGCAATGGTATTTTTAATTACCGGGCAGAAGCGCAAAAGATTCTTGATGCAATGCTCACAAAAGAAGAATCGTCGCAGAATAGAGATATTGTAACGAATATGTTCAGCAGAAAAGAGAAGCAGATAGTATTTGTTCCGTTCGGCAAAGCCGATAGTTTTACAGATCCATCGTACCATACCCCGCATTTTTATGAACTCTGGGCGAAATGGGCGGATAAAGAAAATCAATTTTGGCGCGAAGCAGCTTCAACAAGCAGGGAATTCCTTAAAAAGTCAGTTCATCCTAAAACCGGATTAGCGCCGGATTATGCGAATTTTGACGGCACGCCGGTCAGTCCCTGGGGCGGAGGACATGAACATTTTCAATTTGATGCGTGGCGTGTAGCAATGAATATAGCTGTCGATTATGAATGGTTTGCAAGAGACGATTGGCAAATAACTCAATCAAACCGGCTGCTGAATTTTTTTTGTTCCGAAGGAATAAGGAAATATGGAAATATGTATACGCTTGAGGGAAAAAAGTTTTCGAGTGATTACAGTCCCGGTTTAGCGGCGATGAATGCTGTTGCTGCTCTTGCATCTACGAATGAAAATAGAAAAGATTTCGTTAAAGAATTATGGAGACTTCCTGTACCGGATGGTCCATTTCGGTATTACGATAGTATGCTCTATATGCTGGCTATGCTGCAGGTAAGCGGTAACTTCAAGATTTACGATCCCGAAAAACAATAATAATCCATTATTGATCCGGCGAAAAGAAATGAATAAATTTTTCATTTATAAGGTATACAGCAGGAATGACGCACTTAAAATCATAGTCCATTATTTTAAAAGAGAGCGAATTTTATGAGAAACTTTATTGTATGCCGCACTATTTCGGTTTTTATTTGCGCGGCATTTATTTGTCTGCCGGTATTATCTGCGAATGACGGCATGTCGAATATCAGTTTTACTAAAGGGAAAAATAATTTTACTCTTTCATTCTCAGGCAAATCTGCGCCGATTTATGCGAGTGCTCAAGATTACCCTGGAGTGATTATAGCTCTCAGGCAGCTGCAAACGGATATCGAAAAGGTTACCGGGGCCGGTCCGCAGCTTACAATTGTCCCGGCAGGTGAAAATATCGTTCCGGCTTCAAAAGAGATTGTGCTTGCCGGAACAATAGGTAAAAGCCCGTTAATAGATCAACTGATAAGGAAAAAGAAACTAAACGTTAAAGATGTTGTAAAGAAGTGGGAGACATATGTAGTCCAGGTGGTCGAGAATCCATTTCCCAAGGTTGCCCGTATCTTGGTAATCGCAGGAAGCGATAAGCGCGGAACGATTTATGGTATATATGATCTATCCAGGAAAATCGGAGTCTCTCCATGGTACTGGTGGGCAGATGTACCTGTGAAAAAGAGTTCTTCCCTATTTGTATCGCCAGGCCGTTATGTTCAGGGAGAACCAAAAGTAAAATACAGAGGTATTTTTATCAACGATGAAGCTCCTGCATTAAAACGAATGGCCGATGAAAAGTTTGGAGATTTCAACAGCGCATTTTATGTTCATGTATTTGAGTTAATTCTTCGATTAAAAGGAAATTTTCTGTGGCCGGCAATGTGGGATGATTCGTTCGCTACTGATGACACGTTAAATCCAAAACTTGCAGATGAATACGGCATTGTAATAAGTACGTCTCATCACGAACCGATGATGAGGGCATGGTCTGAGTGGAAACGGGCAGGGAATAAACCGGGAACCTGGGATTATAACAGGAACTCAGAAGCTTTACGCAAATACTGGAGAGAAGGTATTCAGCGCACAAAAGATTATGAAAATGTTGTCACTCTCGCAATGCGCGGCGACGGGGATGAACCATTGAGTGAAGACTCAAACATCGATTTACTGCAGAAAATAGTCAAAGACCAGAGAGGAATTATTGAAGAAGTGACCGGAAAGAAAGCGGCTGCAATTCCTCAAGTATGGGCCCTTTATAAGGAAGTACAGGATTATTATGATAAAGGTATGAGAGTACCCAACGATGTGACGATTTTAATGTGCGATGATAACTGGGGAAATATTCGAAAACTTCCAGAGCTTACTGATTCGCCGCATCCGGGCGGATATGGAATTTATTATCACTTCGATTATGTCGGAGGGCCGAGAAATTACAAATGGCTGAACACGAATCAGATCGAACGTGTCCGGGAACAAATGAATCTCGCGTACAAATATGGCGCTGATAGAATCTGGATTGTCAATGTCGGCGATATCAAGCCCATGGAATTTCCGATATCTTTCTTCATGGATTATGCCTGGAATCCGGAACAACTTTCGGCAAGAGATATACCTGAATATTCACGCCGCTGGGCAGAGGAACAATTTGGTACACAGTATTCAAGAGAGATCGCCGATATTCTTACC
>Ga0105104_10002807_pt1 | contig 12566 bp, 11 predicted proteins | sample PPLLaktember2015_3_FD_87034 | JGI IMG/M metagenome (GOLD analysis project Ga0105104, IMG submission 87034) | Freshwater sediment microbial communities from Prairie Pothole Lake near Jamestown, North Dakota, USA - PPLs Lake P7 Core (6) Depth... | ecosystem: Environmental > Aquatic > Freshwater >...
CCGAGGCGCATCACGGCTTTGTGGAAATTCTCTCGGCCAAACCTACCGGCTCATTATTCAGAGTAGCACTCGCCGCACACGTCTGAAATCTGCTTTTTCATCACCAGGTCAAGCTTGTTTTTTACAAACTATTTACAAAACAGGATACAGTATATGCACTATACTATGGGTAGAAGCAGAACCCGAAAATTAAATATTTTTAGGAGACAGGAAAATGACGAGGTCACGTAATTTGGTTGCGAGCGTTCTGGCGGCGCTGGTTTTCGCGGGAACCGGATGGGGACAGATAAGCCATATAAGCGAAAGGCCCATCACTTCAAACGTGATTATCCCGCAAAGCAGGCGAATAGCGTTTATGCCCGTGCCGGGGGAAAGAGAAACGATTGTGATAACCGACGTTAAAGTTTTGACCGACATCTTAGAAAGCACGGCGACAACAACGATTGAGATTCGGCTTGAAAACAAGTCGAATCGCCGGCAGGAAGCGGAACTGATGATACCGGTGCCGGAAGACGTTGTGATTCGCGGTTTCGCCTACGACGGGCCAGGGGGCGAGATTGAGGCAAAGATTCTGGCAAAAGAGGAGGCCAGGCGAATCTACGAGCAGCTTGTTTCCAAGATTCGCGACCCGGCGTTTATGGAATTTATCGGCTACCGGCTTATACGCTCCAGCGTTTTTCCCGTTGAGCCGAGGGGCAAGCAGAAAATCAGAATCACTTATGAGCATTTGCTCGAAACCGACGGAAGCCGAATTGATTATGTTTTGCCGAGGACCGAATCGCTCGATTACGACGTGCCCTGGGAAATAACAGTCAACATCAAATCCAAAAGACCGATATCGACGGTTTATTCTCCCAGCCACAAGGTCGATGTCGAGCGTATTGACGCGAAGACCGTCAAAGTCAAATTGGCTGAAAACGCAGGCAGAGAGCCGGGGCCTTTCCGGCTTTCGTATCTGACCGAGCATAACGGCCTGACCGCTTCGATGATGGCTTATCCCGATGAAAAAGTCGGAGGCGGTTATTTTCTTTTAATCGCAGGTCTTCCCGCCGCGGCGCCGAAGGACGACCAACAGAAGATTAAAAGGGAAATAACCTTAGTCATCGACCATTCGGGCAGTATGCGGGATGAAAAAATCGAGCAGGTAAAAGAGGCGGCCCTTCAGGTCATCTCCGGGCTTAGTATGGGCGAGGCATTCAACGTCATCGTTTACAGCGACACCGTTCAGCGATTTGCGCCACAAGCGGTCATCAAGACGCCGGAGACGGAAAAGGCCGCGGCTGCATATATCAGGGGAATCACTGCGACGGGAGGAACGAATATCTACGACGCCCTCAAAACGGCCCTCGAACAAAAGCCCGTGGACGATATGCTGCCGATAGTCCTGTTTCTGACGGACGGCCTGCCTACCGTAGGGCAAACATCAGAAGTAGCTATTCGAGAACTGGTTACAAAGTCAAACCCGTATAAGCGGCGGGTATTCACTTTCGGCGTAGGCGTCGATTTGAACGCGCCTCTATTGGATAAAATCGCCTCCGAATCGAGGGGCAAATCCGAATTTGTGCTGCCAAAAGAAGATGTCGAGGTCAAAATCGGCAATGTTTTCAAAGGCCTGGCCGGGCCGGTACTTTCGGACGTGGAGTTAGAGATTTTAGGTGCGAATGGCAAACCCGCTTATGGCAGGACCCGCGATATCCTTCCCGATAAGATGCCGGACCTTTTCGAGGGCGACCAGGTCGTGCTTTTAGGGCAATACGTCGGAACAGAGCCAATCACCTTCAAACTCAACGGCAACTATTTCGGACGCAGGAGAAGTTTTCAGTTTACGTTCGAGTTCGATAAAGCAACCGTTAAAAACGGCTTTGTGCCGCGTCTGTGGGCAAGCAGGAAGATTGCCCAGCTTATCGATACCGTCCGCCAGATGGGGGCTGAGCCGGGAACGTCGGCAGGCGACCCCAAAATTAAGGAGCTTACCGATGAGATTATTAAGCTCTCGATGGAATTCGGAATATTGACCGAATACACGGCCTTCCTGGCGACCGAAGGAACCAACCTGGCCGATAGAGAAGCCGTACTTGGAGAAGCATCGAGAAGTATGGATATGGCAATGGGGGTTCGCAGCGGATACTCCGGCGTCAGCCAAAGCAGAAACGTGATGAAGCAGAAAGGTCAGCAAACACTGAATATGCGAAACACTTATTTGAATGACAAAATGGAAGAAGTTTCAGTTACAAACGTTCAGCAAATCAATAACCAGGCGTATTATCGCAAGGGCGGCCGCTGGGTCGATAGCCGGTTAGTGAGCAAACAAGAAGAGATTAAACCCGCACGCGTGATTGAATTCGCGACGCCGGAATATTTCGAGCTTGCGACAAAGCTTGCCACAACCAACCGGCAGGGAGGCCTCGCCCGCTCAGGAGATATTCTGCTGATAGTCGATGACGAAACGATCCTCGTAAAAGGCCCCGGGCCGAGATAGCTTTTGCCGAGATGAAGGGTGTGCCTAAAACACCATTTTTTGGGTGTGCACGGCACACCCTGCATCTTTTTTTTCGACAGATACTCCAAAAATGATAAACTATCGCGATATTCTGATGGAGATGCAGATGAGCAGAAATCGCATTCGGATTGTTTTGTTGATAACGGTTGCTTTGGCGATTGCGGGTATCGTTGGGTATCGTGTGGCCTGGTATCGGCCTGCGCCTTCGGGACTGACGAATTTTTATAAGGTTTCGGAGAATTTGTATCGCGGTGCGCAGCCGAGCGCCGAGGGGATGAAGCAACTGGAAAAGCTGGGCATTAAAACGGTCATTAACCTGCGGGCATTCCATTCGGACGATGATGAAATAAAGGATGTCAATCTGGGCAAAGAGCGAATCGATATGACACCCTGGCATCCTGAGCAGGAGGACGTTGTGCGATTTTTAAAGATTGTTACAGACCCCAACCGCACGCCGGTTTTCGTGCATTGTAAATACGGGGCCGACCGCACGGGAACAATGTGCGCGATTTATCGTATCGCTATTCAGGGCTGGTCCAAAGACGCGGCCATCGAGGAAATGACAAAAGGCGACTTCGGTTTTCACGAAATATGGGACAATCTCGTCGATTACATCCGCGGGCTTGATATCGAGAAAATCAAGCAGCAGACGGCAAAAGACAATTGAGCCGATATGGCAAACAGGGGACAAATAATACTGATTTGCGCCGGGCTTGTGCTGGCGACCTTCATCGCGTATCAGCCGGTCTTTAACAACGGCTTTGTCGGCTACGATGACGACGTATATGTAACCGACAACGCCGACATAAAAAACGGCTTCACGACGCAGTCGATTTTTTGGGCATTCACAACCTCACGCGCGACCAACTGGCACCCGCTGACCTGGCTAAGCCATATTCTCGATTACCGGCTTTTCGACCTTGACCCCGCGGGCCATCACTTAACAAGCTTGCTGCTTCATATTACAAACACGCTTCTTTTATTTTACGTCCTGCGGAAAATGACATCTGCACTGTGGCCGAGCGCCTTTGTCGCCTGCCTGTTCGCGCTGCATCCTTTGCACGTCGAATCAGTCGCCTGGGTATCCGAACGAAAAGACGTCCTCAGCTCGATGTTCTGGCTTCTTACAATGCTTGCTTACGCGCATTACGCCAATCGTCCGTCAATTCTTCGATATTCAGCGACCCTTGTTCTCTTTTCCCTCGGCCTTATGGCAAAACCGATGCTTGTAACGCTGCCTTTTGCGCTTTTACTTCTCGATTACTGGCCTTTGAACCGGCCGCTCGATTCCAGACGCTCGATTTTGAAACTGCTTCTGGAAAAGGTCCCGTTTCTTGTCCTGTCGGCAGCTTGCTCGGCGATTACATACCTGGTGCAGGAAAAAACAACAATGGAAGTCCTGCCCATCGGGGGACGCATATCGAACGCCCTTATTTCGTATATTAGCTACATCGGTAAATTGTTTTTCCCGTCCGGCCTGAATGTTTTTTATCCGCATACGATGGGTGTAACGCCCGCCTGGAAAGTCGTTCTCGCCGGCCTGTTACTCGCTGTCATAACCGTTGCCGCGATACTCGCTGCTCGCAAGCGCCGGTATCTGCCGGTCGGCTGGTTATGGTATCTGGGAACATTAGTGCCGGTCATCGGTTTTGTCCAGGTCGGCGAACAGTCAATGGCCGACCGCTATACGTATATACCATCAATAGGCATATTTATCATCCTCGCCTGGTCAATCGCGGAAATCCTGCGCAGGTTCCGCGTAAGTAAAATTATCCCGATAGCTTCCTGTGTCCTGATATTTGTCATTCTTATAATTTGCACAAGGACCCAGATAACTTACTGGCGCGACAGTGAGACCCTCTTTAATCGCTCGCTTGCGGTAACGAAAAACAATTACAAAATGGAATACGCCCTCGGTCACGAGTTTATATCTCAGGGCCGGCTCGATGAGGCAATCGCCCGCTATCGACGGGCGCTGGAAATCGCCCCGGTCATCCCGGAGATTCGCTACGACCTCGCCAATATCCTTCGCCGGCAGGGTAAAATCGACGAGGCAATCGAACAATACCGCCTGACGATTGTTTATAAAAAGGATTACGCCGACGCTTATAACAATCTCGGGTTTGCGCTTTTGTCGCAGGCCAGGTTCGACGAAGCCGAGGCGTCTTTCGACGAGACCCTGAAAATTAAACCCGATATGGTTTACGCCTTAGTCGGCCTGGCGCAGGTGCTGGCGGTAAAGCCAAACCCTGATTCGAACGATACCTCAATGGCAGTTGAGCTTGCCGAACGGGCCGCGTCGCTTACCGGCAATAAAAACGCGACCGTCCTCGACACCCTCGCAATCGCATACGCCGCCGCCGGACGATTCGACGACGCCCTCAAAGCCGGCCAATCAGCCCTCGAACTGGCCAGCGATGAAAACAACTCCCAGCTTGCCTCCGCTATCGCCAAACGCCTCGATCTGTATAAGATCAAAAAACCTTACTCGATAATAAAACAATCGACTGACGGCGATTGATGATTTAATATCTTCCGCGATGCGAAACGAGCAAATTAACATACTGGGAATCGAGACGAGCTGCGATGAGACGGCCGCGGCGGTTGTGGCGAATGGCTCAATCGTAAAATCGTCAATTGTTACCTCGCAGGCCAAGCTGCACGAAAAATACGGCGGGGTAGTTCCTGAAATCGCTTCCCGCGCCCATATTGAAAATATTTACCCGGTCATAACCGAGGCCCTTAATCAGGCCAAAGTTACAAAAGATGATATAGCGGCTATCGCCGTTGCCAATCAGCCCGGCTTAGCCATCGCCCTTATCGTTGGCGTTACCGCTGCTAAAACATTGAGCCTCGTGTGGGAAAAACCCCTCATAGCAGTCAATCACCTTCACGCACACTTGCAATCGGCGATGATAGCTGAAGATAACCTGCAATTACCCGCCGTAGCCCTGATTGTTTCCGGCGGACATACGTGTTTATATGATTGCGAGTCGCCGCTTGAATTAAAGATGATTGGCCGATGTATCGACGACGCTGCGGGCGAGGCATTCGACAAAGTCGCGACGATTCTAAAGCTGCCCTATCCGGGCGGGCCATCAATCGAAAAGGCCGCTCAACCGGGAAATCCCCGCGCAGTTGATTTTCCACGCACCCTGCTCGGGCCTGATTCTCTGGACTTTTCATTCAGCGGCCTAAAGACCGCAGTGCTTTATTATTGCAGGGGCCACGATATGAAAGGCCAAAGCAAAGTTGATTCTATGAGCCAGCAGCAAATCGCCGATATTGCCGCATCATTTCAATACGCGGTCATTGATGTGCTGATTGAAAAAACCAGCCGGGCAATCGAAAATACAGACGCCAAAACAGTATTACTCGGCGGCGGCGTCGCGGCCAACAACTTGCTGCGGGATGAGCTTACGAAGTTATGCCAATCCTATACGCCTGCTAAAAAACTGCTTATCGCCCCCAAGCCCTATTGCACAGATAACGGGGTTATGGTAGCTTCGCTGGCATATTATAAATACAAAGCGGGGCTTTTCGCAGACCTGACACTCGAACCAAAAGCCACCGGCTAAATGGTGTTCCTATGGCAATGTATGAACAACTTCTCCTAAACGGCCAATGGCTGCTCAGTGATAACGATATTAATTTTACCGGCTTGCTCGATGAATCAAAAGTTCAATGGATTGGCCAGCCAGTTCCAGGCGATATTCATCAGGGCCTTATCGCCGCGGGTAAAATCAAAGAGCCGTTGCTTGGTCTTAACTTCTTCGACTGCTTCTGGACTGAAAAACGCTCCTGGTGGTACAAGAAAATTTTCAATATTCCGGCAAGATGGTTAAAAGCCGAGCTTATCGAGCTTGAGCTTAACGGTCTCGACTCAAACGCTGAAATTTTTCTAAACGGCAATCACATCGGCTCACACAAAAACGCCTTTCGACCATTCATAGCCGATGTAAAACGTTATATTAAATCAGGCGATAACGTCCTTCTCGTCCGGCTGACCGCGGGCGTCGAAAATATCACCGAAGTTGACCTCAATTCAACCGACGGCATACGCGCTTTTACGGAAGTAGTTCATGGTCGCCCGGAAAGGGGCGAACCGAGACGAGTATTCGTGCGAAAGCCGCAATATTCATTCGGCTGGGACTGGTCTCCGCGCGTCGCGACGACTGCAATTGCCGGCGACGTAAAAATAAAGGCAATCAATACCGCCTGCATCCGCGACGTGCAGCTTCGGCCTCACAGGCACAGAGATAACGAGGTTATTTTACGCGCAACCGTCGCCGTTGACCGGCTGCATTATTACAAAACCGGACAAGGCAAAATCGAACTTGTACTGACCGATAGCAATGGCCGAAAATACAAGGCGAAAAGCGAATCGCTGCTTCGCTCGGGCTTAAATTTCATTGAGCTGAAGATACCGATAAAAAACCCAAAACTCTGGTGGCCAAAAGGTCTCGGCGAGCAGCATTTATACAAAGTCGAGACCCGGCTTTTGACGGATAAGGACTCGATGGATTTCCCCGCCTTCGATTACGGTATAAGATTCGTCGAACTCGATACAAACGACAAATTCGCGATTGTAATCAACGGGAGGAAGGTCTTCTGCAAAGGCGCCAACTGGATTCCCGCAGACGCGATTTACGCCCGCGTAAGCGACCAGCGTTACGAAGAGCTTATACGCGAGGCGGTTAACGCCAATTTCAATATGCTTCGTATCTGGGGCGGCGGCCTGTACGAACGCGACGCTTTCTATCGCGCCTGCGACAAATACGGGATTATGCTCTGGCACGATTTTATGTTTGCCTGCGGCCCTTACCCGGACCAGCGGGAGGATTTCAGAACTGAGGTTGAAAAAGAAGCTGATTTCCAGACCAAACGCCTTTCGAGATACGCGTCGATGGTGCTTTGGTCCGGCTGTAACGAAAATAACTGGGGCTTTGAAACCTGGTGGAATGAAAAGACAAAGGCGGGAGCGTATTTGTATAATTACCTTCTGCCGGAAATCATCAAACGCAACTGCCAGCAAATCCCATACTGGAACGGCTCGCCTTACGGCGGCGACAAGCCCAATGCCGAAAACGTAGGCGACCATCACCGCTGGCATGAATGTATGATGAATCCCGTGATGGAAAAACGTATCACACCGGAGGAATACGACAAATGCTCGTCGCTTTTCGTATCGGAATTCGGATACATCGGCGCCTGTGACAAGGAAACAACAGCCGCGTATCTCGATGGTGCGACTCTCGACCCGACAAGCAAGGTCTGGCAGCAGCATACCAACGTCTTCGAGCAAAATACCGTCGCGGCGGGAATCCGAAAACACTATGCCGACCCGGAGAAACTTACCATCGACGAATACCTTTTATACAGCGGCCTCGTCCAGGGATTGATATATCAATACTCGCTCGAATCAATGCGGCTCAGGGCTAACTGCCACGGCGCGCTTTTCTGGATGTTCGAGGATTGCTGGGGCGAGGTCGGCTGGACAATTATCGATTGCTTCCTGCGAAGAAAGCCGTCTTATTATTTCGTCAAAAGGGCCTTCGACCCCGTCCGGCTTTTCATTCGCGCCAAAGGCGATAAGTTCGTCGTTACAGCCGCAAACGATACCCCGGCTGATATTAAGCTTAAACTCCAGTGCGGCTATATCCCGCTTGCCGGAGGCGAATCTCAGCTTAAAACTTGTACCGTCAACGCCCCTGCCATCGAGCGAACTAAATGTTGTGAATTCTCAAAGGGTAAGCACGACCCGCTCACGGGCCTGTGGGTTGCTCGATGTGTCAATGATTCATCCGTAAGGCCGGCGGTATTTCGAGCGGCCGATTATCGAACGCTTAAGACAACAGACCCGAAACTTGCTTTTACCGTCAAACCCGGCAAATCAGGAAGCTATCTTATTAAAACCAAGGCCCTCGCCTGGGCGCACGCCGTTCATTTCATACTGCCGAAGGGGGCTTTGCCAGATGACGATTATTTTGATTTATTGCCCGGCGAAGCAAGAACCGTTAGAATTGTATCTGATAAGCCGTTCGATGCGGCGGATATGAAAGTTACCTGCGTTAACGAAAAGGATTAATCATTCATATTGACCAGATAAAAAAACTGTTCAAACAGGTTAAGGCCGGCAAACTCAAAATCGACGAGGCCGTCGAGAGGTTACGCCATTTACCCTACGAGGACCTCGGTTTTGCCCGCGTTGACCACCATCGCCACTTGCGCCAGGGTTTCCCGGAAGTGATTTATTGTCCCAGCAAAACCAACGAACAAATAATCAAAATCTTTTCAGCGCTTGCTTCAAAAAGCAATAATGTTCTTGCTACAAGGGCAGAGCAAAGCGTCTTTGACGCTATTAAGAAAACCGGCCTTTTCCCAAAAGCACGGTATGAAAAATCCGCCAGGGCAATCGTCCTGGAGCAAAAAAAACTAAAGCCATCGAAATCGATATTGCCGATTATTACCGCAGGCACAGCCGATTTACCCGTCGCATACGAAGCGAAAGTTACCGCGGAGATTATGGGCCAGCAAACTGAGCTTGTTTGCGACGTAGGCGTCGCGGGCCTGCATCGATTACTAAGCCACGTGCCCAAACTGCAAAAAGCCAACGTCATTATCGTAGTAGCGGGAATGGAAGGCGCCCTGGCAAGCGTAGTAGGCGGATTAGTAAGCTGCCCGGTAATAGCCGTCCCCACAAGCGTCGGCTACGGCGCAAGTTTCGAGGGTTTGTCGGCGTTACTAACGATGCTCAATAGCTGCTCCTCAGGCGTAACAGTAGTAAACATCGACAACGGCTTCTCCGCAGCCGTAACCGCCACATTGATAAATAAAAAAATCGATGCTGGAAAGTAAGAATAGGTGCAACCTTTCCCTGCCTCCCATTTTAAGCAAGGCCGACAACAGGTTTTCAGACACCCTGTTTATGAAGAGATGGATTTATTAGTTGAGAGCATCATTGGTTTCCATAGACCTTCAGCATTCTAATGGTCTGTAGGAGTTCCGTGTTGTATCTACCTTCCATCCTAACTTGGTCAACGATTTCGGGAATCATCTCATCGAAGTACCAAACTTCTGATTCTCGAAAACCTGCCTTTGCCAGACCTTTTTTAAAGGCCGCCTCCAACTTGTGACGCTTCGCAACCATCTTCCCCATCATTTGCTTTGTTGTCACTAATACCTTAGTTGTACTTCGACTGCCTGTATATTGTTTGATTACTTTGTCTCTTTCGGGCCATGCTGTGAATTGCTCAACGAGCCATTGCACAGAAGAGGCGCTGATGTCTTTTCCAGTTCGATCAGTGGCGGCGACCGTGTAGGCAGAACGGTATTTGACCTCAATGTCATAATATTTGCCTGAGGCAGGATCAAAGGAGAGAATATCCACGTTGCTGTAGTTTTGAGGGACGACAAAAGAGATGTCGACGGCATATAGCCACTTCTTAACCAGCTTCAAATACTGCGCAACAATCTCCTCATTCACATCAGCCATGATTCCTCATTTCTTTTCTGCTCTCAACAATGTTTATATCTTCTGCATAAACTGGAGCATCCTGTGTTTTACTCAGATTTTAACTGGCGTGGCGAAGTTTGGCCTTGGCGATGCCGACCAGTGATTTTAACGCGTCATTCACCGCTCGTTCGTTGGGGAAATATTTGGCGACTTCAGGGGAGAGGAGAACAAGATTTGTCCCTTGGTGAAACCTCTTTGCATATTTTCCTCGAACTGCTCCTTTAAGTTTGGAGAGGTCATATTCCGGACGTAAATCATCATTCATTTTTCTATTATTTACATTCTTCATAATATCTTCTTTCCTGCCGTGTTATTTTTCTTGCACTAATAATCCTTACGTTATCTCCACGATCCGTGTGCGCAACCATAATAAACATACCTGTTAGGGACGTTCCTATTGTGATAAACCGGTGTTCTTTTGTTGAATGGTCAGGGTCGTAATATGTAATTGAAAGAGGATCGCCAAAAACCGACGCTGCTTCTTGAAACGATACGCCATGCTTTTTTAAATTAATGTCGGCCTTCTGCGGATCCCATTCGAATTTCATAACAATTTATCAATTCCCGGAAAAATATAAGCGTTTCTATCGCTGTTGTCCCAAACAAATTTTTTCTCTTTATTTTATATTATAAACCTTCCCTGCCGGTCATCAAATCTTTTATTGACCGTACCATCCCCTTTTTATACTATACTGCTCGAAACGAGGTTATATGCGGGTAATAAAAAACATCCCGAAACTAAAAACCAGGGCAAAAGATGCTCATAAAGGCGACTTCGGCAAGGTTTGTGTTATTGCCGGAAGCGTTGGTATGAGCGGTTCGGCTGCTTTGGCAGGCAGGGCTGCGCTTCGGGCGGGAGCGGGATTGGTCAGGGTTGCTACCCCAAAAAGTGTCTTACCCATTGTTGCCTCACTCGAACCCTGTTTTACAACCGTACCGCTTGCTGAGGATTCATCGGGCAAAATCACCGCTGACGCAATCAATATTATCCTGAATCTCATACCCGACAATGACTGTTTCGCGTTTGGGCCGGGAGTTGGTATTTCACAGGGTGTTCGTTCGGTAATTGAGCGGCTTCTTGAGCAGGATGGGCTTCGGCTGGTTATTGACGCGGATGGTTTGAATAATCTAAGCAAAATCAATGACTGGCCGGGACAAACCAAGGCGAGCATTGTTTTGACGCCTCATCCGGGCGAAATGAAACGGTTATGGGCGGGGCTTTTCAGAGAACCGATACCTGCGGATAGACGCCAGCAGGCAGTTACGCTGGCAAATAAAACCAAAACCATAGTCGTACTCAAAGGCGCCGGTACGGTTGTTACCGATGGTCAAAAAGTTTATGTAAATAAAACCGGAAATCCGGGTATGGCAACAGCCGGGTCGGGTGATGTCCTGACGGGTGTGATTTTGGCGCTGATGGGTCAGGGATTAAGCAATTTCGATGCCGCGGTTCTCGGTGTTTACGTTCACGGACTTGCCGGCGATATCGCGGCTAAAAAGACCGGGCAAATCAGCTTGATAGCGACTGATATTATTGAATCCCTCGGCGAAGCGTTTAAGAAAGGAAAATAGAGGTAGCTATATGAACAAGACACAAGAGTTTTTCGCGAAGTTCAAAACCGACATCGAAAAAATCAAGACCGAAATACCCGATACCATAGCGGGATTCGGGGGATTATTTACAAAGGTTATGAAAGATGGCGCCCTGATGGCTAAGGAAAAAGAGCTGATAGCGCTGGGAATCGGTGTCGCGGGTCATTGCACGCCCTGCATCCGTTCCCACGTTCAAAAATGCCTCGACCTCGGCGCCACCAGACAACAGGTTCTGGAAGCCGCTTCGGTGGCCGTTGTTATGGCGGGAGGTCCCGCGTATGTTCATATCCCGGTGGTTCTCGATACCCTCGACGACCTGCAAAAAACAGGTTCCGATAAAAGCTAATCTTTCAGGCGTAAAAACGCCGAAATACATATACAGGTAAAAAACCGGCCTATGGTAAACGCGGAAATTATGCGCGTAAGGCGTTGATTATGCGATTTTAACTGGAATTAGACGTTCATCGCTGGTAGATTACCCCTGAATGGATAATAACAAACAAAACTCACGAGCGGCACCTGAAAATGAAAAGGACGTAAAAGCCGAACCGATGTCTCATTTCAGGCGTTCGCTTGTTCCCCTCGATGAATACGCACAACGCGAAGGAATCTCAAGCGATATTGTCGAACAGCAGGGTCAGCTCGGCGTTATTCAGATACGAAAATTCAAAGGCCGGAAATTCGTCGTTGACGTGCCCCCTGAGCAGTTAGAGGAATTTGAAAACGAGCCGGAAGAAGGCACTGAGAAAATAATCGTTAAGCCCCCCGCGACGACCGCCTCCAGGTTGTTCACCGCAGGACTTACCGCGGGATTAATCGTAATCATAATCAGCGTCTTTTGGCTTTATATTGACGCCCAACAAAAGCTCGACGATTTAACCGTCGATTATACGATGCTCCAGAAAAAAGCCGGCGAATTGACAAACGCCAAACAGGACGCAAAAACGATTCAGGACC
>Ga0105104_10002808_pt1 | contig 12564 bp, 12 predicted proteins | sample PPLLaktember2015_3_FD_87034 | JGI IMG/M metagenome (GOLD analysis project Ga0105104, IMG submission 87034) | Freshwater sediment microbial communities from Prairie Pothole Lake near Jamestown, North Dakota, USA - PPLs Lake P7 Core (6) Depth... | ecosystem: Environmental > Aquatic > Freshwater >...
AGCATCACCCGGAAGTCGCGGTACCGAACCGCCTTCGGGCATCGCTCGAGGAGTTTCGTGCTCTCGAGCCGCCGGGCGCCCGCCTCGCTCTCGTCCACGTCGCAGAGCGCGACGATGTTGTGGTTGCCCTTCAGCACGGCTTCGGTGTTGCTCCTGCCCATGCCGTGCACGTAGCCCACCGTGGCAATGTTCACGGTGTCGCTCGGCGCCTGGTAGCCGGGGCCGCCCAGCACCCGCCTCGGCACGATCATGACCCCGGCCGCGGCCGCGACGCCGCCCAGCAGCGTGCGGCGCGAGATGACAGTAGGATTGCTGTTCTGATCGTCCATGTGGTTTCTCCCGTACACACGTTCTATTGGCACGTCTCCACGATCCTTCAGCAGCACGTCGCCTGGATCGGGGTCACCACGAGCTTGCGAATCCAAATCTTCGAGTGCTCGCCCTGGATCAGGATCGGGCCGGGGCGCGCCCTCGTCGCTGTTCAAGGCGCCGCCCTCGGTGGCCCCCTGCGCATGACATCGCCTCCGCTCGCGCAACACTCTAGCAGGAAATCGCGGGTTCGTAGCGAGCCCGCGCCAGATCGGGCATACTGGCAAAGGGTTTTTCCCGCACGCACCACTGGCCGGGCGCGGGGTCGTGTTCGGCCTTGCCGCCGCTCAACGCGGCCGGAGGACCATTCCATGCCCGTGTCCCCCTTCCCCGAAGGCTACCACCGCCTCACGCCCTACCTGGTCGTCGATGGGGCGGCCAAGGCAATCGACTTCTACAGCAAGCATTTCGGCGCCGCGGAGTTCGTCCGCATGGCGGGGCCAAACGGCTCCGTCATGCACGCCGAGATGAAGATCGGCGACTCCGTGTTCATGCTCGCCGACCCGGCGCCAGAGATGGGCTTCAAGGCCCCGGGCGCGTTCGGCGGCAGCCCGGTGAGCCTCCTGCTCTACGTTGAGAACGTGGACGACGTGGTGGCGGGGGCTGTGGCTGGGGGTGCCCGGCTGCTGCGCCCGGTCGAGGACCAGTTCTACGGCGACCGGACCGGGACCCTGGCGGACCCATTCGGTCACGTCTGGACCGTCGCGACGCACAAGGAAGACGTCACGCCCGAGGAGATGAAGCGGCGGATGGCGTCGATGAAAGGCTGAACCAGATCCCTGGCCCTGAATCCTGATTCCTGATCCCTGGAGTCAGGATTCAGGAGCCACACGCAGACGGGCGTCACGCCCCGGAGTTCCCGGCCTGACGAATCGAGGCGATCCGCGGCACGCGGCTCTTGGGGCTGTCGAGGCTGAACGAGCGAGCGTCGCCCAGTTGATCGCGCACGAAAACCTCGGTGCGGGCGACCGCTTGCACCAGGGCGCGATCCTTCGGGACGAACGAGCACCAGGCGATCGACGAGGTCTCGGGGTCGTACTCCCAGAGGCCGACGACCCGGCCCCTGTCCAGGATGGCGTGGCTCGGGAGGTCCGCCAGTCCCCCGAATTCCGACAGGCTCTTCCCTGACAGGACGAGGCGCTTGGTGTCGCCCGGATCGAGCAGGCCCGGCAGGTCGCGGCGCAGGAGGCTGATGGCGTCGAGGCTGCTCACCAGCGTGTAGTCGGCCTGCCGCGGGGCCTTGCACTGCTGAAACGCGTCGCGCTCGTCGCTCGGGATCAGCCGACCTTCCTCGTCCGCGGCGACCAGGTGCAGGGACGCCATCGCGGCCGTCGCCGCCTTGACGCCGAGGCCCGAGAACCACTGGAACTCCGCCACCGTTGCGGGGCCGACCCACCGGAAGTAGCGCCGCGCCAGCTCCGTGTGGACTTCCTCCGCCGACGCCTTGAAGCCCCGCAAGGGGTTCGGGCGCCAGAGGGCGTAGCGGTAGCGCTGCTGATCGAGACGCCCGTTGGTCGGGACCCGGTAGATCTCGCCCTCGTTCTGGAGGCGGCCCAACGCCACGGGCATGGTGCTGGAGAGGCCTCTTTTCACGCCGGCCTCTCCCAGGCTCCTCACGGCCCCGCCGACCGCGTCGCGCAGCCCGTCGGGTTCGAGCGGGCCCTTGGCGAGAGCCTTCACGACGGCGTCACAGAGGCGGTCGATTTCGGCGTCGGTCACGCCCAGTGCCCGGGCGGTCCGCATCTCGCCGTTGCCCGACGCCTGGGCCGCCTTCAAGGCCAGTGCAAAGTCGGAGGCGGGAACGACGTAGGTGCAGCCCCGCGCGGCCGGCAGTTCGTGGATCTCGAGCGCCGCGACGGCGGCGTCCGTCTCTGCCCGCGAGGTCCCGGCACGACTGAACAGCGTCAGGTACGGGCCGACGCCGCCAACCGAACGGGCCCAGCCGCTTCGCGCCAGCACGTCGGCCGGCGAACGCCCGACGAGCGACCCGTCCAGGCCCTGCTTCGCGCAATACCAGGCCCGTCGTGCTCCAACGTCCATCGCAATCTCGCAGTCTACCAATCCGCAGATCAAATCACCAGATCACCAAGTCAGAAGATCAAGAAATGACGCTTACCATTCAGACCCGCTGGCCTTGATGTCGAACTGCCGGCGCCGTTCGTCGCCCTGCAGCTTGAACTTGGCAGGGCCGAACGCGGTGCTGCCTCCCTTCGCCACGCTGTCGCGCACCCACGTCCTGGCCTTGGCCGGGTCGCTGCCTTCGAAGTGCAGGCCCGCGAGGGCGACGAAGAGGCGTAGCGCGAGGTCGTCCTTCGGCCGCTCGGTCTGGGTGACCATCGCGGTGATGTACTCGATCTTGCCCGGCGCCGTCCCGTAGAAGCGGGTCTTGTAGCTGACGAGCGGCGTGCCCGACTCGCACGACCACACGCTGAACCTGTTCTCCAGCACCGGCCCGGCGCACGTCAGGCCCGCCGTGCCGAGTGCCTGCCGGATGTCGTTGGCCCACAGGCCCCGCAGCCACCGCGTCTCGGTGACGTCGGCACCAGCTTGTGCTGCCGTGGCGCCCGGCGAGGTGGTGGCTGGCTCGGGTGCTGTCCCTCCACACCCGCCCGTGACGACCGCGAGGGCGACGATGACGGCCGCCAGGACAGGCGCTGCTGGAGTGGCTGGCGGCTGGTGGCTAGCAAGCCGATCACGTCTTCCCACCGAGCCTCGAGCCAGGAGGCTGAAGCCTTCCCGAAGCCTGAAGCCCGACGCCTGAAGTCTTTCAGTGCTCATGACTACTTCACCTCGAGCCGCGCCTGGATGGCCTCGAAGAACAGGTTCGAGATCTTGTCGTAGCCGGCCTCCGTCAGGTGGAGGCCGTCCGCCCCGATGTACTCCGCCGTCGCGCCTGCCTGGCCCCCGAAGCCGGCATAGATATCCACGAGGTACGCGTTGGTCGCCGACGCGACCGCCCGAAGGCTCTGGTTGTACGTGGGGACGAAGGTCGCGCCCGCGGCGTTGCTGCGTTGGGGGGGAAGCGTCGCGAGGAAGACGACCGAGCCGCTCCCCTGCGCGGTGCGGATCATCTGCGTGACGTTCGCGGCGGCGGAGCTGATGTAGGTGTTGCCGTTCGCCCTGTTGAGATCGTTGGCGCCATGCATCAGCAGGAGGACTTCCACCGGTCGGTCGTTGGTGAGCACCTCGGTTTGCAACCTCGGCAGGCCATCCGACGTCCACTCTCCGCCCTTGCCCCGGTTCATGACGGTTGGCAACTGCGACGTGTACTTCCCCTGCAGCAGCGTCTGAAGATCTCGCGTGTACGAAGTGGGGAAGTCCTCCAGGATCGAGACCACGCGCGACAGCTTGCCCTCGGTCAGGCTGTCGCCGAACGCCACGAAGCGCGTGTACTGGAGCCTCACCGTGCTCGTCACATTGACGGTGAAGCCGCAGCTGCCCTGGCGCGCGAGGGCATCCGTCGCGGTGCAGCTCACGGTCGTCGCGCCGACCGGGAACGTCGTACCCGAGGCCGGGGAGCACGCGACGGTCACCGGCGGCGACCCGCCGAGCGCCGTGGGGGTGTCGTAGGTCACCGTCAACGGCTTGCCGTCGGTGGACGTGCGTGACACGCCGGTCGGGCAGTTGAGGGACGGCGCGTCGGGCGTCGGCGGGGGCGCTATCGGCGAGGAGCACGCGGCCGACAGCCCCGCGAGCAGCACGAGGGCGGTGATGGCCGCGCGATGAGTTGGTCCGGGGAAGGCCCGCGCCGGAAGAGCTGCCATGTTGCTGAGCCAATTCTAGTTGGTCAGGGAGCACCTTGACCACTGTCCAGAGCAATTCGACAAGCTGGCCAAGTGGTCGGTTGCCACCTGAGGAGCGACAGCCCCGTGGCACCCGCCTTGCGACGAGTGTCCCGTCCATGTGCGGCTTCCCGCCGCGCATGAGAACTGAACAAGGAGTGATCTACATGGCCAACACCAGCATGACGCGCGACCAGGAGCACCGTGAAGGGCCGGTCGCTCGCAGGATCGAAGAGCAGACAGCGAAACTCCCGTCGGACACGTTCCTCTGGGCAGCCGTCGGGTCGATTGCCGGCTCATTGACGGCGCAGTTGATGGGCAAGAAGGAGTTCTCGCTTTTCGTCGGGCAGTGGGCACCCACGCTGCTCATTCTCGGCCTCTACAACAAGATGGTGAAGCAATTGGGACACGACAAGGTGTCCGCGTAGGCGGTTGAGGGGTCGAGGGTCGAGGGCGAGGGCCAAAGCTCGAGGGTTCGGTCAGCCTCCCCCTCCTTGCCCTCGAGCCCTCGACTAAACGTACCCTCAACTCTCAACCCTTTGTCCGTCAACACCTCTATGGCGCAAGAAGTCGTCGTCATCACCGGCGCGTCCGCGGGTGTCGGCCGCGCCACGGCACGGCTGTTCGGGCGCCGCGGCGCTCGTGTGGGCCTGCTGGCCCGCGGCAAGGACGGGCTCGAGGCCGCGCGGCGCGAGGTGGAGGAGGCGGGGGGACAGGCGCTCGTCCTTCCCACCGACGTAGCGGACGCCGCCCAGGTGGAGCGGGCGGCGGAGTTGGTCGAGGCGAAGTTCGGCCCCATCGACGTCTGGATCAACAACGCGATGGTGTCGGTCTTTTCGCCCGTGAAGGAGATGACGCCGGAGGAGTTCAAGCGCGTCACCGACGTCGCCTACCTGGGCTTCGTGTACGGCACGATGGCCGCGCTGAAACGGATGCTGCCGCGCGACCGCGGCACGATCGTGCAGGTCGGCTCGGCGCTGGCCTACCGCGGCATCCCGCTGCAGTCCGCCTACTGCGCCGCGAAGCACGCGATCCAGGGATTCTGTGATTCGCTCTGGGCGGAGCTGATTCACGACGACAGCCGCGTGCACCTGACGATGGTGCAGATGCCGGCGCTCAATACTCCGCAGTTCTCGTGGGCGAAGTCGCGGCTGCCGCGCAAGCCACAGCCCCTGCCGCCCATCTTCCAGCCGGAACTGGCCGCCGAGGCCATCTACTACGCCGCGCACGCGCGCCGCCGGGAAATCTATTTCGGATGGCCGACGGTCAGCGCAATCCTCGGGAACAAGGTCGCGGCCTGGTATGCGGACCGTTACCTCGGGCGGATGGGTTACGAGGCGCAGCAGTTCGACGGAGAGGTGGATCCGGGCCGTCGCGACAACCTGTGGGAGCCGGTGCCTGGCGACTTCGGCGCGCACGGCGAATTCGACGCCCGCGCGTCGTCGTTCAGCTCGCAGCTCTGGCTGAACATGCGCCGGGACGCCGTGTTGGTCGGGATCGGGCTTGTGGCATTGTGGCTCATTTCCGCTCGCCTGTCGCGTAAGCTCGCCGGCTAGCCCGGATTATTCATGAAGGCCCGGAATAATCCGCCCTCCGGGCTTCGACTCAGGCCCGCTTCACGGGCCTTCGCTGGGCTAGCCCGGGCGACGCCTTGAGCCCGCGCGCAGCGCGGTGTCGAAACCGGCGGCACCGAGAATGCCCGTGCCGCCGGCGCGTTGTGAACGAACGCGCAGCGTTCGTGAATAATGCGGGCTAGGATTCAGGAATCCAGCGCGACCCTGCGCTTTGCATTCTGCATTCCCGCGTTGTAAGCTTCGGGCTCGGTACCGTCGCCTGCCCCCCCATCTTCCTTCTTGCTGTAGGTCAGCCGTATGCCCGAACCCAACCGGAAAGCGCGCGGGGTGGTCGTCATCCACGCGGAGCGGTGCAAGGGGTGCGCGCTCTGCGTCGAGTTCTGCCCGACCGACGTCCTCGCGCTCTCGAGCGCGTTCACCAACAAGGGATATCACCCGCCCGAGGTCGTGCGGGCGGAGGCGTGCTCCGGCTGCGACCTGTGCGGCATGTACTGCCCGGACTTCGCGATCTACGGCTACCGGGTCTGACGCCTGTTACTCGCTCTCCTCGAGGTTTCCATGCATGCCGATCCGGCTGGCGTCCTGACGGGCGCCCACTTCCTCGACGGCGACCACGCGTGCTGTGAGGGCGCGCTGGCGGCCGAATGCCGCTTCGTCGCCGGCTACCCGATCACTCCGTCCACGGAGGTCGTCGAGCGCATCGCGCAGCGCTTCCCGCAGGTCGGGGGTGTGTTCATCCAGATGGAGGACGAGCTGGCCTCCTCCATCGCGATCGCGGGGGCCGTGTGGGGCGGCAAGCGCGCGATGACGGTCACCTCGGGTCCGGGCTTCTCGCTGATGATGGAGCACCTCGGGTTCGCCGTCATGACCGAGACGCCGTGCGTCTTCGTCAACGTGCAGCGCGGCGGCCCGTCCACGGGCCTGCCCACGCTGCCCGCCCAGGCCGACATGATGCAGGCGCGCTGGGGCTCCCACGGCGATTACGAGATCATCGCCGTCTCGCCCAACTCGCCCCAGGAGTGCTTCGACCTGACGGTGAAGGCGTTCAACCTGGCGGAGCAGTACCGCGTGCCGGCGCTGGTCATGATGGACGAGTGCGTCGGGCACATGATGGAGCGGGTCGTCATCCCGAGGCCCGAGGAAATCGACATCTACCCGCGCAAGTGGACGAAGGCCGCGCCGGGCGAGTACCTGCCCTACGCGCCGGACGAGGACATGGTGCCCGCGATGGCGCGCGCCGGCCAGGGCCACCGCTTCCACATGACAGGCCTGACGCACAACGAGAAGGGCTACCCCGACATGACGGTGACGGGGCAGGCCAAGCTGCTCGGGCGCCTGATCGACAAGATCCGGAAGGATGTCCCGGCGCTGACCGACGTGGTCGCCGACGGCCTCGAGGACGCGGACGTCGTGGTGATCTCCTACGGGATCACCTCGCGCGTTGCGCTGCCGGCCATCGCGGCGGCGCGGGCCCGGGGACTCAAGGTCGGCTCCTTGCGCCTGCGCGTCGTGTGGCCCTTCCCCGAGCACCTCGTGAAGGAGCTGGCCGGCCGCGTGAAGGCGTTCGTCGTGCCCGAGCTGAACATGGGTCAGATGGTCCGCGAGGTGGAGCGGCTGGCCGGCGGGGCGCGCGTGCTGGGCGTGCCGCACGCGGGCGGCACCGTGCACAACCCGGCCGTCATCGAGCAGGCGATCACGGAGGCTCTGCGATGAGCGTGGACAACCCGGTCGAACGATATCTCCGCAGCGATCGCATGCCGCACATCTGGTGCCCGGGCTGCGGCATCGGTACAACGGTCAACTGCTTCACCCGCGCGCTCGACGAGTGCGGGATCCCCATGGATCGCCTCGCGGTGGTCTCGGGCATCGGCTGCACGGGCCGCGTCGCCGGTTACATGCACGTGGACTCGTTCCACACGACGCACGGCCGCGCCATCCCCTTTGCCACCGGCCTGAAGCTCGCCGCGCCCGACATGAAGGTGGTCGTCTACTCCGGCGACGGCGACCTCTTCGCGATCGGCGGCAACCACTTCATCCACGCCGCCCGGCGCAACCTCGACATGACGGTCATCTGCGTCAACAACCTCACCTACGGCATGACCGGAGGGCAGCTCACGCCGACCACCCCGGAGGAGGCCATCGCCTCGACGACGCCCTACGGGAACTTCGAGCAGCCCTTCAACCTGCCGTACCTGGCCGAGTCGTGCGGCGCCGTCTACGTGGCGCGGTGGACCACCTACCACGTGACGCAGATGAAGAAGTCGATGAAGGAGGCGCTGCAGAAGAAGGGCTTCTCGTTCGTCGAGGTCATCTCGCCGTGCCCGACCCTCTACGGGCGGCGCAATCGGATCGGCGACTCGCTCGACGAGATGAAGCAGTACAAGCAGCGCAGCCAGATCAAGAACGGCGCGGACACCAAGGAAGTCGCCCTCGGCATGACGGGCCCGATCGTGGTGGGCAAGTTCGTGGACCGCGATCGCACCACGTACCAGGATGCGATGGAACAATTCTATTCGCGCAAGCTGGGCAACCGGTACGCGCGCGCGAGTCAGTAATGGCCCAGACGCAGATTCGCATCGGGGGATTCGGCGGGCAGGGTGTCATCCTCAGCGGGATCATCATCGGCCGGGCGGCCGCGATCCACGCCGGCCTGCACGCGACGCTGGTCCAGAGCTTCGGCCCGGAGGCGCGCGGCAGCTCCTCGAGCGCGGAGCTGATCGTGGCCGACGAGCCGATCTGGTACCCCTACGTCAAGGACCTCGACATGCTCGTGGTCCTCTCGCAGGATGCCTACGTGAAGTTCTCGCCGGCGCTGAAGAAGGGCGGCCTGCTCGTCACCGAGGCCGATCTCGTGTCGCTGCACCCGCCGATGCCCGACGCCCGGCACTTCGTGGTGCCCGCCACGCGCCTCGCCGAGGAGATCGGCCGGAAAATCGTCCTCAACATCATTACCGTCGGCTTCTTCGGCGCGGTCAGTCAGCTCATGCCGCAGGAGGCGTTGGAGAAGGCCGTGAAGGAGTCCGTGCCGCCCGGCACGCTCGACCTGAATTTGCGCGCGTTCCGCCGGGGGTGGGACGCGGGGCAGGAGGCGGTCAACGCCGCCCGGGCCACGGTGTAGCGGGCGCTCGGACGTGAGAATCGAGAATTGAGACGACCGTAACCCCGACACCCGGCTTGTAGCGAATCGCGTCAGGTGGTCGGCCGGCCCAGCTTCGGCACCTCGGTCTCGGGAGAGTGCACCTCGTACAGGTTCCCGGAGCCGTCGATACCGTACGTGGCGAGCGCATCGCTCACCTCGTCGCCCTGGAGAGCCGTCCGGGTTTCACCCTCGAGGAGTTGGTCCATCGGTGCGTCCGGGAACGCCGAGGGCGCCGGAGGCACGGTCGGGAGACGACTGCCACTCGCCACGTAATAGGCCCGCTTCTGCCCGTCAGCCACGCGGCCAGGCGCGCCAACCCAAAGAAACGCGGCCGCCACCATCGTCGTGACGCCCGTTGCCGCGCCGACTCGGACGAGTAAGGGCCTCTCCACGATCCACGACCTCCCCCACGGGACGCCACCGCGCAGCGGTTGAAGCAATTGAAACCCGCTTGGCCGGACTGCAACGGGAGTGCCAGCCTGGGAGGCCCGGTCACCGACCCTCACCCGCTGGCGCAAGAGTTGCTCCATTTGGCGGTATGCCATTCTCCAGGCTCCAGTTATCCGAACGGCTCGCCGCGGTCGCACGTCGCGCTCGCCCGGCCCGCGATTACGTCCTGCGTCACAAACGGATCGGCTTTGCCGTCGTCGGAGCCGCGTTGGTGCTGCTCCTCGTGGCAACCGTCTTCGCCGGCCGGTACGTCGCCGGAGTGTTCGCCAACCTTCCCGACCGGCAGCAGCTGATCAAGCTGGGCCAGATGGCGCAGGCGACGCGGATTCTCGATCGTGACGGGGAGACGGTGTTCACGTTAAGCCGGGAGGAGCGAATCGAGGTCACGTTGTCGCGCGTGTCCCCGCACATGATCCGGGCCCTCCTGGCGGTGGAGGACCAGCGGTTCTACGAGCACGGGGGCATCGACTGCGTGCGCCTGGCCGGTGCCGCCTGGGCGAACCTGCGGGAGCGGCGCGCCGCGCAGGGTGCGAGCACGCTCACCCAACAGCTCGCCCGCCAGGCCTTCCTGACACCGGACAAGACGCTTCAGCGAAAACTCCGCGAGATGGTCCTCGCGCGGCGCATCGAGCAGCTGTTCAACAAGCGCGAGATCCTGCAGCTCTACCTGAACAAGGTGTACTTCGGCAACGGGCTGTATGGCGTCGAGGCGGCAGCGCGCGGTTACTTCGCCAAGTCTGCCTCGGACCTGACGGTGTCGGAAGCGGCCCTGCTGGCCGGCCTCGTCAAGTCGCCCTCCGGCTACGCCCCGACGGTGAACTTCCAGCGTGCCGTCCTTCGGCGGAACGTTGTGCTGAAGGAGATGCTCGACTCCAAGGTGATTTCGCAGGAGGCCTTCGAGCAAGCCCGGGCCCAGAACGTCGAGCTGCGCGACGCGCTGCGCCGCGACGAGCCGTGGGGCCAGCACTTCAAGGAGCACGTGCGGCAGGAACTGGTCCAGCGCTTCGGTGTCGAGCGCGTGTTCGAGGGAGGCCTCCGGGTCATGACCACCCTCGACCGCCGGATGCAGGAGGAGGCGGAGGAGGCGGTGTCGAAGGCGCTCGCCGACCTCGACGGAAAACGGAAGAAGCTTGCCGCCCGCGTTCGCAAGGCCTCTGCTTCCACTGCCGAAACGGACTCCGGGGAGCCTCTCGAGGCTGCGCTGGTCGCAATCGACCCGGCGACCGGCGAGGTGCGGGCGCTCGTGGGAGGGCGCGATTTCGGCGTCAGCCGCTTCAATCGCGCCACGCAGGCCCGCCGGCAGCCGGGTTCCGCGTTCAAGCCGCTGGTCTTTGCGGCCGCGCTGGAGTACGGGTTCACCCCCGCATCGATGCTCGATCGGCTCGACGACCCGGTGATGACGCCGGAAGGCCCCTGGGTCCCCGAGGACGAACACCTCGAGAGCGCGACGATGACGCTGCGCACCGCGCTGAGGACGTCGAGCAACCGCGCGGCGGTGAGGCTGCTGCAGGAAGTGGGGATCCCGCGCACCGTGGACTACGCACAGCGAGTGGGCCTCGGACAGGTGCCGAGCGTGCCGTCGCTCGCCCTCGGATCCGGGGAGGTCACGCTGCTGGCGCTGGCCTCGGCCTACCTGCCGTTCGCCAATGGCGGCCTGGCGCGTCCCCCGTACTTCATCACGAGGGTCGAAGACCGCGACGGGCGCGTGTTGTACCAGGCCGCCCCGTCGGAGACGCGAGTGATCAGCGAGCGGACGGCGTTCCAGATGGCGCACATGCTCGCCGACGTCGTGAACGCGGGGACGGCATACGGGGCGAGGCGGCTGGGATTCACGCTGCCGGCAGCGGGCAAGACAGGCACGACGAACGACTACGCCGACGCCTGGTTCGTCGGGTTCACCCCGAACCTGCTCACCGGCGTGTGGGTCGGGTTCGATCAACCACGGACGATCATCCGGGACGGGTACGCCGGCGAGGTGGCCGTGCCCCTCTGGGCCAGGTTCATGAGGGCCGCCACCAAGGGGGACAAACCCGCATGGTACACACCGCCCAAGGGCCTGGTCGGGGCCCGCGTGTGCCGGCTGTCCGGACTGTTGTCGACGCCCGGCTGTGACGAGGTGCCCACGCTGACCGACGAGGGCGAGTTCCGGCTGCGGGCGTTGTCCTACACCGAGTACTTCGTCAAGGGCACGGAGCCGGTGGCCTACTGCCCTCTCCACGCCGCCGTGTCACTCGACCGGTATGCCGGTCCCGTCGTGGTGCCAGACGACGAACTCGGCGCCTCGGCCGTGAATGCCGCGCCGCCTCCGGCTGCCGCCGGCACGGCCGGGGCCCCGACTGCCAGCTCACCTGTAGGCGCGCCCGCCGAGAAGGCCTCGGAGCCAAAGAAGAAGAAGGGCTTCTGGGGGAAGGTCTGGGGCGCCATCAAGGGCGGGGAGGAGAAGAAGAAGGACGAGAAGGAGAAGGAGAAGGGGAATTGAGAATGGAGAATGGAGAATGGAGAATGGAGAATGGAGAATTGACGGCTGAGCGAGAGCTGCTGCAAGTCGACCGCTGCCGGCCAAAGTCGCCGCCCGTGTTAGTATCCCTCCGTCGGACATGCCCTTCTCCGAGGTCGTTGGTCACGCTCGTACTCTGGGCCTGATTTCCCGGTCCCTGGCGCACGGCTCGCTGCCGCCGAGCCTGCTGTTCTCCGGTCCCGAGGGTGTGGGGAAGCGGCTGGTGGCGAAGGGCGTGGCGCAGGCGCTCAACTGCCTGACCCCCCGGATCGGCGGGGGAGGGCCCGATGGCGTGCTACCCTTCGATGCCTGCGGTTCGTGTTTGGCCTGCCGGAAGATCGAGCGCGGGGTGCATCCGGACCTGGTCGTGCTCCAGCGTCCCGAGACCGGGTCGGTGAAGATCGACGAGGTCCGCGAGGCGATTGCGGCGACGGGCTACCGTCCCTTCGAGGGGCGGCGGCGGGTCGTGGTGTTCGATGAGGCCGACAGGCTGAACCCCGAGTCGCAGAACGCGCTGTTGAAGAGCCTCGAGGAACCGCCGGCGTCGTCCGTCTTCATACTGGTTTCGTCGAGGCCAGAGACGCTGCTGGCGACTGTGCGGTCTCGCTGCTCGCGGTTGCGGTTCGGGCGGCTGGCGGCGGCCGACGTCGCGCGGCTGTTGACCGAGCGGCACGGCATGGACGCGGCCGAAGCTTACGCGGCCGCCGCGGTCGCCGACGGGAGCCCCGGGCGGGCGCTGTCGGCAGGCTCTCG
>Ga0105104_10002809_pt1 | contig 12559 bp, 7 predicted proteins | sample PPLLaktember2015_3_FD_87034 | JGI IMG/M metagenome (GOLD analysis project Ga0105104, IMG submission 87034) | Freshwater sediment microbial communities from Prairie Pothole Lake near Jamestown, North Dakota, USA - PPLs Lake P7 Core (6) Depth... | ecosystem: Environmental > Aquatic > Freshwater >...
AACCGATCCATCCGCCGATTATCGCAGAACGCCTCAAACAAGGGACAGTCCCCTGTGGAGGAGACTGTCCGTTAGACCATAAGCTCTGCTGTGTGTTCTAGTTGCGGAGTGCCTGATCGAGGTCTTCAATCAGGTCATCGCGGTGCTCGATACCAACGGAGAGCCGCAACACGTTTGCGGTGATACCCATCGCTTCTCGGATTTCGACCGGAACCTTTTGATGTGACGTGCTGACCGGGTCACAAATGGTCGAGTCCACACCCCCCAGGCTCAATGCCGGAAAAATCAACTTCAGTTTCTTCATGAAGCTGACGCCCGCCCCCGGGTCTCCCTTGACTTCAAAGGACATCATTGCGCCGAAACCCTTCATCTGTCTTCGTGCAATGTCATGGTTGGGATGCGAGGCGAGGCCTGGGTAGTTGACCCGGGCGATTCCCGGGCGTCCACTCAGCCAGGACGCGATCGCCATCGCGTTTTCGGTCTGTCTTTCCACTCGCAAAGCCAAGGTCTTTAGACTTCTTTCCAACAAATAGCAGGCGTTGGCGTTCAAACTTCCCCCCAGGGAATATGCAGTACGGAAGACCCGCTGGGTCAGTTCCCTGCTTGCGAGGACGGCGCCGCAGCACATATCACTGTGGCCGTTCAGGTACTTGGTTCCGCTGTGAATGACGACGTCGATTCCCAGACAGAAAGGATTCTGGTTGATCGGGCTCGCAAACGTATTGTCAATCGCTGTGATGATCCCTCGCTCTTTCGCCGCCGAGGCAACCTTCGCGATGTCGACAACGGTGAGCATCGGATTGGTGGGACTCTCGATATAGATGAACTTAGTCTCCGGACGCATGGCCGCAATGATCGCATCGGCATCGGCTGGAGCGAAGCTGGACTGAATCCCGAACCGCGGGAAGTGCGCCGAGACGAACGCATGGGTGCCTCCGTAGACCTCGTCTTGAACAACTGCGTGGTCGCCCGTTTTCAGAAAGGCTTGTGTGACGGCGCTTACCGCGGCCATGCCGGAGCTGAAAATCAGTCCATCCTCAGTCTTTTCGAGCGCGGCCAGTTTACTGACCACGGCTGCCTGGTTCGGGGTGTTGAAATATCGGGGATAGAACCGGGTATCGCTGTCGAGGTAACCGAACGCCGACGATGTAAAGATCGGAGTGTTTACCCCCCGGGTTGTTGGGTCGATAACACCGCCCGCGTGGACACAAATCGTCTCCTTCTTCATTGTTGCTCCCTGGAAAAAAACAACTGTAGCGGAGGTACGAGGCTCAATGCAAAAGCAAAAAGCGCCGGCACTTTGCCTTCAGCCGGCCGTGCGGCTATGACCGGCCCTGCGACGCTCGCACGCAAAAGACAAGGGACAAAAAAACAAGGGACAGACCCCTGCGGATGACGGGTATAAAGATTCTGTAATCAACCAGTTGAAAGGAAGTTCTAGACGCCTTGTGAGCGGTTGCTGCCGGCAATTCGGTGTGCCTAGCCCCGGTTGAGCGTAAAGACAGTGACCTCCGGCGGGCACATGTACCGAACGGGGAGCAGGGAACTTCCCGCACCCGGGCTGGTGTATCCGGTTACGGACCCGTGTCGCCACAGACCGGCCGTAAACCTTCGGCGGCAGTTGGCGTGGGTAATGATCGGCCCGATTCCCGGAAGTCGTATCTGGCCGGCGTGGGTATGGCCGCAAAGATACAGGCTCATTCCCGCCCTGTCCGCCTCTGGAATCAGTTCCGGACTATGCACGAGCATTATCTTGAACGGTCCGGCGGGGATGTCGCGGGTCGCGGCGGTGAGGTCGTCGCATCCGTAATAGTGTGGATCATCAAGGCCGACCAGGTAGAGGGACTGTCCGCCTGCTGATACTTGGGCGGCTTCGTTGACGAGCATTTTCACTCCCATCGCCCGCATTGCGTCCGCTTCTTCCAGGAAGTCATGGTTGCCGAGAACGCCGAAGACACCCAGACGGGACTGGATTGAGGGCAGCAATCGCTCAAGTTCCTGGTAAAGAGCGTCACACGAGCCGAATACCTCGAACCTGTAGTCGCCCGTCATTAGGCAGAGATCGACCTGAAGCGAAGGCAATATCTCGAGCAGGCGGTCGGTCAGACCGGGAACGCCGTCAAGGTGAAGATCTGAAAGGTGCAGTATTCTCCAGCCGTCAAAGGCGGCGGGCAGGTTCGGAAAACGCAGAGGCAGGTGAGCGATTCGGACAGCGAGACTGTTCGCGCGACCTCGCGCCAAGAGGTGAGTAGCCTCCAGGAAGGCCCTCAAGGCCGTCCGCACCGCGTGGACATTCTCGAAGTGGAGGCGGGTGCGACCTCGCCGATACCAAATATCCAGCGTGCGCGTCTCAATTCTCTGCCTCTTCACTCGTCTGTCCAGCAATTCCCATCTCAGGTGCATGCTACGCGTCTCGAACGGCTTTTGTCGGGTTTTTCCCGAGGCTTGCTAGTATCATACCGGAACACTCTGAGGTGAGCTGAGAATGAAAACGAAGTCCACGCGTCGAGACTTCCTTTGTCTCACAGGTGCCACAGCCTGTGCGGCGGCGAGCGCTTCCACGCTTGCTCAATCCGGGAAGCAGAAACGTCCGAACATTCTGTGGGTCGTCAGTGAAGACAACGGGCCGAATCTCGGCTGTTTCGGTGACAAGTACGCGGTAACCCCGAACCTGGACCGGTTGGCTGCACGCGGCACCAGGTACTCGAACGTCTGGTCAAGTGCACCGGTTTGTGCACCGGCGCGGACCGCGATCATTACAGGAATGCTTCCGACTGCAACCGGGTCAGAGCACATGCGAAGCCAGACGCGCCTGCCGTTCGACATGCTCATGTTCCCTTGTTACCTGCGGGGTGCGGGTTACTACTGTACCAACAACGCCAAAGAAGACTACAACCTCGAAAAGACGGGCCAGGTGTGGGATGAATCATCCAAGAAGGCTCACTGGAGAAACCGGAAACCGGGGCAACCGTTCTTCGCGGTTTTCAACTTCGAAACCACGCACGAGAGCCAGATCCGTGCCCGTCCGCATATTCCGGTCCACGATCCTGCCAAAGTCCGGCTCCCTGCATTCCATCCCGACACGCCGGAGGTTCGTCTCGATTGGGCTCAATACCACGACAAGATGACCGAAATGGATAGACAGGCGGGGCAGTTGCTACGCCAGTTGGACGAGGACGGTCTGACAGAGGACACGATCATTTTCTATTACGGCGACAACGGACCGGGAATGCCCCGGTTCAAACGGTGGCCCTACAATTCCGGCCTGCATGTACCGTTGATTGTTGTGATACCGAATAAGTTTCGGGAGTTGGCGGGTGCCGACTATCGTCCCGGGGGTGAGTCGAAAAGGTTGCTCAGCTTCGTCGACTTGGCGCCAACGGTTTTGAGCCTCGCGGGGATCCGTCCGCCTGAGTTCATGCACGGGAGCCCGTTCCACGGTATTCACCGGGGCCGGTCGCACGAATACATACACGGCTTCCGCGGCCGGATGGATGAGCGCTACGACATGGTTCGCAGTGTACGCGACAAGAGGTTCGTGTACGTGCGTAATTACCGACCGGAAATGATTTACGGTCAGTTCCTTGCCTATATGTTCGAGACACCCACTACCCGAATCTGGAAGCAGATGTATGACAAGGGCAGTTTGAAGCCACCGATGACTTATTTCTGGGAGACCAAGCCGGTCGAAGAGTTGTACGACCTCGAAAACGACCCTGACGAAGTCAAGAATCTCGCCGCGATGCCGCAGTACAGGGCGGTGCTCGAGCGGTTTCGAAAGGTTCAGAGGGATTACCTGGTGGGTATACGAGATCTCGGTTTTCTGCCGGAGGACGAGATTCACGCGCGTACAAAAGGGGACAGTCCCTATGAAATGGGGCACGATCAGGGACGTTATCCAATCGAAAAAGTGTTGGACATCGCGGAGTTTGCGACGTCCGGAAAAAGCGACGAAGAGAGCGTCCTTCGTGTTGCCCTGCAGGCGGAAGACAGCGCGGTACGGTGGTGGGCTGTGCGCGGACTGACTCTGAGAGGAGCGAAAGCGGTCGGACAGGCGGTCGAGGAAATCCGACGGACTCTGGCCGATCCTTGTCCCAGTGTCCGCGTCGTCGCCGCGCACGCAATGGCGGAGTTCGAGGAGGGCGCGGAGCGAGACAAGGCGCTGGCGGTCTTGGTTGAGCTGGCCAACGTGGAAATCAATGGTCTCTACGTTGCCTTGGCTGCCCTGAACGCCATCGCGGCGCTCGGACCGAAAGCCGCATCCCTGCGCGCCCGTGTGGCAGCGCTGCCCGCAAGGGACCCCCGGCTCCCCGAGCGCCTCAACGGCTATGTCCCGAGGCTTCTGGAAGCCATCGCTTCATCCTAGGACCCTTGTCCGCAGTCTTGGCCAGGCGATCCCGGTCGATAGCTTAGAATGACAGCAGGCACTGCCAGATGAACATATTGCCAAGCGCGTCAACGTTCTGCCAGACGTCTCGAATGATTCCGATGTCCCCCGTGATCCCCGGAAGCTCCGCGGCTTTCTCCTCCCACGGTATGCAGACTCCGGGCTTTGAGCGTGGTTTGTGAGGAGGGCCGGATAGAAAGGAAGGTACTTCCGCAGCCACCGATTTCGCCGCGTCCGTTGCTGGCGTCGAAGACGTAGAGTAGACCCCGTATTCGCGGGTGAAATCCGTTAAAGCACGTAAGTTCTCTGTATCCGTATCGTTCTGCATGATGGCGCTGGCGTCCATCAGGTATCCGCCGTCCGCCGCCACCGTGTCGATCACTTTCTTGCAGCAATCGCGCACCTGATCGGGAGTTCCGTAGCTCAGAAGGAAGTTCGGGACCCCTCCGCTCAAGCAAAACCTGTGTCCGAGTTTCTGATGAACTTTGAAGATGTCGCCCTGGTCGATGTGATAGACGATGCTGGTTTCGGGCAGTTCTGCAAAGCTGCCAAGATGGTGGTCCCAGTTGCCTTCAGCGTAGAACAGGGTCTGGTGTCCGTCTCGCCATAATTCTTGGATGATGGGTTTGAGTGTGGGCCAGTAGAACGCATTGAACGTCTCCGGCGAGACGAAAGGAACGCACCCCCGGTGCATCCAGAAGCCTATCGGCACTTGGCGGTCCGGATCGGCGCTCGTCCGGGCGACGTGCAGCAGATGCGGCGCGAGGGCCTCGCAGGCCGCCAGCACCTTCTTGGGTCGCTCCATGACGTCCATTGAGAGACCTATGTACCCGCGGAGTTTGTCGGCGATGATGTCAAACGGGGCCTTGAGAATTCCGGCGATGGCAGGCACCGTTCCCGATTCTGAGCGGAGCAACGCGTGCTGGCGACCAAAAGCGTTGAAGTAATCGAGCATTGCCATCCCCCCCTTCAGGAACGAAGCGTTATTCCTGAAGGTGTTCGGGTGACCGATCGGAACAATATCCGCCGATACGCGAGGCAGCCACACGGTGAACAGGAATCCCGTCGGGTCGTCTATCAGGTGGTCATACTCATCCGACCGCATGAAAGCTTCATCCTCGGCGGGTTCGCGGTACTGAAATCCGGTATCGGGCGGAATGTGAATGCCGGGGACCGCGTAGTACTTGAGGCCGATTGCTTCGGTTAGACCCGTCCAAACGTAAACCATGTTCGAGACAACCGCGTCCCAGTCAAAATCGGCCGCACACTTGCGAACGGCCGAGAACGCTTTTTCGAAATCGTGGGTCACTTCCTGGCAAGTAAAACCCGCATACTTGGCGGTGAATTCCGCGACGAAGGGTCGGATAGGGACGCGGTCAGGTCGGCCGTTTCGCATCGCAGTGACGTAGCGGTTAAGTCTCTCCTGGTATAGAGCTTCCGTGGCGCAGGCCATCTTTGTCTGTCTCCTTGTGGTTTAGCAGTCGAGAATCTTCCACACCGACACTCGGGGGTCAACACAAATCTGGGACGATCGAAGCAGCGTGGGCGGAATGAAGCGGTTCGATTCCGGGGGCGAGGCGACTGTCCGGCCCAAGGGACAGACTCCTGGATCGATAGTCCTAATTGGCAGATAAATCGAGACAAGGCCAAGGGACAGACAAGGCCAAGGGACAGACTCCAGATCGATAGTCGTAATTGTCAGACAAAACGATACTTACGGTCGGTGGACAAACGCACGAGACCAGTCGAACGAACAGTCTGGCTTTTCAGGCCGCGGATGAGATCGGGGAAGATGGTGCCGTTCCGACGGTTTGGCGGGTTGTGGAGCGTGCTGTCTTTGAATCGTCGAGTGCGTTATTCTTGGGCCAAGAAAAGGGGTGATCATGAAGGGCAAGCCGCTTTCGCGTCGCGATTTTGCTATCGGTGTCGGGCTGGGATCGGCTGCAGGGTTGGCTGTAAAAGGCCACCCGAACAGCGTCACCGTGGTAGCGAACGACAGCCGTCCGGCGATTCTCGGCGGTACGCCGGTTCGGTCCCAGCCGTTCCCGGAGTGGCCGGTTATCAAGGAAATCGACGAACAGAAGTTCCTTGATTCGCTACGCGAAAAGAACTGGTGCCGACTCTCCGGCGATATCACCACAGGGTTTGAGCAAAAATGGGCCGAGTTGCTCGGGGTTCGGCACGCGATCGGGGTCGTAAACGGCACCAATGCTCTCTACTCGGCCCTCTACGCGCTCGACGTGGGACCCGGTGATGAAGTCCTGGTTCCTGCCTACACGTTTGTCGCGACCGTCAACGCCGTGGTACAGCAATATGCCCTGCCGGTTTTTATCGACACAGATCCGAGCACGCAGTTGATGGACACGCGCAAAATCGAAGCTGCGCTTACAGCAGACACCCGCTGCATCATGCCTGTGCACATGGGTGGAAATGTGGTCGACATGGACGGGGTCTCCAGAGTCGCCAAGGACCGAAATCTGGCCGTAGTGGAAGACGCCTGTCAAGCGCACTTCGCCGAATGGAATGGGAAGAGGGTCGGTTCCCTGGGTAACGTCGGTTGTTTCAGTTTCCAGGCGAGCAAGATCCTTCCGTGCGGTGAAGGCGGCGCCGTAGTCACGAATCAGCCGGAGCTGTACGACCGCATGCACGCCTTCCAGAATAACGGTCGCGATCGCGTCACCGGAACGAAGAATGGCTACCTCCACCAGGGGAGCAATCTCCGCATGACCGAGTTTCAGGCTGCCTTGTTGCTCGCGCAGTTGACTCGTTTCGAGGAGCAGTGCCGCAACCGCGACGCGAACGCAAAGCGGCTGGCCGCTGCCCTCGCCGAAAGCGGCGTTGACCCGGCTGGGCAGTACAAGAACTGCACCCGCAACACCTTCTATGTATTCATGGCGCGTTACCGGCCTGAAGCCTTCAAGGGGCTCTCTCGTGATCGGTTCCTGCGTGCGATTCAACAGGAGGGCATACCAATCGGTGCCGGCTACAAACCGCTAAACAAGGAGCCCTTCCTGGAAAAGATCCTGCAATCGAGGGCTTTCAGACGAGTTTTCTCAGACGCTCGGCTGAAGAAGTACCGGGAGATGAATGTCTGCCCGGTCAATGACGCGCTCTGCAAAGAGGCACTGTTTCTGTCTCAACGGTGCCTGCTCGGCGGTCCCGGCGACGTCGACCAGATCGTCGGGGCGGTCGAGAAAATCAAGCGACACGCCGAGGAAATAGCCAGGAACTGAAACAATCCTGCCGGTCGTGAACCGGGAACTGCGGCTAGGCGTGCGGATCCCGGGAGATCACCTCGTTCAGCGCGGCGCGGATGTCATCGAGAGCCATCTGCATCCTGTCCATATGCGTACGGAATGAAAGTACGCATATGCGAATCACAAAGCGGCCGCCCAGTCGTGTGGATGTCAGGTAGACGCGTTTTCTCGCGTTGATTGCATCCAAGAACCGCCTGTTAATCCGGTTAAGTGCTTCTTCATCAAGTCCGGGAAGCTTGATCCGAAAAGCGAGTAAGGATAGCTGGTAAGGCCGCGGTTTCTATCTTCGTGCACGGTTTCCCAAAGCTTGGACAAATCGATCCGAAAAACGTCGTCACTTGGAATCGTCCGGACGTTGCCTTGGGGAAAACCGGAGATTACGGCAGCTTTTGCCACTGATGAATGGGTTTGGTCCGATGCGTAGATGGTGGCCGATAGAAAATTGTCGGGAAGACGGGTCCGCCGGGCGGTCACGATACCGATCAGGTTTGACATCGAACCGCCGCTGGTCAGTAGACCGATGGCTCCCCTCGGATACCCGAATATCTCGCAGAACCAACGCCCGACGTTTGCCTCCAGCTGCGCGAATCCTGGAGCCGCCAGCCAGACTCCCACATAGCGGTTGACGGAGTCCGCGATCAGACTCGCAATTGCACTCATCGGGATTCCGCCACCCGGAATGTAGGCGAGGTACCCCGGGCCGGCAGTATTGAATGTTTTGGGCAGCAGGCGATCAAAGAGCAGGTCGAGCAACTCGGGAAATGGGGTGCCTTCCGTCGGCAATCCCTCGACCAGGGTCCGGGCCAGTTCCTCTGCGCCACTGACGTCAGCGGCAGCTTGCGAGGGAAGCGTCCGGAGGAAGTCGCGGATCCGCTCCATAGCCTCGTTGACCAGGATCTCCATGTCGTCAGGTCCCAATTCCAGGGGGTAATCTGCGGGAATCGTCACCGCGCAACAATAGCTTAGTCCAGCGCAAGGAAACAAGCCGTGGCGCGGGATTCACGCCTGATTCCGAGTGCTCCAATCAGGAGACTGTCCCCTCTGCGAGAGTGCTCCAACCAGGATGCTCCAACTAGGAGACTGTCCCCTCTCCGCTCCCCAACTAGGAGACTGTCCCCTCTCCGCTCCACCAATCAGGAGACTGTCCCCCATCCGCTCCCCCCTCCGGAGCCCCCTCAATAGTCCGGGCGACCGTCCCTTTGACAAATCTTTGGTTATCCGAGCAATCTCGCAACGTCCAGGCACCCGTTTGCGAGAAAGAACGGTGGTCAACGGACCGGTTTTGAGTAGAATCATGTCCCGGTAAGGCGGCGACGATGCGCGGAGACCATGTGTTCCTTAAGAGAATATTAAAAGCGGATGTCGGCTATCTGGGTCTGCTGATCGTTCTCAACCTGGTCTTCTTCGGTGATGTGCTTTTCACCGGAAACACGTTCTTCTACCGGGACATCGGCAGTCTGCACTACCCCCTCAAAAAGCTTGTAGTGGAGGCGTACTCGCAAGGAGAGTGGCCTCTGTGGAATCCCTACATCCAGTTTGGTCAACCGTTGCTGGCGAACCCAAACGCGATGGCGGTTTACCCGACTCAGATCCTCTTTCACATCCTACCTTTTGAGTGGGCTTTTGATTTCAACCTGGTTCTGCATTGCATGGTCGGAGGTATCGGCGCTTACTGCCTTGGCCGGGCGTTGGGTCTCTCCACCATCGCGGCCTTCGCCGCCGGCGTGGCCTATAACTTCAACGGTGTGGTGATCTCTCTGATAAACCTGCCGTTGCTGTCGGCGACTGCCGGTCTGTTGCCTTGGCTGGCACTGTGTCTCAGGAAGGTGGTTCAGCGCCCATCGGTCAGAAACATTGCCTGCCTGTCTTTCCTCGTGGCTTTGGTCCTGCTGGTGCTGGAACCCCTCACCTGCGCGGCAGCCGTGCTGTTTGCCCTGCCCTTCGGTATTTACTCATGGTTCACCGGGAGTCTCCGGCGAGGCTTGCACGTGATCGTCGGAGTGCTGTTGATCGCTTTGGTTTGCGGGGCGCTTCTGGCGGCGGTACAGCTTCTGCCCACGCTGGAATTGCTGGGAAACTCCGACCGTGAAGCTGGTCTGGATTTCGGGAAAGCGGCTTTCTGGTCGATCCATCCAGTCACCCTTACCCAGATGCTCTTCCCGGCTGTCTGGGAGGACAGCTTTAGTCTGAGCACCTTCAACCGTTCGTGGTCTGACGTCTTCTTCGAGGGACGCGAAGCGTACATTGTGTCTAGTTACTGGGGCCTCAGTTGCCTGATTTTGGTCTTGCTCGGCGTCTTCTTTTCCGGGAATCGCTCCCTGACCTGGCTGCTGGTCGCGGTCAGTCTGGTTGCTATCGTCTTGGCGCTGGGCAAGTACACACCTGTGTACTTGTTCCTCTGTGAAAGCTTTCCTCTGCTCCGGTTCGGACGCTATCCCGCGAAATTCCTGCTGACCACGTCGTTGTCGTTTGCGCTGTTGACCGGTCTAGGCCTTGATCAGCTCGCGCAGCTTGGCCGCCGTGTCCGGCAACAAGGGGGGAAAAAACGGCTGACTGCCGTTATCCTCCTCATCACTGTATTGCTAGGCGCTGCTGGACTGATTGCTGTCGACTGGACTTGGGAAATGGCGGGTTTTCGGGTTGCGGATGGCACGGTTCAGCTGACGTATGAAGGAGTTCCGGTCAACATCAGTCAATCTTCCATTCGATATGCCGCACAGTACTTATTTGTTGTCGTTTGCGGCGGCACTGCGCTCGTTCTGCTTTCCTCCTTCGCCGTGCGGCTCCGGCCGGCCCACGTGGCGTACCTGGCGGTCGCGTTGGTTTTCTTGGATTTGGCCAGCAACCATTCGATTAATCCCGTCATCCAGTCAGGCGTTTATCAGCGGTCACCGGTCGCCGAATGGTTGCTGAAGCAGAGTCCCGCCGCCAGGCTTTCCAGAATCCACCACATCACCCCGGGCGAAACCAGCTACAGCATCCAGGGAGAAAGTGATTCCCAGATCTGGCATTTTGTTTTCAAGACCTTGGCGGCGCTGCCGTATACGGCAGCCGCGGATCACCTTCAATACTCCAGTTTCCCCCCGGTTGACCGCTTGGAGACGTCGGCCAGCCAGCGGATCTATCAAAGGCTGAAGCGGACAGATGACATTGGTGACGAGCTCCAGTGCCTGTCGCGCCTGAACACCTGTTATCTCGTCGCTGTTGGCGGGGTTGATAGACCGGATCTCGCTTTGCAGCTTTCCTTCCCGCTTAACACGAATCGGCCTCTGTATGTCTATCGACTGAAAAGCTGTTTTCCGCGCGCCTTTCTGCTGAACTCCGAGGGTGTAAAGTCGCTCGACGATTATCTCGCCGTCGGACTGCTTGACAATATAGCGACCGACGCTTCAGGGGCGGACGCGGCCGGCGTCAGAATCCTGCTGTACAGGCCAAATCGAGTCGAGCTGGACATCGAGCGGGCCACGAAGTCGAGCCTGGTACTTCTTGACTCCTATTACCCCGGGTGGCGGGTGTGGGTCGATGAACGGGAAGGCACTATCGAGAGAGTAGGGGAGGTGTTTCGTGGGGTGGCCGTCCCCTCGGGACAATCCCGGGTGGTGTTCGAGTACGCTCCCAAATCCTTCCGTCGAGGTCTGGCTGTCACGCTTTTTACACTCTGCGGCTGGATCGTTGTGCTAGCGATCACTCAATACCGGGCCTATCGCCTTCGAAGAGCCAAGGATGCGGATCCAATCTGTTAGAGGAGAGTCTCCCTTAAATGGAGAGTGTCCCTCATCCAAGGCCCCTCATCCAAGGCCTCCCTTATCCAAGGCCTGAGCGGGCCCTTTCAAAAAAGCCATTCGGCATATCGGAGAAGAGGGGAGGCGGAGACTTCTGGCCTCCGCCGGTGCTGATTTAGAGCAGGGGGCTCCGATGTCGGGCGAACGAGTTAAGTCCCGAGGCTGTACCCTTCCCGGTATTTGGGGATGACAAACTCATTGGCAGCGTTCCAATTCGTCATCCGCATGTTCTCCCCATCCCAGGCAAGTTTCCGACCTGGAAAGCGGATCGCCAGATTGCCCATGACAACTGTTTCGGTCAGGGGGCCGGCATAGTCGAAGTTTGAAACCGCGGGAGCACCGCCCTTGCAGGCATCGATCCAGTTCTGTTCGTGAGTCCCCGAAACCCGAGGCAGGCTCTTCGGTGGTCGCTTATACGCCTGCATTTTCGTTTCCGGGATGATTCGCGGACTATCGCCGTAGGTTCCGCAAACGATTTTTCCCTTATCGCCGACGAAGATGGTACCGCCGCCGTCACCGAAGTTCATTTCGCGGTCAGGTTCTAGTTCCTCCGGTCGCTCAGGCATCATGCCGCCGTCATACCAGTTCAGTTTAACCTCTGGCATTCCTTCACGCGCGGGGAAGTAGTAGTGCACGATCGAGGCAACCGGAAACGTCTCGTTGTTCTCGAAAACTTCCCACGCCTTGAATACCATCTGTGCCACGGTCGCCTGGACTGCGACCGGGTACTTTAGCTTGAGCGCGAAAAAGGGAGTGTCCATGATGTGGCAGCCCATGTCTCCCAGGGACCCTGCCCCGAAGTCTATCCAGGCTCGCCAGTCGTGCGGAGCGTAAGCAGGATGGTACGGACGGTAAGGAGAAGGACCGAGCCACAAATCCCAGTCGAGGGTTGCCGGGACGGGAGGCGTTTCTTTGGGCCGTCCGAAGCCTTGGCCCGGCCAGACGGGCCGGTTGGTGAAGCAATGAACCTCGCGGACGGGGCCGATAGCGCCGTCCCAGATCCATTCCGAAACAAGGCGCACTCCTTCCATCGAATGTCCCTGATTTCCCATCTGGCTGGCGACCTTGTAGCGGCGGGCCGCCTCCGTCAGCTTACGAGCTTCCCCCACCGTCCGGGTCATTGGTTTTTGCAC
>Ga0105104_10002811_pt1 | contig 12558 bp, 10 predicted proteins | sample PPLLaktember2015_3_FD_87034 | JGI IMG/M metagenome (GOLD analysis project Ga0105104, IMG submission 87034) | Freshwater sediment microbial communities from Prairie Pothole Lake near Jamestown, North Dakota, USA - PPLs Lake P7 Core (6) Depth... | ecosystem: Environmental > Aquatic > Freshwater >...
ACGATCGGCGACGTCGTGTTCTTACACACCGGCGACATCGATTCGGCGACGATCGGCATCGAGGCGTTCCGTGGCTACGGGCTGGCGAGCAGAGGTATCGACTTCGCCTTCGTTCCCCATTTCCTTCTGGGAGGGCGGAGCGCCGATCCGGGGTTCGTCGCGGCCATCGGCGCGAAGTACGTCGTTGCGGCGCACTACGAGTACACGACGCTCCCGCTGATACGTGCGGCGATCCTGAACGCGTACCCCACGGCCGTCGTGTTCGCGAGCGACCACGAGCTCGAAAGCTGGACGATGCCGTAGTTCGGGGGACACATACCCTTTCTCCCGGCACGTGTGGGATCGAGGTTCGTGCCCGCCGATCTCACGAGGCGATGCACCGCAGGGCGCGTTGCGGGTGGCTGAGGAACTCACACCCGGCCTCGGTGACGAGGACGTCTTCCTCGAGGCTGACCTGGCCGTGGGCGGCGGTCGGCACGTGCAGCTCGAGCGTGAAGACGTTGCCGGCCTCGACGATGCCGTTCGGCGATTCACCGTACCGTTCCCATGCAGGCCCGAGCAGCGTGCCGCCGTCGTGCGCGTAGCGGCCGACCTGGTGGCCAAGCGCGTGGGCGAACGGCGGGTACCCGCAGTCGATCACGTGCCGGCGCGCTACGGCGTCGACGTCCTTCCCACGCACCCCCGGCCGGAGGAAGTCGGCGGCGAGCTGGATCGCGTCGCGAACCGTCTCGAACGCGCGCCGCACTTCGCTCGGGATCTCGCTCTTGGTTCCGAAGAAGTACATGCGCTGAAGGTCCGAGCTGTACCCGCCCGACTGCACGCCGAAGTCGAAGTGCAAGAGATGGCCGCGCTTCGTCGGGTTGTCGGAGGGTCCTCCGTGCCCGAACGGCTTGTTCGGACCGGCGTCGACCGCCGGGTTCGACGCAGCCTGCCACGCGAAGCCGACGCCGAGTTCCGCCATCCGGCGATGGACGAACTGCTGGATCTCGATCTCCGTCCGGCCGACGGCGAGGAACGAATCCAGCTCGTCGAAGATGTCTTCCGTGATGCGGACCGCGTCGCGGATCCGCTCTTGCTCGTACGGGCTCTTGCGCCCGCGCAGGCCGCCGATCAGGCGCTCGGCGCTGACGAGCTTCGTCGCATGCGGGGTCGCCGAGAGCATGTCGACGAGAAGCGCCTTCATCCCCGCCGTCAGCCCGTCCGCCCCCGAGTCGTTCTTGCTTTCGTCGATGCCGATGGTGCGCGGAGCGATCCGATTCAGTTCTGCGCGGAGCAGGTCGGCCATCCCCTCGGCGTAGGGGACGACCCGGCTGAAGAACTCCCCGGGAACCACGTCGGCGTCGTACGTGCCGACGATCGCGATGCGCTCGCCGCTTGCGGTGAACAGGAGCGCCGACGGCCACACGAGGTCGGCCCCGAGGATGGCAGGAAGAACAGGATCGGGCGTCTGGATTGTCTCACGCACCCAGACGAGCCAGCAGTCGATGCCCGTCTCGTGGAGGAGCGCAGGGATCTGATCAAGCTTCTCGCGCTGCAGTCGATGCTCGGGATGTGTGCTCATGGCGCTTCAGTGTACGACGGCGTTGCTTTCGAGGCGACGACGGGTGATAGGGCAGTCGCCACGCCGGGCCTCGGAAGGCGGCGTTCGCCGCGCCCTCCCGCGGGACGGGACGAGCTACCGTGCGCTGCTCGACGTCAGGCTTGACCCAGCTCCGGTCTCTCGGCCTCCCAGGGCATTCGTCAAACCGAGGATCAGGTTCCGCGCCAGGAGCCAGAGGCCGGTGAGTGCGAGAAGAGGCAGGAGCAGCCCGAAGAGAAGGAGCACCGGAAGCAGGAAGCTGACGAAGAAGCCGTACCAGATCTGCCAGTACCACGGACCCTCGTACAGGCTTCCGACGAGCGCCGTCGTCACGACGACGAGTAGGCAGAGGCCCGCGATGTAGATTCCCCTCGGGCGCTCGAACTTCGCTGGAAGTCGAAGGCGCAGAAGCGACGCGGCGCGATCCATGGCATTCCTGCTTGACGCTCCATTCATGGCCCACCCTCCACTCCGCCGGTCCTGCGCCCTGCACTCTCGGATTCAGTCTAGCGCTCTTTGGGAGCGTCGCCCAACAACACGGCTGCAGGAACGTGTCGGCTGGCGCCGACGTCCATCACGAGCTTGCGGAGACCTTCTACGGAGAACCGGTGCGCCGTATAGTCAGGTGCCCATGGAGATTCGTGCCAAGGCGTGCCTTGTTGCCGCTGTCCTTCTCCTCGCATCGCCGGGAGCGGGCTGGAGCGTGTCGGACTCCCAACTCGCGGCGCCGCAACTCGGGGACACCCGAGTCCGGCCGGTCGACGGGATGTCCATGGTCTACGTTCCGGCGGGCGAGTTCGAGATGGGGACAAGCGACGCCGGCGTGCGCTACGCGCGCCAGCTCTGCACAACGGCGTGCGGCCAGTTCGCCGTGGCCGTCTGCCAGGCCAGTGCGTTTGCCGATGAGCGCCCTGAGCATCGCGTTGCCGTCCATGCTTTCTGGATCGACCGGAACGAGGTTACGAACGCTCAGTACGCGCGGTGCGTCGAGGCCGGCGCCTGCACGCGGCCGCAGCACGACGGCTCCTTCCTGCGCGAGTCCTACTTCGGCGACCCGGCGTACGCCGACTACCCCGTCGTCTGGGTTACGTGGAAGCAGGCTGTGGAGTACGCGACCTGGGCGGGCGCGCGCCTCGCCACGGAAGCGGAGTGGGAGTACGCGGCTCGCGGTCCCGAGAGCCGTGTCTTTCCGTGGGGAGACGAGTTCGACGGGACCCGGCTCAACTACTGCGCCTCGGAGTGCGCCGCAGGGCCGAAGGACGCCACCGTCCTCGACGGGTATCCCGACACGGCTCCCGTGGGGAGCTTCCCATCCGGAGGCAGTTGGTGCGGAGCGCACGACCTTGCGGGCAACGTGCGCGAGTGGGTTGGAGACTGGTATGGGCTGTACACGGCAGCCTCGCAGTCCAACCCGCCGGGCCCGGAGAGCGGCGACGCGCACATCGCAAAGGGCGGCTCCTGGCTCGATCGGCCGGACGACGTCCGATGCGCGAATCGCGGCGCGAACGCGCTCGAGTACAGCGAGCACAAAGTGGGCTTCCGCTGTGTCATGGATTGCCCGCCGTAGCTCCGCACTGCCCGGTCGGAGGAGGCCAGGCTTCAGGGTCCGTCGAACGCGAACAGACAAGGCGTGAGCACGACGGGCGACCGATTGCCCGAGAGGCGCCGGGGCCTCTACACTCGCCGTCGAGGAGGGTCCTATGAGCTCACAATGGAAGCGCGTTCTCGTCTGTCTCGTGCTTGCTCTTGCCGCGTGGGCTGGGGCGCTCGGCGTTCTTGCGCAGACCACGGACGGCGGGGTCGACAGCGTCGTCCTCATCTCGTGGGACGGCGTGCAGCGGGCGCACATGCTCGACCTTCTGGCCCAAGGCCGGCTGCCCGTCCTGGCGAGCCTCATCGCTGCCGGCGCGTACATCCCTCTTCGGGTCGCCGACCACGCCACGGACACGAAGGCCGGGCACGCGGAGATGCTGACGGGACTGGGTCCAGTCACCACGGGCGTGTATTCCAACGTGCGTTACCAGGCGATCCCGACGGGGCTTACGCTGTTCGAGCGGCTGGAAGACCACTTCAGCGGCGAAGGGATCGCCACCGCCGCCGTCACGGGAAAGAGCAAGAACCTGATTGAGACCCTCGCCCATTCCGTATCGGTTATGGACGTCTCGTCGATCGAGTCGCAGGACGCGGCCGCCGTCGGAGCTCAGGCGCTCGCCGTGCTCGAGGCGTTCCAGGACCGCACCTTCTTCGCCTTCTTCCACTTCCGCGATCCCGACCACGCCGGCCACGCCTTCGGGGAAAACTCGCGTCGGTACGAGGACGCCATCGTTGACTGCGACGTCTGGCTCGGAAGGATCCTCTCGACGCTCGAGACCCTCGGGATGTCCGGCCGCACGACCGTCTACGTAACCACCGACCACGGGTTTGACGAAGGGGCGAGGGTGCACCTGAACGCGCCCGAGGTGTGGCTCGTCTCCGAGGAGCGGCTTGCTGCGCCGTTCGCCGGGGAGGGCGACCAGAAGGACGTGGCACCCACCATCCTCGCCCGGTTCGGCATCGGCCCGGCGAGCCTAGATCCTTCTCTCTCCGGGCACGTCTTCGCGGCGGCGCCGCAGGAGGGCGCCCACGTCGAGAGCGACCTTGTGTACGGGACGGTCGACGGTGTCGACCTCACGCTCGACCTCTACCGCCCGTCCTCGGCCGGCCCGCATCCGGCGATCGTCTTCGTTCACGGCGGCGGGTGGACGGCGGGCGACAAGTCGATGTGGGAAGACGAGGCTTTGCGGTTCGCGGACCAGGGCTACGTCGGGATCTCGATCAACTACCGCCTTGCCCCGACGTACCCCTTCCCGGCCGCCGTCCTAGACTGCAAGGCCGCCGTCCGCTGGCTGCGCACCCACGCGCAGGAGCTTGACGTAGATCCAGATCAAATTGGCGCGATGGGCAGCTCTGCGGGCGGGCACCTCGTCGCCATGCTCGGGGTGACCGACGGATCGGAGGGCCTCGAGGGAACGAGCGGTGACCTCTCGCTGTCGAGCCGCGTGCAGGCCGTCGTCGACTACTTCGGCCCTACGGACCTGACCGCGGTGGCCAACTCAACGGACTCGGCGATTCTCGCCTTCCTCGGCGGGACGTGCGCCCAGAAGCCGCTTCCCTGCTGGCAGGCGTCCCCCGTCAAGTACGCAAGTCCCGACGATCCGCCATTCCTCATCGTCCACGGGACGAAGGATGCGCGGGTCCCGTACCAGCAGTCCGTTGCCCTGCGGGACGCCCTGCAGGCCGTCGGCGTCGAGGTCGAACTCCTGCTCCTCGAGGGAGCCGGGCACGGATGGCGGACGTACGGAACGACGGACAGGGATTACTACGAAACGGCGCTCTCCGCGGCCGTCACGTTCTTCGGCCGCTGCCTCGCGGCAGACAGAACTGCGACCGGCGGTTAGCACGTTGCAGAGGCGACGCGGCCGAGGCCCATGACTTCGAGCATTTGCTGGAACCGTGGATGCGAGCGGACCGCATACATGAGAGGCTCTGCGGGGAGTTCGGCGAGCCACGGGTCGTGAATCGCCATCGCCTGATCGAGCTCGGAGAACGCCTCATCCAGACGGCCTGCGGCGACGAGGATGAACGCGGCGCTCGTGTGCCTGCGCGGGCACGAGTGTGCGCTGCGGACGGCGGCTAGGAACTTCTCCACGTCTTCCGGGCGACCTTCCCGCGCGGCCAGCACGCCCCAGAACGTGTCCAGGATCATCTTGGTCTTTGCTGAGGATGCCGTCGGATGGCCTTGGGCAAGCTCGATTCGGCGCCTGGCTTCCGCGAGCTTCCCGAGGTGCAGGTAGCAGGTGGCGATGCGAATCGTCGAGAACGGATCCTCGGGGCGCGCCTCGGCCACGCGCTCCAGCCAGCGGATCCCCTCCTCCGTTCGCCCGGTTCGATGCTCGAACAGGGCGCGCTGCGCCCAAACGTCCGGCGAGTTAGGGGCGATTCCCTCCGCCTTCTCGATCGCCGCGCGGGCCGCCGGCTCGTTGCCGAGGACGAGCGACAATTGCGCTTTGGCCCCGAGAGCCGAGGTGTTGTTGGGATTCCGGTGCAGGCCGATGTCGAGGGCGTCCTCGGCGCCGCACCAGTTCCAGAGGACCATCTCCGCCCACGCGAGGTCGGCCGCCACGCCCGGGAAGTCCGGCTCGAGGTCGCGTGCCCTGAGGAGGTGAACCTTCGCTTCGTCGGGATCCCCCGACTCAAGGAGGATCTCGGCGTAGGCGACGTGGGTGATGTGCGCCAGAGGATCGAGCTCGAGCGCCCGCTTCATCGCCTCTCTCGCCTCCGCCACGCGTCCCTCGAAGCCGTAGACGAGCCCGAGCCAGTGGTAGGCCTGCGCGTAGTTGGGATTGAGCTCGATCGCGCGGCGAAGCGCCCCTTGCGCCTTCGCGGCGTCCTGGCTCAACTCGAGAGACAGGATGCCGAGCGAGGCGTGGGCCTCCGCGAGGTTCGGATCGAGGCGGAGCGCCTCTTCCACGGCCTTGCGCGCCTTCGGGTGCGCCTGGCTCGCCGCTTCGATCCCGTGGTTTACGAGCACGGTGTAGGTGTCGGCAAGACCGGAGTACGCCTTGGCGAAGCCGGGGTCTGCGCCGACCGCGGCCTCGAAGTGCTCGAGCGCCTTGTACAGGCTCGTCTTCGTGCGCCGAGCCCAGAACTGGCGCCCCTTCAGGTACTCCTTGTAGGCGTCGAGGCTCTCTGTCGGACGCTGCGTCGCGGCGGCGACCAGCACGCCCTTCAGCTCCCCTGCCACGCTCTGCGCAATCTCGGTTTGGATCTCGAACACGTCGGCCAGCTCGCGGTCGTAGCGTCCGGACCACAGGTGCTCCTCGGAGGCCGCGTCGATCAACTGAACCGTGATCCGGAGCCGTTCTCCTGCCTTGCGCACGCTCCCCTCGAGCACGGCGCCGACCGAGAGCTCGCGGGCGATCTCGCGCACCGGCTTCGCGGTCCCCTTGTAGCCCATCACCGACGTCTGGGCGATGACCTTCAGCCCCGGCACCTTGGACAGGGTGTAGATCAGCTCCTCCGTCATCCCGTCGGCGAAGTACTCGTCGTCCGGGTCCGGGCTGACGTTGCCGAGCGGGAGGACGGCGAGCCTCGCCCGATCCGCCTTGGCTGCCGGCGCCTGCCCGGCCTCGCTCCACGGCAGGACGACGCGGAACACCTCGATCGGCGTTTCGAGGTTCTTGAGCTTCTGAGGGCCGAGGCTGACGAACGGCTGCTTGATCTTGTTCCACACCTGGTCGCGCAGGGCCGCCGACGTCGAGATCCCGCCGGGTCCGGCGAGCGGCTCGATGCGCGCCGTGATGTTGACCCCGTCGCCGAACACGTCGCCGTCGCGGCGCACGACGTCGCCGAGGTGAAGGCCGATCCTCACCTCGAAGCGCTCGCCCTCCTCGACGCCGCGGTTTCGGTCGTGGAACCGCCGCTGGATGTCGACGGCGCACGACACCGCCTGAAGCGCGCTCGGGAACTCGACGAGGAACCCGTCGCCCGTCCCCTTGATCGCCCGTCCGCCGTGGGCCTGGATGCTGTCGCGAATCCCCTGGTTGTGCTCCTCCAACAAACGCAGGGCGCGGGCCTCGTCCACCTGAGAAAGGCGCGAGTACCCCACCATGTCCGTCAGCATCAGGGCAACCAGTTGGCGCTCGTCCATCCCGCTCCTCGACTCACGACCATTCTAGCATCAGAGCCCGCCGCCCCAACAAGCGGCTTCTCGCCCGGACTCGGCGCCGAGCGTCGGCCGCGCCTGGAGAGCGGCGCTCAGGCGTTGCCTGACGTCAAGGCCTCGGGGCCGCCGCCGTTACGCGGCGAACCTCACCGTCTTCGGCGATGTCGATGCGCTCTCCGTCGCGCAACGCGCGGAACCCGGCCTCGGTCGCTAGGAAGATCGGAATCGACTTCCCGTAGAGCTCCTCGGCCACGATCGCCCCGAGCGTGACGGCCGGGGACGGGTGCCGCGTCACGATGGCGGCGGGCGCCAGGCCGATCCGAATCAGTTCCAGGAGCACCGCGCTCCCGGTGCTCGACCCCTTCTCGCCGGGAAGGGCGAACACGCGCCCGGCGATCGATTCGCCGTGCCGATCGTGGCGACGGTCGATGATCGTCCCCGACGCGGGATCGACGCCCCCCCACAGGCTGATCGATCGGTCGCTCCGGAGGACGGCGCCTGCAGCGGCTCCCCGGACAATCGGTCGGAGCTTCACCGCGTTCGCCACGGCGCTTCTCCTCTCGGCATCCTGCCCGTGACCGCCGCCTCCACGCACGCGCCGAGTGTGCCGAACGCGACGCGCGCTTTGAGCTCCCCGGGCGCGTAGTAGGCGCACTTGCCGGAGTCCGTCGCAATGACCCGAGCCGTGGGGGCTACGACCGGGGAATGGAACGGGCACGTGTCGCGCACGATCCTCGCCCCCCAGCGCTCGATGGGGTCGAGCAGGCCGCCCCGCCGCGCCAGCTCGACCGTCGTCGCGCCGGCGAAGACGAGGAACTGGACGTTCGGGCGGATCCGCGCCGCCCCGAGCCGCGCAATTGCCTCGGACAGGGCCACGAACTCCGCGTAGCTCACGTGCGGACAGCCGAGGATCACCGCATCGACGGGCGATCCGTCGTCCGCGTTCGACAGCTCGTCCCATGCATCGGCGAGCTGACGCCGAGTGACGGCAACCGCCTTCGAGGGCGGTCGCCCGCGGCTCGCCGAGGCAAGGTCGGGCGCCTCCGGCGTGATCCCAACCATGTGGAACAGCTCAATGGAGCCGGAGGAAGCCGCCGCCGCGCCGAACGCCTTCAGCATGTCGTTCGACGGCCGGAACGCCGGGAGTCCGTCCATGACGGGAACCCCATCGAGGGCCAGGGAGCCGATGAGCGATCCGAATGCGGCCCAGGCGGCGGGAGTCTCCCAGTCGCGCGCACGAGCCCTCTCGACGTGGAAGTGCACCGTGGCGCGGCGGTTCTCCGTCCGATGCAGGCCTGTGTACGGCACGCGGCCGGTGATCGCGGCGCAGATGTCGAGGTAGTCGGGGTAGCGGTTCGTCCGCGCGCCGAGCACCGAGTTCGCGTAGGCCACGGCGTTCGACTCGCCCCACGCGATCTGCTGACCGAATCGCGGCGTGAGATAGCCCTGGTAGGGAGCGCACGTCCACGTGGGGATGCATCCGAGTTTCTGGTAGGCCTGGGCGATCCGGCTCGCCTTGTCGGCGAAGCTTGGGTTCACGCCGAGCGTCTTCCAATGCTCGAGGTCGAGCGACACCATGCTGAGCGTGGTTGGAACCGACACCCGGCCGTCGTGTTCGGCTAGGTGGCTCACGAGATCGAGACTGGACTGGCTCATCAGCGCGCACGCGTCGATGTGGGCCTGCTCGATCGACAGAAGCCGCTCCGCGCCGGCGGCTTCCGCCATCCTGACGACGACCGACAAGGCGAAGCGAGTCGCTTCCCCACGCTCTCCGTCAAGTACCCTGCGATCCTCTGCGGTCAGCTTCATGGCTCGTGCGTTCGATGCATCCTCGCTTCCGCCGTCAGTCTAGCACGCGGTGCGCCGACGCGTACGAACCCGAGCGCGGGATCGCCGTGCTCCGCGCAGCGAAGAGCGGGCGAGGACGGACCCTAGCATCGCGCGGAAGCCGGTTGCACGCGCCGATCCGGCTGCGTCGCCGAGATACGGCATGTGTCCCCCGATCCGCCAAACCAGCCAGGAGTTGCCGCAGCAACTCCCTAGCTGTCAGACGGAGTCTGACAGCCGTAGATCGCGCCGAACTTGTCCTTCACGTAGCGCACGAAGTAGGCGGAGTCAAGCGCCTTGCCGGTGATCCGCTCGATCAGCTCCTGGGGCTCGTACATCGCGCCGTACCGGTGCACGTTCTCCCGCAGCCATCCGAGGAGCGGCTTGAGGTCGCCCTTCTCGATCGTTGCGTCGAGGTTCGGCAGCTGCTTCCTGATCGTCGCGAGCAACTGGGCCGCGTAGAGGTTGCCGAGCATGTACGAGGGGAAGTAGCCGAAGCTGCCCTGCGACCAGTGGACGTCCTGCAGAACGCCCTGCGCGTCGTTCGGAGGCACGATGCCGAGGTAGCGCTTCATCGCGTCGTTCCAGAGCTTCGGCAGGTCGGCGACGTCGATCGACCCGTCGATCAGCCCCGCCTCGATCTCGAACCGCAGCATGATGTGGAAGTTGTAGGTCACCTCGTCCGCTTCGACGCGGATGTAGGACGGCGCGACCACGTTCGCCGCCGCGTAGAGCGCCTCCGGCTTCGCTTTTCGGAACTGTGGGAAGAACTCGGCGAGCACGGGCTGGAAGAACTTCCAGAACGGGAGACTGCGGCCGATCTGGTTCTCGATCATCCGCGACTGCGACTCGTGGATACCGTTCGACGCCCCGCGCGACAGCCCGAGGGTGAAGAGGTCCGCGGGGATCCCCTGGTTGTAGAGCCCGTGGCCTCCCTCGTGGAGCGCGCCGAACAGGCCCGACAGGAGCTGCTTCTCCAGGTAGCGGTTCGTCACGCGGACGTCGCCCGGCCCGATCGTTGTGGTAAACGGATGCGCGACGTCGGCGAGGCCGCCGGCCTCGAAGTCGTAGAGGATGACCTCGAGCGCGCGGCGCGCGAGACGGCGCTGGACGTCCGTGTCGAACGTGCCCTCGAGGACGGAGGCGTCGGGCTTCGTCCCGTCGTCCATCAGCCTGCGCAGGAAGGGCACCAGCTCGGCGCGCAGCGGGTCGATGACCTCCTTCAGCTTGCGGCACGTCATCCCCGGCTCGAAGTCCTCGATCAAGGCGTCGTAGGGGTGCTCCTCGTAGCCGTAGTACTCGGCGAACTTGCGCGCGTAGCCGACCATCTTCTCGAGGTGCGGCTGGAAGGCCTTGAAGTCCGACGCCTTCCGCGCGGCGACCCACGCCGCCTGCGCCTGCGACTGCGCGATGCTCCGCTCCTCGACGAGCGCCGGCGGAATCGCGCGGTTCCGATCGTGTCTCTTCCCCACGCGGCGAACGCTCGCCTGCTCGACCGCGCTCAGCCCCTCTGTCTCGCGCAGCTCGGCGAGATACCTCGCCAATTCGTCGGAGACGAGAAGCTCGAACATCTTCTTCGACAAGAGGCCTCGGACCTCGGAGCGGACGAGGACGCCCTTCGGCGGCATATGCGTCTCCTGGTCCCAGCCGAGGACGCTCAACGCGGACACATACTTCGCCATCTCGCCCAGGTGATTCCGGTACGCTTCGATCGTGTTCACCGTGCCCCCTTGCGCCGCTTGCTCAGGCTGCGTGATGGAATGCGGGGAGTGTAGCCGAGGAGGAATAGGATGGCATCGAGAGGGTGCCCTTGCCTCGAGTCGATCTTCCCCGACAGAGCGCCCTCCGCGGCGATCCCCTCTACCCGGCTAGTCGCCGAGCGTCCACACCTCGAGATCGTCGAACCACGCCCCGCCGTACGCGTCGTCCCAGGTCTCGACGATGAAGCCGACCGAGCCGCTGCTCACCGTAGCGTCCGTCACCTGAGCGACCGTCGTGCCGTTGACGTAGAGCGTGAAAGAGCTTCCCCGAACGTCGACGCGGAGTTGGTTCGTCTGGCCGGGGCGAATCGCAGCACACTGCGCCCACCCGTAGATATCCTCCCAGTAGTCCTCGGCCCACACGCTGAACTGGACATAGCCGTCGGCGGAGATCTCGAAGGCGTAGAATCCGTCGTTGCCCGCGCGGAGGATGATCCCCCAGGAGCAGTCGCCCGCCGTCCCGATTTGGCCGGTCGTCGCCTGGACGCGGAAATCCGTAAGCCCCGTCACTGTCGGGTTGAAGTTGTAGTAGTACGAATCAGCACCGGCAAGCTGCCCATAGTAGCGCCCGTCCAGAATCTCCCACACCGTTTCCCACGGCGTCTCCGCTTCCGCGTCGCCGTCCCGTCCTTGCCACCAGCCTGGCGAGTTCGTGTTCGCGAAGTAGTCTGCAAACAGAAGCTCGGGCTCGTCATCCCGGAGCCACGTCGCGCATCCCGAGAGACCAAGAACCGCAACGACCATCAGCACCCCGCCAACCCATCGTCTCATCGACACCCTCCTGTGACGGCACTTGCCCCCACCAATCTACAGGGTCCGAGTGCCGTGGATCTAGGCTTAACGAATCCTGCCGAACCGGTCTGAGCCGAGGGTTCAAGGGAGCTTCCGGCTAGATCAAAGCGGGACAACGCGGGGCTACCGGTCGAGGCGCTCGAAGTAGTACGCGACGAACTCGAAGTCATCCTTCGGATTGCCGAAGTAGTCGACGTGATCGTCGCGGAACTCGTCGGCGCTCTCGTTTGTCTCACCGCGCCAGAGACGTTCGGGAATCCGGTCCCAACGGCACACCTCCATGGCCACGATGCGAATCGTGCAACGCGGGACGAGGTGGCTGTCGTACACGTCGTACAGCTCGCCGCAGACCAGCGCGCCGTTGTACTCATCCTCGGGGATCTCAAGCGTGCCCAGCTCCGCCACGCTGGCCGTCTTGCGACCCTCGAGGATCTGCTCCACCAACCGGTCTGAGACGAACTGAGTCCTCTTGCGCGCTGTGTCCATCGCCTGACACCTCCCAGGGCGCCTGAGAGTATCGCATCCGCCCAACGCCGTCCGTTCTCTCGCCTCGGCGAAGGCACACCGGCTGGAACGGGCCTTCCTGACCAACCCTTCGTTCCTGGAAGAGGAGTCCGCGGGTCGGATAGGATTCCGCGAGGTGGTCGGCATGCGTCGTGCGTTCGTCCCGGTTCTTCTCGTCATCCTCGTGGCCGCCGCCCTGTGGCCGTGTTCTGCGGAGGACCTGCAATCCGTCACCCTGACGATCCTCTGCGACAACGACGTCCACGACTCGAGCTTCCAGACGGAGTGGGGATTCTCATGTCTCGTGAGGGGACTCGAGAAGACAATCCTGTTCGACGTCGGAGGTCCGCAGTACTCCATCCGTGCGAACCTTCGAATTGCGGGGATCGACC
>Ga0105104_10002812_pt1 | contig 12558 bp, 9 predicted proteins | sample PPLLaktember2015_3_FD_87034 | JGI IMG/M metagenome (GOLD analysis project Ga0105104, IMG submission 87034) | Freshwater sediment microbial communities from Prairie Pothole Lake near Jamestown, North Dakota, USA - PPLs Lake P7 Core (6) Depth... | ecosystem: Environmental > Aquatic > Freshwater >...
CAGGGGCCGAGCGTCGAGGTCGGGCGAGAGGGGCCGCTCTGCCGCGGCGCGGCCGGCCGACAACAACACGAACGCGACGACCGTTGCGCACCAGACCGCCCGCCGCATCACGCCTCCTCTCGGGCTCTCCCCGAACAGACTCCCACCCGACGGCCGGCATTCTACATCCGCGGCCCCCGGCCCATCGACCCGGTCAACGCGCTGCGACGAAAGGTTCCGGTCGCTCGGGCCTCGGCCGGATATAATCTCGCCTCCTTTCCGAAGGGGCGGAGAGGCGCGATGCCTCCCGCCCCCTTCCGTGGAGGTCCAGATGGCGCGTCGGCTGTCGATCGTTTCCGTCGTCTTCGCCTTCGTGGCAGCAGTCGGGCCGGCGGGTGCGCAGCAGAACCGGATAGACGCGGTCACGCCGATGGCCCCGGAGCACGCGGCGTACGGCCCGCTGCCCGTTGGCGTGCGCACGATTACCGCCACCGATCACGATCGGGTTGACGTGCTCAACACGAAGGCCGGCGCAGGAGTGGCGCGGCGCGATCGCACGCTCACGGTCGAGATCTGGTACCCGGCGGCGCCAGCGGCCGCACAGCCGCCAGGCGGGGAGTACCGCACCATCTCGCGTGATCCCTCGCGCGCGGTGACACTCCACGGCAAGGCCGTGCGGGACGCGGCGCCCGAAGCTGCCGGGGCTCGATACCCGCTCGTCATCCTCTCGCACGGATACCCCGGCAACCGGTACCTGCTGGGCCACCTGGCCGAGAACCTCGCCTCCAAGGGTTTCGTGGCCGCATCGATCGATCACCCCGACAGTACGTACGACGACCTGAAGGCTTTTGTCAGCACGCTGTACAACCGGCCCTACGACCAGCTGTTCGTGCTCGACGAACTGGACCGGCTGTCCCGCCCCGAATCCGGCAGTTTCCTGGCCGGCATCGTGGACGCGTCGCGCACGGCCATCGTCGGCTACTCGATGGGGGGCTACGGCCTGCTCAACGTTCTGGGGGCCGGGTTCACGGATGCCGTCATCGCATCGCCCAACGCTCCACCCAACCGGCTACTGTTCGCCCGCGCCGCGTCGAACCCGGCATACCAGAGGCGGGCGGATCCGCGCATCAAGGCCGCGATCGCCCTCGCGCCGTGGGGATTGCCGGGCGGCACCTGGGACGCGGAGGGCCTGAAATCCATCACGACGCCGATCCTGTTCGTCGCGGGCAGCGCCGACGACGTGTCGGGGTACGAGAAGGGCACGCGGGCGATGTTCCTCGCGGCGACGGGCGCGGACCGCTACCTGCTGACGTTCCTGAACGGGTCGCACAACGTCGCCGCGCCGATCCCGGCCCCCGCCGAGGCCCATGCATACTCGGAGTCGCTGAAACTGTTCCCGTTCATGCACTACGCGGACCCGGTATGGGACACGGTGCGGTCGAACAACATCCTGCAGCACTTCGCCACCGTCTTCCTCTCGGTCCACCTCAAGGGCGAGCGCGACATGCAGGCATTCCTGGATCTCGTTCCGCGCGGCGCCGACGGCGTGTACTCGGCCGAACGCGACGGGCGAACGAAGCCCGACCACACCTACTGGAAGGGGTTCAAGCCGAGAACCGCCGCGGGCCTGGTGCTCGAGCGATTGCTGCCAGGAAAGGAAGGCGGAGGGCGATAGGCGCGAGACGGCGACCGTTTCGCGCGGTTCGGTTTAACGGGGTGTGAACGAGATGGCGACCGCCGGGTCCCATTTCGAATCGACAAGCGGCAGCCGCTTCGTCGCGACGAAGCTGATATAGATGTAGCCGTAGTCGCGCGCCTTGAGCTGCCAGCTGAAGCTCTGCGTCAGCAGCAGGGTCGCCTGCCTCTTCAGCACGATGTCGGTGACCGTGGCGTCGTCTCTCAGCACCTTGACCTCGACCCATTCCGGGGCCGCCGCGAGCATCACCCCGGGGGCGCCGACGAAGAAGTTCCCGACCTTGAGGAACGCCATGTGTACGCCGATGCCGGCCAGGGGCTTCCTGTAACGGTTCTCGAAGCCCACCCCTCCGTCGATCAGCACCCGCTTGACGAACGAGGTGTGCGGTTCCCCCTCTTCCTCTCGCGCCTTCTCCTCCTGCCGCTTCTTCTGTTCCCGTTCCGCCGCCCCCTCCTCGTGCTCGGGAGGCTTCTGACCGCTCCCCTTGTCCTGCGGACCTTCCTGCGAGTTCGCGCTTGCTGCTCGCACCGTCGAGATGGCCTTCAGTTCCCAGCCCGGACCTTCCTGGGCCGCTGCGGAAGGCAGCATCGAGAGGAGTGACACCACCATCGCTGGAAGCAACTCGCTCACTTTGCACCCCCGACTTCCACACGCCACGGTTTCACGCGGCGGGCGAGGAGGGATGCGCGAAGTTCGTGCCGGTGACGGTCGGACAGGGTGCCCGGTGGCAGCTCGACCGGATCCTTCGAGGACATGCAGGAGACGCCGTACAGGTTCGCAGCGGAGATGAGCTGCGCGCCCAACCGGGGAGGCACGCGCGGGTCGCTGTTCCAGATCAACAACTGGATCGAGACAGTGCCGGCCCCGAAGCCGAGCAACGCCAGCGTCGTCGACGCTCACGACTTGCTGCTGTCGAGGGCGCGCCGGTGCCAGGACGAACGGGGCCTCAGGCCGACCATCGTCGCGGTGGAGTTCTATCGGACTGGCGACGTGGTCGGCGTCGTCCGCGCCCTGAACGAGCGCTGAGGCACGAGGAGCCGAGATCGCGCTACGGCTGGATCGCGAGCTGTCCGCGGACCGCTCCGCCCGGGTTCAGGGTCGTGTGAACGTTGAAGTAGAAGCCGCTGGCGCCGCTGATGATGCCGTTCGCGTTGGCGGCGTTCACCGCGATGCCGTTCTTGGTGAACGTGCCCGCCCCGTTTGCCAACACCACCTCGCCGTTGGTCAGCCCCGTATTGACCACGACTCCGCCGTTGACTCCGGCCGCCCCGGGGTGGATGTGCGCGCCAGTCAGTGTCGTGTTCGCCGGGAAGCCCGTGAGGTTCACCGAGAAGTTCGCCGTGCCGCCCGTGATGGCATTGGCGGCATCCCTCGTCACCACGAGCGTGATGGTGACCGTGCCGCTGCCACTGGCGTCGGCGTTTGTCACTGGCGGCACCTCGTTGGCGGGCGTCAGCGTGGAGGTGAGCGTGAACGAGTTCGGGTCCGACGGCGCTGCGGGGTTGTCGTCGTCGCAGGCCGCTACGGCCAGAGCCAGCATCAAGAGCAGGGCCACGCCGCGGAAACGTCTCATGTGAGCACTCCTGGGGCCGGGCGTCCGGAGGCCGGCCGGCCGGGGTTGAACGTCATCTCTTTCCGCTGGGGTGGGGCCCAGGGCCCGATTACCCGCGGCTGCACTACCCCGGCCACTGCAAGGCGAGGACCACGCGTTTTCCCGTTCAAATTGACGCGCGGCGGGCGGGCCGGCCTTTCAGGCCGCGTAACCGTTTACGCAGTTCGTGCCGACGCGTGCCCGCAGGGGACCGGCATTACGCCGCCACGTGGACCACGAAGTGGCACGTCTTGCCGCCCCGGCGGACCGACTCCACGAGATCGACGCGGACCGGGTGCCCAAGCGCCGTTTCCCAAACCGCCTGGTGACTGGCTCGGGAGCAGTAGCAGTGAATGTCGCCGGGTCTCGCGGGGCGGTAGCGGGCGGCCGGGCAGTAACACCCCTTCGACACGGCTCCGTATCGCACGTGTACGCGGCCGCCCTCGCGCCACACCTCGAAGTTCGCCTGCAGCGCGGCAATCAGCTTGTCGGCGTCGCCCCGGCCTTGCACCGCCCAGTTGCGCTTGAACTCGTGGCGCTCGAAGCACGCGCGGCCACAGGCCCCAACCAGCCGGGCCTTGACCGACTCGTCCGGCTCCCGGTCGATCGCCTCCATCAGATCCGCCAGCCAGTTCTGGATGAACTCCTTGTCGCGGTCGGCGGTGGCAGGGGGCGGAGAGACCGCCTGTCCCGCGTCTACCGAAAGGCTGTGCCCGAGGGCCGCGCAGCAGCCGGCGACGCCGGCCACGGATCGACACAAGAACTTCTTACGGCTGATCATCGCTCCTCCTTGCGCGCCAACAGGCGCACCATGCGTCGCCAATTCGCCACGCCTGGACAAATCCTCCCACAGAGGCGGGCCTCCGTGAGCGCTTTGTCGTTCTCTCCCTCTCCTTTGCCGGGGGACGCGAGGTGCGACATCACCGCTTGCCCACCAGCTCACGCGCCACCATGGCGCCCGTCCGCACGGCCGCGTCGGTTTCGAAGTAGTTGTCGTGAGCCCTGGGCACCCCGACACGCCTGTAGAAGGAAGCCATGCTCGCGCTGTCGCGCACGTCGGGGCTCTCGGCCACCTCCAGCGCGTGTCGCAGTTCGTGGCCGAGTACCCTCATGAGATCGCGACGGTCGTTGGGGAGCCTGAGGAGCACGCGGACGTACCGGACGCCCGGCGCCGCGGCGAACACGTGCGCCAGCCCGTTGACGTTTGCGGTGAGGAGAGCGCCGGTTTCCACGAGGACGATCACGTCGCTCTGCTGCAGCCTTTCGATCAGCCTCGCCACCGTCGGCGACAGCGCGGCCGCGCTCTCCAGCACTTCGCGTGCGAGCCGATCCACCGCCCGAACGTGGGGGACATTCGGCGCAGCAGGGTCCTGCGCGCTGCAGATGCCGGCACCCGGCAGGACCAGGGTTGCGATGAGAACGACCCAGCGGGTCAGACGAGGAAAGCGCACGTCGTCCTGCAGCCCTCTCGGGCGCGCCCCCGGGAGAGGGCGCAGCAGGCGCGGCCAGAGCCGCGACACCCACCCGCGCAGGCGTCGCCGGGCGGACGCCCGACGGGCTGCGCGCAGGCGCTTGTCGCGGACGTGCCGGGCAAGGGCCAACGCCCACCCGCGCACCGACAGGGGTTCGCGCCAGGTCCTCCGTGCGCGGTGGATGTGGAGAAAGGTCTCTGCAAGGAGATCCTCTGTCGAGGCACCCGGCACGTGCCCGGACAGGAAGAAATGACGAAGCTCGGTGGTCAGCGCTTCGTGCAGGACGAGCAGCGCGTCGCGCCGTCCCGCCCGGTACCCCGCCATCGTCCGCGTCAGGTCGTCGTTCATGTGCCCGGCCTCCGCCCGGTTCACATCGATTCGACGCCTCGCGCCCCGGCGATGTCCTCTTGGAAGATTCCAGGAAACGTTCGAATTTCGTGAAAGGCCGGCGACCGCCCTCCGGAGGCCTCGGTGCTATGATTTGCCCGGAGTCGGGATGCCATCCGAGCGTTCGCACAAGTCCACGCCGGCCCGGCCGTTCAGGGTGGGCGACTGGCTGATCGAGCCGGCCCTGGGGCAGGCGTCGAGACGGGACACCACCCTCCGCCTCCGCCCGCAGCTCGTGGATCTCCTCGAGCAGCTTGCGCTTCGTCCTAACCAGACCGTTTCCAAGGACGACCTGCTCGACGCGGTCTGGGCAGACAAGTACATCGCCGAGGCCGGCGTCGCCCGCTGCATCGCGGAGTTGCGGCAACTGCTGGGAGACGACCCACGGGACCCGGCGTTCATCCAGACCGTGCCGAAGCGCGGGTACCGCCTCGTGGCGCCGGTGTCGTTCGTCGAGGAGCCGGCGGTTGCCGCCCCCACGCACATTGCTCGAGAGGAGCCTCGGACGGCGCCGGCGCTGGGCCTGGGCAGAGGGTTGGGACCGGTGCCGGCCGCAGCTGGCCCGCTCGATGATGTGCCGGGCGCGCGGCGGCGACTCCGTTGGCCGCTACTGGCGGTTGGTGCGGCTCTGACCGCGGCTGCCGCTTACCTGCTGGCCGGCCCGTTCCTTTCCGGGTGGCGCGCCCAGCCTCACGACCGCGATCTCCTCGTCCTGGCCTTCGACCACACCCCGAGAGAAACCGCGTTGTCGGACGCCGTTCGGATTGCCGTGGCGGTTGGCCTCGAGGAGTCGGGCCGGGTGCGCGTGATGTCCGACGTCCAGGCGGGGCAACTGCTGGCGTACATGGGGAGGCGCTCCGACGAGCCCATCACCAGGGTCGTCGGGCGAGAGCTCTGCGAACGGGCCGGATCCCCGGTGGTCGTGGCCGCGTCCGTCACGGCTCTCGATCGCGGGTATGTCATCAGTCTCGAAGCAGAAGCGTGCGGGACCGGAGAGGCGCTTGCCAGGGCGCAGGCGGCCGTCGCCGGTTCCGGTGACCTGCGCCAGGCGGCCGGCCGGCTGGCGGCAAGCGTGGGTGCACGCCTTCAGCCGGCGCTCGAGTCCACGCGGAATCGGCCTCTGGGACCGCTCGCGGCGGCCAGTACGTCTTCGCTGCCGGCCCTCCGCGCGCTCAGCCTCGGCGACGCGGAACGGGTGCGAGGCAACGCCGCGGAAGCGATTCGCCTCTACCTGCGCGCGATCGACCTCGACCCGCAGTTCGCGACGGCCTACGCGCGGCTCGGCAGCCTGCAGAACGTCGCGCTGACCTCGATCTTCCCCACCAGCCCCGCCGCACGCCCGGAGTCCGACGACCGACGGAAGGCCGAATACCTGCGGACCGCCTTCGACTTGCGCGACAGGGTGAGCGAACCCGAGCGCTTCCACATCTCGGCGTTGTACTCCGCCTGGGTCCAACGTGACCCGGCCAAGGCGCTGGATACCCTCGAATCGTGGAAGAAGCTGTATCCCGGCACCGCCATTCCGCTGTTCGAGATGGCCCGTCTCCACTCGGCGTTCGTGGGCGACTACGAGACGGCGATCTCGGAAGCTCGCGAGGCGTTGACGCTCTCGCCCGGCGACGTGGTGACGCTCATCGCGCTTGCGGACGCAGCCATCGGCGCGAACCGGTTGGACGAGGCGCGGGCAGCCCTGGAAGAAGCCTCCAGGCGGGCGCCCGATCTGTTTGGCGTGCACGTGTGGCGGTATGCGCTCGCGGTGCTCTCGCGAGACCACGCGGCGGCCGAGGCGGAAATCCGTTGGTCGCGCCGGGATCAGGCGATCCGCATGGAGTTCGACCGCTTCGAGGCCCAGCGGGCGATGGCGGCAGGCCGCTTGCGCGACGCCGCGGGGCGGTGGCGCGCGATCCTCGAGTGGAGCGCGCAGCGGGGATACACGACGTCGGTCGCCGGAGCACGCGCCAACGAGGCCTTGTGGCGCGCCTGGGCGGGCGAAACGCGGGGCGTCGCCGACGCCGCGCGCGAGGCCGTCGCCGCCTCCGATCATCCACTCGTCCAGGTGGAAGCGGGCGTGGCGCTCGCGTTGGCCGGCGAGATCGGCCCGGCGAGGGCGGTGCTGCAGAGAATCCGGGCGGCGTACTCCGGCGACAACCCGATGGCCTCGCAGGTGCTGATCCCGACGCTCCAAGGTGCGATCGCCCTGCAGGAAGGCACGCCGGACAAAGCCCTCGAGCTGCTGCGCCTCGCCGAGCCGTACGAGCTCGCCAAGGGGTTCCGCTTGCTGCCGCTCGCCCTTCGCAGCCGGGCGAGCCTGGCGGCCGGACGATGGCGGGAGGCGATCGCCGCCTGCGAGAAGCTCATCGCCCACCGGTCGGTGCATCCGACGACGGAGTTCTACTCGCTGGCGCACCGCGATCTCGCCGATGCGCTGAGGCGGTCGGGCGACAGCCGCCGGGCCGACGAAACCGAGCGGCGGTTCCGCGACCTGTGGCGCGAGGCCGACTCCGAGCTGCTCGCCGCCCGCCCGCACTGACGGCCAGAGCCGTCCCACTCCTTCACCAACTCAGCCCACGTCGTAACTCCGAGATCGTGGATCGCAGATTCGGCTTCAGAGATCCGGCGTACTCGTCCGTTCCAACCTCTTCCCTGAGATTCCACGGTAAATGGGCGGTTTCCATGGCAAAGGCGCCGTGAGCCGGCGGCGTGCCGCTTGCGTGCGTGACCGTCGCCCGCTGCCGCCCGGCAGCGGCCTGCCAGGCTCTACCAGGCCTGAGTGTCACTGAGTGGAACTGCAAACTGTCGGTCGTCTTCCGCGACGCTGAAAGCGGTAGTTCAGGTAGCTCAAGGAGGTTCGATCATGACCACTCGAAGGAGTGGACCGAAGGGCTGGTCACTGGCCCTCGCCGTCGGGCTGGCCGTCGCCATTGCTCTCGGCGCCCCCCCTCTTTCCGAGGGACAGATACTTTACGGTTCGGTGACGGGAACCGTGCACGACCCGCAGGGTGCTGCACTCCCCGGCGTGACGGTGACCGCGACGAACACCGGCACCGGGTTGAAGCTGGAGACGGTGTCCGACGCCACGGGCAGCTACACCTTCCGCAACATGCCGCCGGGAACCTACGACCTCGCGGCATCGCTGACCGGCTTCAAGGAACTCCGGCAGACGGGCCTTGCGGTGACGGCCGGCAATCCGATCCGTTTGAACCTCACGCTCGAACTCGGCGGCGTCGCCGAGACGGTCGACGTGATTGCCGACACGTCCATCCTGCAGGTGGAGAAGGCCGATCTCAGCACCGAGCTGACGGCGAGGCAGGTGACCACGCTCCCGCTGAACCAGTACCGGAACTACCAGACCCTGATCAACCTCGTGCCGGGCGCTTCGCCCACCATGGCGCAGAACGCGGAGATCGACACGCCCGGCCGGTCGCTGAGGACGTTCGTCAACGGCACCCAGCCGAACAGCAACACCACGCGCGTGGACGGCGCGGTGTCGGTCAACATCTGGCTGCCGCACCACGTGGGCTACGTGCAGCCGGCCGAGACGATCGAGACCGTCAACATCGCCACCAACAGCTTCGACGCCGACACCGGGATGGCCGGCGGCGCCGCCCAAACGGTCGTGACCAAGTCGGGGACCAACGAGTTCCGCGGGTCGGCCTTCTGGTTCCTGAACACCGACGAGCTGAACACCAACAGCTACTTCAACGAGCAGTTCGACCTGGACAAGCCGCCCCTCTCGCGGAACATCTACGGCGGCACGCTCGGCGGCCCGATCGTGAAGAACAAGTTCTTCTTCTTCGGGTCGTACGAGAACTTCCGCGACCGGCGCGGCAGCCAGGCGAACTACGCGGTGCCCACCGCGCGAATGCGGAACGGCGACTTCGGCGAGGTCGCGGCCGCGTACCCGGCCTTCAGGCTCTACAACCCGCTCACCGGCGGCGCCGGCGGAGTCGGGCGGGATCAGTTTGGGAACTTCCAGATCCCCGGCAACCTGGTCGACCCGATCGCGACGTCGATCCTTCAGCAGTTCTATCCGGCCGTGAACACCACTGAGGACCTGAACTCCAACCAGCTGGCCGACGACTACGTGACGCCGCGGGAAGTCCAGGTGGACCGCGCCAACTACGACCTGAAGCTGACATGGCAGCGCTCGTCGGCCCACTCGGTGTGGGGCAAGTTCGCGATGCTGGACGCCGAGGTCGTGGACAACTTCAACCTCGGGTTCGAGCAGGGGAGCATCGGGGACACCAGGGTGTACGTCGGCGGCCTCGGCCACACCTGGACGCTGAGCCCGACGCTCGTGCTCGACGGCAACTTCGGCTACAACCGGCAGGACCAGGAGGTCACCGGCCCCGACTTCGGGACGAACTTCGGGCTGGACCTCGGCATCCCCGGCACCAACGATCCCAGCGACATCCGGGCGAGCGGGTTGCCGCACATCAACTTCGGCTCGGCGGACGTCACCCAGCCGAACACCTACGCCATCGGCACCACGCCGAACTGGATGCCGTTGTTCAGAAAGGAAATCACCTACACGTTCAGCAGCGCGCTGACGAAGGTGTTCAGCAAGCACGAGGTACGGGGCGGAGTGGACATCGTCCGGCTCGAGCTGGATCACCGCCAGGCCGAGTTCGGCGACATCGGCGGTCTGCGGGGCGGCTTCACCTTCACGGGCGAAACCACCGGTGTCCCCGGCTACACCCCGCTGATGTGGAACCAGTTCGCGTCGTTCCTGCTGGGGCGGCCCAACTACTACACCAAGGACGTGCAGACCGAGGACATGACGGGCCGGGAGTGGCAGTCCGCCTTCTACATCCGCGACCGCTGGCGCGTGAACTCGAACCTCACGTTCAACCTCGGTCTGCGGATGGAGTACTACCCCCTGATGACGAGGGCAACCCGCGGCATCGAACGGCTCGACTACAACACCTACACCGTGCTGATGGGTGGCCTCGGCGGGGTGCCCGAGGATGTAGACATCGACCTGAAGTCGTTGTACTTCGCCCCGCGGCTTGGCGCATCGTACCAGTTCAACGAGCAGACGGTGGTGAGGGCGGGTTACGGGCGCACGATCAACCCGCTGCCCTGGTCCCGGCCGATGCGGGGGTCCTTCCCCTACGACATCCAGTTCAACCGCAGGGCGGAGCAGTTCGGCTGGGTCACGACACTGAGCGCGGGCATCCCCCCGGTTCCCATCCCCGACATCAGTTCGGGGCGGGTCCCGCTGCCGGCCGGGGTGTTCATGCGTTCTCCCAACCCCACCGACGTGGACCGCGGCGTCATCCAGCAGTGGAACGTCGCCTTCGAGCGACGGCTGCCCTGGGACCTGGTGGGCGAGGCGGCTTACGTCGGGACGCGCACCGACGGCGGCTACGCGGACCTGAACCTCAACTACGGGGAACCGGGCGGCGGCAACGCGGCACGCCAATTCTTCGACGTGGCCGGCACCACCGCCATCAACGACTGGGCCTCCCGCACCAGGAGCCGCTATCACGGCTTGCAGCTCTCGCTGAACCGGCCGTTCCGGAACGGCCTGATGATCAAAGGTGCCTACACCTGGAGCCAGGCCAAGAACATGGCAGACGAGGACGGCTGGGTGGGCCTCACCTGGAACCACCCGCTGATGTACGAAGAGAACTTCGCGCTGGCGGGGTTCGATCGTACGCACGTGTTCCAGCTCGGCTGGGCGTACGAGCTGCCGTTCCTCCGCGAGAACACGACCGCCTGGGGCACGATCTTTGGCGGCTGGCAGGTGAACGGCCTGTTCTCGGCGTACTCCGGCACGCCGTTCTCGGTGAATGGCACCAACAGCGCCCTGGACTGCCAGGGCTGCGGGTCGATCTTCATCAATGCCCCGGACGAAATAGACCCGACGGGCAACGTGGGCAACGGCGAGACGTGGTACGACGTCAGCCAGTTCTCACAGCCGACGGGCGCGAGCAAGGAAGGCTTCGGCACGTCCGCGCGCAACGCGTTCCGCCGCCCGCCGATCTGGAACCTCGACCTGTCGCTCTTCAAGGCCTTCCCGATCGGCCGCGTCCGGCCGGAGCTCCGGATCGAGGTGGCCAACCTGTTCAACCACGTGAACTGGGGCGCTCCGGTGTTGACCTTCACGGCCAACAACTTCATGCAGTTCACGCCGGCGAGCACGACGCAGACGAGCCCCGTCACCGGCGACATTCCGGGCCCGCGCCGGGTGCAGATCGGCCTCCGCGTCGCGTTCTAGGGCCGATTCGGCCGTGTACCTTCCGGGCGGGGCGTCACCGGCCCCGCCCTCTCCTTTTTGTCCACCGCCATCGCCCGGCCGGCGCCCCTCCTTGAAACAGCCGCCAATCCTTGTGAAATATGGCACTTGGGTGGTGTCGGGCATCCGGATCGCCGGAGGACGCCGGCTTCCCCGTGCAACTCGACACTGGCGAAGTTGTCAGGGTGGGCGTATCTTTATTGACAGCCTGCAGAGTTGTTCTCGTGTCGGTCGTCTCCGGGACACTTAGCCAGAAGTGGAAGGAGGTTCGATCATGACCACTCCAAGGAGTGGGCCGGGTGGCCGGTACTTGGTCATGGCCTTGGCCCTGACCCTGGTCGCAGCGGTCGGTTTTCCGTCTCTCGCACACTCGCAAACCCTCTACGGCTCGATCGCCGGCCAGGTCAGCGACCCGCAGGGCGCGGCGCTCCCGGGGGTCACGGTCACCGCCACCAACACCGGCACCAACCTGAAGGTTGAAACCGTCACCGACGCCACGGGGAACTACACGTTCCGCAACCTGTTGCCCGGGACGTACGACCTCGCGGCCTCGCTCACGGGCTTCAAGGAAATGAAGCAGACCGGGATGCAGGTGACCGCCGGCAACCCGCGCCGTGTAGACCTGAAGCTCGAACTGGGCGGCGTGGCCGAAACCGTCGAAGTCGTCGCCGAGACGACGTTGATCAAGACCGAGAAGGCCGACCTCAGCACCGAGCTGTCGTCGAAGGCGGTGACCACGCTGCCGCTGAACCAGTACCGCAATTATCAGACGCTGTTGAACCTCGTGCCGGGCGCGACGCCGACGATGTTGCAGAACGCGGAGATCGACTCGCCCGGCCGGTCGCTGCGCACCTTCATCAACGGCACGCAGCCAAACGCCAACACCACGCGCGTGGACGGTGCCGTGTCGGTCAACCTCTGGCTGCCGCACCACGCCGGGTACATCCAGCCGGCGGAGACGATTGACACCGTCAACGTGGCGACCAACAACTTCGACGCCGACGTAGGCATGGCGGCCGGCGCGGCGCAAACGGTCATCACCAAGTCGGGCACGAACCAGTTGCGCGGCTCGGCTTTCTGGTTCCACAACAACGACGGTCTGAACGCGGGCCGCTTCGTCGACAACGCGTTCAGCCTGCCGAAGACGCCGCAGAACCGCAACACCTACGGCGGCACCCTGGGCGGCCCGATC
>Ga0105104_10002814_pt1 | contig 12556 bp, 13 predicted proteins | sample PPLLaktember2015_3_FD_87034 | JGI IMG/M metagenome (GOLD analysis project Ga0105104, IMG submission 87034) | Freshwater sediment microbial communities from Prairie Pothole Lake near Jamestown, North Dakota, USA - PPLs Lake P7 Core (6) Depth... | ecosystem: Environmental > Aquatic > Freshwater >...
TCAAGGGAACATATCAAGAAAATGGACTTGTTCGTCTCCCCCGAGGTGGCCGATTATATGCAAAATGAAAAAAGGACGGCCATTGCCCAGATTGAGGAGCTTAACAATAAGCGAGTCACAATCCATTCCTCATCTGACTACGCCGGCGAAAGATACGAGATGGTCTGTTACAATGACAGGGGCAGCATCGTGAAATTATAAATCGCTTCATCCTCATTGTATTTAGCGTAGCGTTGCGGAGTCCCCGAAGGGGGCCCCGCTATTTATGGCGGGGTTAATAAAACTTCTTTTATTCCTTATTTATATTTAGCCCGCCGTTTTACGGCGGGTTAATAGTGTTAAATGGGGACAGCTACCGTTTATTTGTTGACATTTGTGATAACAGGATTATGATTTCATTATGCCAAGGATAGCAAGAGCGGTTGCGGTCGGATTTCCACATCATATTACCCATCGCGGTAATAATCGTCAGGACGTATTTTTTGTCGATGACGACAGGCGGACATATCTGGCTATATTAAAAGAGCATTGCAATAAGTATGGTCTGGATGTTCTTGCGTATTGCCTTATGACTAATCACATCCATATTATTGCCATACCGAATAAAGAGGATTCCCTTGCTAAAGGTATCGGCAGGTCGCATCTTCGTTATACGCAATATATCAACCGGATGCACAAACGCAGCGGCCATTTATGGGAGGGAAGGTTCTATTCCTGCGCTCTCGATGAACGGGGTTTGTGGCTGGCGGCGAAATACGTTGAGTTGAATCCGGTGCGTGCGAAGATTTGCCGGGTACCCTGGCAATACAAGTGGTCGAGTACTGCGACTCACGTCGATGAAGCAAAAGCGGCTGAGGTTCTGAATCTGAAAATATGGGATAAGATGATTTCTGCCGGAGAATGGCGTAAGGAATTGGACGGCGGTATTGATGTGCAGCAGATTAGTAAAATTCGCTTGAGCACACATACTGGCAGACCTCTGGGAACCGATAGTTTTATAAGTAAGCTTGAGAAGATGCTTGGCCGAAGAGTCAGGCCGCTGCCAATAGGCCGACAGCCGAAGAAAGGAAAAAATGTTAATATGGAGAAATATAAATGGTAGCTGTCCCCATTTGTCATTAGGATTAGAATAAGCTTAAAAATTATTGAAAGGAGCAAATATGGGAGCATGGAATTATAGCTTTTTGGATAATGACCCGGCGCTTGATATCAAAGAACTTTGGGACGAAATGCTGAGTCACGGAAGCAAATACGATCATAATAGTGTTACTGAAAGGTGTTTTTCACGATGGGGTGAAGCAGTAGAATATGGCGACACTATAACTAATATGGAAATATTAGCATTAGTAGTACTCCATTTAAATAGCAATATTGCCCCATCGCCCAAGCTTAGGCAAATTGGCATTGATGCAATAAATCGAGAACTGGTTCCATGCCAGCTTGAATCTTGGAAAGAACCTGAGAAAAGAAGAAAAGTCTTATTAGATTTACTTATTAAATTAGGCGGCGAAGCAAAGCCGCCAAAAGTACCAACATTCTTTAAAGATAATAATGCATTACAATATGAAAATGCTAACTTGGCCAGAATTGAATTATTGAAGATAATTGGTGAAGCAAACGGATTGCCTTGGATTACATATATGATTAAAAAACAAATGGCCGATTCTAAAACGCCACAAATCCCTCCATTTATAAAAACTCTTGATAGATTAATGAATCATCATATTTGGGAAAAAGACCAAAAGATATACTTTCAAGCAATTACAGAAAGGTTGAGGATGTTGACTACCTATTTAGGCATCTGGTTGAAAATGCCACGGAAAGAAATAGAGGAATTGCTTAATCAATGTGAAGTATTTAGAGACTAACTGTTTCATTTCATAAATGAGCCAAATATTCTTATGCAATCGCAAACGATGGGCGGAAACCGGGGAAACCGGGGACAGGGACAGCAACCGTTTAAATCCGCAATCTACAATTCTCAGAAATTGCACAGCAATATCGGGGACTTGGTCCCGGGGGCGTAAATGGCGTAAATAGGGACAGCTACCGTTTATTGAGTGTTTTTTGTTAAATCTTATGTGCCTTTTGCGAAGCGTAGTCCGCTTCGCGCAGCCTTGCGGAGTCTAATTATGGGGGGTAAACCGAGGACAGCAACCGTTTTAAATCCGCAATCTACAACCTTCAGAAATTGCACAGCAATTTCGAGGATGAAGCTCTTAGCGGAATCCCGGAAATCCAAGAGATTCCATGGGGTCCGAAATCCAAAATAAATTATCTCTGTGACCTCTGTGTTCTCTGCCCTCTGGAATCCCCTTGGGATTCCGAGGACTTGGTCCCGGGAATTCTTTGAATTCCACGGGGTGGCTAAAAACTCTGCGAAGCCTTGCGCAGCCCCCAGCGACTTGCGCAGCGTAGCGGAGTCCCTTTTGGGGATTCGTTTCGAATCAGCAGGGGGTGGCAAAAAAAACCGTGTAAATCTCGAAGCGACCTTTTTTAAGGTCGCGAAGACCCCGCTGCCGTTTGAGGATTTGTCGCAACCTTGTGAAGACAAATCTCTGGCGGGGTGTGTAATCAGTGGTTAAAATACTACCTTATGAAATTTGACCTTGAATATGCAAAGCAAGTCATTGAAAGCGAAGGCGACGCGATAAAGGGTCTCGTCGGAGTTGTTGGTGAAAGCTTCGAGCGGGCTGCGGATATGATTTACAACTGCGCTGGCTCGTGCATCGTCAGCGGTATCGGTAAGGCCGGCATAATCGGCCGAAAAATCAGCGCGACCCTTGCATCGACCGGCACGCCCAGCCATTTTCTCCATCCGGCCGAAGCCGTCCACGGCGACCTCGGCCGGCTTCGCAAGGAAGATATCGTCCTCGTCCTCAGCTATGGCGGCGAAACAGACGAGATTACACGCCTGATAAATCTTGTCAAACAATCGGAAATCCCCCTCATAGCCATTACAGGTGAAAAGGATTCGACCCTCGGCAAATACAGTGACGTAATTCTTAGTATGGGCAAATTAAACGAGGCCTGTCCTTTGGGGGTCGCGCCGAGCGTTTCGACAACCTGTATGCTCGCGCTGGGCGATGCTCTTGCGCTAACGGTAATGAAAGCTAGGAATTTTAGCGTTGAGGATTACGTAAGGTTCCACCCCGGCGGGTCGCTTGGAACAAAATTGATGACCGTCGAGCAGTCGATGATGTTCAAACCCACCGAAAAACTGCCCGTCGCTTCCCTGGCCGATACCGTCGAGCAGTTTCTCGAAAAAACCTATGACGTCAAGCGCCACGGCGCGGTGATGATTGTCGATGGCAGCGGAAAGCTCGCCGGGATAATCACCGACGGCGACATTCGCCGGCTGATGACCAAAGACGGCCCTGCGGCTTTCAAAATGAAAGCAGGCGACGTCATGACCAAAAACTGCAAGAGAATTCGCGTCGATGCCCTCGCGGCCGAGGCCACCGCGATTTTTCACAAGTTCAGGATTGATGAGCTGCCCGTCGTCGATGCCGAAGACAAACCGCTGGGCATAATTGACGTTCAGGATATCGTAACGATAAAGGTTGTCGGCTAACGTGAGCGCGGCAAAAAATAAACCGAAAAAACTCGATGGTATAAAGATGCTCGTGCTCGACGTTGACGGCGTCCTTACCGACGGCACGATTGTCGTTGACGCCGATGGTAAGGAAAGCAAGTTTTTCAGCGTCCTCGACGGCCACGGCATAAAAATGTGGAAACGCGCGGGTTTGCTCGTCGCTTTTTTAAGCGGCCGGGCCTCGGCGCCCACCAGACAGCAGGCAAAAGAGCTGGCAGTTGATTTTTGTCTCGAGGATTGCAAAGATAAGCTTGTTTGCCTCCGCGAGCTGATGCGATTGAGCGGCCTATCCGCCGCCGAGATTGCCTACGTTGGCGATGATTTGCCCGATTTGCCCGTCATTCGCAACGTCGCTTTTGGCGTAGCCGTCGCAAACGCCGTCGATGAGGTAAAAAACCAGGCCGACTATATTACCGCTCGAAAAGGAGGCGTTGGCGCCGTTCGAGAGGTCATCGAATACATTTTGAAGAAAACGGGCAGATGGGAGCAGCTTATGAAGCGGTATCTCGATGACTCGCCCGCTTAGCGCAATGGGGTTGTTTTAATAAATAGTTTTAACAGGGAAAGACGCGTAAAAAATTATGCTTTCACGAAGAATCAGCGTTTGGCTCGTATCCTTTCTCGCCGTGCTGATGATATATTTTGCGTATAACCGTTTAAGCCGCACGCCGCCGATGCCCGTAAGCAGCAAGAGACCGCAAATCGTGCAGGTGCCCGACGTCTGCGATATCAATGGCAAGGTAGGTATGGTGGGCGATGTAGGTATCGGCGTCGCCAAAAACGTTCGCTACACGACGCTGAACGCTCAAAAGCAGGTCGAGCGGGAGTTCGGCTTCGAGGAGCTCCTGCATCAGGACGGTAACGAATGGGAGATTGAAAAACCGTATTACACGATTTATCGGCCGGATTTCAAATGCACCATAACTGGCAGGCGGGCGCGGGTAACGGTGGACGTGGCAGGGGGGAAGGTTACGCCTAAGCAGGGAATTTTGACGGGTAACGTAACTATCCGGATTTTACCCAATCGCCGGGGCGGTCCGGGCGAGGGGGTGGTTTATCTCGAAGACGTCGTTTTTGTGGCTGACAGGTCGGCGTTGTCGTCGGCGGGGCAGGTAGAGTTTGTTTCGCCCGACGCTCAGTTGGTCGGCAGGGGGATGGAACTTGTCTTTGGAGGCGATGAAGGACAGATTGAGCTTTTAAGGCTGGAAAAGCTTCAGAGTTTGAATATCAAGCAGAAAAAGGCGGGGGTAGCGCCAGGCGCTGTTGGTGAGCATGCCGATCAGGAAAAGAAGAGCAAAAAACGAGGCAGGTTTTATAAATGTGTGGTTGACAGCAATGTGATGATAGAGACCGCAGGCCAGCGCCTGCTGGGCGACGTTGTTACGATTAACGATATATTTATCGCCGGGGCAGAGCCGAACGAGCCGGCGGAGGTATCGCCGTCGGACCAGAACCAGCCGATAGAACCGGCGAGAACCGTTGTTCAGGAAGACGCCAATCTTGCGGGGGGCGATATCACGATTAGCTGTGACGGAAGCGTTGTGATTAGCCCGAAGGACTCGAAAACGGAAGACGGAAGACCCCCTGCTGATTCGAAGCGAATCAAACCGCTGGGGGCTTCGCGGAAGACAGAAGACGGGGGACTGGAGAAGGCGGCGAGGGGCGGGAAAACGCTGTTTATGGGGGATGAGATTACTTACAGCGTTTTAACCAGCGAGGCGGTCGCGGAAGGGCCGTCGCAGATTGTGTTTGATGTCAACGGCAAAGATAAGAACGGGGGAAGTACGCCGGCGATAGTTTCGATGACCGCTCAGAAGCGGGCGGTTTTTTCGCCGGAATCAAATGAGGTCATTTTCGAGGGAAGCTGCCGGGGCACGATAACGCAGCCGATTCTACTCACCGCACCAACCCTGACAACGGCAATCGAGGGCAGGCGGCCCGATAGCAACGCGATTCAACAGTATATTGTTCTCAGCGATAAGCTCGAAATCGGTTTGAAACAAAAAGCCGGCGGATTTTCAAAGTCATCGCCGGATATCGACCGGCTGGCAGCGACGGGAGACGTGGTGCACCTGGCCAGCACTAAAAAAATCGGCGAGCGGCTTTTGGCGGGCGTGGAACTTAAATGCGCCCGGCTGGATTACCAGGCAGATGACGGCAACTATATCGCGACAGGACCCGGTTTGATAAAAATCGATAATTCCCAGACCGATGAGTCGCAAAAAGGCTTAGGCAGGTTCAGCATGCGCCGCAAATGTTACGCGTTTTTACGCCAGTTCGATGTCCTGAAATTCGACGGCGCGGGCAATCGCCTCATCGCCGACCGCAAAGGCGGGTCAATGCTAATGGATTATTTCCCGCTGACGGAAAGCGGCGAGGACAACGTCGCGGTAACGGCGTCGCACGTCGAGGCCGACATCCATGAGACGGCCGGCGGGCGGATGGAGCTAAGCGGCCTTATCGCCAAAGGCGCAGTAACTTACGAGGACAAAGATAAGCAATTTGAGGGAAGCGTATTTATTTACGATGTCAATAACGGCATGATTAATGTCTTTGGCGACAAATCCTGGCCCTGCCGTTTCAACGGCGCAATCGTTGACTCCGTCCAATACGACCTCAAAAACAACAAAGCCAGGGCTAAAATCAAAGCCCCGGGGGCGATACAGTAATTGCTGATTGACGATTGTCGATTGACTCTCGTCGAAACGAGACTCCGCCAAGGGCTTCGGATTGACGCCCAAGGGGCACTCCGCTTTGCTTCGGATTTAACCGCAGAAATTTATATATTCTCGCCAGCCGTAAACAGATAACTATATACGCCACAAGGACTTACGGTTTTTATAAATATATTATATGATGTAAGATAATTATTGAACATACAAAATGCTTATGGTATAATATATGCTGTTGGCGTGTTCGCCGGCGGATTTGGCGTTGTTGTTAAAAGTTTATTAAGCGAGATAAAGAAGGAGGATGGAAAATGGCAAATGTTAAAATAAACATTCCGGATTGGTTGGACAAAATCTGCGTTAGCCCGTTGATGCTCTATCGGCGGTTAAAATACGGCGAGCCATTCCGTAAAATTTACCTCGGAGAAGGGGCATACACGATTGTTGACCCGGATGTTTACTATGAGAAATGCCAATACATATGGTTTCTTACGGGAAATGGCGAAAAAGCATACGCAGCTCGTGAGTTGAAAATTGGACCCCAAAATACAAAGAGAAGCTATTTGCACCGGGAAATTGTCAAACCCCGAAAGGGAAAGCTCGTTGACCACAGGGATAGTGACCCCCTCAATAACCTCCGTTCAAATCTGCGACCGGCAACATATTCGCAAAATCTGATTAACAGGCCAAAAAGACCAAATACCTCCTCGAAATTTCGCGGCGTATCCTGGAGTAAATGCCAGCAAAAATTGGTGGTTGAGATTAGATGGACGGAGAAAGGCCGCCCAAAAAGAAAACAAATCGGCTACTTTGATAAGGATAAAGAAATCGACGCTGCGCGAGCATACGATATGGCTGCCCTTAAATACCATAAGGATTTTGCAAACCTCAATTTTCCGCGAGAATATTATGTAAAGACAAGAGCCGGTTATAAATTTGCCGGGGAACCCGTGCCGGGGAAAAAGGGTTTTTTGCGGGGAGTGTTCGGAAAATATCTGATGATGAAAGGCAGGTGTTAGTATGAAAGAAATACAATTAGGTTACGGATTAACAACCAAGGTCGATGATGAGGATTACGAGTGGCTTAACCGGTATGAATGGTATCCGTATTTTGACGAAAATACAGGGCAAACTTACGCCGCACACAATACCCCGACCGGCAGACGAGTCCTTATGCATAATGTTATCATGGGTATTGATTCGCTGGAGGATGAATAGCCACAGAGATTTTTAGCCACCCCGTGGAATTCAAAGAATTCCCGGGACCAAGTCCTCGGAATCCCAAGGGGATTCCAGAGGGCAGAGAACACCCCCTGCTGCTTTCTTGCGAAAGCAAGACGCTGGGGGCTTCGCAAAGCTACGCAGAGGACACAGAGAATCTTTGTTTTTATATTTAGCCCGCCGTTTCACGGCGGGTTGTTTTGAATTGTAGGGTGGGGTTCATCACGCAATAAGCGTTACTTCAACGATTTATCGGTCTTTTGCCTGTTAAGTCCCGCTCATTCCCAGCCGAAATAATCTATGTATCAAGAGAACTCTGTAGAAGTCACGGTGAGGCGTCATTCCGAGCGAAGTCGAGGAATCTATTTTTTTAAAGATTTCCCGAAACGGGGCTCGAAGCGTGTCTCCGTTACGTCCCGACAGGTCGGGACTCCGGTCGAAATGACAATCGGCCTTTCCTACGGAATATATTAAGAGCATATTTATTGGCGAGATAGCCCCGCAGCAGCCGACAAACACAGCTTTGCTGAAGAGGACGAGATATGAAAATAAAATATTTATTGTTTCCCGCCGCGGCAATAGTGGTCTTTGCCTGTTTGGATCACTTCATCAGCGGCTCGAAGAAAGAAACCATTGATGACGTGCAGCCAATCCTCGCTCATACTGAAAGAGACGAATATTCGGCAAAAGTAAGAGAGATAGAGGCCGACTTCGAGCAAAGAAGGCGGAAAATCGAAAATTATTACGCAGGCGTGTTTGGGCAGCTCCAGGCGCAAAGATATGAAGACCTCAGAAGTACCAATGCCGCAAACAAGGCCAGCCGTGCCCGATCCGTTAGGCAGACTCAAAGTCCGGAATTTGATACTTATCATTATGCCGGCTCAAATAGCCGCGGGACCGCCGGTGATGCGTCATCTGCCGGCAGGTCGCAACAATCCACAACAACCCGCGTTGAAATTAATCCATCTTCAGATTTCTGGTCAAAAACAAGCCAGCCGAGCGCAGCGAGCGAGAGGGATAGAGCGGGCGAAACAGTTCAAACAGCCGGTGACGTGGACGGGGAATATGATTCGGATTATGAACATTACCAGAGGCAAAAAGCATGCGCCCTGAGCGACCTGGAGAAAGAAAGGCAGTTTGCTCTTACAGCGGTCTATAACCAGCACAACTATGAAACTGCCGGGGCAATTTCTTCCAAAGCGTCCGGCACTGTGACGGGGATACTTTCAAGCGATGGAGCGCCCCTGGCCGTTATTGACGGCAACGTCATAAAAGAAGGCCAAATCATAAACGGCGTAAAGGTCGTTAAAATCCGCCCGGACCGCGTCGAATTCAGATACGCCAAAAAACAATGGACCCAGAAAGTAAACGAATCCCCGCCGTCAAACTGGCCATAGAGGGAAACTTAAAGTGTTGAATTAGAAAACCCGTGAAAAATATCGCGTTAGCCACAAAGGACACAGAGATATAATATTTATATTAATTGTAGGATGTGCTACGCACGCCAAATCACCTTAAGTGACCCTCTTTTTCAGCCGAAATAATCTTTGCGCAAAATACTTATTTTTAATTGGCGAGATAGCTTTTCCTACACCTGATATTCACCAATTCGCTGAACGGTCAATATATGAAAAATAGATCTCTGCTATTCGCTGTTATCGCGATTATTCTCGCCAATACTGTCAAATATTGTATTGGTGCTGAAAATCAAGATACGAATTCTGACCAGCAATCAATTCTCACGCCTATTATAGAAACCGATTATTCAATTTATCCACTACGAGACACCTTCGATACGACGGATCGAATACAAATGGTTATATCTAACACCCATCCGACGGCCTCGAAACAATCGGCGGCAACAAAGGTTGAAGATAAGAATCGAAAACAAGCGATAGGGGTAGATATCGGAATTGTTACCGGCATAATGTACGTTGATGGAACTCCCTTGGCTGTTATAGACGGCGTAATTCTTCGAGAAGGTCAGAGTATACGCCAGGTAAAGGTAGTTAAAATAAATTCAGATTCTGTTGAGTTCGAATACGATGGAACTCGCTGGAGCCAGCAGGTTAACAAACCAAGATCAAACCTGTGTATCGGCACCATAAATTCAAGAATGCTTTCTAATAATATGTCAGTGGAAGATATTTCCAAATATGTTTCGCCATCTGTTGTAAAGATTGTGGTTTACGACAACACCGGCGCTGAATTTGCATTTGGTTCAGGATTTTTTATTGGCAATGGAAAGATATTGACTAATGCGCATGTCGTAGAAGGTGCATATTCTGCCGAGGTCTTTTCTTTAATTAAAAATTATAAAGATGTTACAATTATCAAGCGTGATAATGACTTGGACTTGGCAATTCTTGAGGTGCAAAGTGTCGGAGAACCAATAATATTATTTGCCGATGATATCAATTTGCGTGTTGGTCAAAAGGTTCTCGCTATCGGGAACCCAGAAGGACTTGAGCGTACCGTTTCTGATGGCATGATAAGCGCTATAAGAAATCAAGACGGGGTTCAGTATATTCAAATCACGGCTCCCATCTCTGGGGGTAGCAGCGGAGGTCCTCTACTTAACTTGCAGGGTTTAGTCATAGGGGTCACTTTTGCTGGTTTAAATGAGGGCCAAAACCTCAACTTTGCTGTTAGCATCGAAACGATTAAGAGGTTCTTGAGGACCCCTGATGGTCCCGAGCAGTTGAAAGAGGCCGGTACCATCGAACCCGGGAGTAGTATAAAGGCTTTCTGCAAATTGGTTAAGATTACCGTGATTAGCATTGCGGCTCTTGCTGTATTTGTAACCTTTATTTTATACATTCTGAAAAGATTTAACCGGCGTCTAACAATACCTTCCCTAAGGAAAAAAAGGCCCGATACAGTGATTCCGAGGCAAGAATCATACCAACCAGTATTTCTTTCCAGCCAAAAATCGGACAGAGATTGGAGAGGTTTATAGCTCAAGTAGTTTATAGTGTTATAGCAACCTGTTAAGGAATTAAGCATGTGGATAGCCGTTGGTTTGTATTTTCTGGTTGGACTATTGAGAGTGGGATCCGATTTATTCGCTCAACCATATTTCAACCGACCAGCCTATGTGGCCGAGAGGCAATGGGGTCGCATTATCGTGTACGTATTGTTCTGGCCATGGCTGGTGATTGTAAGCGGTGACATCTACTACCTTCTTGAAGCATTAAAGAGATTCCTTAAGAGTTTCAAATCTTAACCCAGTGGCAAGAGAACGCTCTGAGCCAAGCGTTTAGGTGAGGGAAACATATTATGGATAGCCGAAAGTGGATGAAATGGATGTCGGTTTTCGTTTTTGCCATTCTTTTAGTATTCTTGTCTGCTAGACACATTCATAATGCCAGATATCAGAGTTCATTGGTCAATCCCGATATCTTCCCTGCTTTCATTCAAATCGAAAATCACGCTTTGCTCTACGTCGAACAACGAATAGTCGATCGCAAGGAATACGAACGGTGCAAATCCGTTATAAAAAAATTGAATCAAGATTCTTCTGCTGAGGAATACTATACATTCTTGTTATCTCTTGGATTTGATCTGCCATCCTATAAATTAAGCGCCTCTCCTACCAAGGAGCAACAAGAACAGGCAATGCAAGAGTCCTTAACTCTTCGCGAAGAACAGGGAAGAATACTAAAAATGCAAATTGAGCAATCCACTCAGGAATTACTCAACGAATCCAAGGAATCGCTTGATAAATAACATTATCGACTTACCGCCAAATCGCAAAAATTCTTTAAGCAGACAATTTGCTTTGGATATATTAGGATTAAGGGTTGATGCGTAATTATCCACATTTCAGGTTCATAGATCTGACCAATGAGGTAAAAGGTCGGCTAATCGGATATATATGTCGCAATGAGAACAGGTATAGCAATAATTTTTTTCTATTGTCGCTGCATTCATAACTCGCTTACATTTTGGACAGCAACAAATAAGAGGTAGTTCTTTAAACTCGTTTTCAACAATTGTTTCCTTTTTACCGCACTTAAGACAATTAGCTGTAACATATCCCCCTTCCATACTATGTACAAGAGCTAACAATGATTGGCAGCATTTAGAGCGACGGCCACCGGTTCCAGTAATGCGAATTGGATAGGATTTCCATCCATCACACATATTTTTATCATATTCATACCTTCGCATATTTCCCATTTAATTCTGATTCCTTCTTTCCTTTTAATTCTATCCGAACTCTGGGCTGTATCAACAGCAAAATATTCTGCGTTCTCTATAGCTTGTCAAGAGCAGAGGGCGTTGAGGTTTTCGATGGTCAACTCACCGAGATTAGCGATGGTTTTGTCGGAGGGTTTCAACTGGCCGGCGGGGTATGAGTTGGTGACGGCTACGCATCGCATGCCTGCGGCACGGGCGGCTTCGAGGCCCCAGCGGGAATCCTCAATAACAATACAATCCTGCGGCCTGATTGTGGAATGCGCTTTATCGTTCAGTAATTTAAGTGCAAGGAGGAAACCTGCCGGGTCGGGTTTGCCTCGCAAAACCTGTTCCGCTGAGACGATTGCCTCGAAATAATCGCGCAAATCAGCGCCCTTGAGAATCATTTCTATTTCTTCAAGCAAAGCGCCTGAGCATACTGCCATCGGGATTTTGTTGTCGGAAAGCAATTTTAAAAACTGCGGGACGCCGTCGATTATGGCGGCCTGTTTCGAGGCGAGCTGTTTGAATGAGACGGCCTTATCCCTGAAAAGATTCTGCAATTGCTCTTCGGAAAGGCGGAGATTTTTCTCCTTGTCGATGAGGCGGAAAAGCTCCTCATCGGTCATGCCGACGAACCTGTCAAAGTATTCCCGGATTGATATTTGAATGCCGAAAGAACGGAAGATTTCATTAAATGCATGATGGTGCAGCTTCTCGGAATCGACAAGGACGCCATCGAAATCGAATATCACGGCTCGAAGCATAGATGAAACCTCATAATCAAAGGCCGTAGGTCATTTCGACCGAAGTCCCGACTTGTCGTGACGAAGTGGAGAAATCTATTAAAAACAGATTTCCCGAGAAATCTGAAAGATTTCCGGGATCA
>Ga0105104_10002815_pt1 | contig 12555 bp, 12 predicted proteins | sample PPLLaktember2015_3_FD_87034 | JGI IMG/M metagenome (GOLD analysis project Ga0105104, IMG submission 87034) | Freshwater sediment microbial communities from Prairie Pothole Lake near Jamestown, North Dakota, USA - PPLs Lake P7 Core (6) Depth... | ecosystem: Environmental > Aquatic > Freshwater >...
CCAGAGAGACCTCTTGAGCCCCCGCGACGATCGCCGCGGCGAATCGGTCCAGGGGCTCATGCTCAAGGCGCGAGCTGATGAACGAGGCGGAGATGGCGACCATCACCGCCTTGCGGAAGTCGAAGACCGGCGCCGCGACGCAGGAGTTGCCGACGTGGAACTCCTGCAGATCCACGGCGTACCCTCGCTCCCGGACCAAGGGCAACTCCTCGTTGAGAACCGCCGGGCTCGTGATCGTCCACGGAGTCACAGCCGTAAGGACTGAGCGCCGGCAGATCTGCTTTGCCAGATCGGGGTCGTAGGCAAGGAAGACCTTACCCAGCGCCGTGCAGTGTAGGGGGACAAGGCGGCCGATCACGGACTTGATGATCACCGTAGGCGCTGCTTCCTCGCGGTCCAGGTACAGGACTCTCTTGTCGTGGAGAACGGCGAGGTGCACGTTGGCGTCCAGCTCTCGTGCCAGGCGCTTCAGCACGGGCCGAGCCTGCTCGCGGACGTCGAGCCCCGAGAGAACGCAGTTCGCATGGACCAGAATCCTCAGGCCAAGGCGGTACCGCTTCGTCGAGGGATCACGGTCTACATAACCGAACCGCTCCAGCGTGTGCATGATGCTGTAGATGCTTCCGGGTGCGGTTCCCATGCGCTCCGCAAGCTCGGTCAACGACAGCTCGTGCTCCTCCCCGTCGAAACAACCCAACAGGGTCAGGGCCTTCGCAAGCGATGTGTTCAGATACTGCTCTCTTCGTTTCACGGGTCCTATGCACTCCGTCATCTGCGTGGATCATACCGCCCGCCCAGCAGGGCACGCCAGGCTACGCGAGGGTCCGCGTCGTCGCGCGGATGCGAGAGAAGAAGGCCTCCATCCTTCGAACCGCCTCCTGCAGGTTTTCGGCGGAGTTCGCGAAGCAGAGGCGGATGTACCCTTCGCCCTCCGGGCCGAACGCCGTGCCTGGCGCGACGGCTACCCGGCCCTCCACCAACAGGCGCTTGGCGAGCTCCAGCGCCGGCATCCCAAAGGCCTCCACGGCGACGAAGAGGTAGAACGCGCCTCCCGTCTTCCGGACCCTGAGTCCTGGAATCTTGGAGAGCCCCGCCGCCAAGAGGTTCCTGCGGCGCTCGTACTCACGGACCATCGTCTCCGTCGTTGCCGCCGGGACGTCGAATGAGGCGAGCGCGGCCGCCTGAGAGATCGAGCTCGTACATGCGGACGTGTGCTCGTGGAACTTCGCGGCCCTCTCGGCGAGCGGGCGCGGCGCAGCCAGGAACCCGACACGCCAGCCCGTCATGGCGTGCGACTTAGAGAAGGTCCGCAGGATCACCGTCCGCTCCTTCATCCCCTCGAGCGAGGCGATGCTGCGGAAGCGCCGATCGTCGAACGTGAGGCTCGCGTAGGCTTCGTCGGAGAACACGACCAGGTCGCGGTCTCTTGCCACGTCGGAGACGGCGCGAAGGCGCGCGTCATCGAGGACGGCGCCTGTCGGGTTGTGGGGTGAGTTGAGGATGAGGATCTTCGCCTTCGGGGACACGGCATCTCGCACGGCCACGGGATCGAGCTCGAAGCCCTGCGACTCCTCAAGTCGCACGCGTTTCATGACGCCGCCGGACAAGAGGATGTGTGCCTCGTAGTTCGGCCAGGCGGGCGATGGCACAATCACCTCGCCCCCGGGATCGAGAGTGACGAGCATGGCCAAGAGAAGCGCCTCCATCCCGCCGGCCGTCACCACCACTTCGGCGGGGTCGAACGGGATCCCGAGCTCGCGAGTCAGTCCATCGGCGATGCGGCTTCGGAGTTCGGGAATCCCGGCGCTTGACGTGTAGTGGGTCATGCCTGCGCTGGCGGCGCGGAACGAGGTGTCGACGATGCTCCGCGGCGTGTCGAAGTCGGGCTCGCCGATCTCGAGGTGGATCACGCCCTCCATCGTCCCGGCGAGGTCGAAGATCTCGCGGATTCCTGAGTAGGGGAGCGTTCTCGCGCGCTCCGATAGAAGGGGTCTCATGATCGGCTCCCTCCGAATCCGTAGGTCGTCTGGACCGCGCGGGCCGCACGGGTGACGTCGACCTTCGCCCCGAGATCTTCGAGAGCCATTCCCAAGGCGAAGACCGCGTACAGGACTTTGGAGAAGCGCGCGGCCTCGCCCATCGTGCCGACGCGAACGTAGCTTCGACCGACTTCCTTCTTGTACACATCCCACGACGCCATGTTGCCGTCGCCGAGGATGACTCCGTAGTGGTCGTAGAGGTGGCGGCGAATCTGGTAGTCGCCGATCCCATCGGGAAGGAGGATCGCCGTCACGGCGTGGTCGGCGTATCGCTCCTCCCGGCATAGATAGTCCAGGTTCATCGCCTTGACGGCGGCGCGCACGGCGCGGCCGGCCGTCTCGTGTCGCGCGATGCAGGGCGCGAGTCCCTCCTCTTTCATCGCGACCAGTGAGGCCCAGATGCCTTGCATCAAGACGAAGGACGGCGACGCTGGGTGCGGCGCCTCTCGGAGTGAGAACTCCACCTGGTTCTTGCCGGCGGCCCAGTTCTGGCTCTCCGCGGAGACCATCGTCAGATAGTCCTGACAGGCCCTCAGGTTCATGTAGAAGCCGCGGATCCTGGTCTTGCGCGCGTCCATGGCCTTCCATGCTCGCGGGCTGACGGACACGAACGTATTCCCTTGGGGAGCGCCAAGGCACTTCTGGCCGTTCACGATGCAAAGGTCGATGCCCCACTCGTCCACGTGCAGCTCCTCGCTGCCGAAGGAGGAGATTGCGTCGACCAGGAAGAGCACGCCGTGCTTGCGGGCCACCGCGGCCAACTCCTCGATGGGGTTGGTGATCCCGACGCTGGTCTCGCCGTGAACCACGCCGACTCCCTTGATGGAGGGATCCTTAGCCAGAGCGTCCGCGACGACCTCTGGACTCACGGGATGACCGATCGGGAAAGGTAAGCGCACCGCCACGCCCCCTGCCGCCTCGACCATGCAGCTCATGATCTCGCCGAACATCCCGTTTCGGGCGACGAGAAAGCGATCCCCGGGCTCGAGGATGGAGTTCAGCGACGCCTCGACGCCGGAGGTTCCGGTCCCGAACACGATGATGACGTCGTTCTGGGTGCCGAGGAACTCCTTCCACAGAGAGAGGGCCTCGCGCTCCATCTCCCAGAGCGGCGGGTAGTAGATCGGGATCACGTCCCTCCCGATGGTGCGCTTGCACGCGGGCGTCAACTCCGTTTGCCCGCAGCTCATGTTGAAGTGCTCCTGGATCACGCTCGCCTCCTCGGGTTCGTCGGGCTTGGCGCACTCCGGTTCTTTGCCCTATGCAAAGACCTGGAGATCGGCGTCCTAGACTAAGCCAATCCGGCACGGGCTGCAAGAGGCGATGTAGCGATGGGGGCCAGCGTTGACGAATCTTCGGAGGGTGTCCCGATGAGAGAAGTGGAGTTTGTATAGGGCTAAACGATGTTGCTTGACAAGGTGGACTCGATCACTACAATGGCGATGCCGTGAGCACAATCCTAGTGTCTTCGGACGCCGGACATCTGCGCAGAGGGCCGCATCGGCGTCTTAGCTCGTTGCTGGGGACGGGGCAGCGGAACGCGGCGTGTCTTTCCACCCGTGGGGCCGTTCCAAGGCCTGTTGACTCCGGCACGCGGACCTGTGGGACTGCCGTGCTCGGTGCTTCCAACACCGCTCGGACCGTCGCGGGCCCAGCGTCCTCTCGCCCGCCTTTCAAGACTGCGGTTGGGTTCTGTTCGAACCGATTCGCGATGGATGAGGAGGTGGTCGTCGCCGTTCTGATTCCGCGCGTGGAGGCCGTGACTTGGTGAAAGGACACAGAGATCAAGGAGGAGTGATGCGCAAGCTCGTTTTCGTGCTCGCAGCGGTGGCCGGCCTCAGCATTCTGGGCCTGGCTGCAGACCCGGGCATCCTGACGGTTGTCATGACGACCGATCCCCCGAACATCGACCCTGCAGTCGTCACAGACTACGAAGCGGGGATCGTGACCTACAACGTGTATGAGGGGCTTCTCGACTACGACCTGAACGACTACAGCATCAAGCCCGCTCTGGCGATGAGTTGGGAGATCGCCTCGGATGGTCTGTCCGCGGTCTTCCACCTGCGCCAGGGCGTGAAGTTCCACGACGGCACGCCGTTCAACGCGGAGGCCGTGAAGTACTCGATCGAGAGAGCCCAGGCGATGAACCAGGCTCCCGCTACGTACTTGACTCCGATCACCAAGGTCGAAGTCCTCGACGCAAACACGATCAAGCTGTCGACGAACCAGCCGTGGGCATTCTGGGAGGACGCCCTAGCGACGCGCAAAGCGCTTGGCGTCGTCTCCCCGACGTACGTCAAGGCGCACGTCACGGCAAGCGATCCATGGGCCGCGGACTGGATGGGGCAGCATACGTGCGGCACGGGCCCCTACGTCCTCGCAGACTGGCAAGTCGGCCAGTACATCAAGCTCGTGAAGAACGATGTCTACTGGGGTGGCTGGAAGCCGGAGCAGTTCTCGACGGTGTTCATCCGAACGGTCCGCGAGCCTTCGGTCGAGGAGCTGATGATCAAGTCCGGCGAGGCCGACATTGCGTTTGATGTTCCGGAGACCCACCTGGCGGACCTGGACGCTGATCCGAACATCTTCGCCAAGTCCCTGCCGGGCATGGCCCAGCTGTTCTTCCCGATGAAGTACCACAAAGGACCGTTCGCGGACAGCCGGATCCGCAAAGCGGTGACGTACGCTCTCGATCTTGACGCGATTGCGACGGTGTATCCGGGAGCCGAGCGAGCGCAGGGAGCCATCCCGCGAACCATGCTCGGAGCGGATCCGACGGCGCCCATTCTTCCTCACGATCCTGAGGCAGCCCGCTTGCTCCTGAAGGAAGCCGGCTTCGCCCCCGGACAACTCACCCTGACCTTGACCTACGTGTCCGGTGCGGAGTGGGAGCGACGAGCGGCCCTCATCGCGCAGCAGAACCTTGCGGATGTCGGCGTCAACCTCGTCGTGGAGGCAATGCCGTGGTCGGTGATCTTCCCGCTCACCGCAGATCCCGAGCTGGCGCCGGATTGGTACATCTTCTACTCGGCGGCCCGATTCGCGGATCCGCACGGGATCATGTTCGAAATGTTCTCGTCGACCGCCCTCGGCCCGTCGGGCTTCAACAATGGGTATTCGAACCCCGCATTCGACGCGCTCCTTGACCAAGCGTCGATGACTCCCGATCGCGAAGCGCGCGCCGCGTTGTACCGCCAGGCCAACCGGATCCTGATCGCGGACATGCCCGCCATCTTCGTGTGGGAGATGCCGTACAGCTTCGTCTACCGCGCGAGCGTCAAAGGAGTGGTCCCCGAGCTGATCGACCGCACGTACCACTTCTACGACCTGTACCGCGGCTAACACCGCTTTGTTGCGGGGGGGCTCCCACGAGCCCCCTCGCCTGTCCCCATGAACGAACCGTTGATTCAGGTCAGAGGACTGAGCAAGCACTTCCCGATCCGCGGGAAGTGGTTCTTCTCACGCAGAGACTCGCGCCGCTCGGCGCGGGCTCTGACCGAGGTTTCTTTCGACGTAGAGCGCGGCGAGACGTTTGCGCTCATGGGAGAGAGCGGGTGCGGGAAGACCACGTGCGCTCTGGCGATGGTTCGGCTGATCGAACCGACCGCCGGGCAAGTCGTCTTTGACGGGGAGGGCTTGGTCGGCCTTGGCCACCGCGAGCTTCGGTTGCGCCGTCGCCAGTTCCAGATGGTGTTTCAGAACCCGCAGGAGGTCATGGATCCTCTCCTCTCCGTCCGCAAGACGATTGAGGAGCCGCTCCTCATCCATTCGCCGGACGTGCCGCGCGGGGAGCGGAAGGAGATTGTGTCAACGGTCGCGGCGGCTGTGGGTCTTCGGGAAGACCTGCTGAAGCGGTATCCCCGAGAACTCTCGGGGGGAGAGCAGCAACGGGTCTGCATTTGCCGCGCTCTGATCCTGCGACCGAAGTTCATCATCCTCGACGAGCCGACGTCCGCGCTCGACGTGTCGGTGCAGGCGCGGGTCCTCAATCTCTTGGTGCAACTGAAGGATCAGTTCGGTCTCACGTACGCCTTCATCTCTCACGACGCGGCGGCGGTGCGCTGGATGGCAAACCGCGTCGCCGTCTTGTACCTCGGGCGGATCGTGGAGCTTGGCCAGACGGAGACGGTCTTTGCGCGGCCGCACCACCCGTACACCCGCGCGCTGATTCGTTCGGTGCTCACCGTGGGCACGAAGCTCGAAGACAAGGTCGTGGTCCTCAAGGGAGCTCCTCCGAGCCCGACGGCGGTTCCTGAGGGATGTGGTTTCCAGGACCGATGCGCAGAACGAGGCGATCGGTGCCAGCGGGAGGTTCCGCCGTTGGTGGAGATTGAGGAGGGCCACTGGGTGGCCTGCGGCGGGGCGTGCAAGAATGCATGAGGGGAGAACGACCGTGAAGGGTGACGTCGAAGCGCGGAGGTTTCCGAAGGGCGTGTACATCATCACGTCTCGATCGGACGATCGCCGCGCGGGCATGACGGCAGCCTGGGTGAGCCGGATCTCCGCTACGCCGGCGATGATGGCGGTCGCCCTTCACCGCGCCAGTGCGACAGAAGAGGTCATCCGGCAGAGCGGCTGGTTCGTCATCCACGCCCTGCCCGAGTCGCACGTTGAATTGGCGAGAAGCTTCGGGCGCGGCTCGAGCCGGGATCGCGACAAGTTCGAGGGACTGAACGTGACCGAGTCTTCGCACGGCCAGCCGGTGCTGGGCGCCGCCGCGGCGTACGTCGAGTGCCGGGTTGCCGGTCGACAGGTTGTGGGCGACCACCATCTCCTGATCGGGGAGATCGTCGACGAGGCGGAGTTCTGCGCGGGGGAGACGCTCCGGTATCGCGAGAGCCTGTTCGGCGCGTAAGGAGGAAGTGTCGATGAGAATCGTGGGAATCTCGGCGAGCCCTCGGCACGGGAACACGGAGATCTTGGTGAAGGCGGCGCTCAACGCCGCTCAAGAGCAGTCCGCGAAAATCACCGTCGAGCTGGTGTCCTTCGCGGGGAAGAAGATCGAGCCGTGCACGGACTGCGGGGTCTGCGTGCGGAAGAAGACGTACTGCTGGAAGAAGGACGATTGGTGGGAACTCGTCAAACCCCTCGTCGAGCCTGTGCCGGCCGGCGTGATCATCGGAACCCCCGTGTACTTCTTTAGCACCCCGTCTCTTCTTCGAGCGTACTTCGAACGCTGCACGTGCCTTCTGAAGCAGCTGTGGAATCCTGACTTCCCGTTTCCCCCTCCGGATTGGACTCGCACGGCGGCGGGGACGGTCGCCGTGGGGTTCCATCGCCACGGAGGTGTGGAGCACGCGCTGTCGAGCGTGCACCACGTTCTACTGACGAACGGCTTCGTGTGCGTCGGTGGGGACTACATCGGGGGCGGCGCGTGGCAGCTCGAGGAGGATGCCCTCGACGCGGTGGAGAAAGACAGCATCGGAATGGCCGCCGCGAGGCTCGTCGGTGAGCGCGTCGGCAAGACGGCGCTTCTGCTTCGGCGCGATGCGACGTCCGCCTAGGACGGACCGACGCACCGGATGCGACAGAGGAGGAGACAACCGTGAGGACGCTCAAGAGCAAGGACGAGATTGCCTGGATGCTCAACGGTCTCGGGATCATGGGAACAGGCGGCGGAGGCGACCCGCACGCGTGGGGGGGGAGCCTCGTCAAGGCCGACCTCGACCGGAAGCGCGTCTATCAGCTGATCGACCCGGAGGAGGTCCCGGACGATGCCCTCATCGTCAGCGGAGGATACCTCGGCTCGGTCGCCGAGGACCGGACGCTCGACCGCGTCGTCGACGAGTGGGAAACGAAGTTCGAACTGGAGAGGGCGATCCGGGAGATGGAGACACTGCTCGGCCGGCGCGTCGACTACCTCGTGCCGTTCGAGGTGGGCGGGGGAAACACCCCGGTCATCCTGTCGGCCGGAGCGCGGCTCGGCATCCCCGTCGTCGACGGCGACGCCGTCGGGCGGTCCGCGCCCGAGACCCACATGACGAGCTTCATCGGACACGGGATCTCCCTCTGTCCCATGCCGCTCGTCGACGCGATGGGAACGGTCGTCATCGTGAAGGAGAGCGAGAGCATCTTCCTTCCGGATGAGATCGGGCGGTTTCTCGTATCGACGCGCCGCGGACTGATGGCCAACTCCCACTACCCGATGAGCGGCGCGGATCTAAAGCGCTGCGTGATTCCGAACATGATCACGAAGTCGATCGAACTCGGCCGCTTCATGGAGAAGCTGACTGGGGAACCGGATGCGAAGCTGGCCGAGTTGGCACGATTCGTGAAGGGATTCGAGTTGCTCTGGGGCAGTGTGACGGACGTGAAGGGTGAGAACTCCGGCGGGTTCTACCATGCCCGCGTGAGGGTCGAGGGACTCGGGAAACACCAAGGCGAGTCGGTCGAGTTGACGATCAAGAACGAGGCGATGCTCGCCCGCCTGAACGGAAGGCCCGCAGTAGTCTTCCCCGACCCCATCTACCTTGTCGACCCGAAGACGAACCAGGGCGTTCTCACGCCGGACCTGAAGAAAGGCCGGGAGCTGATGATCGTCGGGGTGCCAAGCCATCCTCGCCTCCGCGCAGCGATCCGCACGGAGATCGGAGCGCAGGCCTTCTCATCGGAGCGGTACGGAGAGAAGGTGGCGTACCAGCCCGTCGAGGACTTGTTGAAGGGGAAGCGATGACCGGACTGTGCGGGGTGACGGGGTGTGCCAACGTCGTCTCGACGAAGTGCCATTGGTGCTCGTTGCCGTTGTGCACGGACCACGTCGTGACGGTGTCGACGGAGGAGGGCGAGGTCGCGTGCTGTCGGGGCTGCGCTACGTACCTGAAGGCGAAGTCGGCAGCGGGCGGGACAGGGAAGACGGGAGGTGAGCATGGCGGCGGATCAGCAAAGCATGACGCTCAGCGTTGACTCGAGCCGTTGCTCGGGCTGCCTCACGTGCGCCCTCGTCTGCTCGTTCGTTCACGACGGCGCCTTCAGCTACGAGCGGTCGCGAATCCGCGTGTGGCGAGACGACAACCGCGGGATCTTCGTGCCGATTGCGTGCGAGCAGTGCGAGGATGCGCCGTGCGTGACGGTCTGCCCCACCGGCGCCCTGGGGCGCGACGGTCAGGGAATTGTGGTCCGCAACGCGGTCCGCTGCATCGGGTGCAACGAGTGCGTGAATGTGTGCCCCATGGGTGCGATCAGCTTCGGCCCCGCCGGCTGGATGAAGTGCGACCGCTGTGCGAGCCTGGGAACGTCGCCCTACTGCGCGGAGTACTGCACGGCGGGTGCGCTCCGATGGATTCCGGCGCGGCTCGCGGCCCGCGAGAAGACCCACGCGGCGGCCGCCCGCTGGGCGGAGTCGAAGCCGGCCGGAAAGGGAGCGTGACGCCATGCTAGGGACGATGCTGTTCGTCAACCTCACGGACGGGTCGATCGAGCGCCGCCCGGTGGATCGGGGTCTGCTCCGCGACTACTTGGGAGGGCGCGGGATCAACGCGCGACTCCTCTGGGACCTGAGCCGGAAGGGAATGGACCCCCTGAGCCCCGAGGCGCCTCTTCTCTTCGGCACCGGAACCCTCGCAGGCACGTTCGCCCCGAACTCCGGTCGAATGACGGTCACCTGCAAGTCGCCGGCCACCGGCCTCTACCTGAAGACGAACGTCGGGTCTCACGCGGCTCCGGAGCTGCGGTTCGCCGGGTACGACTACCTCATTTTCCAGGGGAAGGCGCCGCACCCGGTCTACCTTTGGATCGATGACGGCGAGGTCTCGTTGCGCGACGCACGCGGCCTGTGGGGACTGGACACACGGACGGCGGACCGCCGGATCAAGGAGGAGCTCGGCGACGATCAGATCCGGACTGTGCTCATCGGACCGGCGGGCGAGAACCTCGTGGTCTTCGCCAGCATCATGGCGTCGATCTACCGTGCGGCCGGTCGCGGCGGCTCCGGCGCTGTCATGGGGTCGAAAAACCTGAAAGGGATCGCCGTGCGGGGCACCGGGGACGTGACCGTGGCGGATCCCGAAGGGTTCATGAACGTCGCGCTCGCGGCGCGGCGAGCGATCCGCGAGGACGAGTACTGCTGGACACGCTCGTTCGAGTTCGGGACAGCCCAAGGAATCATCGGAGGGAACGAGGCGGGCACCCTCCCGCACCGGAACTTCCAGGACGGGCACATCGCCGACGGGTACAAGCTGTCGGGCGAGTACGTGTCGGAGAAGTTCGCGCATCCCGAGGCCTGCTCTTCGTGTGTCCTCCACTGCGGACGGTTCTCTCGCGTCAAGTCAGGCCCGTATGCCGGCACGTTCACGGCAGGACCCGAGTACGAGACTCTCGCGTCCCTCGGTTCGAAGTGCGGGACGACGGACACCGCCGCGGTCATCAAGGCGGGCGAGCTGTGCAACATCCTGGGCATGGACACGATCTCGGCCGGGTCCCTCATCTCCTTTGCCATGGAGTGCTACGAGCGCGGTGTTCTCACCGCGAAGACCACGGATGGGCTCGACCTCTCGTGGGGCAACACCGAGGCGATGATGATCCTGCTTGAGAAGATGGCCCGGCGGGAGGGACTTGGGGATCTCCTTGCGAACGGAAGCCGCGCCGCGGCCAAGACCCTGGGGCACGGGTCGGAGGCGTGGGCCATCCAGGCCAAGGGCTTGGAGCAGTCGATGGTCGACGTGCGGGGGACGATGTCGTACGCCCTCGCTTTCGCCCTGAATCCGCGGGGCCCCGATCACCTAACGACCGAGTGCCTCGCCGAGTTTGGGTACACCCCGGAGGTGAAGCGACTGGCGGAGGAGATCACGGGGACGCCGAAGGCGACGGATTCCATCTCGCCCGAGGGGAAGCCGCGGATGGTCGCGTGGCACGAGGAGATCTACGCCGTGACCGACTGCCTGGGCATCTGCGTGTTCACGGACACGTGGTCCTACACCCGCATCAACTTCGAGAACATGGCCGCGATGTTCACGGCCGCCACGGGGATCCCACTCTCTGCGGACGAGGCGCGCCGGATCGGCGAGCGGATCATCACGTTGGAGCGGGCGTTCAACCTGCGCGAGGGACTGACGCGCGAGGAACTGGACGTCCTCCCCCGCCGAATGGTGTCGGAAGGGTCACCGACCCTCCGCAACGGCGAGCGAACCCTCACCCCGGAGAAGCTGGACGGTATGCTGCGGGAGTACTACGCCCTGCGAAAGTGGGACCCGAAGACGGGAATTCCCCGTCGGGAAACGCTCGAGCGGCTGGGGCTGGACTCGACGGTCAAGGACGCGATCGGAGCCCGATGAGAGTCCACGTGCGGCTGATGGTGACTCGGGAGCAGATCGTCCGGGGACGGACGTTCGACCTCGACGTAGGGGCCTCGGCCACCGTCACGGACGTCCTGCGCGAACTGGTCGTGCGCGAGCGGGACGTGATCGGTCCTGTCTTGGTTCCGGGCCCGGGTCTCTCTGTGCGTCCGGGTCTGGCTCTGCTGAAGAACGGAGTCAACGTGCTGCACTCCCCGGAGGGGCTAGAGACCCGCTTGTCAGAGGGAGACAACCTTTCGTTCATCCACGGGATCAGCGGTGGGTGAGGCGATGCGGAGGCGGCGACGGTGAATGTGAGGGTGGTGAACCTGGGATCCTGCAACGGCTGCGAACTCGAGCTGCTGGACCTTCTTCACCTCGAGCCCGGACTGCGTCTGTGCGACCGCGACGATGAGGCGGAGGTTGTCCTCGTGACGGGCGTGCTGACGGAGGCCAATCGTGCCCGCGCCGAGCGCGTGAAGCTGCGCCCCGGCGTGCCGGTCCTGCGGATCGGATCGTGCGGAATCTCGCAGGGCTTGTTCCTGCCGCCGGATGGCGCCCTCGACCGCGTGCCGGATCTCGGCCGAAGTGCTGCGTGCGTCGTCGTCGGGTGCCCGCCGGCTTCCTCGGAGATCGCCGCGGCGCTTCGGAGCCTTTGCGGAGGGGGCGCCGAATGAGCCCACGTGAGGTGACCCTGCGCTTCGAAGTGCCGGAGGTGTACCGCCTCGTCGTGCAGGCAGACGGCGACGGGGTCATCCGCGAGGCGCGCGTCGTAGGGGAGTTCGTGTCGCGGCAGATCGGAACCCTCGTGAAGACGCATTACGCCGATCCCCACAAAGCCATCTACGTCGTCGAGCGGCTCTGCGGCGCCTGCTCCCATGCCCACACCCTGGCGTTCGCCTCGGCCGTCGAGAAGGCGCTCGGTATTGAGGTCCCGCTGCGCGCTCTGGCGATCCGCGCCCTGGGAGCGGAGCTCGAACGAATACAGAGCCACGCGTTCAGCTTGAGCGAGATCGCGACGGCGGCAGGCTGCCACGAACTGGAGCGGTCGCTGTGGGGCGTGTGGCAGGGAGTCACGGCGATCCTGGTTGAGGTGAGCGAAAGCCGAGTCCACTACGGCCTGAACGGCATCGGGGGACTGACGCGTGACGTCCCGCCTGCCGCGCTCCGTAAGGCAAGGCCGATGCTTGCCACGCTTCAGGCATCGATTCAGGCCCTTCGCGGTGAGTTCGACCGGACGCTCGGGG
>Ga0105104_10002816_pt1 | contig 12548 bp, 12 predicted proteins | sample PPLLaktember2015_3_FD_87034 | JGI IMG/M metagenome (GOLD analysis project Ga0105104, IMG submission 87034) | Freshwater sediment microbial communities from Prairie Pothole Lake near Jamestown, North Dakota, USA - PPLs Lake P7 Core (6) Depth... | ecosystem: Environmental > Aquatic > Freshwater >...
ACCGGATTTTGCCACGCTTCGGGACCGGACGGCCCATAAAACCAAAAAGTTAATTTACTCGGTGCTCAGTCTCGGCTGGCGGTTTTCTCACCGGCACTGGTCGCATTACGAACGGATGTATCTTATTCTGGCAGGTTTTGCGACGCCGCTGGTGCTTTCCGTTCATACGATTGTCAGTTTTGATTTTGCAGTCTCTATTAATCCAGGCTGGCATTCGACCATCTTTCCGCCGTATTTCGTTGCGGGAGCGGTCTTTTCAGGATTTGCGATGGTTCAGAATGTTCTGATCATTTTACGGAAGGCGTTTAAATTTGAACACATCATCACCAGAAAGCATCTGGAAAACATGAATCTTGTCATGCTCCTGACCGGCGGTATGGTTGGATATTCCTATGTCATGGAGTTCTTTTTCGCTTGGTACAGCGGCAGCCCGTTTGAACGGTTTATGGCGGTGAATCGCGCGATCGGTCCGTATGCCGTTCCGTTTTGGATTATGGTTGCGTGTAATGTGTTATTTGTTCAGCTCTTCTGGTTTAAAAAAATTCGCACTAATATTCCTGCGATGTTTGTAATAGGAATTCTCGTCAATGTGGGGATGTGGTTCGAACGATTTGTTATTATTGTGACGTCGCTATCGCGCGATTTTCTTCCTTCAAGCTGGGGATTATTTACTCCGACAATCTATGATTTCGGCATTTTATCGCTCGGGTTTGGGTTGTTCTTTACTCTGGTGCTGATATTTGTCCGATTCCTTCCATCGGTTGCGATGGCGGAATTGAAATCGATTGCCGGCAGTGTTCATGCGGTACAACCATAACGGCCATGGTAGAAAAAACACTCTATTCCATCACTGCACTCTTTAATACACCGGATGAAATTATCCTTGCCGCACAGAAAACAAGAGAAGCGGGATTTGTCCGGTATGATGTCCACACACCGTATCCGGTCCACGGGATGGATTCTGCGATGCGGCTGAGCACATCGAGAATTGGACTCTTTGCATTTATCTTCGGTGTGCTTGGCGCGGTAAGCACCATCTTGTTTATATCGTGGGTGACCATTTCGGACTATCCATTGGTTATTGGCGGAAAACCATTCTGGTCCTGGCCGGCGTTTGTCCCGGTCACATTTGAAGTGACGGTGCTGTCCACGGCGGTGCTTTCGACGATTGCCATGATCGTGTTCTATTTTAAATTTCCGAACAATGCACACCCGCTGCACGATACCGCATATATGAAAAGCGTTTCATCCGATAAGTTCGGACTTTGCATCCAGGCAAACGATCCGATGTTCAAAGAAGCAGCGGTGAAAGACTTTCTCCGGAAGATCGGTGGCAGGGAAATTACGCCGATATATTTCGATCCTGATGAGATCGATCATGGGCAGACTCTTTTTGATGTGAAATTTCTCGGTGTACTCGCGGTGGTCGCACTGACCGTCTCGGCGGTGACATATTTTTCATTAAATGTCCTGCTTAAGATTCAGCCGTTCAACTGGATGGCGGAACAGAATAAATTAAAGGCGCAGCAGGCGAGCCCTCTCTTCCATGACGGTATCGGAATGCGTTCTCCGGTGGAAGGTACCGTTGCTCGCGGATATTTGCCGTATCCGTTTAAAGGAAAACCCGAAGAAGCGGGGAATTTTCTCGTCAATCCTCTTGTCCCGACGCAGAAAGTCCTGGACGGGGGAAAATCAAAGTATCTTACTTACTGCAGTCCATGTCATGGCAACTTTGCGCGGGGCGACAGCCGCCTGCAGGGACAATTCCCCAGTCCTCCGACTCTCCAATCGGACAAAGTCCGCAATTGGACCGACGGCAGAATTTATCACGTCATCACCGAAGGACAAAATGCGATGCCGAGTTACGCCCCGCTCATTTCTCCGGATGACCGATGGGCGATTATCAACTATATCCGGGTTCTCCAGCGTGCACAGAATGCGAAGAAATCTGATTTCAAATGAGTGAACGTCCGACAGCGCAGATGAATATGAAAAAGCCCATGGCGCAAAACGTGGTACGGCTTGGCTGGATATTATTCAGCCTGGGCATCCTCATCTGTGTCCTCGGGTACTGGACTGATTCGAGATTGGCCGCCTTTCATAATATTGTCGGATTTTTATTCCTCACGAGCATAGGTCTGGGAGCGCTCTTTCTTATTGCGCTTGACTATGTTGCCGGTTCGGTCTGGAGCGTCCCGATGCGCCGTGTCAACGAATTTCTTGCGGCGCTTGTTCCATTTACCGCGCTGCTCGCGCTGCCCGTTTTATTCTTTCTTCCGGAAGTGTTCAGCTGGGCAAAAGCTGAATCGGCGGTTCTCGACCCGGTTGTTGAATCAAAAAGGCTCTATCTCAATGTTAACTTTTTCATTATTCGTTTTGTTGTACTCTTTATCATATGGACCGTATTTTATTACGTCATGACGGGGAATTCAGTTAAACAGGATTTGACAAAAGACCAGAAGCACACCCGGTGGAATATCAGGCTGGGCGCAGCATTTATGCCCGTGTTTGCATTCGGCATCACCGCCATCGCTATCGACTGGAGTATGAGCCTTGAACCGCACTGGTATTCCACGATTTACGGAGTGTATTATTTTTCCGGAACGGTCATCGCTGCGCTGGCCGCTGCGACCTACATTATTATCCAGCTGCACGAGCATGGTTATCTGCAAAATCTCCGCAGCGATCATTTTTATAGTCTCGGCACGCTCCTGTTTGTATTCGTGAATTTCTGGGCTTATATCGCATTCAGTCAATTCCTGTTAATTTGGTATGCCAACATCCCTGAGGAAACGGTTTGGTTTATAATGCGATGGAAAAATGGCTGGCAGGCGGTGTCGATTTTGCTTCTTCTCGTCCAGTTCTGGGTTCCATATTTTATGCTGCTTTCACAGGAATCCAAGATGAATTTGAAACGGCTGAAATTTATGTCCATTTGGCTGCTCCTGGCGCACTTGCTCGATCTCTATTGGCTTGTCATGCCGACCTACAATTCTGGAGTGCCTCTCAGCTGGACGATGATCGGAGTTCCATCATTGTCCGTCGGATTGACAATACTGGTGCTCGCGTGGAATATGAAGCGTAAAAACATAATGCCCATAGGCGATCCCCGGCTGAAGCGTGGTTTGGAATTTCATTTATAACAGCACGGAAGGCAAGGATTGAACCGGCATCACTCTAACGACGAAATTGACTGGAAGGATTTAAAACGGAAGCCCGAAAAATTATTTGGATTTTCGTACTTCTATGTTCTCGCGGTCTTGGTTGGAATTGGATTGCTCTATATCTCGAATCTGAATTCGATTGGCAGGAACGCGGTGAATCCTACCGTGTTTCCGGATTCAGCGGCACGGATCAGCGATATCCCGCTGCAGAGTCCGCGGATTATTCCGCCGGTCGATGTGCTGAAGGCCGGATTCTCTTCTCCGGAATTGATAAAGCAGGGGCGTGATTTATTTAAAGCAAATTGCAGTTCCTGTCATGGCGATAATGGAGCGGGAGAAGGACTGTCGGCGGCAATGCTGAATCCAAAGCCCCGTAATTTTCATATCCTGAAGGATTGGAAAAATGGTTCGAAGGTCACGCAGATGTATAAAACATTAGAGGAAGGAATACCGGGCAGCGGAATGGCTTCTTATAATTATCTGCCGCCGGCAGATCGGTTTGCGTTGATTCATTATATTCGAACATTCGCCAATAATCAGCCGGCCGATTCGATCGGCGATCTCAAAGCGCTGGATGCAGCATATCAGCTTGCACAGGGAATGAATGTGGCCGGACAAATTCCCATAAAAAAGGCATTGCGATTAGTCGTGAATGAAAACATTGCCGGTGCTGAACTTGTTCATAAATCAGTCTCACAGCTCAACGGGTCTCAAGATCCCGGGGCGGTTTTGCTCAAGCGAGTCATGGTTGACGAACAAAGAGTCATGAAGAGCGCGGTCTCTCTGAAAGATCGAGTGAGAAGTGTTGATGATTTTATCAAAATGGTCACCGCCGATCCGCTTCATTCCGGGTTTAAAGCGAGCGTTATCCGGTTGTCGCCGGATGAATGGAACAGACTTTATCATTATGTATTTTCAGTTGTTCGATAGGAGCATAACGTGAAAAGAATCCTTATGAGTTATATCGTTCCCGGTCTCTTGCTTGTCTTTCAAGCAGCGGCGCAGGAAGTAAAACCGCCGGTTGGGATTGTTGAAAAGCTCGGACAGACATTACCGATGGATGTCGAACTGTATGATGAAACCGGCGCGCTGGTACCGCTGAAGTCGATCCTGAATAAACCGACCATCGTGATGTTCGTCTATTACAAATGCCCCGGTATCTGCAGTCCGCTGTTGACTGAGGTCGCAACGGTCATAGATAAAATGGATCTTGAACTCGGCATAGACTATCAAGTTCTCACGTTAAGTTTCGATCAGAATGAACGACCCGAGTTGGCGCAGGAAAAAAAGGACAATTATCTCGCCGAACTCAAAAAAACGGTCGACCCGAATGGCTGGAGATTTTTTACGGGCGACAGCGTCAATATTCACCGATTGACCGACGCTGCAGGATTTTATTTTATGAAAAGCGGGAATGACTGGATTCATGCCGCGACGCTTATTGCCGTCTCTCCGACGGGAAAAGTGACGCGCTATCTCTACGGGATCCACCAGCTCCCGCTGGATGTCAAACTCGCAGTGATCGAGGCATCAGAAGGAAGGACGGGTGCCACCATTTCCAAGGTGCTCAATTTCTGCTATGCGTACGATCCGGAGGGAAGACACTATACGTTCAATGTTGTCCGTATCAGCGGAGTGGTGATTGTCGGACTTGTTGCGGTATTTATGTTTGTGTTTGTCGTGAAGCCAAAACGGAAAGGCGAAAGGTAGCTGAAAAATGAAACCAGCAACGATTGCCGCAGAGCCGGATTTTTATCACGAGAAGAAGGGATTGCCGGGGATCTTCGGATGGATATTCAGTACCGACCATAAACGGATCGGTATTCTGTATCTGGTGACGATCATTTCATTTTTTCTGGTCGGAACGACCATCGGTGTGTTGATGCGGCTGGAAATGTTGAATCCGGAAAATACCATTGTCACCGCGCAGACCTATAATACTTTTTTTACGCTGCATGGCATCATCATGATATTTTTGGTTCTTATTCCCGTCTTCCCCGCAGTGTTTGGCAATTTTTTTCTCCCGCTCATGATCGGAGCAAAGGATGTCTTTTTTCCCCGGTTGAATCTTTTATCATGGTGGCTTTTTATCGCCGGCGGAACTCTTGCACTGGTTTCACTTTTCCTTCCGGGCGGGGCTCCCGATACCGGATGGACATTTTATGTCCCGTACAGCATCCGGTCCAATACCAATATTATTCCTGCGCTCATGGCGGCATTTATCCTTGGATTTTCTTCAATTTTGACCGGGTTGAATTTCATTACCACCATCCACCGTATGCGCGCACCGGGAATGAGCTGGTTTAAAATGCCATTGTTCGCCTGGTCGTTATATGCCACCGGGTGGGTACAGGTTCTCGCCACACCGGTTATTGGTATTACACTTCTTCTCGTGACGATCGAACGGCTGTTCGGAGTCGGCATCTTCGATCCGACTCTCGGCGGTGATCCTGTTCTGTATCAGCATTTGTTCTGGATGTATTCTCATCCGGCGGTTTATATCATCATCCTCCCGGCCATGGGAGTGGTTTCAGATATCATCCCGGTATTTGCCCGGCGCACCATTTTTGGGTATAAATTTATCGCGTATTCCAGCATCGCGATTGCATCCGTCGGCTCGCTCGTGTGGGCGCATCATATGTTTACCGTCGGCATGAGCAATACAGGAATGTTTATGTTTTCCCTTTTAACTTTTCTTGTTGCGATTCCAAGCGCAATTAAGGTATTCAATTGGGTTGCGACACTCTACAAAGGCTCGATTGAACCTGAAGTGCCGCTTCTGTTTATGCTGGCCTTCATTGTCCAGTTCAGCATCGGCGGACTCACCGGCCTGATGCTCGGAGCACTCTCGGTCAATATTCATGTCACCGATACGTATTTCGTGGTAGGCCATTTTCATTATGTGATGTTCGGCGGGACCGGATTTGCCCTCTTCGGCGCGCTGCATTACTGGTTTCCGAAAATGTTCGGCAGGATGTACAATAAACGTCCCGCGTTTTACGGATGGCTGTTCATGACGGTCGGATTTAACGTCCTTTATTTCCCGATGCTGATCATGGGATATCTGGGCATGCCGCGAAGATATTATCATTACCTTCCTCAGTACGAACTGCTTCAGCGTATTGCAACGGTCGGTTCATGGGTGATGGTGATTGGTATTTTGCTCCTGCTGGCCAACCTGATCATTTCTCTGAAGAGAGGGAAAAAGGCCCCGGCAAATCCGTGGGGAGGGAAAACTCTTGAATGGTCCGTCTCTTCACCGCCGCCCACTGAGAATTTCCATGAGATCCCGGTCGTCTCGACAGGCCCCTATGATTATTCAGAATACGAACGCACCGTACCGGAGGCGAAGTGAAAGCGGTGGTTATCGAACACCGGCACCGGGACGATGTCGGGTCCAGAATGGGGCTGTGGCTGTTTCTCTTCAGCGAACTCATCCTCTTCGGAGGCATGTTTATCATCTACGCCGTCTACCGGTTCAAGCATCCGTTGGAATTTCGCCTCGCGGCTGAAGAGCTTGACCCGTTTATCGGGACGGTCAATACGATCATCCTGCTGACGAGCAGTCTGACGGTGGCAATGTCGATTACCGCTGTTCAAGAGGGCAGAAAAAATCTTTCCCTGGCACTGCTCGGCGTGACGTTCATTCTTGCTGTCGTGTTTCTGGTGAATAAATACTTTGAATGGAGCCATAAGATTTCTCTCGGAATTTATCCTCAATCACCGGATCTGATCAACAAACCGCCGGGGGAAATATTGTACTTTGGACTCTATTATGTCATGACCGGACTGCATGCCCTCCATGTGATCATTGGGATGGCAGTGCTTGCGGTGATGGGGGTATACGTTGCACAAGGGAAAATCAACCAGCACTCGTATGTCCGTCTCGAAGCGGGAGGGCTGTACTGGCATTTAGTCGATATCATCTGGATCTTTTTGTTCCCGTTATTTTATTTGATTCAATAATGCAGGGGATGGTTATTGAGATATGAATACTTCCCATGATAAAAAAAACCATGGAGCCGCACCGCCTGAGGAGTCTCAGCCGCACCAGGTCATCAGCTACAGCCGGTATGTCCTGAATTGGCTGGGACTGCTTGCGCTCACGTGTGCCACGGTGACGTTTGCCGGGATCAATCTGGGCCGCTGGATCATTATCACTGCGCTCACCATCGCATCGGTGAAATCGCTGCTCGTGCTCAACCTGTTCATGCATTTGAAATTTGAGGACCGGATTTTCAGAGTCTTTGTCGGCGTCGCGGTGGTCACCTTTATTATTTTTATCTCATTAACCTTTTTCGATTATGCGTTTTATTAAGCGGGAGTGAATCTATGTTTTCAGGTTCATCACCATTTTCTGATAGTGTTGATACGACGTTTCTCGCAATCACCGCGGTTTCTCTGGTTGTTTTTTTAGGCCTGGTGACTGCGATGGTGTATTTTGTTATGCGGTATAACCGGAAGAAAAATCCGCATCCGACGAACATCGAAGGGCACATTCCGCTGGAACTCACATGGACTATTGTTCCGCTGGTGCTCTTTATGGGGATGTTTTATATGGGATGGAGAGGATATCTATTGGAATTCGATATACCGGACCATGCGGTCCCGATCAAGGTGACCGCCCAGATGTGGAAATGGACTTTTGAATATCCGAATGGCGTGCAAACCGATACCCTTTATGTCCCGATGAACACGCCTATTAAATGCATCCTCCATTCGGTGGATGTCAACCATTCGTTCTATATTCCTTCGTTCCGGATCAAAAAAGACGTTATTCCGAATCGTGAGAATATCATGTGGTTTAAAACAGTACGCAAAGCAGCCTACGATATTGCATGTGCGGAATATTGCGGATTGAATCATTCCTATATGTATACGAAGGTGATCTCTCTGGATTCAACCGGTTTTGATCAATGGTACCGGATGATATCCATCCAGCAGTCAAAACCCATTCTTCCGTTTATCAGCGCGGTGAAACAACCGGATTAACATTATGGATTTCCTGAAAGATATTGCCGTTCCCCAATCACTGGAACATTTCCATCTGCTTGTTCTTGTTTCGACGATCAGTGCCCTGGTGTTTATTCCCTATGTAGGATTTGTGGCAGGATCATCAATTCTCTCTCTGTGGTATGATCGTAAAGGACGACGTGAACAGAATGCTCTTTTTCTTCAATTCGCTCACGACCTTATTGACGGTGCATTATTCAACAAGACACTCGTTGCTTTTCTTGCTGTTCTGCCGGGATTATCCCTGGTGTTTATTTATGCACAAATTCTGCAGAGAACACCGTCATCCGGGGTGAGTCTTGCCGGCTTTGGTTTCTTATTCCTTGTCGCAGGGCTCGTTCTTCTCTACTCCTTTAAATACACGTTCCGTGTTCAGGATATTCTTGGTTCGTATCAGCAATTGCTCAAGAACCAATCCCGGAAACAGGAATTTGAAAACGCGGCCTCCTATCAGAAGTCGAACACACAAGCCCATCTTCGTTCGGGCAGATATGGTACGTTCTTTCTTCTTGCCGCATATATCCTTTACTCGGCTGCGGCGGGTGTGACGGCAAATCCTCTTCTTTGGGATTTGGACTCCTCCGTTGAATTGTTTATTTCACCGGATGTCTGGTTAAAAGTTATCGAGAGTGTTTTTATAAGCATTGGGATCACCGGCCTGGGAATACTGTATTTTACGTTCTCCGGAAAAAAGCAGATGGATCGTACGCCGGATTGCTCATCGCTGGCAAAAATAATCGGGACCCGGTTCAGTATCATCGGACTCCTGGGCCTTCCGATAACGACGTTATTCAACATTGCGGCGATCTCCGAGCAGGCCGCCACCGGTCCAAATTATGCTCTGGCCAGCGTTGCGGTGATATTCTTTTTCCTTTCCGCACATTTTATTTACGGCTATACAAAGCTGCTTCAGCCCGCGGCACTCACCGCGGGATTCGCATTGTTCTTCATTGCTGCCGGCGCACTTATTGTCAGCAGCAACCTTGCTCTCGGAACAGCGGCGCGTCAACAACTGGCGGTTCTCGCGTTTGCGCATGACAAATCTCTCGAAGAGTTAAAATCGTCTCTCGGAGTCATCGCAGTTTCCTTTACCGGGGAAGAAATCTATACGACCCGGTGTGAATCCTGTCATCTCTTTGACAGGAAAAAAGTAGGCCCGCCGTATCAGGAAACAGTGCCGAACTATCAAGGGAGGAAAGCAGAACTGGTTTCGTTTATACTCCATCCTGTTAAAAAGAATCCGGATTATCCCCCGATGCAAAACCCGGGATTAAAACCGGCCGAAGCGGATTCTGTTGCCAGCTATCTTCTGCGAAGGATTGCAGCGGCCATTCCTTCGGGGGATAAAAAATGAAATATCTCACGTCGTTAGCCCTCCGCCATACCAGCAGTTTTACCGATTACATCGTACTGATGAAACCGGAATTAACGCTGCTCTCCGTATCTACGGCGGTCGGGAGCGCATACATCGCTCTCCAGGGATCGGCTCATTATGTCCTTCTTGTTCATACGTTGATCGGGACGATCCTGATCGGCGGCACCGCCGGGACGTTGAATCAGTACTTTGAACGCCGGTATGATGCCATGATGAAACGTACCGAACGCCGTCCGCTGCCGGCCGGGAGGATTCAACCGGTCGATGCGCTGATCTTCGCGGTGGTGATCGGTATCGCCGGAGTGACCTATCTCGCACTCTTGACCAACTGGGTCGCGGTGACTCTTTCAATAATTACTCTCGTCAGTTATCTGGCGCTGTATACTCCATTAAAAAGAGTGACCCCTTTTGCGACGGTGGTCGGGGGCATTCCAGGGGCGCTGCCGCCCCTGATCGGATGGGCGGTCGTTCAAGGCAAACTCCCGCTTGAAGCCTGGTCGCTGTTTTTAATTTTATTTTTCTGGCAGATGCCGCATTTTTTATCGCTTGCCTGGATGTTTCGGAACGATTATGCGCGCGCCGGATTCCGGCTGCTGACCGTTCTGGATGCGGACGGTACTGCGACCCGCCTGCAAATTCTGGTCTATGCTCTCGCGCTCATTCCCGCTTCGCTGATGCCGGTGTTCGTTGGGATGACGAATACGACATATCTGATCTGCGCCCTGTTCCTGAATCTTGGATTTCTTTCGGCGGCTATTTATTTTTACCGCGCACGCACCAACGCGGCCGCACATACACTCTTTTATACCTCGATTTGTTTCCTGCCCGCACTGTTCCTGCTGCTGATGGTCCTGTAGTTGCCTTTGGAGCGGGGCTTTCTTACTTTACATAGTACACATTGATCGATCAACCGAAAAACTTCAGAATGCACTGGTGCGGTGCGCGGAAAAGGAATCTGTATGGATCCGATAAAGGAAGATGAATCCGGATTGTCCTCGAAAATGGCATTATGCGTTGCCGCCATTACGATGGTAGGAATCGACGGGGTCTTTAAAGAAGAAGAATTGGCAAAACTCCGCAAATTAATTCATACCGATGAAACGGCGTTTTTAAAAGCCTTCAGTTTTTACAATGACCGGCCCCTTGATGTCTGTATCAAAGTGGTCTCTGCCAAACTCACCGATGAACAAAAACGGGCGACCTATCAGATCCTTTACGAACTGGCACAGGTGGACAGGGATTTTGCAATATCCGAACAGGATCTTCTCAGTCAGTATGCTGCTGAATTCAGATTGACGAAAGAGTTTGTTTCCTCCGTCAAAGACCTCCCGAGTCATAATTATAATCTAACCCTGTTCGAGTAATTGAATTTCAGCATTCGTTGTGGAGGAAGACGGCACTGATACACGGCATGCTCGAATGGTCCGCAGGAGCTGTTCTCGATCCCTGATTTCTTCATTCTTCCGTCATTCTCAATGCAGTGTACGAGAAATCGACAAAATCTCGTTTCTGATTTGAATACTGCTGCCGTCTAATAACTCTCTTCTGTAATTTCTACTTTTCCGCGAAAGATCACATGGATAAAGAGAGAATACACAATAACGATCGGCATGCCGATCAGAGCAATGATCAGCATCGTTTGCAGTGTCAACGTGCTGGACGATGAGTTATAAATGGTCAGGCTGTAATTGAGATCGAGAGAAGAAGGAACAAAACGGGGATAAAGACTCAGTGCCATTTGCCCCAGCATCGATACAATAATCAATGATGACGCGAGAAATGCAAGAAAATATTTTTCCGCTTTTAAGAAAATCGGGAGGCAGGTCGTACTCCCTGCGAACATCACAAGAAAGATATAAAATACCGGATTCCCGGAAATATGCTCGAAAAGATAAGGAGAAGCAATCCACGTCCATAGCGTTATGATAACGTAGAGAATAACATAATCCATCCAAAGATGGGATGCCCATTTCTGGCAACGAATGCGCAGATCGCCCTGGGATTTTGCTGCAAGATAGATGGCCCCATGCATCGTGAATAAGACAAGACTCAACACGCCGACACCGATGGAATACGGATTCAGCAAACCAAGGAATGTGCCGAGATAACGGCCGTTCACATCGATCGGTACCCCCCGAAGAATATTTCCGACTGCAACTCCAAAAAGAATGGCTGGAAATAAACTTCCGAGTCCGAACGCCCAATCCCATGTACGCCGCCAGATCGCAGAATCAACCTTGTTGCGGAATTCGAAGGACACGGCGCGGAAAATGAGCGCTGCAAGCAGGAGCATCAGGGCAATGTAAAATCCGCTGAACACCGTTGCGTACACTGCAGGGAATGCGGCGAACAGCGCGCCGCCTCCGGTGATCAGCCAGACTTCGTTTCCATCCCATACGGGGCCGATGGCATTGAAATGAATGCGCCGCTCATTCTCATCGCGTCCGAACAGCGACAGTATGCCGACGCCGAAATCAAATCCGTCCAGAATTGCATATCCCATGATCAGGAGGGCAACCAGCCAGAACCAAATCGTGTTTAAGTCCATGCGATATTCCTTCTATGAATTTGACGGCTGCGGCCCGTGTTGAACTTCCCGGACCAAAAGATAAACATACAATATGCCCAGAAGCAAATAGATCAGGCCGAAGAGGACAATGGAGAATCCAATTTCTCCTGCACTCACGGTTGCCGAATGTGCATCCGCCGTTCGCAAGAGGCCATACACAATCCAGGGCTGCCGGCCGACTTCTGCGGTTATCCATCCGAGCTGGCAGGCGGCAAGCGGCAGGGGAATAGACCAGATAAAAAGACGGAGCAGCCATTTCGTCTCAAATAATTTTTTTCTGCGAAGCTGAATGAAAGCATAGAGCGTGACTGCAATAAAATACATTCCCAGAACGACCATATTGTGGAATGAAACAAAGGTCAGCCAGAGAGGCGGAATATTCTCAGGGGGAAACTCATTAATGCCTTTGATGCGTGCATTCACATCC
>Ga0105104_10002818_pt1 | contig 12535 bp, 7 predicted proteins | sample PPLLaktember2015_3_FD_87034 | JGI IMG/M metagenome (GOLD analysis project Ga0105104, IMG submission 87034) | Freshwater sediment microbial communities from Prairie Pothole Lake near Jamestown, North Dakota, USA - PPLs Lake P7 Core (6) Depth... | ecosystem: Environmental > Aquatic > Freshwater >...
AGGGGGGCACTGGGATTATTCGTTGTCTCGGCGGGGGGTGTTGTTTGCGCCGGTGTATATTCCGAGGCACGTATATGTTCGGCCGGGATTCAGCTATTCGCTTAGCGTGGTTGTTGATTTGGGCAACGTGGAATTCAGCTTGTTCACGTATCCGCGATACCGGCATTATTATTTCGGGGATTACTATGACGATTCATACGTCAGCATAGGGATTTATCCGTGGTTCGAGGTCGCCAGGCGGCATACGTGGTATGACCCGATTTATACTCATTATCGCTGGCGTCACAGGCATGATTCGCATTGGGATGAGCACGAGAGGCATGAGTATGACCGGCGGCGTGGCGACAGGGATTTGAGGCCTCCGAGGACTTATCGGGAGCTGGAAAGACGGATAGTGCGCGTGCCTGAGGCAAGGCGAAGAGACATTCAGATTGCCAAATCGATAAACGTGGCGATTGAGGATAAGAGCACATCGTTTAAGTTCGAGTATGTAAAGGTAGAAGACAGGCGAAAGATTTCGACCAAGTCGGATGATGTTCGTAAATTCAGGGATGACAGGAGGAAATGGGAGTCGGAGTCGAGAGGGTCAAGATCAGATGACGAAGCGAAGCGGAGTCCCGCCTTGCGGGACAGAGGACAGAGGACAGAGGACAGAGAACGGAGGTCGGATGACAGAGGACGGACAATAGAAGATAGGAGTCCGCGGTCAGACCCTCCTTCGCCAAGGGCTACGGAGGGCAGGGGAACCGGCTCCGCCGAAGGGCTACGCGGTGGCGAGCAGAGGTCGGAGGACAGGGTTAAGGTTCCGCAGCCGCCGGTGAGGGATACTCGCGGGCCGTTGGATGTATTCAGGAAAAGACCTCCATCGAGGCCTTCTGATGAGCGGAAAGTCGAAGATAAGGAGTCACGCAGTCAGAGGGAAAGCCGAAGGGAAAAGGAATCGCAAAAGAGCAAGGAGGTTCGAGGCGATAAGGATTCGTCGAGAGACAAGGACCAGCGGAAGGACAAAGAGCAGCAAAGAGGCGGGGGGAGGAGGGATTAGAAGACAGAAGACAGAAGACGGAAGGCAGAAGACGGAAGACAGACCCTCCTTCGCCAAGGGCTACGGAGGGCAGGGGGCAGAAGGCAGAATAGAGAATTTAGAATTCAGAATTTAGAAAATAATTATAAGCGAGTGTTCCTGATTGAAATTTGAGAGGCGATTTCGCCAAAGATATAAAGCGGAATCGCCTCTTCTTCTTTAAGCAGCAAAGGTGTTGGGTGAAAATCAATAAAAGTGACTGTTCCGAATGGCAAACATCAAAGCTGTTTTGCGGGGAGGGGGTTACGGTTATACTGATTTTGAAAGAAAGTTGATTTTAATGACCCCTGGTCGCACTTTGTGCTATGAAGGGTAAACCCCGGCATATGGTTTGATGCGTAAACCCCCAAACCCAAACGACGGGTTTGGGGGCTAAACATACAAATTAAATTATTGGGCAGGGGGGAAAATATGACTGTCCCTAATTATTACTAAATACTCTAAATACTCCTATACACTCTTATTTGTTTCATTTGTTTACTTTAAGGCGCCGGAACACCTTTTCCAGTCAGTTTTATTGTCCCCTCGATTTGTCTGTCGCCTCCGCTCTTTAATTCCATCGTTGCGTTAAAGTAGATAGTTCCCTTCAGACGGATTGACTTATTGTCCCTGATCGTTGCTGTCAGAATAAAGTCCGATACTTCTATATTAAAAACATCACTGAATTCCTCGGTATTTTCCAGAATCATTTGTCCGATATTTAAATCTATGCCCGAATAATCACCTGGAAAAAGGAGTTTGCTCTTTGTTCTACAGAAATAGCTCGTCATATCTGTAAAAAATATGACGTTATTCGGATCAAAAAGATTATATTGATTCATAGGGTACCACGATGTGCTTAAGTCCCCAAGTTCAAGATTAAGGTTTACTGGAACAGCGGTTTCAATATTTTCGATTTTTACTTTAGCGTTGGCGCTTACAGCCCACTTCGATACCCAGTCCTGTGAATTCTTTGCCGGATGGTCGCCGTATATCTTTATCTTATAAGATATATTGAAATCGCTTGTTTGGCCGTAGATGTTTACGACGTTTACTTTAGCTTTGACTGAAATAGTCGCGGTCAGCGATAATCTGCTTCTGGATTTGGAAAACCTGCCCGTAGTTGTAAGTTTTGCAATCTCGATCCACTGGTAATCGATAGATTCGCCGTACCCTGCTTCATCCAATGCCCGTTCCGCATAATTCTCTAAATACTCCTCGATGCCATCAGGATTCATTGTAAAGACAGGTTTACTGTTGCTGTAAGTTCCTGAAAAAGTATAATTTTCCCCGTCTTCAAAGAAGAATGTGTTGCCTTGATGAAAAATTGCATATACTTTATCAGTAAAATATTTTGCTTCAGCAATATCGGAGCTGAGCTTGGCTTTGCTGTAGAGAACCCAGCTTGTACCCTGTAACTCTTCCATCTCAACCGGTGCGGCTGAGGCAAAACCATTTAAAAGTAATATGATTGATACAGTCAAAACGACGCTTTTAGTCATTTTTACTCATCCTTCAATTACCCGTATATTTTCCTGTAAAGGTTTGATTCATCTTATTATTGTATCTTACCGCGGATAACGATTTTGTCAAGGAATTTATTTAGGGACACTTTAATTAAGGACAATCACCTTTTTATAACAGCTCAACAAACGATAAATGTCCCTAATTAAAAGGTTTACAGTGCAGGAGTTTTTCGAGATAGAGGATATGGGCCAGCGCGCGGCGCCGGGGGTTTTATTTAGTAAATAATTGGAATCATTTCTAATAGCAAAGCTGTTTTGGGGGGAGGGATTTTCGGTTATAATGATTTTGAAAGAAGGTTGATTTTAATGACCCCCAGGACAGGCCTGGGGGCTAAACAACAGATGGGAAAATTTGGAGTTTGGAAATGGCGGAAATGTTTGACGTAGTTGTGATAGGTTCGGGGCCGGGGGGGTATTTTGCGGCGATACGATGTGCGCAAAAGGGGATGACGACGGCGATAGTCGAGAAGGCGGAGATTGGCGGGACTTGTCTGAACCGGGGGTGTATTCCTTCAAAGACGCTGCTGGCGTCGGCGGAGGTGATTTTGCAGGCGAAGAGCGCGGCGGCGATGGGGGTCGATATACCGACGGTAACGCCTAACTGGGGGAAGATTCAACAGCGCAAGGACGCGATTGTTGCGGGGTTTCGCAAGGGGCTGACGGGGCTGATTCAGGCGAATAAAATCAAGATATTCAATGGAACAGGGATTGTTACATCGGCGAAAATGGTTACCGTAGAGCCGGAAAAAATACAGTTGGAGGTTTCGAAAGGAATAATCATAGCGACCGGTTCAATTCCCATAGAAATACCGGCGTTTCCATTTGACGGCAAGACGATAATCAGCAGCAATGAGGCGCTGAATTTGCAGAGTATCCCGGCGTCGATGGTGGTGGTGGGGGGCGGAATCATCGGATGTGAGTTAGCATGCGCATACGCGGCGGCGGGGACGAAGGTTACGATTGTCGAGGCGCTGGAACGGATTATTAATACCGAGGACAAATGGGTTAGCCAGTTGATGGAACGCGAGTTGAAGAAACTCGGTATTGGAGTGATGACGAATCAGAAAGTTACGGCGGTGGATTCTTCGGGGGCGATGGCGAAGGTAATCCTTCAATCCGGACAAAATATAGAGGCGGAAAAGGTTCTGGTGGCGGTGGGGAGAAGGGCGGTTTGCGATAAGCAGACAGTCGATAACCTGGGCTTGAAAATGAACGGGTCAGTGATTGAGGTTGATAAGAAGATGCAGACCAATGTGGCGGGGGTTTACGCGATAGGGGACGCGGTGGGAACGACTTATCTGGCGCATGGGGCATTCGCGGAGGCGGAGGTTGTCGCGGGGAATCTGGCGGGGGGCAATACGGAGATGGGGGATTATTCGCTGATACCGCAGGCGGTTTATACTTTCCCGGAGATTGCCTCGGTGGGCAAATCCGAGCAGATGTGCGCGGATGAAGGGATAGAAATAACCGTGGGCAGGGGGTTTTTCAGGGGCAACGGCAGGAGTTTGGCGCATAACGAGACGGCGGGTGAGATACGGGTAATACGCGACAAGGCAAATGATAAGATTTTAGGCGTTACGATGGTTGGGGCAAATGTTACCGAGTTTATCGCGGCGGGCCGATTGATTATCGGAACGAAGGAGAAATTCGGCGAGGTGAGTTTCCCGCATCCGTCGGTTTCGGAAGTGGTTAAAGAGGCGTGGGAAGACGCGTTCGGGATGAGCGTTCATCAGCCGCCAAAGTGAGGGAGGACGGATGACGGATGACGGAAGACAGAGGACGGAAAAATGTTGCTAAAAGCGTAATTTTCGAGTAATGTATCGAATAGCATTGGCGGCGTACCCAAGCGGCCTAAGGGGACGGTTTGCAAAACCGTTATTCGTGGGTTCGAATCCCACCGCCGCCTGTTCTTTTGGGGGTTCTGAATTGTTATTGTGGGTTGTCTCAGCAACACTCAGCACCGAAGCGCATTGACTGGCGTTGTAAAACGGTAAGTTTTCCGGTAAGCTTTTTCCGTCCGTTCCTGTTGCCTTTGCCTGCTGCGATTGATTGCTTGGTAAAGACAAATCCGGCAAGGATTCAACCGCCTGTGATGTCTGCCCTAACGTGGTATGTGTATATTTATTCATTGTCAGTTCGATTGTCGAATGCCTCATCACGTTTTGAGCCGTCCTGGGATGCACACCAGCCGCCGCCAATAATGTCCCTGTGGTATGTCGCAAGCTGTGAAAATCGGCATACCTGCCCGCCGTGTCCTGATAATCAATCTTCGCGGCCTGTAAATCGTCTTTGAGCATAAATACGACTCGATTAGGTTTCGGCATATTGAACATCGGAGCCGCCAGCAGCTTGCCTTTGATAAGCTGTTTTAACTGTGCCGCCGTATCCGGTCTCAGGGGCAGCACATCCCGCCGCCTATGCTTTGAGTAAGCCGCCTCGACGACCACAAGACAATTATCAAAGTCAATCGCCGATACTTTCAGCGTTCTCAATTCGTTTGCTCGAAGCCCTGTTTCGACGGCAAGGCGATACAATAAGGCCCGCTCCGACCCCGTCATACCGTATCTTGACATTTGCAAGGCCGTTGTCTCTAACAGTCGCCGTATTTCGTCAATAGACAAAGCCCGCCTGTCGTGGCGCCGGTCGGTTCTCACATTAAGTCCTTTTAAGTGCTGTATAGGGCTTTCGCTTGCCCGTCTGTCCTGTATCATCCAGCGGGCAAATTCCTTAATCGCTTGCAGATAGAAATTGAATGTCTGTGCACTTATACCAATGTTGTTTCCGTCTTTGTCTTTTTGGTCTCTTAATTCCGCAAGGTATCGCTGCACTTTGCTTGCCGAAATATCCATCCAGTAGAAGAACTTGCAACCCTCTACGACCTTTCTTGCCCTCGATACGACAAGCTTGGCGTGCTTTTCGGTGTTGCCTTTTGCCCGAAGGAATTGTTCGAAGTCGTTAAGGTGCTCAGATAACGGTTTGCCGCCGCTTGCCCGTTCTACATCCAGAAGGCCGATTTTCGCAAACCTTTGCCGTAGTTTGGCTGGTGTTTGTTCAAGCCATCGGGATAAATCCGGCTTTGGTTGTTCACCGGCGGAGCGGCAGGAAATCAATCTCTGTATCTGTAATCCAAATGCCTGCGTAGCTGTCTTATCGACGAAGCCGGGGAAACGACGCACTGTTCCTAAATGGTCGCGAAGTTCGCAATAATAGTTTTTTGTTTCCTTCCATTGGCCGCTTTTGCGGTCTTTGTAAATCGGCTTGAAGGTTCTCATAGTATCTCACCTGCCTTTTTTTGCTCTCTTTTTAGAGACAATCTCAAGCCCAAAGTATTGCAGCAAGACCTCGGCGGTTTCGGCTGTTACGGTCTTGCCCTTCATTAACCGGCAAAGCTGGGCCTCGCTGACGCCGCTTTCCTTGCATATCCGGTATCGCGTCTTGCCGCAAGTTTCAATGTGTTTTCTGATTGTCTCAATAATCATATTCATAAAATATACGCCGCTACTTTCTATATGTCAAGTATTTTCTTTTGCTTTTTCAAAAATACTCAATTTTTAATTTCTCGTCTTTCCCGCAAAATTCCCAAATTTCGATAGTGCTGCCCTCGACGAAGGGCAACATGTGTTTAATTTCAAGAAACTCATTGCGGAATTCAGGATGTAACATTCCCTCAGTTATAAGACGAATATGCCGTATGCCCACCCGGCCCTCAGCTATCAGGTCAAAAAAACCATAACTGCTTTCGGCGTCGGTAACGAAAAATCCTTTGGAATTGAGAATCTTGCGGGCCTTATCTTTTGCGTCTGTTAACTTCATTTTGTGTTTACCCCCTCTAATTGAGCGGGTTGAGCAGCTTTCATTGATTCTACGGCCGTAAACTGCTCAGCAGAGCAGGTCTGGAGAAATTTTGGCGCAGGTCTAAACCTGAACAGCGTAAATGCTTTATTTGCCCCAGGATTGATTTTCTCCGGCTGATGTGGGCAATCCTGTCATTTCGGCTTGTGCTTGCCCCACATCGTCAGGCGTAGCGAACAGGTTTGCCGTCGTAGCGTTCGGCTTAACCGTCGATTTTGAATGTCTGCCGGCAGCATTGTTTGCAAGATAACTCATTATTGCGTCCAATATCCTCGCCTTGTGAATAGAATTGCTGTTTTGTCCGGTCATTTTCTTCGCTGCGATTCCGCTCTCCACTGCTCGACCTGTTGTTCTTTGCCTTTGTGGGGCCGGTTTAGAGTTTCCGGCTTGTCTATGTCGTGCGAGGTGTTTTTGTGTATGAGGTTTTGCAGGTCTTGAGCGGGTATTAAAGAATACAACGCTTCGGCCATATTCTTTCGCCATTGATCTTGAACGGCTTTGGCGATATTTCGTTCGTTTTCCGGCAGTTGATTGAGAAAATCCGCCTCTTTTTCATCGAGGATATGACCGTAAGGGCTGTAATGCTGCTTCATCGTTCGCTCGATTATTGAGATAACATCGAGCCGTTTTTTCTGCCTTTCTTTTTCGTCCAATGTTTCAAATTCTTTGCTTTCGGATTCGATTATGTTTTTGAAATACGCCTTTGCGTCCTCGATGTCGCCGACCATAATCTGACGAGCTGCCATTTGATAAGCGAGGGTGTTATCGCCCGGCTTATAGCGGACCTTGCCGTAAATCAAATCGTCAGCTACGCCTTGAATTCTATCGAGCATATCGGGTTTGAGATAACCTTCCTTGTATTGCCAGGCCCAGTCCCTAACCTTGAAATAGTCCCTTGTGAGGTTTCGCTTGTTGATAAACCTGCGGTCGATTTTGTCCCAGGTCTTCATTGCTTGACGCACAGGGGTTGCTTCCTGCTGAATAAGCCGGCTTATCGCAGGAATTGTCATAGCAGGTCTATGAAACGCCGCAGACCAGGTATCGCGGAAATTTCGCACAGTAGTTGCCGACGGTCCCAACGCCCAATCGTAAATACCATAAGTGAAATCAGCGAGAATCCCGACGACACCGCCGTCGAGCAAGTCATTTATCACGGCTTTGGCCCAATGCCTGTTTTCGGGACTTTTGCTGACCTGAGATATAAGCGATTCGTCTTTTTCATAGAGATAATCGCGGGCAATATTATAAAGCTCCCCCGCAAAAATCGTCCCAATGATGAAACCCGCAAGCCGTTTTGGGTCGCCTGTCTTGACGGTGTATTTCAAAACATCATTCCATATCATACCCAACTGCTCTTTAGGCCAAGTTTTGAACTGAGTAAATATTTTCAAAAGCGGCTGAGTTTCCCACCACATCGGCTTAGTGCTTAAAACAATCGGAAACGCCTTGTCTCGAACCGTGTAGTGAAGTGCCTCATTTATCAAATCGTCTGTTATCGGCTCGCCTTTTTCGAGGGCTTCGAGAACCTTTGAGCCGTGTTCCTGCAAATGGTATTTCACCGGGTCTTTTAAGGCAAGGCCAAGACGGTTTGCAAGCCGGGTTGTTATCGAATCAGTGCCTTTTCGACGCTGCCAAGTGTCGATGTCCTTCAAGATCTGATGGTATCGCACAACGCCGATGAATACCTGATTCCCCTTTTCGGATTCAGAGAAGGGTTTGCCTATGATTTCGGAAAGCATATTGCCTGGCTCGTATCCCTCAGCAATTGAGCCGTGCCCGAAAACCGCCCCTGCCCGCGTTACTTTGTCTTCGAGTTTGCGGGCCGATTCCATAAAAGCGTTCGCAAACGGCGGATATTCTTTCAATGCGGTTGCAACAACTTTGGGATTCTGGCTTATAACGAGCATTTTTGCAAATCGGTCAAACATATTCCGCAGTATAGTAATAGGCGAAATGCCGACCTTTGTGGCATATTGATAACCTCGGACGATATTTGAAATGTTCTGTGCTTCTGTGCTTGCCGGGGACATTTTGCCGAATGATGTTGAGATGAAGGTTTCGACTCGCTTAGCAGCTTTCGGGCCGTATTTCGACCTGATTTGCTCAAGACGGCTGTAAACACGGCCAAAATCTTTGCCCCATTGCCGAACACCTTCAACCGTCATCCAGTTTCTTTCAACAAGATGAGGCAGGATAGAAGCGCCATCCCATTCGATATATTCATCCGGCAGCTCTACCCGTTCAGCTTCAAGATAAGGATTGAGGCCGCGAATATGAATTTCCCTGAAACTTCGCAAAGCGTTCACCGCTTCATCGACAGTTTCATAATTGCCCGATTTGACCTGCTCCTGTGCCCAGGCGAACACTTTGGCCGAGCCAAGCCCTTTGGCTTCGGCCTCGTTGAGAAATTCTACGCCTGCTTTATTCGGTACTTGCGGATACGCCTTGCCGCTGCCGGCAAGAGGTACTTGCTTGCCTTTGACTTTGCGGCTCATCTCGAGTTCGGCCCCGGCCTTCATACTGCGGTCAAGTATTTCGCGGACACGGTTTGCCCTTTCAACCAACTTGGTCGGCTGGATTTCAGTATTGAGGCGGCCGTTGATAATTTTAGCTACTGCCTGCCTTTGTTCTGAATTAAGACCAGCGAACGCCTTTTGCAAGTCCAGCCGGTCATTATTGGCGTTTCGGGTAATCCTGAACGTGATTTCGTCGAGGTCTTTAGCGAGTAACTTACCGGCGCCGCCGAGCGTTCTTATGTGATTTGTCCCCCGTCTAACATTGCGCCATAACATTTTTGCCGTTGAGGAAACGAAGGTTGTTGGATATTTTGCCAGCTTACGCCCCAGCGTTAATCCCTCAGAAATCATATCGGGAATCAAAGATGTTGCGCCGGTTTCCCTTCCGCCCCTGGGCGGTCCTTCCAATGCCATTCTCTGTTGACCGGGGACGTCGGGTTCGTTGATAGGATATTCTGCCTTGTCGAACATTTCAGGGGTTTCGCCGGAATATCCCGGCTCGCCCAGGCCTGCCCGCAACTTCATTTCACGCCATAAAGCGGGCGTTGTTGATGTTCGTTTCAGGTCGTCCAATCGCAGCTCAAGACGATTAACCTCTGCCTGAATCGCTTTTTCGTCTGAGAATTCCAAGCCCATTTTACGGGCAATGTCGGGACGTCGTAACGCACCCTTGACGGCCATAATTCGTTGTTTGATACTGGCAGATTCCTTGCCGACCTCTCTGGCTACGGCTTCCGCTTCAAGCAAGGCAGTATCATCGAAACCAAACAGATTACCTTGCTTTGGTTTGAGCTTGTCGGATGGGGTAGAACGGGTAAGTATCCGGGCGAATTGCTCGAGCTCGTCGGGCGACATCGTGTCGGCTTTGGATATCGCCGCCAGTTGGGCGGATTCGCTATTCGGCGCGCCGGCCGCTATTGCTGCGGCTTTTGATTCGTTGAGCTTTCCCCCGATGAAGGCGGCATAGACATCATCGACCGCGCTTTTTCCGATTCTGAAACCACTCTGTCCTTTAGAGCGCGAGAGTAATCCTCGCGTTCGGGCATCGGCTTCTGTGATTTCTTGATTGGCTCTGAAATATTGTGCATAATCTTTTACTCCGCCTTGTCCTTCTCGTATATTCGATTCTGCGTCCATTGTCAAGGCCATTGTCTTTGTGAAACCTTCGGACTCCCTGACAACCTGTGCCGGAATGGTTGTTTCGCCTGTTCTGCGTGCCAGGTCCAACCTGTGCCGTCCTGTGATAACCTCTAAATCGCCACTATCCCGCTCCCAAACCAATATCGGCGCTGTGGCTAATCGCTCATACCGGCCTTCGAGTTCTTGCCCTAAAACTACGCCGGTTTCCTTATCCGCCGCTTCTTTGAAATTCGGTACGTCTTTTGATAATTTCAGCTTATCAACCGGGACCTCAACGATAGGAACATTTTTGGCGTCGATAACCGGCTGTGTCAAAGGCGTCGGCTTTGGTGTTTCTTGCGGTCGATTCTCAGCGGTCAAATCGCCAAAATCCAAATCCGACAGACGGGGCCGCTCTACCTTTGACGCAATAGGCGGCTCGACAATTGCTGCGGCCCTTGCCGGAGGTTCGGTTGTCGGTTTCTCGCTTATAGCGGCCGGCGTAGCTTGCGGACGGCTTGTTATAGATGGTGTTTCAGTGGTCTTTTGTATTTCGGATAATTGCTTCGCTGCCTCTGCTATCACTTCATCCGGCACGTCTTTAAGCTTTGGGTTATGTTCGCGGGCTTTTTCGGCGATTACTTTTGGGCCAAGTCCCTTCTCAACAAGACCTAATGCCTCAAAGCCCAATACCGTTATACCGGATTCAAGTATCTGCTCAGGCGTTCCGCCTTCAAGGGCCGTAAGAGCCATAAATCCGCCCGTAACTGTCGGGACACGAAAAAGCGGGTTGGGAATATACTTTTGAGCAGCTCCCACGCCGAAGCCGGTTCCCGCGGCTTTGGCTGTGGCTAATCCCTTTTCGGCGATATATTCACCCATCGGGGCCTCTGATTGCTGCGTTGTCGGGAAAGTGGTAAGTTCCTGAGAGGCAAACTTAACGGGGGCCGATTTGCCCGGCATACCCCTGAACTCTGTAGCAACTCTGGCGATTCCGCCGGCCACTTTTGCCGCGCCCATCTTGCTCGCTAACGGCACATTTTCCTTCCAGAGATTGATAGCATCGTGAATGGCCGAAAGCGTTCCCTTGTCTTTATCGGCAACGCCGCCTAAAGTGCCTGCCATTTCAAAACCGAATTTTTTGCTCAGCCAGGACGGCAGATTGAGAACGTTTGCAAGCGGACCACCGAGGGCCAAAGCGGTTTTCGCTGAATCCGGCAACCCCATAATTTGCTCATAAGCGTACTGAACTTTCTTTTGATATTCCGGGTCTTTGCTGATAATTGGGGCGGTAACAGGAAATTCCTTTTTCAAGTCCGCAAGGTCTCGCACCTCGCCCGGGGCTTTCGCCTTATCCATTATCCCGCCGAGCGTGCCTTTTGATTGAACGTCAAAGGCCGTTTGCTCCTGATCAGTCATCGGAGGGATTGCTGGCTGCGTTGGTTTGTTTTCCCCGGCTAAGTCGCTGAAATCCAGCTCTGCGATAGACGCAACCGGCTCTCCTGCTGTCGCTAAATCGCTAAAATCGAGTTCACTTAGACGAGACATTTTTCAACCTTTCGAGGATGGCCGTTATCGAATCCGGGTTTTTGTTGAGGGCGTTGAGAATGTCAAGCTTCTGCTTGTTGCTCAGCTTGGGCCAGTATGTATTTAGCCGCATGTCGGGTGCTGTTTGCATACGAACATCCTCCGTCGATATGGGTGTCTCTGCTGTTTTAACCTCAGACGGTGTTGATGTTGTGGGCTGCTTGGTCTTTAATCCTCTGATTTTTCCCCTGGCGTAATCCGCAGTTTCCGTATCGGGCGGATTTTCCTGCAAGGCGTTATATTCGACTGCCTGCCAATAGAGCAATCTTTTGCTTTCATCATCGGTCTTTTGCTGTTTTTCCGTGCTTATGACTTCGAGCTTGCCGGTCTGTTTATTTCTTTGGACGGTTACTTTCCCGCCCGCGCCTTCAATAACTGTCGGCTCGTCGTATTCTGCGGGCTCGGTGTAAGCGTCGATTTTGACTTCCCGGCCTTCGGGGGTTTTCTGGACGCGAATTATCCTGCCGTTTTCGTCCTCAACCTCGTATGGTTCTCCATACGCAATTTCCGGCTGACCGGGTACGTGCTCCATTGAATTGGTCTGAGGATTAAATTTCGACCAAGTGCCATTTTTGTTTTTGAGAAATTTCGGCTTTTCCACTATCGGGGCTTTCGACGTAAAGCCAGCCGCTTCGCTTCGCGGCTTCCATACCATTTGCTTGGTTGCTTCGTCGTAAACTTGCACTAACCCATTATCCGGTCTGTATAGCGGCGTTCCGCCGAACATTTCATATTTATTATTTGCCTGATTTTTTTGCGCCTTTACGACTTCTCCGTTTGGCAGGGTAACATCTTCCAACTCGCCGTATTGGTTGTTCATCCGCTTATAAGCGTTCTCCACTTCCATTTTCGCGCGTACGCTTCTGTCCCAGTTG
>Ga0105104_10002819_pt1 | contig 12531 bp, 10 predicted proteins | sample PPLLaktember2015_3_FD_87034 | JGI IMG/M metagenome (GOLD analysis project Ga0105104, IMG submission 87034) | Freshwater sediment microbial communities from Prairie Pothole Lake near Jamestown, North Dakota, USA - PPLs Lake P7 Core (6) Depth... | ecosystem: Environmental > Aquatic > Freshwater >...
CGGGCCTCATCGAACCCTCCAAGCTGGTCCTGGCCACTACAAAAAACTACTCGCATCGCATCTACATAGGCCATAAAATGTACGCCGAGGTAACATTGATGTATGATAAAGGCGACTGGCGACATTTTGACTACACCTACCCCGATTACCGCCAGGGCCATTACCTCGATTTCTTTACCCTTGTCCGTACCCGTTTAGTGGAACAATTGAAACAATGTCCTTAACACAGCTCGCGATAATCCTGCTGGCCGCCTCATTAGCCGTCTCCGCGGCGCTAACCTTTATTGTCAAAAAAACCACAACCCGTCTCGGCTTCGTCGCCCGCCCCACAGAAGACCGCTACCACCGCTCCGTCATAGCGCTGGGCGGCGGAATCGCCATCGTCACGACAATCCTGTCCTTCCTTATAGCAGGCATTCTAATCGTAAAATTCCTCATCGAACCCGGCCGCCTCTCGTCGCTCAACGAATCCGTAACCATTCACGCCACCGGCTTCATCGAAAAAATCCCCCAGCTTTTAATCCTCCTCGGCTGCATTGTCATTTTGTTTGCCCTCGGCTTCATCGACGACAAAATCCGCCTCGGCCCGTCTCTAAAATTGTTTATCCAGTTCGCAGTCGCTTTCGCCGCGGCCTTTTTCGCCGACATCCGCCTCGAATTCTTCATCCAGAGCAAGCTCCTCGCCTCGTTTCTGTCCTGCTTCTGGATTGTCCTCATTATCAACGTTTTCAACTTCCTCGATAATATGGATGGCGCCGCCGCCGGTATCGCCGTTATCGTCGCCTCAATCCTTTTCACCGCCGCCGCTGTCAGCGGCCAGGTCTTCATCGGCGGTCTGGCGATTCTCTTCATTGGCTCGCTTCTCGGTTTCCTCATCTTCAATTTTCCCCCCGCCAAAATTTTTATGGGCGACGCCGGCTCACTGCCCATCGGTTTTCTCCTGGCCGTCCTCACCCTCAAAACCACCTATTACCATCAGGCAGGCCAGGGCCCCTGGTATCCCGTCCTCATACCTCTTATCTCTATGGCTGTCCCACTTTACGATTTCGTTACCGTTACCCTTCTGCGCCTCAGCCAGGGCAAATCCCCATTCGTCGGCGACACCCAGCATTTCTCCCATCGCCTCCGCAAACTGGGCCTGTCCGATACGCAAACCGTCCTGACCCTCTATCTTGCCACCCTCGCCACCGGCATTGGCGCAACTTTCCTCTATCAGGTCAACAGGTACGGCGCCGCGCTTATCCTCGTTCAAACCCTTATGATCCTGGCAATTATCGCGATTCTGGAGACCACTACCAAAAATGACGGGTCCCAAAATTAAAACCGTTGACTCTGACCGCCGATTCTCGCTTCTCGATAACGCTCTGTTTGTCTGCATCCTCGTCGTTATCGTCCTGCGAACCACTTTCACCGAGGCCCCATCCGCCCAGGCCTCACAAATCTCTGGCGCAATCAACGACACCGTCTATTCCCTGTGTCTGTCCGCAATCCTGATTTTCGCACCCCTTCTTTGGCTCACCGCGCGCCTCTTCGCGGGCCGATTCTCTTTCAAATTCACTCCTCTCCACCTCGGCCTCGCTATTTTCCTTATTGCCGAAGTCATCGCGACCTTTTACGCCTCCAACAAACGCTCCGCCATCACCGCCTCCCTGACAATGCTCGCTCCCCTGATTATGACGCCTCTCCTGGCGCGCCTTCTCGATACCTCCGCCAAAATAAAAATCCTGCTAATCGTCATAATCTCCCTCGGCGGCGTCGCCGCCTGGCAATCCGCCGAGCAATACTTCGTCAGCAATAATATTATGCTCGAACAGTATAAAAACGACCCCGAATCAATCCTTCAGCCCCTCAATATCCAGCCCGGCTCCCTCAACCACATGCTCCTCGAACACCGCATCATCTCAAAAGACGTCCGCGCCTTTTTCACCACTTCCAATTCCGCCGGCTCATTCGCGATTCTCGCCGTCTTCGCCTCAATCGCTCTTTTCGCCGAGCTTCTCAAAATCCGGAAAACCTCCAATATCCAGTTAGTCAATCTCATTTTAGCCGCAAGCGCACTTGTTATCGTTCTTTTCGGCTTAATCATTACACGCAGCAAAGGCGCCATCGCCGCATTTTTAATCGCCCTGGTCGTCCTTGCCATGCTCTTACTCATCAAGCATCGAAAACTATCTAAAAATATAATCCTCGCCGGCTGCGTCATCGGTTTCCTCACCCTGATTCCCGTCATCGCTTCCTACGGCCTCAAGCATGGCCGTCTCCCCGGCGGTAACTCAATGCTCGTCCGATGGCAATACTGGCACGCCTCGGCCAAAATGTTCCTCGACCACCCCTTCACAGGCGTAGGCCCCGGCAATTTCACAACTTCCTATCGCCTCTACAAACCCCCCGAAGCCCTCGAAACTGTCTCAGACCCCCACTGTTTCGTTCTCAGCACCCTCACCCAGTTAGGCGTCCTTGGCCTTGCCGGTTTCCTGATTTTCGTCCTCACCCCCCTCTGGAAAACCTCTCTGGCCTGCCCTGAGCTTAGTCGAAGGGACGACCCAATCCATCTTGAAAACACTCCCGCCCCGAATTTCAAAAAACTCGCTTTCATTTCCGCGCTCGTTCCTGTCATCGCGATGTTAATTTTACGCCCCTTCCTTCTCCCGCCCGGCACCGCATCGAGCTTCGACGAAAAACTCTACGTCTTTTTCACCGACTATCTCGCCCCCGCCGCCGCCTTCGCCGTCGCCTTCGGCCTCATCGCCAAATCACTCCAAATCACCCTCATCACCGGCTCAGGCAAGTCCAGACAATGGCAAATCGCCTTCGCCCTTCAAAACACCTCCCTGACTTCCATATCCCTGTTCGCCGCACTTCTGGCCGTCTTAATCCATAACCTAATCGATTTCGCCATCTTCGAATCCGGCGTCCTTATCTCCTTCTGCGCCCTCCTCGCCTGCCTCATGAGTTTGAATAACACTCATCTTCCATCCATCGTCCATCGTCCCTCGTCCATCGTCCATCGTCTGTTATCCGTCCTCTGTCTTCTGTCCACCGTCCTCTGTTTATTCTTCTTTTTCACCTTCGCCCTCCTCCCCGTGGCAAAAAGCACCTCGCTAATCAATCAGGCCCGCCGGCCAATGTCCCTCGGCCAATACCTCGTCGCCCACAACATCCTCGACGCCGCTACAGAAGCCGACCAGCTTAGCCCGGACGCCCCCCTGACCAACGGCCGGCTTTATCTCCAGCATTTCAACTCCCCCATTATGCCGCAGCAGCAAACCCTCGACGGGGCCGAGCAGGCCCTCTTCATCGCCGCGCAAAGAAATCCCAATGATTCGAGATGTTTTGAATCCCTTGCCGAAGTATATTACATCCGCTCCCGATTATTCCCTGACCAGAACGAAATGTGGCTCAATTCCGCACTTAATAGTATCCAGAATGCCGTCTCTCTTTATCCCGGCGAAGCTGATTCACATTTACGCCTCGCCCAGATTGCCGACGAGCTTAATCAAACGGATTTGGCCTTAAAGCATTATCAAAAAACCGTGGAAATCGAAGACGGCTTCCGTGAAATGTTCAAACAGATGTATCCAGGCCGCGAAGTTTTCTCACGTCTCGGAAATGATAAATACTCCCTCGCCAAACAGCGTATCCAGAATTTGCTCCCCAAATCCCCCCAACCCTGACAGTTTTAAATCGCCAATCCGAAGCGAAGCGGAGTGTCCCTTGGGCGTCAATCGACAATCGACAATCGAAAATCGTCAACCCTCAGAAATTTCAAAGAAATTTCGAGGACATAGTCCCGGAAATCCTTCGGATTTCTCGGGGTCGAAAATCAATTACTCCGACGCCTTCGCTATTATATCTTCCGGGATATTGAAATTCGCGTAGGCGTTCTGAACGTCCTCGTGGTCCTCGAACTCGTCCATCGTTGCGATAATCTTTCTTGCCGTCTCAACGTCGTTTATCGGCACGTAGTTCGAAGGCACCATCAGAATCTCCGACATCTCTATCGGAATCGATCTGGCTTCGAGCGCCTTCTTCAATCCCAGGAAAGCCGAAGGCGGGCAGGTTATCTCGAAAACCTCGCCGGCGTCGCGCAGGTCCTCGGCCCCCGCCGATAACACCAATTCCATTAAATCGTCTTCTTTTATAGCTGAGGTCTTGACCGTAATCAGCCCCTTCTTGCTGAACATCCAGTTGACGCAGTTGGTCGAGCCAAGCGCCCCGCCGTGCCGCTCGAATATTTTTTTGATTTCCGCAACCGTCCGCGCCCGGTTGTCCGTCAGCACATCGACCATAATCGCCACGCCCTTTGGCCCGTAGCCCTCGTAAACGATTTCGTCGAAATGTATCGAGGCGCCCTCGCCCGTCGCCTTCTTTATGGCTTTATCTATCGTGTCCTTGGGCATATTGGCCGCCTTGGCCTTGTCTATCGCGTATCGCAAACTCACATTGGCGTCCGGGTCGCCCCCGCCCCGCTTGGCTGCCACGATGATCATTCTTGCGACCTTAGACCACGACTTGCCGCGCTTCGCGTCGGCCGCCGCCTTTTTGTGCTTTATTGTTGACCAGTGCGAATGTCCTGACATTTTCCGTTCCTCGCCATTATCAAAATCTATACGCTATGCGTTGTACGCTACTAACGCCTGATTATACTCTTTTACCCCTTCTCTGAAAACCTTTTTCTCTATGAGTAAAAAGCGACGATTACTCGAAGCGCATTGAATAGGGGGCCTTTCCCAGGGTGCCCGTTATTTCGACCTCATATTTGAGCTGTTTTGGCTTATTTTTTGAACTGCATTTGCGTAATGCTTTGCACAGGAAAACAAAAAAAGATTCAGGAGAATGGACCAGACAAGGAATATGGATAGTATCCCCGGCACAATCCTGCTTTTCTTTAGAAACAAAATGACGGCCCCTCCGAGAATAAGTCCTGTTCCTATCGCTATCGACGCCACAAAATCAGGCCTGAAAATATCTGCCGTCTTGGGAAATTTTATAGACCATATAACTCCCGCAATTATGAAAATGCTGCCAATGAATCCTCTAACGGCTGTTGCTCCCGACATATCCGTTCCTCGCCGGTTATCTAAACTATACGCTATACGCTATACGCTATCCGCTACATGCTTTTATTGATTATACCTTTTCCCCGCCCCGCCTCAAACCCCTTTTTCTTATTGTTTTTCGCTGAATGAAGAACGTTGAATGCTCGACACTCCGTCTTGTTTTATATGAGCGAATACCCCAATATTCTCTGGTACGCAGCCAGGTAGCTGTTTATCATTTTGTCCAAACCCCAGTTTTTCCTCGCGTCTTTCATAATTCTTTTGGCCTGTTTTTCCCATTCCTGCGGATTTTGCCTGAAAAACCTGTGATGCCTGACCGATAAATCCAGCCCCTGCCACAACCCCCCCGAATCGTAATCCGCAAACAAAAACCCGTTGCCCGCGTCTTCCGGCGCCCCAAGCGCCTTTAGCCGCAACGGCACAATCTTATCCCTGAATCCGCCCGTGTCTCTGTTTGTGGCAGTGGCGCCGAAGAGGTTGCCAACCAAATCGATTTGGCCGAAGGGTTCATATAATGAAGCGCCGAAAACATCGCTGGCTGCGGCGTAACCTAACATAGAAAGGTCGTCATCGAAGGGCCAGTAGGTGATTTTGCCGCTGCTTGCCCAGGCGATTCTGCCGAGGATATCGGAGTCAATGCGGTTATCTCCTACGGGATTACCGATGATTCCGATTTGCACGTCGGGGTGCTCGATAACGAATTTGAGGGCTATATCTTCGAGAAGCTCGACACCTTTTTGCATCCTGTCGAGGCGGGAAGGCCAGTAGAGCATAATGGCGTCGGGATTGACGGTCAGGCCGGTTTTTTTCTGGAATTTGACGAGGTTTAGCTTTTTGGCTTCTATGACGTTATCGTGGTCGCCGTATTTTTTCGCCAGGCCCGGTCTGTCGGCATCGGGATTTTCGTTCTGATTTTCCGGATACATCATAGGCGAGATTCCGTTGGGAATCGCCAGTGCGCAGCCGTAGCGGTATTTGGCTTTTGTTTCCTGCCTGACGCTGGGGGGGATGAAATTTCTGTCTAAAAAATAATCCTCAATCGTTTCCTTAAGGAATGTTTCGCCTACGTAGCTGACTAAGGAGGCGTTTTTAATGGCAGTCGCCTGGCAATCGACGCATTCTCTGCCCATATCGTTCGAGAAGTAAAGATTTCCCCACAATTCTCCTAAATCAACGCCGTGATAATAATCGAGGGGAATATGGCCTGTGTGGCTGTTATGACAGGTATGCAGGGAAGGGATTTTTCGCAATTTCGCCATCGCGGTAATTATCCCTCCGCTCATCCAGTCGTGGGTGTGAATAATGCCGCGGCCTTCGTGTTTTGAGATTATTTCGCCGATGAGGAAACGTTTGATTTGTCTCTGGAATTCGGCGGCGGTTGCGCGGGGGTCGCCGTCGTAGGCGCTCATATAGTTTTCGAATATCGGGGAATCGACGATTTTGATTTTATCGCGCGAGAGGTAATAGAGGTTGTGGGTGTAATCTTCCCTGCTCATCCCCGATTTACTCAAAAACTTTCGTTCGAGGTTGAGCGTAACGATATAAGTCAAAACGTCTTTGTGGGCAAGACCCCGGCACAGGGCGGCGACGACCTCGCCCATACCGCCTGATTTACCGGATACGTATTTAGCGAAATCGCCCATACCCCTTGTGGGCAATCTGTCGGTTTCAGGGCTGATGATAATTACGGGAGTTCGTCCCGTTTTTTTTAGAATATGGAAGTGGCTTTCGAGGATTTTTTCGGCCATCCAGATTTTGTCGGTGAGGATTCTGGCGGTTTCGGTAATAGTGCCGTAGGGGCTGAAATAGGAATGAACGGCGTGATCTGCGCCGTGGCTTTCGTGGAGGAAATACAAATGGTCTGAGGTGGTGAGAATTCTCCATTTTTTCAACAGCTCGCCGTTTGCTTTTCGGGCTTTTTCCTCGAGGCGTTCGATACGTGCGAAAAGCTCCTGCTGGGTTTTGCTTCCCAGCCAGCCGAAGGTGTTTTTTGCGGAGTCGGCCCAGGAAGAGGTTGACAGGCCGTGAATATCGACGACCGGGCACGGCGCGTCTTTGAAAAAACCCGCTACCTCGGTGGGGTTTGCCATTTTTATGTTGTTGTGTTTTGCAAGCTCTCTGGGAAGATTTTCCCAGAATTCGAAAATGCCCTTATCTTTCCAGATATGCTCGCCCAAATGTTCGTAATCGTAACCGAGCAGGACCGCCTCGCCGTCGATTTTGGCGATACCCTCGGCGTATTGGTACGGGTGAATCGGGGTATGAGGGAACCTGAACGCGACATCATCGGAAAGCTCGCGGTTTCGGGGGATAACGATTAAATTGCTGTCTTTTGCTTTGAATATCGCGTTGGGCGAGACGAGCTTTCCATTTTTGAAGCCGAACATATCGTCTCTTTTTTCGCAGAGCATCGCCTTATAGCCCATCTCGGCGACGACTTCTGCGATTTCGTTATTGAACATCAGCTCGGTATTTCTGAAGGAGGTCGGGGCGACGCCGAAAAGCTCCTGCATTTTGGCTTTATGGAGCGCGACCTGGTCTCTGAATTCCTGCCTGCCGGGGTCTGCGAACAAGCTGACAAGCGAGTGGAAGTATGTTTCTTCGAGGAATTCGACCTGGTTATTTTGCTTACCGGCGGCCAAAAGTTCCTGCAAACATTTTATTACCTCTGGCCTGTACATTTGCGCCTGTTCGAGGAATGCGCCTGACATACTGAAAGTGATTTTGAAGCCGGGGTTTTCGGCGATGAGACGGGTGAACATTTTAGTCGCGGGCAGGTAGTTTTTCTCGGCGACTTTATCGAAGACCTCTTTGTTCTTATCGTCCCATAAGAATTTGTCCCTGGCCGGATGGAGGCGGAACGGCTGGTGCAGTTGGAAATAAAATGTCGCTATCGGCATATTCGGCCTTGTCAAATCAATTAACGGGCAATCCAGTCCGGCTAACAACGCGCCCCGACCGCTGCCGGAAAAGAGAAACCCAACGAACACGCCCGGGATTATAACGCAAAGGACGAAGCAGGTAAAGGGTTTTATATTGGTTACAGATTCTGGATTGAAAAAAGGAATCGTAAATTCTTTTATTTTGCGCGGCGGGAGGAGTGGGCTGCGGGGGAGATTTTGAAGGTGTTTTTGCCGGCTTGTTTGGCGGCGTAGAGGGCTTTATCGGTCCGGCTGGTGATGTCGTCGGGGGTGTCGTCGGGGTCGTACTGGCCGAGGCCTACGCTTATGGATAGGGGGATTTCTTCCTTGTTGCAGATGACGGGTCTTGTCGAGACAACGGCGACCATACGCTGGGCGACGACGGCGGCGTCGGTAATCGAGGTATTGGGAAGGACGATAGCGAACTCATCGCCGCCATATCGGGCGGCCGTATCAATCTGTCGAATCGATTCCTGTATCCGGACGCTGACTTCCTTTATGACCTTGTCGCCGACACGATGACCATAGTGGTCGTTGATGTGCTTGAGGTTATCGATATCGACCATAATCATGGAAATCTGCTCGCCGTAACGCTTGGAGCGCCATAATTCGCGTTCGAGGACCTCGTAAAAAGTCCTGTGGTTAGACAAACCAGTCAGGCCGTCGGTGCGGGCCTGGTGCTGAATTCGTTCAAAAAGCGTAATATTGCCCAAAGACGCCCCGACAAGCTGGCCTACCAGCTCGGCAAGGATGATATCCTCGCGGGTAAAATCCCGGTCTCCCGCCTTATCAGAAAGGTTCAGGACGCCAACGACTTTATCCTGGCATAATAACGGGACGATAATGCAGTTTTTAGTGCCATAATTGTCGGCGTAAGGTCTTTGCGACTTTTTTATGGCAAGGGCCCGCTGGGAGTCGATATCGCTGATGTGCATAATTTTGCCGCTTCGGGCGGCGATGACCATCGCGCCGGGGGGGGCTTGATTCAAAGATACAATTTTATTGATAAGATACGGGTGGTTTGACTTTTTCAAATGAAGCATATCATTAGTATCATCAAGGACATACAGCGACGCGAGGCGTGCGCCGAGGAGCTTGGGGATTTTCGTAACGCATATCGCGGAGATACGCTGAATATCGAGGCAGTTAATCTGACGCGCCAGGGGCGTAATCTGCTCGAGGAGTGAAAGGCCGGCAACATCGCTTTGGCAGCGATGGTCAACGCCATTGTGCTCAGGTCCTATAACTTTTCGTTTAGGCATTTCTGAAAAAGCCCTCAAAACAAGCAAATCCGTGCCGGCAGTCAAAAAGCCGGATTTCAAGCCATTGCTGCTTTATCGGTTATTCAGGCGGGGCGGTTTGGCAAAACCGCCGGTAAATTTTCGCACTAAAAAAATTTACGAAAAATTTTCGGAAAAGTGCTTGACGGCAGGCAGAATGCGCTTTACATTTTACAACATATAAAATATAAGAGCGTTTGAAGAACAACAAGGTTTTTTAAGGACGCTGAAGCTGGTAAGGCGTCGAAGTTTTCAGGACGTAAAAAGTTAGAGGGACAGGCGTTGATGACGCGGACAAGGACAACAGGCGAGACGATACGAGTGCCGGCAAAGCTTTACAGCATAGGCGAGATAATCCGCAATACACCTTTTTCGAGGCAAACAATCCATAATTATACGACTATGGGCCTGATCCGCGAAGCCCAGTGGACCAACGGCGGACACCGGCTTTACGACGAGAAGGTTTTCGAGAAATTATCCCAGATTTTAGAACTCAGGAAGTCAAAGTCGCTCTTTGAGATTAAAAGCATATTAAGCAGGGAAGCTGAATAAACAACAGGTAACCCCCTTCGGGGACTTCGCAAGGCTACGCTGCGCCTAATTAAAGGGAATGTTTTTTCAGGGAAGAAAGGAACAGGGATGAAAAACGAGCTATTGAAGGACAGGAAAGGATTCCGGCAGGCCTTTGCCTGCGCCATGGAGGAGCGAGAATGAACATCAACGCGATTGCAACCGATAACATCACGGAACTGCTTCAAAAAATAATCGAATTCACCCATACCAGGCAAAAAATCCTCATTCAAAACATAAACGCGATGCATGCGGCAGGTTTTGTTCCGAGAGATTTGCCGGTGGACGAGTTTTCCCGGATGATGAACCGGGCGCTCGAAGAGCACGCGTCGAACCAGCGGCTTTTACTCCAGGACAGCCCCAATATCAAATTCGGGTCGAGCGGGAGTTTCGAGGCAATCCCGCTAATCGACGAAAAGGCAAAGATTCTGTTCGAGCAGAACCGCGACGAATACCTGCGATGCCAGATAAACAAGATGCTCGAAAACTCTCTTAACCAGCGAATCGCGGTGCAGCTTTTGAGGCAAAAACAGGCAGACACCGGGGTCGCGGACCGGTATCTGAATTAGTTCAATATATTTTAAGTTAAAGTCGGTGCAGGAAAGACCGATAAAAAAAATGATATGCGGCTTTACATTCAAATAACAACGAACTACGGAATTATAAGGGGTAAAGGCAGCCTGAATTAAATTTCAGCAGATATTCAGGGAGGAATATTATGAAGACAAGTCAACAAACCGTCAAATCCAGCCGGGGAAAAGTCGAAAAGGCCAGCAAGGGCAAGGCCGAAACACCCGTCAAAGAGCATCTCGACAAAATCCCCAAGACGCAAGTAAATATAGAGCAGACATGGGGGCACTATCATAAGACCCGCGAGGAACAGCATCGCAATATCCTGATGGAGCATTACCGCTACCTTGTTCGCTACACCGCGGAACGGCTGCACACCAAGCTGCCGGACAAGGTCGAGCTTGACGACCTCATCAGCGCGGGAACTTTCGGCCTGATGGACGCCATCGACGCTTTCGATCCCGGCAGAGGCGTCAAATTCGAGACATACTGCTCGCCGAGAATCAGAGGTTCGATTCTCGACGAATTGCGCAGTATGGATTGGGTTCCGCGGCTGGTAAGGGCGCGTGGGCATCAGTTGACCAAGGCAAAGCAATCGCTTGAGGCGCATCTCGGACGCAAGCCCAGTAAGGAAGAGCTGGCAGAAGAGATGAATATGAATATCACGGACTTTGAGCGGCTGCAGCAGGACGCTGACGCGATAGGGATAGTATCGCTTAACAGCCAGTACGGCGACGAGGACGGCGAGAAGGATATTCGCGAAATAGACGTTATCAAGGACCAGAAAAGCGAGGACCCCCCTGTCGAGGCGCAAAAGCGCGATTTGAAGGACCTTTTGACCAAGGGCCTGACGCGGGCGGAACGGCTGATAGTGGTTTTATATTATTACGAAGAGATGACGATGAAGGAAATCGGCGCGACGCTGGATTTATCGGAATCGCGGGTTTCGCAGATGCATTCGTCGATACTGGCGAGATTGAAAGCCCAGCTCAACTGCCGAAAACGAGAATTTTCGACGTAAATCTCCTGCCGCCCCCCGCAATACGGGACTACGCAAGATTTTAGTCCATAGCGTCAACGACGCAACGGAATCCGCTTGTAGCGCATCTGTCGAGGCCGGGCCAGCTCAGGTGGTTACGATGTATAGGGCACCTCCCAAAAGCAAGCACGAACCCATTTGCTATAAATTCACATTATTATATAATGGCAGGAGATTGGAGCAAGCAGATGAGATTTACGAAAATGCACGGGATTGGCAACGACTATGTGTTTGTGGATTGTTTCCACCAGCGCGTGGCTAATCCTGCGAAAATATCGGGCCAAATAAGCGACAGGCACTTCGGTGTCGGGTCGGATGGTCTGATTTTGATTTGCCCTTCGAGAAAAGCCGACGCGAAAATGCGGATATTCAACGCCGACGGTTCCGAAGCGGAGATGTGCGGCAACGGGATTCGATGCGTGGCGAAATACGTCTATGAACACAAACTGGCAAAAGCAGGCGCCCCCATAGTGATGGGAGACAAAACCCGTTACCCGGCCTCACTAAGAATTGAAACGGGTGCGGGAATTTTGACGTTAGGCCTGGCTGTACGCGGGAAAACGATTCATAACATATGCGTTAATATGGGCGAGCCGAGGTTCCGACCAAAAGATATACCGGTGAAACTGCCAGGGATGAGGGTAATCGAGCGTTCGATAGACGTATTAGAGAAACGGTTGCCCGTAACCTGCGTTTCGATGGGTAATCCGCACGCGGTATTTTTCTGCGATGAGGTCAATTGCGTGGAGCTTGACCGGATTGGCCCCGCAGTTGAAAAACACGAGCTTTTCCCGAAACGGACAAACGTTCATTTCCTCGAAGTCGAGACCAAAAGCAGGTTCAGGATGCGGACGTGGGAGCGGGGCAGCGGCGAGACAGCGGCCTGTGGAACCGGCGCATGCGCCTGCGGCGTGGCGGCGGCAATTACCGGCCGATGCGACAGGATTACGACGGCAAAACTGCCCGGCGGCGAATTGCAACTGAACTGGTCAACGGAAGATAATTGCGTCTATATGACCGGGCCTGCTATTGAGGTCTTCGAGGGCGTCTGGCCATAATTGACCGAAAAGCAGAATGTCCCCCTTTTTTTA
>Ga0105104_10002820_pt1 | contig 12531 bp, 7 predicted proteins | sample PPLLaktember2015_3_FD_87034 | JGI IMG/M metagenome (GOLD analysis project Ga0105104, IMG submission 87034) | Freshwater sediment microbial communities from Prairie Pothole Lake near Jamestown, North Dakota, USA - PPLs Lake P7 Core (6) Depth... | ecosystem: Environmental > Aquatic > Freshwater >...
CCCACGTCGTTGGAAACCGCAGTCAATTTGGTGTTCGTTTGCTGGTTAGTCAGCTCGATGGACACCCCGGGCACCACACCTCCGGTTGAGTCCTGAACGATACCGAAGAGGGTCGCGGTCGTTCGCTGACCGACGGCAGTCGTGCCGAGAAGGGTGATGGTCAACACGAGGACCATCAATCTTGCCTTGTCTCTCATTTCTGTCGACTCCTTGGCTGGGCAGCCTTAGCAGCGGGCAAAGGGCCGGGCGTCTTCCTGGCGCTCACCCCAATCCCACTCTTTTTCTTGCGTGCGAGGAGCTTTACCCCTCTGGATCTCAAGCCTGGGAAATACGCACCCGTCAAAGTCTAACCATTCACAAAATATGGCATGTGAAATATCACATGCTTTGACGGATGGGTCAAGCGGAAAAATGGGAAAGGTTCAGGCGAAGAAAAACGGACGTCGATAGCCAATCGGCACTTGCTGATTGCTGTCGGGGTGAACATCTCTCGACTATTGACCGCTGACTACGCTGCCTTACAGCGCGCCGCCGCGCTCTTCCATGACCTTCAGGCTGCCCTCGAGGGTCGATTCGAGGTGCGCAGTGATCGCCGCCTTCAGTCCCTTGAGATCGCGTCGCTGGTAAGCACCAACGATTTTCTCGTGCTCGGCCTGGGCAAGCCGGCATGCTTCCAACGCCCGCTGGGACATGGCACGTGTCACCTGCACATGCGTATGGAGCGAATCATAAATCTCGATAAGTTTGCGGCTGCCGGACAATTCGAGCATCAGGCGATGAAAGCGCGCATTCAGGACCGAGAAAGCCTGATAATCAAACGCCCCGTCCGCTTTCTTCAGGATCCTCGCGCCTTCGCCGACCACTTCCTCCAACTGTCGGATCTGCTCGTCGGTCACCCGCTTCATAGCTTTCTGTGCGGCCCACAATTCGACCATGCAGCGGGCGTCGAACAACTCCTCGATATCCCTCCGCCCAAACTTTGTGACGAAAGTTCCACGCCGCGGGACGATCTCGATCAGACCTTCAAGGGCCAGGCGGTTCACCGCATCCTTGACCGGAGTCCGGCTGACCCCCAGTTGGTCTGCCAGACGATAGATGTCCAGCTTCTCTCCCGCCTGAAAGCGTCTGAGCAGAATCTCTTGTCTGATCAAGGTGTAAACTTTTTCACCGAGCTCACTGTGCTCGATTGATAATAAGTCGGCCATAACCTTCTCCCCGCCGGCCTTTCAGCCGGGGTCTCTCAGTCTGTTTGGATTTCCTCGCGGACACCAGCCTTGTTCGGATCGTGGTTCGGATTGACCGTCATCTCCTGTGCCCCTACCGATTTCCGCCAGGCGTGCAGTTTAGCTCGCAGGTCTGCCACTTTTGCGGGCATATCGACGGCCAGATCCCGCGTTTCTCCGGGATCTTTGCGAACGTTGAACAGGCTGACCTGGTTGTCCTTCTTCAGCAGAGTCTCTTCGTACCACTCGATTAACTTATAGTCACCCTCGCGCACCGCCCCGGCCGGTTTGAAGCCGAGATGATGATAGTGCGGATAGTGCCAGAAAATCGCCTTGCGATCCAGCCCACCTTTCTGTTTGAGAAGCGGCACCAGGCTTTCCCCGTCCACGTCTTTCAGTTTGTGCTCCATCCCCGCAATTTCGAGGAAAGTGTTGAACAGGTCATTTGAAATAACGGGCGTGGAACAATGGCTCCCCGCTTTGACCACGCCGGGCCACCGGACGGCGAGCGGCACCTTCAAACCCCCATCGTAGATCGTCGCTTTCCCCTTGCGCAACGGCGCCTGACTTTGCTCTTGCTCCAGACCGCCATTGTCCGAGACAAAGATGACCACGGTATTCTCGGCCAGCCCCAGCTCGTCCAGCTTGTCCAGCAACTGCCCAATTCCCCGATCCATCCGCTCGATCATTGCACCCATGACAGGATTGTTGACCGGTTCCCCCGAGCCCGGTTTTGCCTTGTACTTTGCGATCAGGTCCGGGTGCTCCATCAGGGGACGGTGGACGACGTTGTGTGAAACGTGCAGGAAGAACGGCTTGTCCTTGTTCTGCTCGAGGAACTTAAGGCTTTCCTCTGTGATAGCGACGGCGTTGTGGGCATCCTTGGTCGGGTCATCCCCTCCTTCGGGCTTCTTCGTCTTCAGTACCACGTCGAAACCCTGGGTTTCCGGATCGAATGGGCGGTTAGGCGCATAATCGTAACTCGGGCTCAAATGCCACTTGCCGATGTGCGCCGTCACGTATCCCTTTTTCTTCAGCTGCTCGGCGATCGTGACCTCTTCAAGAGGCAGAGCACTGCGCTGGCGGGGGGGAGCGAGGGGCGCGTAAGGGTAGAAACTACCTGGGATGTAATCGGTGATATGAAGCCGGGCCGGGTATTTGCCGGTCAGGATGCTGGCCCGGGTCGGAGAACAGATCGGAGCTGCCGAGTAAGCGTCGGTGAACTGCATTCCCGCCGCGGCTATCCGGTCGATGTTCGGCGTTTCATAGTAACGGGTGCCGTGGTACCCGACCTGGTTCCACCCGAAATCGTCACTCAATATGAAAAGCATGTTCCACGGCTTGCCGTTGCTAGCAGCCACGGCGATCGGAAAGGTCGAAGAAACGGCGGCGCCTGCTGCCAGGGCCGTGACTGCCTTCCCGGTCATCTTCAGACACTCTCGCCTGCTGATACGCATTTGTCTCTCCTTAGTTGGCGCCTGCAAACGTGATTTCGTACCCCGAAGGGGTCACGTAGCAAAGCCCAGGGTTGGCCGCGCTTTTTGCAGCCTACCCTGGGTGGCGCCGCGTAAAAATCCCAACCCTGAAAGGGTTGCGTATCGAGCAACATACGCAACCCTTTCAGGGTAGCGGCTCGCCGTGACCCGAACCCAGGGTAGGCCGCGAAACGCGCGGCCTACCCTGGGCTTTGCTACGTAACCCCTTCAGGGTAAAAGACGTGACCGGCCCTCTCATTACTGTTTCTCGACGAACTGCAGGCTGTAGAGTTTCGCCCCTCTCAGCCGAAACACGACCTGCACGGTCTTCCCAGACAGGTTCGAAACGTCCATTCCCGAGCGGAGCCACTCGACTTCCTTCTCGATGAAGTCGCCGTTAATGTACACGCAATCGTCAAGTCCCCAACCGGGGATCGGCTTCCCCGACTCGTCGAGGAAGCCCACCTGGACGTAACCAGCCGCGTCGGTATCGATGTTCAGCACCAGGCGGTTTCCCCGGAACAGTATCGGTTTTGTCCTCAGCACCGCCTCACGATCGTACGGTGCATCGGCCGAAACGAACCCGTCCAGGCGTTGAGAGACCCGGTAGACAGCCCTCTTGGTGTTCTTCTTCCAGGATGAATGGTAGGCTTCCTCGCCGAAGTAGTACTGCCAGATCTCGTTGCCCCGTCGAATCATGCCTTGAGCCATGTAGGCCTGGTGGATCGCGTCCGCCCCGTGTTTCCCGATGCCAAGATAGGCCGGGCGGGGATAACGCTTCCAGTGAATCCCATCCCTGCTGACCGACAACTGTGTCTCAACCGGGCCCGATCCGAGGCCGCGCGCCTCCTCGCCCAGTGCCTGCCGGGTCTTCGGCCCGTCCTCCTCGTAGTGGAAATAGAGAAGCGGAAAGGCAAGGTAGGTGTCCGGCGCCCATGGGTACTTCATCGCCTTCGGAACATAGACATCGGTCCCGATCGGGTCCAAAACCGGGTCGGCACCGAATGCAGTCGGGTACTCGACGCCGAAACCTCCAGGCGTCAGCGGCCCGTTGTCCAGGTACCACGGACTCAGCGCATGCACGGGCTTCTTCTGGGCGATCTTCGCTATCTCGGATTGAGACAGGGGGGTGAACGTCCAGGGCTGCAGGAGTTGATCCGTTTCAGTTCGCACGAATTCCCGCTGGGTCTTACCTGCCGGTGTTACCGGGAAGTCGCTCCGGTGGTAACTGACATAAAGCCTGCGTTGCTCGTCATAGAAGATGTTCGACTGCGACCCGGACCTGAAAGGCAAAACGGAAATCGGGAACCGCTTGAACGAGAATCCGTCGGGCGAGGTGTAGATGTAGATTCCCTGGCGATGGTAATCGCTGATGTATTTCCAGCGCTCGGCCGCCGGCGCGTTCGGGTCGATGAAGACCATCCCCATGGCCGTCTCTTCCGGGATGACGACGTTACTCGGCTCGCTGCTGCAAAGCTTTGGCGCATGAAAACGCAGGCCGTCGTCCGAGACATGAACGCCTAAGAAATCGTCCCTCACCCCATGGTAGATTCGAATCTGGCCTTTCTCGTCCTCGATCACGTTGAGGTGCTTGCGGAACGATCCCTGAATGTTGTCGATGACCACTTCCTCGAGCCGAACTGGATTTACTGTGAACGTGATGTCCTTACTCTCCGAGATGAGGGCATCGTCAATGAACAGGTGCTTGCGGTCTTCGAGTCGCACCGGCTCACCTCCCGGGCGATCGGCGCCAAACAGGAGCGGCGGGCCTGCGGCCAATTGGACCGGCTTCGCCCGGCCGTCTGACAGAGGCGAAAAACTGCCAGGCGGAGTGAAATTCGAGGAATAGAGGGCGGCCGACGAGAACCGCAGCTCATCCAACCGGCCCGGCAACGGGTTGCGCCACAAGCCATCGCGACCGACCGTGAAGTACGCTTCCTCTCCGGGGTTGAGCTCCTTCAGAGTGGCTTTCGCCGGTTTTCCCTGCAGTTCACCATCGACAAAATGAGACAACTGGCCGTTCCGGGCCGAATATACAAAAGCCAGATGATGCCAGACGTCCGGCTTCGTCATCGCCTCCCTGCTCGTTCGAATGCTCGCCCTGACCCCACCTGCCTGGTTCACCAGGGTGAAGCTGTCCCGCGAGGCGTCGAGAATCAGCGCGGTGACTCGATCGTTCTCTCCCCGCGGCCCTTCCCCGAGCTCGAACACCACCCCTGGTTCTCCGGCAGGACGCGTCGGCATGAACCAGAATTCGACGGTCCAGTCAAAAGCCCCGAGGTTCAACCGGGTTTTGGACGCGTTCGCAAAGCCCGTCTCCTTGCGCAGGTGGTTTTCACCCGCCGTCATCAGGGCGGAGAACCGGGCGTTGTGCCAGGTGAGGGGCTCAACCTTTCGCCCTGCCTGGACCGGGGGAGTGGCGAGGCCGAACTGTACGCTTCCGAACTTCGGATAATTGACCGCCGGCTGGTCGATCGGCTCCAGTGCATTTCCAAATTTCCCGGGCACGATCTGAGCCCCCGGGCCGATGACCATCGGGTAGTTGTTCTCCGACACGTCGTTGATGACACAGCTCGGATAAATACCGATCTGCTCGTCAAACGGCCAAGCCGCTACAGTCTGGGCAGCCGCCTGACCAGTAAAGACTAAAATCGAAAACAGAAGAACCAATAGCAGAATTCCCCGCGATCTGCGGCAAAACAAATATCGAATATCGAATATCGAATGTCGAATGTCGAAGGCAGGAAACCTCGAGATCAACTTCGAGATTCGATATTCGTTTTGGGAATTCTGCAATCGCCTAAGGATCAAAGATCTCATTTTGATGGCCCACTGACTATTGACTATTGACTATTGCCTTTGACCAACTGCTTCGCATACGGGTTCTCCAGGTTCTGCTCTTCCAGCAGAAACCTGTAATCGGGGTGAACCCTGGCCTTCGAAATCCTGTAAGCTCCGCACATGAATGTCAGGTGGTAAAGATCGGATCCCGGTCCAGCCACCGTCGGGTGATAGCCGCGTGACATGTACAGCAGGTCGTTGGGTCTCAGACTGTACGCCTGATCAAGCTCCCCCTCGTCATCGAACTGCCACGCCAGGCCATACCCCTGAGGTTTGGAGAACTGGAAGAAGTAGGCCTCTTCGTACGGCACCTCCTCTCCAGGCGTGTCGTACTGGTGACGGTGCGGGGGGATCGTCGACCAGTTGCCCGAAGGCGTGACGGTCTCTCCGGCAAGCAGCATGTTCCCCTGGGTGTTGTCCGACCAACAGACAAACCGGACGTCCCGCTCCCAGTTGCCCACGCCCCGGCGGCGCCCGCCTCCGACCTGGGCAGGAGTCACCAGCACCGACGCGAAAGCTTTCTCAGCCGGCGCAGAGGCGATACCGATAAGGGATTCCGAACGCGCAGTGAACCGGACCCTCTCGTCCCGACCGGCGAGAACCGCGTAGGGCGACTCGCGAAACGGGTCACTCCGCGGACCGAAGGGCACTTCGGGCGCGTTACCCAGACGGACACTGCAATCTCCGCGGACCAGCACACAGGCGTACTCGCTCGCGCCCGTCTCGATCTCGAGGCTCGCGCCAGGCGCCAGGAGGAGCGCGCTCACCCGCAGGTTTTTCAGCTCGCCGTCAACGAGCGGCGTCATCCCGCCGCCAAGTTGCTTCCGTATCCTGCCGCACGACATAACCCTATACCTCCAGCCAGGCTTCCTCGAGTCGCTCGAGATTGTCCGTCAGCGTTGCATCAGGCCTACGACCGGGGAATGGCGTGATCTCGAGGCTCATGCTGCCTCGCTTCTCTCTGCCCAGGTACCCAATCCTGACCAGGACTCGGAAGAGTTCGGTCAGCTGCTTTGCCTCGATTTCACCCCCTTCGATCCCGAGCGGCGGGTGAACGCCTCCCCACATCGGGTGGTTCCTATCTGCCAGCACGCAATTCCCCAGGTGGACATGCTTCAAATACGGCGCACAGCGTTCGAACGCTTCGTGAAAAGACTCCCTCATCAGCACGAGGTGGTTCACATCGAGTACCAGTCCGAGGTCGGGGACATCCTCTCGTAGTTTCTCGACGAATTCGACGACCTCCGCAGTCGGCCCGCAAAGCGACTTCTTGTGGATATCGCGGTCCATGAGCTCTATCAGGAAAGCCATGTCACTCTTCTGCTTCAGGTGGTCGTTGAGCCGGCGAATGTACTCGGCAAGCCCCTCGAATGCCTTCTGCCTTCGGGCGTTGCCCGGGTCCGCACCCACGCTTTGCATGAAGTAGCAGGCGCCGGCCTCGGACGCCACATCGACCTGGTCCCGGGCCAACATCAGGATCTGCTCGCGCTCGGTCCGGCTGGTCGTGCAGAGGGGGATGATCGGGGTGGGCATGAGGTAACCGTTGTAAACGATCATCTTGCCGGACGCCCGGATCATCTCGATTGACTTCTCACGGTTCTCGCCGTAGGGCACGGTCAGATCGACAACCTCGATGTCCTGCCGCTCGAGCAGGCACGGCAAAGTCCGAAAATGCACGTCAGGGTCGTGCTTGCACGGGTAGAGCGAGTGGTGGGCGGCGCCCAGCCGGGCATATTCCGAAAGCCTGCCGCGCGCTCGTCCGTGTTTGTCCATGTCTGCCACTACGATACCCGCACCGGTTTCTTAACCTCGATTTCCACGTCGTCGATGTAGAAGATCGCCTCGGGGACCTTCTCGTCGGCGTTCGGCAGATCAGCGCCCGGCGATTTCGGGTCGCGCAGCGTCGGCGCTTCCCGGAACGGCCCGGTGCGAAAGATCAACCGCTCGAGCGAATCCACCGGGTCCAAAAACTCGGCGCCCTTCAGTACAGGCTTGCCGTCGATCAGGATGTCGAAATCCGCAGCCTCGACGTTCGCCCTGATCTCGAATTGATACCACTGACCTGGACGGTACGCGCCGAGATTCGCCTCGTCGGCCCGATTACCGTCCCAAGCCACGACCTGCCCTTTTGCCGTCAAGAAGATGCGAACCGGAGGACGATAGCCGTGGCGGTCTGCAAGCTCGATCTCCAACCGGCCATGGTCCGCCTGTTTGGCCTGCAGCTTGAAGCGGGCGATCACGTCGTAGCTCTCCGGGAACACGCGGACGGCTTTCGCGTAGTCGGCCGGTTCGCTGTCGCGCAGCTCCAGGCTCCGGTTGGCTGAAGACGGGACGGGCGCAATGGCGGCCTTGGCCCAGAGCGGGCTGTAGAGATTCCAGTCCAGGTCGTCGGCAGTCCCGCCGTTAAAATCGTCACGAACGGGACGGTCGACGATACCGCGCACCGGGACCGGGATTCGGCTCACCCAGATATCTTCCTTGTTGGAGCTGTAGGTCACCCACAGCTCATCGCCCGGAGGATTCCCGTTGCCCTCCGCAATCCCTCGGACATACTGCATTCCGAACGCCTTATCCGTGCCGTTGTAACGCCTCGGGGGGACTTCCCCGTCGACGGTCAGAAGGTTGTCGAACGTGATGCCGTCCTCGCCGGTCACAATTGCGAGCGGGTAACGGTGCCGGTTGTCCGCGCGCGGGTTGTAGAGCAAGGCATAGCGCCCGTCGTCTGTCCGCTGGCCCCAAACCTTCGCCTGTGCCATTACCAACGACGGGACCTGCACGGGCTTTGACCATGTCTTTCCCTCGTCGGCCGTGAGCGACGCCCACCGGCTTTTCCACAGGCCGACCACCTTGCCGTCCTTCCGGTGGAAGAACGAGAGCGCTTTCAGGGCCTCGCCCATCGGGTAGTAAAAGCCATCCGTCGAACGATCTTCCTCCCACCACTGCATGGTCATCAACTTGTTGTCCAGAAGGGCCTGGCATGCATCCTTGAAACCCTGGTCGGACGACTTGGTGTAAAACGGATATGGGGTATTGGCCTCACCCCAACCGTTATGGGTGTTATAGCGGAGGAAATAAATCGGGCCGAAGCTGTTCCCCGGCAGCACTTCGCGCACAACGCGGCCGATTCCGCTCCCGTCGTTGGGATGCGGGGCCTTTCCGTAAAAACCCAGAACAAGCAGCCGTCCGTTCGGAGCGACGTAGAATCCCATTCGCTGGTGCATGAGCAGAGGCGTGCCGTCCGGAAGCGTTTGAACGGGGAAAATCACAGTCGGCTTTTCCCAATTGCGACCGTCCGAAGACCAGGTGAGCAGGGTTTGGATCCGCTCTTTGATTTCGTGAACCGGCCCGCTCAGGTATTCCAGGTAGAAACGACCCTGCCAGTAGGCGAGCATGGGGGCATGGTTGTAAAGCCAACCGAAGCCGTCAGCCTGTTCCGGATGGGCCTTGTTGGCCCGAAAAACCTGGTAGCTTTTCACTCCGACCGCGAGTCTCAGGCCACCCTCGTGCGTCATGTCGGCCTGATCGGGACCTATATAGCGCACCGGCTCGCCTGGTCCTCCCGGAGTCTCACTGGCGGCCTTCGATACCAGGCGCCCGGCGCCCGCCCAGATTACCAGGCCCAGCAGCGCGGCCGCGCAGGCGGGAAGAGCGAGCCAGAATCTTCCGGCCCGCGGGACAATTGACTTCACCCTATAATGCGGAACTCGAAGCTCGAGTTTGTGACTATGTAACATTTCACATGTGATATTATCAGGCCCCGTCCGCGTGCACAACAAGGAAAAGGGAGAGGGACACGCATGATTCTGGACACTTGATACACGTCGCCTACCAACAGGGAACAACTTATGAGAAGGATCGCTACGGTAATGCTGTTAGGAGTCTTTTTCACCTGTCTCGTTCTCACGTTCGCCGGTGGAGACGCCGGCCGGAGCTTCAAGAACTCTGTCGGCCTCCTGATGCTCCGCGTGGAACCCGGCAAATTCGTCATGGGAAGACAAGTCGACCGCGACCATTGGACCGACCAGCCTATCCATCAGGTCTCGATCAGCAGCCCTTTCTACATCTCCGAGACCGAGGTGACAACGGAGGCCTTTCGTGAGTTCCGACGCGACTTTCGCGGCACCTCCCGCCACGAGCCGTATGTGGCCGGTGTCAGCTGGTACGAGGCCGCTGCCTTCTGCGAGTGGCTGAGCCAGAAGGAAGGCAGACCCTACCGGCTTCCGACCGAGGCCGAGTGGGAATACGTGGCTCAAGCCGGGTGGCAGGCGGGCGCTCCCAAGCCCGTCCTTGGACAAGCCAATCCCCTGGGCGTCAGGAACCTGCTCACCGGCCCCCGGGAATGGTGCGGGGACTGGTTTGGCGAATACGCATTCGCTCCCCAGACGGACCCGGTCGGGCCGGCCGCCGGCCTGGTGAAAGTCGTCAGGGGTGGCGCGCTCGACCTGGAAGAACGCAACGTCCCCAGGATCGACTTCTACACGCCCCATAGCCGGCTGGCGGTTGGCCCGGCGTTTGGCGTTTACCGCGCGCCGGATTTGTCCACCTCGTCCAGAGACTCAGCCGCCCCCAGAACGGGCCTGGTGGGCCTCTGGTTTGACAACATCGACCTGACCAACCCGCAGGACCCGATCAGCATCGAGAGGATCGACAACAACTGGAACAACGATCCTCGTGGCGGCGGAAACTGGTCCGCGCTATGGCTGGGCGAGATCCAGGCGCCCGCGAGCGGCAAGGTGACGTTCCACGCCGACGCGGACAACGGCCTGAGACTCCGCATAGGCTCAACAACCGTCATCGACGGCTGGGGACGCGGGCTGGCGCGCACGGGCGCAATTCAAATGATCAAGGACCGCAGGTACCCAATCGAGCTGACCTACTTCAAGGAACGAGGCGAGAGCTACATCCGGTTGTACTGGAGTTGGGGGGACCGAATGCGAGAGCTCGTTTCGGCGTCCGCCCTCACTCACACCGCCGCCCAGGAGGAATCCGTCCGTGCGAAAGCAAAGGCACAGAATCTCCCTGGGGAGCACGGCATCGGCTTCCGCATCGTCCAGGGCCCCTTGCCGGCAACCGCGCCTTCCGCCTCGGAGATCCCGCTGGTCCAGCAGTTCGTGAAACACATCGGAACACCCGTGTCCCAAGGACCCGACCCCGCGAAGCCCTATTACCGGAAGCGTTACATGCTCCCGACGCCGCTCGAGAATACTGCCCCGGTCGGCATCGACGCCGCCGGCCTGCACCCTTCCTTCCGTGGTCACAATCACAGTCCGGGGTTCGAAGTTCTGCCAAACGGAGACCTACTACTCGTCATCTATACCTCCTATCACGAGTATGAGCCCGGGGTCTCGCTGATCGCCAACCGCCTGCGCTTCGGCGCCGAAGAATGGGACTTCCCTTCGCGATTCGTCGACGTCGTCGGAGTCAACGACGCCTCTCCCCTGCTCTGGACGGACGACAAGGCCGTTCACCTCTTCTGGGGGCATCCCAAGATGGAGGCGGGCGCGTTCCCGTTCCAGTGGATCTCCTCGAACGACAGCGGAGCGAGCTGGAGCGAAATCCAGTATCCGAAATTCGTCGGGCCAATTGGAGATCACACGAAACAGCCGATCAACAGCGCCTTCCGGGATGCCAACGGCACGATTTACGTTGCGAGCGACGGATCCGGGGGCCGGTCGGTTCTGTGGGCCAGCCGGGACGGCGGGAAGACCTGGTACGACACGGTCGGCCGCAGCGCCGGCCGCCACACCACCTACGCGGTGCTCAAGGACGGTTCTATTCTCGGAATCGGCGGGAAGAACAGCGATATTGACGGATTCATGCCCCAGGCGATTTCGCGGGATGGCGGCGGGACATGGGAAGTGAGCAAGAGCCCCTTCCCGCCCCTCGGGACCAATCAACGTCCCACCCTCATCCGGCTCCAGAGTGGCCGGCTGTTCTTTGCCGGCGACTACGTCCTGCACAACGACGGGTCACAGCCCGCGGGGATCAACCAGTTGGGCTCCTACGTCGCACTTTCGGAGGACGAAGGCAAGACATGGCGGTTCAAGAAGCTCATCGGGGCCCAGCTGCACGAAGACATCGAGCGGGCGGAAAGGATGAAAGGACCGACCCTCGGTTATTCGGTCGCCCGGCAGGCGGCCAACGGCTTGATCCACCTGATCACGACAATGAACAACCCCTGCCTCCACATCGAGCTCAACGAGGCGTGGATACTGAACGACCAGACGGGCGAGCGCGCCGACAAGGAACTGATGCGGTCGAACGCCCGGGAAATTCGCGATGTGAAGACCTTTGAAGAAAAGCATGCAAACGGGCAGGTCAAAACACGCTGGAGCGGCGGCCGTGCGGACGACGGGCGTTTCCTCCTCCACGGGCCGGAGACCTGGTTCTCCCCGGAAGGCGCGAAGCGGTACGAAGTGACGTATGAGCTGGGCCGAAAGGTCGGGAAGGAAACGGCTTGGGCGGCGGAGGGCAGCGTCGCCTGGTCCTGCGTCCATGATCCCGAGGCGGGAACGGCCAGAACAGAATATTGGTCAAACGGGCAGAAGAAATCCGAAACAACCTGGGAGAACTTTCACGCCAAAGGCATCGCCCGAGTCTGGGACCCAACCGGAAAGCTCGTGAGCGAGAAGCGGTTCGACAGGGGCAGGATGGTGGAGTGACGCGAATTTCGGGGGCAAAGGGCTCTTTATATGGACTGCGGCGACAGATGAACTCCGATGCTTTCTCAGGAGTCCTTCTGGTCCTGCACTTTATGCGGATCTTGGAACCAGAGCGCCAAGTCGGCGGCCAGCCATTCTTGGGGGCAACCAACAGAGTCCCGAAGGGACGAAGGCCTTCGACATTCGATATTCGACATTCTGCCTTGAATTCCGCCGCCCCACTCCATATTAGGACCGTCCCATTCAGGGAGCTCACTCAAAACCCCAACTGGCTCCTCTTCAGCGTCAGGCTATGCACAACCTCGCCGTCAATGTTCACGATCTGGTAAG
>Ga0105104_10002821_pt1 | contig 12529 bp, 9 predicted proteins | sample PPLLaktember2015_3_FD_87034 | JGI IMG/M metagenome (GOLD analysis project Ga0105104, IMG submission 87034) | Freshwater sediment microbial communities from Prairie Pothole Lake near Jamestown, North Dakota, USA - PPLs Lake P7 Core (6) Depth... | ecosystem: Environmental > Aquatic > Freshwater >...
CGAACGATGCGCCGCCGGGCGACGAGTTGATGTGGAATGGATACACACAACTGCAACTCTTGTGTGAGGGCTTCGCGCTCAGGGACGACGATTCAGGCTAAATTTATGGGTAAAGGGCAGCCCTAGCCGGGATTGGCCAGGGGGAAGAGTGGTAGCGGGAAGGCGCCCGCATAACTGGGGCCGTGTCTGTCTTACGGTGACAATGATCTGACGATGATCTGAAGGGGTGTCAGGGCTTCAATTTTCAATTTTCAGTTTTCGTCCTCGTCGTTCGAGGGAAACTGAAAATTGAAAATTGAAGCCCTGACACCCCTTCATGAGGAAGCGGAAGCTTCTTGAGAAGGCGCTATCATCTCCCGGAAATCTACGTTTTGCTGAAGCCCTGGTTCTCAATGAAGGGTGTCAGAGCTTCAATTTTCAGTTTTCAGATTTTGCGCTTGACGGGGGCCAGAGGGAAGCGGCTGAGAGCGGCTCGATACCAGGTCGGCACCACTCCTGTCGACTCCTCTGCTGCGGACCGGGCACCGGTTTCAGCCCGCACCTCTTGTTCGAGTGACCGCAGGGCGTTGGCCAGCCGAGGGTCGTCAGCGATCCGAAGTTCCACCCGGCGCCGAGCCATGCTGATGGCTGCGGGAGACCGCTCGAGCAGATCGGCAATCTGCGTGGTCTTGAGCCACGTCAGTCGATACAGAACAAAAGCCAGGATCTGCCTCTGTTGGCAGCCGGACACCTTCGCAAAATGCTTCTCGACCGCGGCAGACAGCAATTCATACGAGGCGAGGTCGCCGCTCTGGCGCAGGGCGCGACGTCCGGTGAGGTCTCGAACCGGCCGCAGGCCCTTCTCCAAGGCCCGGATTCTCTCCACGAACGCCGGACTTCCGAGAACCAATCCGGCCGTGGCTCGCTCAAACGGGCTGATGGGCTTTTCGTCCCGCCCGCTTTCGACATAGGCGCGATACTCCTCGGGACTTCCGAAATGGGCCAGAATCCGCTCCGTGCACACCCAGTCGACTGCCGCCGGACCTCCCACAAAATTCCGATAGCTCGACCAGGGCCACAGCTCGGCCGGCCGGGTCATCTTCTTCCGGTTGGGGTTCAGATGGATGTAGCGCGAACACTCCAGCAGATATTCTCCATCCTCGACGAGGATCGCCTTGTAGCGCGCCTGGAAGAGGTGTCCGGAGCGGCCGTGACGCCGGTTGTAGTAACGGGCGTAATCGGCGAGCAGCTGTTGCATCCAGCGGCCCAGCCCGGCATAGGGCGTTTCGACGAGGAGATGAGGGTGGGTGGGCATAAGGCAGAACGAGTGGGCAACCAGAGCCCCGTCGCTGACCAGGCCTCCAGTCAGCCGTAGGAATTCCGCGTAGTCCTGGTCATCATCGAAGACTCTGCTTCGGCCCACTCCCCTGGCCATCACGTGGTAGATGGCCCCTGGGAATTCGACTCGTAACGGTCTGGACATTGCTTCTCTCCTCCACCCCGCCGAGGGAACATCCTTGGTGCTTCTCCCGGTCGGAGGCTCTCACTATAAATAACGTTCGACCTGGAAAATCTACGAAGGGTTTTTTTCAGGCAAAATCGACGGCTGGTGGTCAGGGGTCGGTGAAACGGTGTCTAAAGGCAGGCGGCAGGCAAATGTTCTGGCTGACAGACGAGGAAGTCATGCTCTCCAACTCTGCGGAACGACCGTCGCCCGGCGGCGCAGCTAAGCCGTCTCAGGGAGGAAACTGAAAATTGAAGCTCTGACACCATTCACTACTCCTCACTACTCCAACATCCACCCCTTCACCCTTCACCCTTACCCTTCACCCTTACAGGCGGTACGGGATCCCAGAGGGCCGGATCTCTATCTTCTCCGCGTCGTATCCGCACTCCTTCAGGTACTCCTTGAGCGTCTCGCAACCGAAAGCAGGATCTAGTTGCGGGCACCCTGGAAAACCTCACGGACCTAAGCCGTCTCGGGGAGAAAACTGAAAATTGAAGCTCTGACACCCCTCATCGCATCATCGCATCGGACGACAAAACGCTCCCAGGTTGTGAGGAGTCCGGGAAGGACGGGCTCAGAAACCGAACGTCTTGCAAATGAATACCGCCATCTGATTTCGGGTTACCGTCATGTCGGGGCAGTAATTGTTGTTGCCGCATCCGGCCGTCACGTTGTCTGCGAACAACTGTTCAATCCAACGGGAAGCCCAATGGTTGGTCGGCACATCGTTGAAGAGCCCTTGGGGCTCCGGCGGAATGTAGTCCTTTCCGTATTTGGTCTTCAACAGGAAGACAGCCATTTGGGCACGGCTGACCTCCATCTCGGGGCAGTAGATGTTCGTCCCGCATCCGGCCGTGATACCATCGCGCGCCAGCTGCTCAATCCACGCCGCAGCATAGTGGGCGGTGCCGACATCGGCGAAGGATCCGGTGGCAGCGGGCGGAACGAAGGCCTGGCCGCGCAGGGCTTTTTCGAGGAAGACCGCCATCTGCCCTCGCGTCACGGCCATATCGGGGCAGTATACGCCGGCTGCGCATCCGGCAGTGATGGCACGCGACACGATTTTCTCGACGGAGGGATAGTACATGCTGTTTGCCGGAACGTCGGCAAAGGTGTGAGGCGTGACGTTGATCGTTGTCTGGTCCTTGCTTTGGAGGTAACCGTCGCTGACAGTCAGCTCGAACACGATCGAGTTTGGGGCTTGTGAGGCAAGGATGGGCCCTTGAAACGTCGGGGTGGGGGAATTCGGGTCCGACAGCGTCACGGCGGGTCCCGAAATCTGCGTCCAGCGGTAAGTCAGGACATCGGCGTCGGCGTCCGAAGTGGCTGTCGCGTCAAGGGCAACTCCTAAATTCTCCTTGACCGTCTGATCCTCTCCGCCATTGGCGACGGGGGCGGTGTTCTGAAAGTGGAGAATTTGACCACCTTCGCCTCCTGAAACCGTGAAGAGCTCGTTTTCCGAGACAACCCACGCCCGCGCTACGGAACCTCCTATTCCGGTGCTTCGTGCCTGCCAGCTGACGCCGTCGTAGTGAAACACCGTTCCACCGCCGGCGAACACGTTGGTTCCCGAGGTTCCCCAAATTCCTAAGAGCGATCCAGTGGTCGGGACCGATACCGGCGTCCAGCTCAAGCCATCATAGTGGAGCATCCTTTGGCTACCGGGGACACCGACGGCGTAAATATCGCTTGCCGAGGATCCCCAAATCGACTCGAAGGAGGTGGTCGCACCGCAGGAGACGCTGGTCCAACTCGTCCCGTCAAAATGGGCCATGCTGCCTCCCTGCCCGGCTGCGTAGACATCTGTCGGCGAGCTCCCCCAAACGGCCCTGTAGGAGTAGCCGGGGGCCGACATCGTCGTCCAGCCTACGCCGTCGTAATGCCGGATCGTCCCCGACCAGCCAACGGCAAAGACGTCACTACCGGAGCTGCCCCATACACCCCATAGGCTGCTTCCACTGTTCGATCCGTCCGGGACCATGCGGGTCCACGCGGCGCCGTCATAGTGAAGGATCACTCCGTACCATCCCACTGCAAAGACGTCGGTCGGAGAGCTTCCCCACACGCCGTACAGGTCCCTGGTGGTCCCGGAAGCCATGGTCGAGCATACGGTGGCGTTGCAGTGGACGATCGTGCCGTTACTCCCGACGGCGAACACGTCGCTGGCCGAGCTGGCCCACACGCTGTTCAACTGCTCCACCGTGCCCACGGTCATAGGGCTCCACCCTGACCCGTCATAGTGGACGATCCACCCCTCTCCACCGACTCCAAACACATCGCTCGCAGAAGACCCCCATACGCTGACAACGTAGCGCGTCATTGGCGCTTGGGTCCAAGCCGACCCATCCCAGTGGCGGATAGAGGGACCCGAGCCGTTCGCTAGGAATAGATCGCTCGAGGAGGTTCCCCATACCCCCCGGATTTGGGCGTAGATAAGTCCGGATACAACTGGCGTCCAGGAGGTGCCGTCGTAATGAATCAGTGTGGCGTCGTCACCGACCGCGTAGACGTCGCTCGACGAAAATCCCCACATATCGTAAAGCCAGTCGCTCGTCCCCGAGTTCATCTTCTGCCACGTCGAGCCGTCGTAGTGCACGACCGTGGCGAAGTCGCCTACCGCGAAGATGTCGTTGGCGGAGCTTCCCCACATGCGGTTCAGGCAACCGTTGAGGATGATCGTGGGAGAAGGCATCACCGTCCAGCTTGAACCGTCGTAGTGGAGAATCAGGCCGGATTGGCCGCCGGCAAACACGTTACTCGCCGAGGTTCCCCACACCGCCCGCAGTGCGGCTGTTGTGCCGGACGTCATGGCCGTCCAACCGGAGCCGTCGTAGTGCAGAATCGTGCCGCCGGAGCCGACCGCGAAGACATCGCTCGTGGAGCTCCCCCACACGTCATCGAGCGCCTCGGTGGTGATCGGTCGGAACCAGATCCATTCGGTTCCGTTGTAATGCAGAATCGTGCCGGCCGTCCCTACCGCGTATGCGTCGTCGGGTGCGAGACCCCAAACTCGCTTGAGATCGTTGCCCTGTGGCAGGGGGTTTCTCCAAGTCCACCTGGCCCCCGCTACATCGACGAGGCAGAACAAGCACATGATCGGTAGAGCTGTGTGAAGGCGCAGGAAGTTCATCGATGTCTCCTGACAACGAAATACCTTTTCTGATGAAAGCACGAGTTCTGATGAAAGGACGAGTCGGAAGCGGAACCACGCGCCGAGAAGTACGACACAGGAAGAGATGCGACGCCGTTCAACCCGAACACCGACCCCCCCAGAGCCGAAGGCTCCCTGATGCGAGACTCCAAGAGCGCCGTTCGGTCGACGCTTTATACACCAGAGGAGACAGGAAAAGCAATCGCCGCAGGAAATTGGGACAGTCTACTCAATTACCTTATTGCCGAGGCCTGGCCAAAAGGGAATTGAGTAGACTGCCCCAATGTCTTCACAAGCGGGAGTAAACTGATTTCGCGTAAAGGGATAATCTTCGGGGGGCGCCATGCCGGACAAGCGCAGAAGATGGCTCGTCGCCGGTGCGTTCTTCATCCTTGTGCTCGTCGGTTTGTGGTTCTTAAGGTGGGATCCCAAGGACGATCACAAATCGGACCGGTCGGTAGTGGACCTTGCGTCTCAGCGCAATGCTCGACCCCCAGCAGAGAGCTCCGGAAGGCAGTCTGAACCGGCGCCGAAAGCTCCACAAGCGACGGTTGCCTCCGTCCCTGTTCCTTCTGGTGAAAAGCGGTCGAGCGATCCGCGGCTCTTCCTGTTGCAGGGACGGGTTGTGTCCGAAGAGGGGGAAGGCCTGGCGGGCGCTCATCTGGAGATCTTCCTTGGCCCGTCCTCCGCGGATGACTCGCCGGTTCGTTCGCTCCGAACCGAAAAGGACGGCGGCTATCGCGTGCAACTGGACTACGCCGAGTATCAGCTGATCAGGGTAAAGGCGGAAATGGCGGGGTTCATCGGGCGCGAAGACGCGATACAAATGCAAAGTCAGGGGGGAGTCAGAATCGACTATACGCTCACTCGATTTGCCTCCACACTCTCCGGCAGGGTAATCGACAGCCAGGGAAAAGGTGTAGCCGGCGCGCTCGTTCGAGTCTGGGTGCCACACCGAGGACGCGCGGAACTCGGCTCATCGGGCTTCATTGCGCCGGACCTGCGTGAAGTTGATTCTTCCGCGGATGGCAGCTTTTCCTTCGCGAACCTGTCCCCGGGCGGCGTTCAATTGCAGATTCTCCCAAAGGACGATTTGCCGAGCGACAGAAATCTGGAATTGAAGCCGGGCGAAAATACTGTCGAGGTAAGGCTCAGGCGAACGGAAACGGTCGAAGTCCGCGTGACAAATCGGGCGGGCCAGCCTGTTCCAGGGTGTCAGGGGCCTCAATTTTCAGTTTTCGCGACCTGGAGCCGTGTCTAACGAATTTAGTTTTCCAGAAGCGCCGATGCCGAGGAATCGCCACCGGCGCACCGGCCGGGGCACAGTTCTAGGCGGGTGTCCCGCCGAGTTGTAGGCTTCCCTGACCCTACGCATCAGCGATGTCTGGTAATGTTCCCGCAAACACATGAGCGAATACCAATATTACGAATTCCAGGCGATTGACCGTCCTCTGACTTCGCGGGAAATGGAAGAGCTGCGACGGTACTCCACACGTGCCGAGATCACGCCGACCAGGTTTAGAAACGAGTACAACTGGGGTGATTTCAAAGGAAATTCGCAAGAGTGGATCAAGAAGTACTTCGATGCGTTCCTCTACTTCGCGAACTGGGGAACTCGGATTCTGCGACTCAAAATCCCGGTTTTTGACTTCTGAAGCGGCGGAAGCGTGCTGCACCGGTGAGTCCTGTTCCAGCACAGAACACGCCGGCAGTCTGATAGTGAGCTTTGACCAGGAGGGAGAAGACGCCGATGACTTCTATGAACCCCCGGAATGGTCGCTAGCTTCTTTACTCCCGGTACGAAACGAGCTATGCCGCGGTGATCTGCGCGCGCTTTATCTTGGCTGGTTGATGTGCGCTCAACTCGGAGAGTTGGACGACGACGAGATCGAGCCGCCGGTACCGCCCAACCTTCAGCGGCTTTCGCCCGCCTTGGAAACCCCCGCTGATTTCTTGCGCCTCGATCTGAACCTGCTCGCGATCGCGGCCCAAGCGAGTCCGAATCTCAGGTATCAACAAGATCATTCCGACAAGATGCGTTCCTGGATTGCGACCCTTTCGCCTGCGACAAAGGATGAGATGCTTTTGCGTGTGATGGAGGGCCGGGACGTGCACGTCGCCAATGAGCTCTGGAGGCAGATGAAGCAAGACCAGTCCGCGGAAACCTACCAACCTGGACCCCAGGAACACCGACGGTCGGTCGGTGAATTGCTCCGGGCCGCCGAGCACGAGGCAGAAGAACGTCGGCGTGAAGAAGCTCGAAAAGCCGCCGAAGAAAAGGCGCAAAAGGCGCGCGAAGCGGCTGAAAACCGAAAGCGGCGCCTGGATGCTTTGACCGGGCGCGAAGAGGAGCTCTGGGCAGAAGTAGAGCAGCTCGTCGCGATGACACAGCCGAAGCCTTACGAGCAGGCGATTGTTCTCTTGACAGACCTGCGTGATCTGGCCAAGCGGAGCAGTTCCTCCGACTTCTCTCTGCGCCTGTCTGCACTTCGATCGAGTCATCGAAACAAGCCCTCCTTCCTGGCTCGGCTCGCGAAGGCTGGTCTCTAGTCGCAACCTGATCGCCCCAAGTCTCGAAGCAAGCTAACTGTCTGTCGAAACGTTGAGCTTGTTCCTCTCGAAGCATGGAACCCGGCTTCGATCTGATCCGTTAGCATTGCTATGAAACGGACGCTCCTCCTCATAGTGCTCTTCATTCTCATGCTTTCCCACGGCCTCGCGCTCGATTCCGGGGAATTTACGGCCGAGATCAACGGCTTGCGCCTCTGGTACAAGATTTCCGGATCGGGCCCGGTATGCCTGATGCCCAATCCCGCCTGGGGCCCCAGCTCCGAGCCCTACTTCATGACTCTCAAGGAGCTGGAGAAGACCATGACGATGGTCTGTCTCGAGTGCCGGGGAACCGGCCGTCCCTAACGCGCCGCAAAGCTGAACGACTACACCTGGGATCAGCTCATCGCGGATCTCGATGCCCTTCGCCAGCATCTCGGAGAGGAAAAGTCTGGGTAGCGGGGCATTCCGAAGCCGGTTCGCTTGCCCTGCGCTACGCCTGCCAGCATCCGGAACCCGTCAACGGCCTCCTAGGAATTAAGTGTTTTTAGATACGCCAGTGGAGGATTTTCACCAGGCGCACGGGGGCTGCGGCTACTCTGATTGGTGGCCGGGCTCTAGACGAGCCCGGCACCGGACTCTGGAGCTGGAGAGTCCGGCCACGATAAAAAGCGGCTTTCGGAAAATGAGCGCCCTGGTCGACGAGGCAACAAGCTGACCTATATTTCCGATCGGTCACGACAACTGCACCCCCGCCAAGATAGATTACAAAGCTGTAATTGAAGAGGACAGAGATGTTTCAGTCGGGTCTGGCCGGTACATTGAGGCATTCCAAGTAAGGCCCGCATGAACCAAGCCCTGAAAGCTTCGAGAATGACCTCTGGTGAATGACCTCTTGATTGCGGTCTGCGCGTTCTGCTACGATTATATTCCGGTAACCGATATATATCGGTTACCGGAAGGTAACGCCACTGATGAGCAAGCCGACCGCCCTTCTACAGGGCACTCTTTATCTCCTGATCCTCAAGATCCTCGAGCTCGAGCCCCGAACCGGCTGGGCTATTTCCCAACGCCTGCGCCAAATGTCGAACGAGACCCTCCAGGTCAGCCACGGCTCGCTTTATCCTGCTCTGCACAAGCTGGAGCATGAAGGATTGATCCGAGGCGAGTGGAAGGAGTCGCACACCGGACGTCCGGCCAAATTCTATTCGATCACGCCGGCGGGCCGCCGTCAGCTTCGCGTTGAGGTCGCGGACTGGACTCGTTTGTCAGCGGCAATCAATGGCATCGTTGAATCCACCTAGCGATTGGGAGGCACGCAAATGCGCTGGATCCAAAAGCTGTCGCTCACGCTTCGCGCCGTGTTCCGCCGGCGGGAAGTCGAACGGGAGATGGAGGCCGAACTGGCCGAGCATTTTGAATCGGAAGTCGAAGACCTGATTGCCCGCGGCTTCGCCCCCGCTGATGCCCGGCAACGAGCCAAGGCAACGATGGGCCGGTTGGATCTGATCCGCGAGGAGTGCCGAGACTCCCGCGGGACCGCGCGTTGGGAACAGTTCAAACAAGACGTTTTCTTCGGCGTGCGCGTGCTCCTCAAGAATCGAACGCTTTCCTGCATTGCACTGGCAACCATGGCGCTCGGCATTGGCTCCACCACCGCCGTTTTCAGTCTGATCGACGGCGTCTTTATCCGGGCGCTCCCGTTCCCCGACCCGGAGCGCCTGTTTTATGCAGAGCATGTAGGGATGCGCGGGCCTTTTGAGACGCTTCGCTCCAATAGCCGGCAGGCGGACTATGCCGCCTATCTCGACGTGCACGCCTTCACTATCCCGGGGCGCTACTGGCCGGAACGTCTAAAGGGCAGCGAAGTGTCTGCGAATTTTTTCAAGGTGTTAAATGTCCGGCCCCTTCTGGGGCGTGCCTTTGTCGAGGGTGAGGACAGGCCGGAGAATCTCAATGTCGTGATTCTGAGCGAGCAGTTTTGGCAGCGGCAATACTCTGGGCGGCGCGACGTACTCGGACAGTCTCTCACACTGAACGAGGCGAGCTACGAGATCATCGGCGTAATGCCCGCCCGATTCTGGTATCCGGCGCCAGACGCCAACTTCTGGGTTCCTATGAGAATCGACGCTCGGAAGGTCGGGGAGTATTGGGGCTCTGGGGGACTAAGGGCGGTCGCACGCCTGCGGCCGGGTGTCACTCAACAGGCAGCCTCCGCAGAACTTCGAGCCTGGATTCCACGAATCCGGGCGATGTTTCCCTGGCCGATGCCCAATGACTGGGGACGCGAGGCTGGATTAACGGAACTCCGCGATAACCTTGTAGGGGACGCCAAGCCGAGAAGCCTTCTGCTCTTCGGGGTCGTCGGCCTCGTCCTTCTGATCGCGATTGTCAATGTGGCGAGTCTCATGATCGGCCACACCGCGGCGCGGCACAGAGAACTGACTTTGCGTGCGTCCCTGGGCGCAACCCCGGCCCGCCTGGCGCGGCAACTCCTGACCGAAGCCCTGGTGCTCGCGGCAGCCGGCGGACTACTGGGAACCTTGCTCGCTTTCGGCCAGTTGACGATGCTCAAGAACTTGTTGCCGCCCGATACGCCTCGTCTCGCCGATGTTGCGATAGACGCGCGGATTCTGGTGTTTACTGCCGCGATCTCGCTGGGAAGCGGTTTGCTCTTTGGCCTCTTGCCCGCGTGGCGGGCGCGCACCTGCCGGTCTCTGACCGCCATGGAGGAGACGCGCTCGACACTCAGTCCGACCGGAACACGAACATACGGAGTACTGGTGATGGCGGAGGCGGCGTTTGCCGTCGTCCTTCTGGTGGGCGCCGGCCTCCTGCTGCGTAGTCTGTGGAATCTGCTTCAAGTGGACCCGGGATTTCGAGTTGAGTCCGTTGTCACCGCTGAGCTCAGCCCCAATCAAACAGTAGCGGCTTCCGTGGAGAAGACGGCAACGCTCTACGAACAGGTTCGTGCCAAGCTCGCCGCGTATCCGGGTGTAAAAAATGTAGCGGCGATGAGCCTCTTGCCTTTAACACCTGAAGCCTCATTTTTTACAGCGGCTATCGAGGACCACCCACTTCCGCCCGAGGAACCGCAATTTCCGCTTTGGAGCACAACGGTTACACCGGAGCACCTGGATACGCTCGGCATTCCGCTACTGCAAGGCCGCCGCTTCACCGCCGCGGACCGGCAAGGAGCACTGCCAGTCGTAATGATCAGCAGGTCTATGGCTCGCCGTTTCTGGTCCGACCGTAATCCGATCGGGAGGCGGCTCCGTCCCCTGGCCGACACCGAATGGCGCATGATCGTGGGTGTTGTCGATGACGTGAAGAACTACAGCATCACGGGTCCGCCGGAGTGGGTGGAAGGAGAGGTCTATGTGCCGATGGCACAGGCCTTGTTTCCAACAGACGCGATCTCGCTGATCGCGCGGCTGGATGGCAGCCCGGGAAGCTTCGAGAAGCGTTTACCCCAGATGATCAAGGAAGTCTGCGCAGACTGCGCATTAAGCAAGATCGTCCGGATGGAAACGGTCGTAGCCGGCGCTACGAGGACACCGAGGTCTACCGCGGGGCTTGTCGGTGGCTTTGCGTTGCTGGCGATCGGTCTTGCTGCCGCCGGTATATACGGAGTAGTGAGCCATGGCGTAATCCGGCGGACCCGCGAGCTCGGAGTGCGGCTCGCACTTGGCGCGAACCGCAAGAGCATCGCATGGCTCGTTATGGGCTCGAGCCTCTGCTACACGCTCGTGGGAACGGTTACCGGCCTGTTCGCCGCGTGGGCGCTGGCACGCTGGATCAGCACACTGCTTTACGGGATAGCCGAACATGATCCAGTCAGTTTCCTGGTCGCACCAATCGTACTGGTTACAGTCGCAATTCTGGCAAGCCTGCTGCCAATATGCCGTGCTTTCCGCATTGACCCCGCCATATCGCTCAGGGAGGCGTGAGGGCCAGGGCCCGCGCGATACAGCGACGCGCGCCGGAACAGGTCATTGATGGCTTAAAGCGCGCTGGATGACTGCCCAGACAGGATTGCCGCCGCGTGGCTTCAACCGTTCAAGATCCTCGCCACGCTTCTCGGCGTCCCAGATCTGTGCCAGCTTGGCCGTCGGAGGAATCTCATAATCAAGGCCCGTCCATGCCCCTTCGGGCCGGAACGTATAGAACGCCCAGTGCCATCCATGTTCGTTGTAGATCCGCAATTCATCGGCGAGATAGGCGGCGGCCCCGGGAATCCGGCGGTCGCACCAGAATTCACTCGCGATGATGCGGTTCGGGGGGATCTGATGGCGTGCGGCGAACGCTTCGACCGGTTCAACGAGGGCCTTCAAGTTATCGATCGTCCATTTTGCTACGGCATTGTTCTTTGCGGGCATCCGGTCAGGATAAGCAAAGCGCCCGTTGTTCACGCGGAATGTGGTGAACTTCCACGGCCCAAGATTGTGCAGCGCATACAACGTCCGGTAATCGGCGACAGGAACGTTGTAGCGGAACCCGCCAGGATCAGCGTAGAACCACCCGTCGAGGATGACTGGCGTGTCCGCGTCGGCTTCGCGGATCGCCGCGACCATTTTTCTATTGAAGCGATCGAGGTCTGGCGTCGTCCCGCGGATACGCTCCAGCCAGCTTGCGAATCGCGGATCGTCAGGCTTGTCGAACCCGAATTCGCGCTCGGGGTGCGGCTCATTCAGCGGATTATAGGCAACGATGGACGGATGGCCTTTCATTTGCCGCGCCAGATCCCGCCACAAGGCGAACGCCTGCCGCTGGTACGCCTCGTCTCGCCAGAGGCGCCCGTCACTCGGGTCGGTGACATCCCGCTTGGCGCGGCAACCCGGTAGCGAGAACATTGTCAAAACGATCTTGATGCCGTTCTTGTCGGCTTCGTCGAGAATTGTGCGGAGCAGCGCGAGGTCAGTGGCGTTGAGCCGCTGGTAATGATCGGCATCGCCGATAAGAAAATCACGTTGTTGGGGAGCGAGCGATTCAAGCCGCAAGCGAAAGAACTCAATGCCCGCCCGCGCGGCCGCGCGGAATGCGTCAGGTCTTAGTCGGCCAGGACCGTAGTTCGCGCCGCGGCGCTGCATAGACCAGAACTCCATGCGTTCCGACCGGCGCCACGTGTCCTCTTGTGCCCATGAAAGCCATACTGTCGTACAGCTCACGAGAGCAACGATCAATAAGGTCCGGCGCGCGGAGCGCTTTCGTGTCCTCATACTTGTCTTCGCCGCAGAACCTCCCCTACATGCTCACCGGCTCCGGTAGTCCCTTCCTCCGCTCCAGCAGATCCTGCTCGATCTCGCGCAGCCGCTCTTCGTCAAGCGGGTAGAATCGAACGA
>Ga0105104_10002822_pt1 | contig 12528 bp, 8 predicted proteins | sample PPLLaktember2015_3_FD_87034 | JGI IMG/M metagenome (GOLD analysis project Ga0105104, IMG submission 87034) | Freshwater sediment microbial communities from Prairie Pothole Lake near Jamestown, North Dakota, USA - PPLs Lake P7 Core (6) Depth... | ecosystem: Environmental > Aquatic > Freshwater >...
ACGAGACTGCCGCCGGGGCGAAGCGCCGATCGGATGGAGGCCAGCGAGTCGCGAGGATACTCGAAGTGATGATAGACATCGCACAGGAAGGCGACGTCAATCGACTCCTGAGGCAGCTCGACCGATCGGTCGGTGCAGAGCACGGTTTCCACATTTTTGAGGCCCAGCTCTTGAGCCTCGGATTTGACATGCTCGACGAACTCCTCGGCGATGTCCACGGCATAGACCCGTCCCTGCGCGCCGACCTCGGCTGAAAAGAGTGGAACGAACAGGCCGGTCCCGGTTCCGATATCCGCCACCTTCATTCCGGGGCGGAGATTCAAGGCACGAACGATATCGTTGCGGCGATCATAAGCCTCGCGTCCCTCGCTTTCGAACTGCCTTTCATAGCGATCAGGATCGACGTTGCCGCGATATTCCTGATTGATTCCCGGCTTGACACTTCGCTCCTGGGCATCGGCGGGGAGCAGTGCCAGCAGGCAGCCAAGGACAATCGCCACGTGATTCATACTTCCAGCATCGCCTGTTCAGGTGCGGATGTGCAAGTGGACTGGGAGGACCCCGTCGTTGCGCTTCCTGCGACTATCGGCCCGTCGGGACTGGCGTTGACTTCAAGGTGCGAATGGTGGAGATGACCCTCTCGGTTTTCTCCGGATCGCCTGGAAAGATGCTCTCAGGTGCTTGGCCCGCTTCTACCATCGACTCGCTTTCACTTGTGGCTTTCCGGCAGCCAACGCAAAGCCTCCTCGCCCTGCCGAGAGCACTCCTTAGCATGGGGCCGATGATGCTCCAGATCACGTCCGGGAGCTCCGAGCGCCCGCGGGTGTTTGGTGGCGCCGAGGATGGGACGGTAGGCATCGTTGTAGAGCATGATCAGATCCTGCCCCCACCAAACCAGGATCGGAAACAGGGAGTTCAGGCAGATGCTGACGCTAGTCCGCAGGCTTTGTGGCCACGACGGAACAGGCCCCAGAGGGGTGCTGGCCCAGTCCATCTCGCGCATAAGCGCGCCCATCTGGCCGCCCCCTGCCAGACAATCCGCTATTATTGACGTGTTTCCTGCAACCTGACCCTTAGAACCGGCCACATGACCCCCTCAATGGTCTCTCGGCGGGAGAATGGCGGTCGCGGTCCAGAAAAAGCGGCGCGTACCGGTGAGCGGAGAAACTCCCCTAGGAAAAAAGAACGTTATGCCCTTACTTCGAGAATAACCGTGGTCCGCAGGCCGGTCAAGATCACCGCTAAGACGGCTCTCTCATTGGGAGTGCGTATTTCCGACCCCCGGCACCAAACTGATCCGCTACAAAAGGGTCGGAAATAGGCCAGAATTATATTTGCCTGAACACCTTGCCTCGGTTCTTCGTACTGCAAATTGAAAGGAAGAAGATCCATGTACGGCCTGGCAGGTGATTTTCGCTTCGCGATTCGCTCTCTGCTCAAAACTCCAGGTTTTACGGCAATCGCGCTCGTGATGCTCTCTTGCGGTATCGCTTTAAACACCGCGGCTTTCACTCTGGTCAACACTCTAGTCAAAAGTCCGGTCCCATTTCCCCTGCCCGAACAACTGTTCTGGGTTGGGGGTCTGGACGCCGAAAATCACGAACCGACGGGGCTGTCCTTTGTCGATGTGGAACGTCTCGGCCGCAGCGTCACCTCCTTTCAGGTGATCGGCGGACTACAGCCGAGGGATTTCAGCATGAAGGGGGAAGCCGTGACCGGCGCGGCGGTCACTTCTGGGCTGATCCCGGCTTTGGGCCTCTCCCCTCTTCATGGCCGGTTCTTCTCAGAGAGCGAATATCGAGGCGATGGCTCTCGGGTCATCGTCATCGGTGAAAGGCTCTGGGAGACCCGTTTTGGACGCGACGACGCGATCCTCGGCAGGGATATCGAGCTGGACGGCCAGAGCTTCGCGGTGGTCGGGATTCTTCCCAGGATCTTCCGCTCCTATTACGCCAGATATGACGCCTGGACGCCACTGATCCCCGCCCCCCAGGAGCGCGAGCTACGCTCCTTGCAGGCCTTAGCCAGGACGAAGCCTGATGCGAACGAGGATGCGTGCAGAGCCGAGGTGCAGATGGTTTCTGAACGGCTGGCGCGCGAGTATCCGCAAACCAACGGGCAGTGGAGGCCGAGACTGTCAAGCGTTGCGGGGCCGATGGCGCATGTCGTGGGTGGGTATTTGTTCCTTCTGGCCGTCGTGGTGCTGGTTCTTCTCGTCATCTGTGCCAATCTGGCCGGCTTGCAGCTGGCCCGGGCCGCAGTCCGTCAAAAGGATGTCGTTGTCCGCCTGGCGCTCGGCGCGTCGCGGTGGCGAGTGATCAGACATCTGTTGTTCGAGGGTATTGTTCTCAGCGTTATCAGCGGGACCTTGGGAGTCCTGCTTACAGTTTGGGTTCGCCACGTGCTCATCGCCACGATTCCGCATCTACGGGAGCTCGTTATCGATGAGCGCGCCCTGGGCTTCACCCTCCTGGTGACGATCGTTACGGGCTTGGTCTTCGGCCTGGTACCGGCCCTCACCCTGTCCAGGGCCGACCTTCAGCAGGCGCTCAGGGCTTCGTGTCCGGGAGCCGTGGCGTCCCAAAAACGCGCACGAGGGATCCTGGTTGTTGGAGAGATTACGGTAGCGGTTGCCCTCCTGGCCTGCGCGGGCCTGTTGGTTCGAAGCTTTACCAGCCTGCACGGAGTCAATCCCGGTTTTGATTATCAGAACCTGCTTACCGCGCGGGTGACTCTCCCGGAAGCACGCTATGGCGAGCCCGGCGCCAGAGTCCGTTTCCTTCGGGAATTCCTCGATCGTGCGGATCGGACGACAGGGGTGCTCGCCTCTGCAGCTACTGCCGACCTTCCTCTTTCCGGCGGGGTAAAGACGCTGAAGCTCAGGCCTGAAGGAGAGGCAGATTTTCGCGCAATAGGCGGCCGGTCGAACGTCGTCTCACCAGGCTATCTGCAAGTCCTCGCGGCCCCGCTGGTTCAAGGACGAGGTTTTGCCGAATCCGACACTGCGGATTCCGCCCCGGTAGCACTTGTCAATCGCAAATTGGCCGAAACCCTGTGGCCTGCCGGGTCAGCTGTCGGCCGCCGACTGGACCTCGAAGGTCAGAAACCGGTCATGGTTGTCGGCGTGATCGAAAACCTGAATCAGGATCTCACGCTCCCGGTTTTTCCCGAGGTTCTCCTTCCTTACAGCCAGAGTCCCCGGACCTCGATACAGTTTCTGTTCAGGACCAGGGGTGAAACAGGGGCCGTAATTCCTGGCCTCAAGCACGAATTGAGCCAGGTTGACCCCGCACTCGCGCTGGCCGGCCTCCAGTCGATGGAACAGATCATAACCGGGTATTTCCCGCCGGTTCTGCTGATCGGAATGGGCGCCTTCGCCGGGATCACGCTCCTTCTCTCGTCGCTGGGGCTTTACGGAGTCGTGTCCCACCTCGTCACGCTGCGCAGCCAGGAGATCGGTATTCGGATCGCGCTCGGGGCCACGAAGTCCCATGTAATCCGGTTGATTTTGCATGACGGCGCCAGGTTGATTGCCATTGGCACCGGGATCGGCCTTGCCGTCGCGGTGGCGATCGGGCGCCTCCTGTCGAGCGCGCTGTTCGGAGTGCGACCTTACGATGCGCCGTTGTTCGGATTGGTTGCTTTGCTGGTGATCGCGGTTTCGATTACCGCGGCGTTCGTTCCTACGTTGCGGGCAACGAGACTCGAGCCGGTGCGTGTGCTGCGCGCGGAGTGAAGGGGCAGCTGTAATGGCGGAGGCTGGAGTCGCGTTACAGAGCTGCGGCTCTGTAACGCGACTCCAGCTCGCTCCGTGCGCGGGTCGGTCTTCCCTAGAACTCCAGCCTCAAACCAATCTGCAGGTTACGGTTGTTCTTGGCCCGATTGATCATCCCGCCCGTTGCGACGTCGACGTTATTCTCGGGGAGGTTGAAGTTCGGGTGATTCGCGATATTGAAGGCCTCCACCCGGCACTGGAACACCCGAGTTTCGTCCAGCCTGATCCGCCGCGAGATGGAAGTGTTGATGATCATGGTACCCGGGCCGTCCAGGATGTTACGTCCGGAATTCCCGAACCGGTAAGCCCCCGTGGGGACGACCGGAAAAACACTGCGGTCGAACCACAGGTCCGGCGACGGGTTTTCCACTCTGCCCGAGGCAATCCGGTCCGGTCGGCTGGCTTCCCCGTTGGTGTAGTTGTAGTTGGCAACGCGCGGCGTGAAGGGCGGGCCGCTGTAAATTGTGCTGGTGCCGGAAAGCTGCCAATCACGGGCCAGCCAGTGCTGCGAGAAATGCGGCGTCCAGATGAAGCTGCCGGCGAAAGTATGCGCGATATCGAAGTCGGAACGGCCCCGCTCAAGCTTCAGATTGTGCGAGTCCTGGGCCTGCGAGAAGTTGTACGAAATCGTCCCGCCGGTGTTCGATGACTCGTCGATCGACTTGGCGAACGTGTACGACCCCCGGACGAATAACTCCTTGGCGAAACGCCGTCGAACGGTCAGTTGGCCGGAGTTGTAGATCGAGGTCGAGCCGTCATTGATGACATTAATGGAGCTGAAAGCCGGGTAGGGCCGGAGGGTTCGATCAGCCTCATTACGGCCCGCCTGGTTGATGTCATAGCGGCGCTGCAGGTGAGTCCCCTTCGATCCTGCATAGGCCGCCTCGACGACCGTGCCCTCCGCGAACTCCCGCTCCAGGGTCAGGTTCCAAGACTGAATGTACTGGCTTTGGGGATCCGGATTCTCCCGGCCGTAGCTGCTGGTCACTCCGCTAAAGCCCCGCCGGTCGACCGGGAAGGGGTTGGCAAGAGTGAGTCTGAGGGGATTGCTGCTCACCCGGCTGAAGGTCTCGGTGACCGAGAAAGGATAGGTGTCGGAGTACTCGTCCATACGGTAGAGCGAGCTCGAGCCATAGAAAATTCCGTAGCCGCCGCGCAGGACCGTCTTGGTGCTGCCGAACATCCGCCAGGCGAATCCAAAGCGGGGACTGAAATCGGTCTTGTCCGTGTTGACGATCGTCTCCGGGAGTCCGACCTCGGACGCGTCGACGACATATTCCGTCAGGTTGGCATTCGTTAGCCGCTGTTCGAATTCCGCCTGTGACATGGCGCCTGTGCCTGCAACCACGATCTTGCCGAGCGCAGGCATGAACATCGCTAAGGCGCCGAATTTCTCTTTCGGGTTCTTCATGAGGTCGTAGCGCAAGCCGAGGTTCAACGTCAGGCTGGGAGTGACCTTGAAATCGTCTTGGATGAAACCGGCATAGTTCGAAACCAGGTGGTAGGGACCGGAAGCGTCCAGCTGCCGGCGCTCGCTGTCTGCCCAGCCGAGCACGTAGTCCGCGAGAGGATCCCCCGTGAATCGGCCGAGAAAAGTGATCCGGCCTCGCGTATCCCCGTAATTGCGGGAGAAGTACTGCATCCGCAAAAAGTCGCCACCGAATTTTAAGGAATGCCGTCCTCGAATCCACGTGAGTGCGCCCGTGTACTGGTAGTTGTTGTATGACCAGATCTTCGGAATATCGTTGGCCGGACCGAGCGGAATGTAGCCGGTCACCTGGATATACGGCGGTCCGGCAGCTATCGGGTTGCCAGTCCCACCCGTGAACCCGGTCTCGGCAGCCCAGTCCTTGTCGGCACTGTACGGCCAAACCTGGTTGTTGGTCCGTCGGGAGAAGTTGACCGCTGTTTCGAGGAACATCGTTGCGCTGATGGATCGCAGATATCTGATGTACATCAGCAACTCGAAGGTGTCGTTCGTCGAGCCGAACAGCGGAATTGGCGACCGGCTCGTCATAATAGGGTCCCACTCGGCCCGGGTTCGCCAGAAACCGCCGGCGGTCAGGCGGTCCCGGTCGTTCATGTTGTGATCGATCTTGACGCCGAAGCTGTCGAAGTTGTTGGTAGCGTTGCCTGTGGAAATGAAGTTGTAGGGGCCGCTGCCGCTCAGGTTCGGTCGCGGGTAATACTTGGCCAGTTTCTGGGCCACCGGGTCGAGGCGGCTCGCAGGGATCTGGTTGTTCGGAAACGGCTTTTTGGTGGTTGTATCGGTCAGAGTGATCGGTTTGCCGAAAGAATCGGTCACGCCCGTGAAATTGCCTGCGAGCATGGCGGGCTCGGGCACAACCCCCCGCTGGTTCTTCCCGTCGATCAAGCGCAGTGAATCCCAGGTGAACATGAAAAAACTGCGATTGCGCCCGTCGTAGATGGTCGGGAAATAGACCGGACCGCTCACCGTCGCGCCGAACTGATTACGGCGCAGCTTTGACTTGACCCTGTCGCCGCTGTCGTCGATCGGATCGAAGAAGCCGGAAGCGTCTAGCATGTCGTTGCGCAGGAACTCGTACAGAGAGCCGCGCAAGCGGTTGGTGCCGCTCTTGGTGACCACCGTCAGCATCCCTCCGGCGTAACGGCCATACTCGGCCGAATAACCGGAGGTCAGCATCTTGAACTCCTGCACCCCTTCAATGGGCGGATTCACGACCATCCCGGTATTGCGGCGCTGCGTGTTGTTCATTCCATCGAGCAGGAAGCCGCCATTGTCGGCTCGCGCTCCGTTGACCGCGTAACTGCCGTCGCCGCCGTCGCCCTTGGGGATCACGCCGCCGGTGAGCAGGGCCAGGTCGCTGAAATTACGGCCGTCCAACGGCAGCTCCGCGATTTCATCCTTGTTTGTCACTTCCCCGCGAGTCGCCGTTTCGGTGTTGAGGACGGGCGGTGTGTCTGTGACGGTCACCGTTTCGTTCTCGGCCCCGACTTCGAGACGTATGTCGAGCCGGAGGGTCTGGTCCACGACCAGGCCGAACTCCTCCCGTTTGTAAGTCCGGAATCCCGGGTTGGCCGCTTCCAGTGAATATCGCCCCGGATTCAGAAAGGGGATGGTGTAGTCGCCTGTATCGTTGGATATTCCTTCGTGACTGATGTTGGTGTCTAGATTGGTAACCTTGATTGTTACACCGGGGATCACGCCTCCGGTGGCGTCGGTAATCCGCCCCACCAGTCCGGTTGAAGGCGTCTGCGCAAAAACCGTGCACCCGGCGAGCAGTAACGCCAAGACGAACAGTTGAACTCTCATTGGTCCCTCCCGTGCGAGCCTGGCCCGCACCCCAACTTCGGAGATTCTACACCCGTGGGGGTGATTGGCAATCGGTAGTCGTAGAGCAAGGGGCCGTCCCGTTACCGAGCCGCGCACGCAGTGGAGGGCCGCTCAGCGTAATTTGCGGAGCAGCCTGGAGCGAAGTAAGCGGGACCACCCAACGTGCCTTTGAATGTCGTTGGGTGGTCCCGCTTACTTCGCTCCAGGCTGCTCCGCAAACTACGCTGCGCGGCCCTCCGCTGCGTGCGCGGCTCGGTGGCAGAAAAACGCTACGCGGCCCTCCGCCGCGGGCGCGGCTCTGAAATACTATTCTGACGCCGCGAGGATCAGCCTGACGGCCGTCAGCGGGGGCTCGTTCATTTTCGCGCTCAGTGATTCGAAATGGGTCACGTACTCGGACTTACTCGTAGCGAGGCCGGCCAGCGCCTGGAAATAGACCGATTCGGGAGAAAACCGGGTGATCTGTTGTTTCTTCCATTGGTTGGGATCCTTGACGAACGGGAAGAGGTATTTGATTGACACGAGCACGCTCGCGCCTTTCGGGCCTTTGAAATGCCACAGATCCTGTCCTCTAATTTCAGCCATTCGGCAGAGGAGGGAAAACCCGTTCAGGTTCATCGCCGAGTAGCTGAGCGAGCGCGTCCTGGCCTCCTCCCGGGGACAACTGCCGTCCGGCTCCATTTGGTTGGACAGCAGTGTTTCCTTGAACCACCGGGAGGTCATGTCGTAGTTGGTCATATCACCGACGAAGAGGCTGTACGCGGCGACTTGGGCCGACCACCAGGTGGCGTGGTTATTGCCGCTGCCTTTTTCGTCCAAACCCTTGTTGCTGGTTGTCAGCCAGGTGAGATATTGCCGAAACCACGCCTGCAGAGCTGCGGCATCTTCTGCCGACCATCGACCGCTTGCCTTCAGCAGTGCCAGGCCTTGGACGGTCCAGATGAGCGGAACGGTATCAATAATCCCAGTTCCGCGGCCGGTGTTGATTCCCCTGATGGCCTGGCCATACTCCAGGTTCGGATTCATGCGAGTTGTCGGGTCGATGAACCAGACGCGCACGACTTCGGCGGCGCGTCGGGCCGCATCGGCATCATCCAGGAAGTAGGCGCCCACCCCGAGGTTGAACACGGCGGCGCTCATGTTCCCCAGGTCCTCGTCGTTGGCCGTGAAGCGGTTCGGGTTGCGTTCTCCGTCACGCCGGATGTATGGACCGGTCGGGTTCTTGGGATCGGGCCACCAGTAAGGTCCTTCGCTAAAGAAGTCGTTCCGTCCAATCGCCATTTCCTCCGGCCGGTGGAAGGTCACGCTCCACGGCCCGTCGCGCAGCGACGAGCGTGCCTTTCTTCGGATGATCTGGGCCAATGCCTGAATCGAAGGATCACTTTTGCGGATTTGCTCACGCAGTTTCTCGGCTTCATTGACTCGAAAGAAGATCAGGCTGTCCGGGCTTTGTGGGAGGGAGAAGGTTGGGGCCGTAAAGGCGCCAAGCACGAGCAGGCTCAAGAGACGCTTGATCATAGCCGCTCATTAGAACACAGAACGATGGAAGAGTCGCCTCGAACGAGGGGCCGGAGGATCGGAGCGCTAACTTGTTTGTACGCTCCATTCCTGTCCCGAAGGGACAAGGCTGTACGTTCTCTGAAGCTTAGATATCCGATGTGCGGAAGGAGATGCAGGCTCCTTCGCCGTTGAGAACCTGAAGTGCACTTAAACACACCTGTCGATGCAGCAAAGTCCGGCAGCGAATGGCCCGAAATCCGTTGGGGGTCCGGTCTCTGGAGCGACAGTAGTTGCGTCCAGCCCTATCGTGGCCGGACTCTCCAGAGCCCGGCATAGGTTTTAGTCTAGGAGTAGCGATTAGCGTGGGTTTCGCCGGTCCGCCGCTTCTCCCGTTTGTCCTCGTTCGCCCGCGCTGGTTTGGCCGGGCTCTGGGCCCAGCGCCGGACTGTGGAGAGCCCGGCCACGATAGGGCTGGACGCAACTACCCTCGCTCCAGCGCGCGCCTCCACCTTCGTTTGGGCACGCTTCTTGCGATGCGACTGTCGGAGGCAGATATGAGGCATCATGGCTATCGTCGTTACTGGCGGCTTGTGGTGTGCTGCATCTGGGCGGCAGTCGCTGTCGGCACTGCGTATGGGCAGGAGCAGAAGACCTGGAATTATCGAGGAGAAGTTCTTGGCCAGGTCGGCTGGGGACGGTTTTACCACGGCGACGGGCTAGTAGGCAGCGGGACCGAGTGGGGTGGCGGCTTCGGCGTCAAGCCTTTCTCAGGCCGGCTGCGACGCCTCGGTTTCGAGGTTCAGGCCAATCGCCTCGACATCGCGTATGAGCGAGGCTCTAACGTCAACGACGGCCAGGCGACCGCGGTCGTTGGGAATGTCCTTTACCATTTCAGCGATTCCTCACTCCAACCGTATGTCGCCGGCGGGCTCGGGGTTCTCAAAGCGGACTACAGTCAGAGGATCAGGGGTGGAGCGGTTCTCGGTTCAACCGAGGATTACGTGGATACCGTTAAGGCCGATCACATGCTGCTCAACATCGGCGCCGGGATCAAAGCCCGCCTGGTTCGCGGTCTGGCGATTCGTCCCGAAGTTCGGTTCTACGACACGACCATCGGTTCCGGCTACAACTGGGCATCGATACGCTTTTCCGTCGGGGTCGGATACTACTGGTAGGCGCTCTATTCCCACCTCAGCGCCCGCGAGGGGCTCAGGCGGGAGGCGTTCCAGGCCGGAATCGCAAGCGCCGCGAAGCCGACACCAAGCAGTAGGACCGCGACGACCAGGAACACCGTCCAGTCCAGCGGACGCACCGCGTAGAGCATAGAAACTTTCACGATCTTGTACCGGCGATTTAAATCTCGCAGCACAGTCGGGCTTCTGGCCCTACAATAGTTCTCCGCTCGGAGGTTTGCTAATGAGGGTCGCCTCACGAAGTTTTCAGGTCTTCTCGAAACCGGTCGGCGCCGCCTGCAACCTCAGGTGCGCCTACTGCTACTACTTGTCAAAAGGCAGTGTTGGCGGGCCGTCCCGGATGTCTGAAGACGTGCTGGAACAGTACATCAGCCAACAGATTGCCGCGTCGCCTGATGAAATCGTTCGGTTCTCGTGGCATGGTGGCGAACCGACTCTCCTCGGTCTGGATTACTTTCGTCTGATCGTCGACCTTCAGCGGCGCCACTGCCCGGCCGGGCGGACGATTGCCAACGGCATTCAGACGAACGGGACGCTTCTCGACGAGAAGTGGGGGCGTTTTCTCGCGGCGGAGTTTTTCGCCGTCGGCCTGAGCCTTGACGGACCTCAGGAGATGCACGACCGGTATCGAACGACCCGGGACGGCAAAGGCACCTTCGACCAGGCGCTCCGCGGCTATGAGGTCCTCCGCCGACATGGTGTCCCAACCGACATCCTCTGCGTTGTCAGCTCCCACAACGCCGGCCATCCGACGGAAGTCTACCGGTTCTTCAAACGAATAGGCGTTTCCTGCGTCAGTTTCCTTCCGCTCGTGGAGCGGCGGCCGGACCTCTCTGACGGCGTGACCCCGGACAGCGTGGAGCCGGGCGCTTGGGGGGAATTTCTCTGCGTCGTTTTCAACGAGTGGGTTGACGCTGACATCGGGCGAATCAAGGTCCAGATCATTGAGGAGGCGGCGAGGACCGCGTTCGGACAGGACCACTCACTTTGTCTTTTCCGGCCGACGTGCGGTGACATCCCGGTCGTAGAGCAAAATGGGGACTTCTATTCCTGCGACCATTTCGTGGATGCCGATCATCGGGTCGGCAACATTCTGGATACTCCGCTTGTTGATATGCTCGAAAGCAGCGCACAGCTTGAATTCGGCTGGGCCAAGCTGGAACGTCTCCCGGCCGCCTGCCGGGTCTGTGAAGTGCGTGCGATGTGTCATGGGGAGTGCCCCAAGAACCGGTTCGTCGCAGCCCCGGACGGCGGACCGCCGCTCAACTACCTCTGTCCCGGCTACAAGCAGTTCTTCACCCACGTGACGCCGTTTGTGCAAGCAGTGGCGGGACAGTGGCGGGCCGGGAAGTGAGGGGCTGGTTTCTCACCGTGCCGCGATGGCACGAGTAGCTGCAAAATCTCTTTCGGAGTGCGGCGGCCTTGACGCCGCTTTGTCTTCGCCGGCCTTGCCGGCGGCCCTCAAAGAGTATCGATAGTGGAAAAGGCCGCCGGCAAGGCCCGCGAAGACAAAGCGGCGTCAGAGGCCGCCGCACTCCGAAAGAGATTTTGCAGCTACCTGTGCTCCAGAGCGCCTCAGGAGATGTCACTCCTACTTCAGCTTCGCCTTCAGGAACTCAACCGTGCGCTGCCAGGCGAGATCGGCGGCCTCTTTGTTGTACCGTTGGCCGGTGTCGTTCATGAAAGCGTGGCCCGCTCCTTCATACATGTGAATCGTGTGTTCGACGCCTGCCTTCTTGAGCGACTCCTGGAAAGCAGGGATGCCGGCGTTGATCCGTTCATCGTTACCGGCATAGTGGATGAGCATCGCGGCCTTGATCTTCGGGACATCCTCGGGCGCCGGCTGGCTCCCGTAGAAAGGAACGGCGGCCGTCAGGTCCGGCGCATTGACCGCGACTTGATTGGTGACGGCGCCGCCCCAGCAGAAGCCCATACAAGCTACTTTGCCCGTCGCTTGGGGCTCGGTCTTAAGATACTGGACGGCAGCCACGAAGTTTTTCGTGTTCGCCTCCCGGTCCAGCTTCTGAAAGAGCGGCCGGGCCTCGTCGGGGTTGGCCGGAGTGCCGCCGACCGGGGAGAGCGCGTCCGGGGCGATGGCGTGGAAACCTTCGAGAGCCACGCGTCGGGCGACGTCTTCAGTGTGAGGATTCAGACCCCGATTTTCGTGGATCACGATAACGCCGGCAAGCTTCGCAGCCCCTTTCGGCCGCGCGGAATACGCCCGGATCTCACCATTGGCCCCCGGGTATTTGATGTAACCCGTCTCCAGACGCGGGTCGTCCTTCGGCACGATGTCGGCCCTTGCCTGGCCGCCCTCAAACTCCTCCACGATAGCCGTGGCGGCAATCGTGCCGCCAGTCATCAACGCTAGTCTTCGGAGCAGCTCCCGCCGGTCGATTACGCCGCGCGCAAATTCTTTGAAGATGTTCTCGATTTCAACGGTCATGGTTCCCTCCCTCTTGCCGATGAGAGTACATCAACCAGGGGAGAGGGTCTAGGTCGCTGCCCTCGGGACGCGTGCGGCGGCGGTCAGGCTGGTAGACTGACCGACTCTGCCTCTTCCTGATGAGATCCGCTGGCTGGAGTCTTCTTTCGTCGGGGCCACGGGTAGTTCTCTTCTCCCAGGACGAAAGCGATGAAAACCAGGGCAAAGAGCCCGGCTGCCGCATTGGTGACCACCTCATTAATCCCGAAATAGCGATTCGGCAAGATGCCTTGAATGACTTCGTCTCCTAAGCCGACCA
>Ga0105104_10002823_pt1 | contig 12527 bp, 9 predicted proteins | sample PPLLaktember2015_3_FD_87034 | JGI IMG/M metagenome (GOLD analysis project Ga0105104, IMG submission 87034) | Freshwater sediment microbial communities from Prairie Pothole Lake near Jamestown, North Dakota, USA - PPLs Lake P7 Core (6) Depth... | ecosystem: Environmental > Aquatic > Freshwater >...
AAACTCCCCAATCGGTCATCCTGTATGAGAAGGGAGGCAGGCGGCAGATCCATGTGGATCTAAAAGATATCCAGGAGCGAGCTTACCCGCCTGAAACCCTTCCTTCGTTCTTCCATCCCGAAGAATTGGCAGTTCTATGCAATATCAATTTTGCCCGCCCACTCCTGGGTCTGGCGAAAAAGGCCGGGGCATGCATCGCCACCGACGTCCACGCAATTGGCAGCCTGGAGGATGAGTACAATCAGGATTTTATGGCCCATGCGGATATTCTGTTCATGAGCGATGAACGGATCCCGCACCCCCCGGAGGAATGGGCTGAAAAAACTCTCCAACGCTTTGGGAATCAAATCCTGGTGATCGGACTGGGCGCAGAAGGAGCTCTACTGGCTGTCCGGGGCGATGGGTATATTGGGCGGATCCCCGCAGTGACGACTCGCCCGGTCGTCAATACAATTGGGGCGGGAGATGCACTTTTTTCGGCTTTTTTACACTTCTATAGAAAGACCAACGACCCCTACCTCTCGATTCGTAAGGCGGTTGTATATGCATCCTATAAAATTGGGGCCAGCGGGGCTGCCGAAGGATTCTTGAAAGAAATTGAGCTGGATCGATTGGTCCAATAAGAGATATGATCAACCCCGAATTTAATGAACGGGGTTAAAAAAATAGACCTCCTGGGATAAGTTGGTTTGCGAAACGATAACTAAACCAGGAGGTCTATTTATGTTTTATAAAGATGTATCTAGTCCGTTTCCTTCCAGATCGGGTCGCGCAGGAGCAGCAAGATGACCGGCACGCACAGAACCAGCGCGGGGATGCCGATGCCAAAGGACATGACGATGCTGACCGGCGTCACCACCGCGGCCATAAAAAAGGACATGGCCTGGTTGTTGAGCGCGTGCAGGTAAGCCGCCGTCCACACGCCCTTCGATTTAAACACGGCGTAGGCCAGGAAGTACGCCAGCACCACCGTGTAAGCCGTCATCAGCAGCGGGCCGAGCACCGGCTGGCCTGGGTAGTTATAGCCCATCCAGATAATCGGCCAGTGCCAGATGCCCCAGATGATGCCCAGCAGCCCCACCCCGCGGATGCGCCCCAGGTGGACCAGCTCGCTCTGCAGGTAACCGCGCCAGCCGTATTCCTCGCCAAAGGTGATGATCAGCCCCAGGAACGGGCCAAGGATGACCGCGTTGAGAAAGGTCGAGGCGAACAGGGCCATCGGTGGGATGGCGGCAGTCGTCCCGGCCGGGTACATCTTGGTGATATCGGCCAGCGTGCCGAACTTAAAGACATAGTTCAGCAGCGTCTCCAGGCCGTAGAACAGGACCATGGCCAGCCCATACAGCAGCCAGATGCGGATTTTACCGAAGGCCATGCCCGCCCCGGCGAAGGACTGCGGCCCGCCGCGCCAGCGCAGCACCAGCAGCAGCACCAGCCCGATCACACTGAAGATCAGCAGCGAACCGCTGAGCGTCGTGGACAGCGCCGGCTGGATTGACCCAACGACCGCTGCGGCCAGGTAGACTAATGTCATCAAGAAATAATAATAGATGAACCAGCGCGAGGCGGTGTGGTTGGTCTTGTAGTAGATCGGGCTCTCTTTAAAGAAGAACATGCCCAGAAGCAGGGCCGCGAAGGCCGGCATCAGCATCTGGAACTGCAGCATCAGCACGGCCGATGGATGGGTCAGGCCGCCGTTCAGATACAGCACCAGGTCGACCAGCCAGGCCAGCCCAAACGACAACCCGATGAAAGCCCAGACGTGCGGCCAGTTAACCGCCCGTCGCGCGGCTACCTCGGGAACGGACACCGGCTCAGGGATCACCCGGTCCGGCTGTGAAGAATACGATTGTGTCATACGAAACTCCATCCGAAGATATACAAGCCGATCACACGGCTCGCTGTAATGCCTTCATGTACAAGCGATCCAGGTCGCCGGCCGACTTGATCGGCCGCACGCGCCCCTGCCGTTCCCGGCCCTCGTACAGGTCGATCAGGCCTGCTTCAATGGAAGCGTGAGCGTTATGATCGTGCCCTCTCCCACTTTACTATGGACTTCGATTTTCCCCTGATGGCTGTCGATGATGCGTTTGCAGATCGACAACCCCAGACCCGTGCCGCTGGCTACTTTTTCAGCCTGGCGGGTCCGGAAGAATTTCTCAAACAGGTGGGGCATTTCTTCAGCGGGGATCCCGATACCGGTATCCTTGACCGAGATCACCAGGTCGTTCTGCGTGCTCCGGGCGCTGATGGTTACCGATCCGGGAGACCGGTTATATTTCACTGCATTGCTGAGCAGGTTGAGCAGGACCTGTTTCAATTTATCCCGATCGGCTTCGATGCGTGGAAACTGATCGGGCAGCTCTAGCAGGATCTGGACCTGGCTTTCGTCTGCCTTATTCTGGATAACGCCCCGGCACTCGTCGATCAACAGCAGCGGGTCAAATGGTTTCATCTGAAAGGCCACCCGGCCAGATTCGAGGCGAGCCAGATCCAAAAACGAAGAGGCCATTTCATTCAGCCGCTGGCTTTCGGTGTGGATCGTGGTGGCCAGCTTATTGCGTTGTTGGTCAGAAATTTCGGGGCGCTGGAGGAGATAAGATGCGGTATTTAGCGAAGCCAGCGGTGTGCGCAGCTCATGCACCAGCTCGGCAATCAGGTCCGACTGCTGAAATAACCGGGTATTATCAATTGCGACGGCTGCCTGGGCGCCGAGCACCATTAAGATATCCTGGTCATCTGGGTTGAAATCCCCGGCCTGCTTGTTTAGCACTTCAAGGACACCCAAAACATTATCTTTGGTAATAAGGGGTACCGCGATCAGCGACGACGTGGAGAAACGCGTCGTTTTTTCTACGTTTCCGAAATAGCGCGGATCGCGGTGGACATCTGTGACGATAACGGGTTGTTTGTTCGATACCACCCAACCGGCAATGCTGCCTTCAAGTGGGACGTTGATACCGCGCATCGCTGGCTCTTCCATATTCGTGGCAGCCTGAAAATAGAGCTGGTGGGTATTGTCGTCGTATAACAGGATCGAGGCAGCTTGCGCAGCGCTCAGCTCCATTGCGACATTTGTGATTCTTTTGAGAAGTGTATCCAGATCGAGTGTGGAGGCCAGGTCTCGCGAGATCTCAACCAACCGCTGATATTGAAGTAACCTTTGCTGGAGGGACGATGATTTACTCATGCAGCAGGTTCCGGGCATCGGCTGCCCGGGTTATTTTCGTATCCTTTGTCCGATAAGTTCGGCCAGTTTTCCAAATTGTTGCGCAGCCAGGCCGTCTTGCTGCAGCAAGATCATTGGAGTAAAACGCAAGGCAGCCTGGTAGGCCAATTCTGGGGCAGGAGTAACAACCACCGCGACCGGTAATCCCAGGCTTTCCTGAACCTGGCTCCAGGACAGCATAATGTCTGCGCGCACACGGTTGACCAATGCCAGGGTGATAAGCTTGGATCTCCCAAACCCGTGCGTGTTCAGCTCTTCGAGCAAGGTTTTTGTACGGGTGACCGTGGTTGGGTTCGGCTCGACCACGATGACGGCTTCATCGCAGGTTTCTAACAGTTTATCATAGCCGGGAAAGACATTCGCGCCCAGATCTACCAGCACAACCGGAGCCATCCGGGAGAGCGCGCTTAGGATAGCATGATATTGGGCCGTTAAGGGTGTGCTCTCAATCTCTCGCAGCTGGTAAGAAGACATCAGCAATCGCACGCCGGATGCATTGGTAACCAGTTCTTTTTCAATAGCCTCTGGAGTGATTTCACCCGGTTTGGATTGTACCAGGTTCTTTAACCCCACTGGATTTACATAGCCTAATTCTGGGCCCCAGGAGCCGTATCCCGGGCGCATCTCTGCCAGGATGACATCTCGCTTTGTCTTTTGATGCAGGGATATGCCCACGTTGAGGACTAAAGTTGAAATCCCGGTACCCCCCTTGGCTGAGATGAAGGCCACCATATGACCACGGTCCGCAGGCTGGGCGGGTGCGCGGCCTTTGGTTGCCCGGGTTAGCAGAGCTTTTACATGTGCGGTCAGTTCGGCGGGGTGGGTGGGTTTGGTGAGATAATCATCGACCCCAGCTTCGTAGCCGATGACTTTATCTTCGACCTGGCTCTTGGCGGTAAACATCAAGATAGGGATGTTGGCGGTATCGGGCTCGCCGCGCAGCCGGCGAGTAACCTCAAAACCGTCCATGTCCGGCATCATTACATCTAATAAAATCAGGTCGGGTTTTTCAACCACGGCCTGTTGGAGAGCCTGCGCGCCGTTGTTGGCTGCTGCAATCTCGTAACCTTGCCGCTGTAACATCAGACCGACGAGGCGTAATGTTTCCAGATCGTCATCGACAATGAGGATTTTCTCAGCCATATAGTTCCTCTTGGGATTGTACGGACTAATGCCAGTCTAGCATAAAGCGGTAATCCAGGCAAGTGAAATAAAGTAAATACTTCGGAACAGGTGTGTAAAAATGCTATAATTTTTTTATGCCTATCCATGAAATCGACCGTTTATTGATCCAGGAGTGCCAGTTATCTAAGGACCGTCCCATCCTGGTGGGCGTTTCTGGCGGACCGGACAGCGTATGCCTGCTGGATATCCTTCACCAGTCCGGTTACCCGATGGTTGCAGCGCACCTCAACCATATGTACCGGGTAGAATCTGAAGAAGATGAAAAACGAGTGGAAAAATTGGCCGCGCAGCTGGGTATTGCTTGGGTGGTCGAAAGGGTGGATGTACCCGGTTTTGCACGATCTCAGGGGTTATCTTTTGAAGAAGCAGCCCGGATCGTCCGTTACCGGTTTTTATTCAAAGCGGCCAGGGAAGTATCAGCCCAGGCGGTGGCCGTTGGTCACACTGCCGACGATCAGGTAGAAACCATCCTGCTCCACCTGGTTCGTGGGACTGGGATGGAAGGCCTGGCAGGCATGAGAGTGATGAACGCTTTTCACGAATGGGATGCAAAAATTCCATTGATCCGGCCGCTCCTATCGGTTTGGAAAGAGGAGACGCGGAAATATTGCCAGGAGCGGGGATTGGACCCGGTCGAAGATCAGAGCAACCAGGAACGCATCTTTTTGCGAAACCGTATCCGGCACGAGATGATCCCTTATTTAGAGGAATACAATCCCCGTTTTCGCCAGGCGGTTTGGAGAATGGCCCAGGCCGTTGCCGGCGATAGGCAGGTAATCGAAGCAGCCGAACAAGCTGCGTGGGAGCAGGTCTTCTGTTCTTCGCAGCCCGACCGGGTTGTATTATCCCAGGAAGCGTTTCTGAAGTTTCCGCCTGGTTTGCAGCGGCGGATCATCCGGCGAGCGTTTGGGTGGCTGCGCCCGGGACTGCGCGAGGTCGATTTTGCCAGTGTGGAACGCGCCATTCGTTTCGTTTCGAATCCTCCGCGCAGCGGAGAAGGGGATCTGATCCTCGGTATCCGGGTGGTCACGGACCAGAACCAGCTCACCCTGGCAACCTGGGATGCAATCCTGATAGATGCGGACGCCCCCCTTTTATTTGCGCCGGAACAGGTCTGGCTGGGAATTCCAGGTAGTGTCGAGCTTGGCTCGGGGTGGCGAATTACTTCACATTTGCTGCATCTGGAACCTGGAGAGGTTGCAGATGAGGTACGGCAAAATGATGACCCGCTTACCGCCTGGTTGGATGCCAGTTCTCTGGTTTTCCCATTATCCGTCCGCCGGCGAATGCCGGGCGACCGGTTCGAACCGCTCGGGATGGGGGGGCACTCTCTGAAATTATCCGACTTTATGGTAAATGTAAAACTTCCGAAAACACTCCGAGATCAATGGCCGTTGGTATGCAGCCAGGGTAAGATTGCCTGGGTTGCCGGATACCGGATCGGCGACCGGTTTCGTGTCACCGAGACCAGTGCGGAAGTTGCCTGCCTGAGATTGATCCAGACATAAGAAAGACCCTCCGGCGGCTGCTGGAGGGTCTTTGGAGCGGCTTACTCTTCGCCGGGACCGCTGCCGGCTAGCTGGCGCAGCTTCAGACTTACCTCGCGCCATTGGATCTTCGATATCCCCAATTTCTGGCGGATAGCCTCGGTTTCACCACCTGCTGCGTTTTTCCAATCATTCAGAGCACAGGTCCACCTGCACATGTCGAATGAGACGTGTTTGGTGAGCCCGGCTTCCTGGCCAATATCCTCGAGGAGATATTCCAGGCGGCGTGGAGACCAGGAGAAGACGCGGTCACTTGGCCGGTATTGAGCGACATATTCCGGATAGGCCTCTACCCAGGCCTGGGAAAGCGGAATTTTCCGCTCTTTATACCGGTTCCTTGGGGTTGCATAGCGGACGAAAAGGAATGGACCATTGGGTGAATCCAATTCCAGGTGGTTCGGACTGATCGCCAGGCATTCGCCTTTCTTTATCCCGGTGGTCAGGAGCAGCTCTAATAAAATAAAGGGACGGGCATCGGCTTTCTTGGCCGTCCGGTAGCTGGCGGCGGTTTCCCGAACGGCAGCCTCTTCTTCGGGAGTCAAGACACTGGGAAGAGGGCTGATGACAGACTGCTGGAGGACTTTTTCTGCCGGGTCAACCATCACCGCGCCGCCCTGGCGCAGCCAACGGAAAAAAGCTTTGATGGATGTGATCCGCCGGGCCAGGCTCTTGGGGCTGCAAGGGACGCCGCGGTTGTTCTGGAGCCAGTGGAGGAAATGACCGATATCCTGGGTGGTAATGGCGCCCAGGTTTCGGTCGGGAGGCAGGTAAGAAGCCAGGAGCAGCACATCGGCCGAGAAAGCTTTCACGGTGTGCGGAGAACGGCCCTGGTCTTCGAGGAAATACTTCCAGGCGTTGATCGCCGGGATCAATGGGGTTTGAGTAGTAATATGAGCGGTCAGTTCCGATTTTGTCTCGGGCGGCATACGATCTCACCTCCACGGCAATAAAGTAATCTGCGTATAGCCAGATTTTGGTATCTATAGTTTAGCGTAAACATGATAAGCTGTCAATTCATTAAGGAAAATGGGGGCATTTTGATTGAGGTTGGGTTTGGTTCTTTTCCCTCCAGACACTGAAACGGTAAATGCACCCGGTAGCAAACAAGATCCACCAGGGAAATGGTGGATCTTGTTTGCTATTGCAGGACTATCAAAGAATGCTTATACCGCTAATCTGGATACTGGTTCTTGGGTGCTGCTTTATTGACCGTAAACGGCCTTCTTGATGATGTCATTCCAGATCAGATCCTGGTTCGGGAGCAAGACAGCCGCACCTGTTTCGGTGGTCCAGGATGTAACGTATTCAGGGGTGACAGCATACCGCTGTACCTGGCTGGTATCACTTAGCTTGTTTGCCAGAGGTAGGAGGGGAAGAATATCTGCCAGGGTGAGATCTGTTTCGACGCTGCTCTTGAACAGGTTGTACAGCTCCGGAGCTCTAGCGATGGCGTTGAGACTGAGCATTTTCACGAATACGCCCTGGATTACTTCTTGGGCCCGGCGGGTACGGTCAAAATCGCTGGTGGAGTAGCGGGAGCGGACGTACCACAAAGCGGTTGCTCCATCCATATGATACGTGCCTACCCCGATGGAGCAGTAGTGGTTAACGGATTGCGGCAGATCGCATTTGTCTGAAAGACCCTTGGAGGAATTAATGTCAATCCCACCCAGGGTATCGATGATCCCTTTGAAACCATCGAAATTGGTCATTACGTAATGATCGGGTGTAACCCCAAAGTTATACTCGAAGGTCGCCACGGTGGTAGCGAATCCGCCGTGCTGTTGGGCAGTGTTGATCCGCTGCATCTGCCATCCGGGGATCATCACGTACAGATCGCGTGGGAAGGAGATAACGCTGGCGGTGTTTTTCTTCGGATTTAACGAGACCAGCATGATGACATCGGTACGGAAACCGCTCATCGGCCGAAAATCGGATCCCAGGAGGAGAATGTTCACCTGTCCATCCGGTCTTGGATACCGGCCCATATAGGATTCATTGGTTGGGGCGTCTGTGGGCAGGTCGGGATCCGGGGTAGTAGCCGGAAAGGTGGGCAAGACCGTCAAGGTCGGATCTATCGGCATGAAGGGGGTTGGGGTAACGGTCGCATTGGGGTCCGGGGTGATGAGATTTGTGAGCTGAGATACCGCTACCGGTGAAGGCTGCTGCGATCCAGATGGAACTGAGCCGGGCATGTTGCATGCCAGGGTTAGTACGATAAGTACTATGGCAATGATGTACAGCTGATAATGTTTCATTGGTTTCTTCATAGGAAAACCTGTTCTCTTAAATATTTGAAGTTCCAATCCGACAAAAGCCGGATCTTAGAATGCTACCCAGGGGTCTCTGGGGATTCTGTGCTGCTTGCGGGAGTACTGGTTTCCGGCTGAGGAGCAGTGGGTGTAATCTCCTCAGTCGGCGAGGGTGCAGTCGGGGTCGGGGTTGGCAGCGGAGTTGCCGTTTCAGATGGAGGTGTGGTTGCGTTTGGCTCGACCCGGGATGTTGCGGTAGGCGTAGGCGTCCGGTTGGGCAAGTTGGGTACGCTGGGCAAGCTGGGCAGGTAGAGACGGTCTCCGGTGCGGATAAACGTAGTGGTTCCCATACAGTTCGCAAATTGGATTTCTGCTGTGCTTACTCCCACAGAACGGCTCAATTGGAAAAGCGTATCTCCAGAGCGGACGGTATAAACTACCCAACCTGGAGGAGGACCGCAGGAGACAGTCGTCTGAGAGGGGGAGCTGATCGCTGTCGGTAATAATGCGGGTACATACAGTTCGATTCCCGGTAGTAAATCTGTGGTGACCAGGCAGTTCCCTTGAACCAGCTCATCTGGATCCACCTGGTACAACCTGGCCAGGCTCTCCAGACTTTCTCCCCCCTGGACGGTGTGGGCTTCCCAACCTGCGGGGGGCGTACATACCGTCGGATGCAGTTGGGTAGGGGTATGGATCGGGGTGGGGGTCGGTGTGTGCGGTGTGGTCTGGGTAGTGCCGTTCCCGGGGAGCAGTGTAATGGCAATTGTGGTCGAGACAACGGGCTGGGTAGTCTGCGAGGGTAACCGGAGCGCGCCTTCCGCCAGGGTTTGGGAAAGACTGCCCAGGATAACCAGGCTTGAGAGAACGGCTGTCACGAGACCGGCCAGCACAGAACGGAACTGGTTCATGATTGCCTAACTTTGAGCGGTTGAGCTGGCAGTCTGGCCCTGCAGTATCGGGAGCAGCACACTGAATGTAGTAGTTTGGCCCATCTGTGAATCTACCCAAATCCGTCCGCCATGTGCTTCTACCAGCGTTTTGGCGATCGATAATCCTACACCGGTATCACCGACTCCCTGGATCAGAACGTTGTCGGCTCGATACAGTCGCGAGAACACCCGTGGAAGTTCCTCTGCCGGGATACCGCCGCCGGTATCGGTAATCTGGACCAGGAGATAGTCTTGTTGATCTTTTTCACCCTGTACGCGAACCTTCAGGCTAACCGTTCCTTCTAGTGGCGTGGCCGCGCCGGCATTTTGGAGCAGGTGAATGACGATCTGCTGGAGGGCATCCCGATCGGCGTGCAGTTGAGGGAGCTGCTCCGGAAGATCGACCCGCAGAGTGATGTTTTTCTCTCTTAGCTGAGCGCTGGTAAACATAACCGCATCATCGATCACTGCACCTAGATCCACAGATTGGGGAGTGATGCGGACGTTGCCGCTCTCCAGGGCGATGGTGTGAATGAGATCGTCGATCAGGCTGCGCATTCGCTCGGTGGAGGCCTTGATGCGCTCCAGGAACTTCCGCTGCAGCGCGCCCAGAATGCCTACCGATTCGCCGAGGAGCAGATCTGTATATCCGGAGATCGAGGACATCGGCTGGCGCAGCTCTTGAGCCAGAGAAGAAATGACTTCTGCCTGTTCTTCGGGGAGTGGGGTAGCATTGGCGGCAGATTTCTCCAGCTCGAGAACTTTGAGGTTGGCTTCGTTGAGCGCGTTGCGCAGTTGGCTGACCTGGCTGTGTGTCTGGTTCAGCTCGGTTTCGAGAGCGTCCTTCTCATCCAGACCAGGAACCGGGAAGATTTGAACTTTATTGGCCGCTTCCTGAAGTCTTTCATTTTCAGATTGTAAATGTTCGATAATATCTTGATATTCTTGCTGGACCGCAACCAGGGCTGCCAGGTTTTCGTTCTGGGTTAGCTTTTGCTGGTCTTCTGCGCGGAGAGATTCATACTGCTCCAGCAAATCCTGGTAACTCTGCCGGACCTGTTCGTTCTGGATCTGAGCGGTTTCCAGATCGGTCAAAGCCTGGTCTAACTCCTTGTGGATCGAGGTGTTGCTTCGATACCGTTGCAGGATGCGTACCAGGGACCTGCTCAACGGCATGAGAAAACTCTGGTCGTCGGTTGACCAGATCCTGTTTGCATATGGCGACAGGAACAGGATCCCTCCGGCGGCTTTTTCCCCCTCATCAACGAGAGGAATGAGCAGCAAATTGCCGGGGTGGTTCAACCCAATCGCATCTGCCAGGTTTTCCAGGTCAACAGGCGCCCCGTCCTCATGGACCAGCGAAAGCACGCGGCCTTTTTGCAATGCAGACGCGATCTGAGGCACACGGTTGGCCGGGATCGATGTCCCTGGCAGGGTTTCTTCCCGGATCAGATCGTACCCACCTTCCAGGTTTACCGCTACACCCGATTCGGGCGCTGAAACCAGGAAAGTCAGGTCGGCAAGCACGGCATGGCTGAGGATGCGTGTCACCGCTCCGGGTAAATTGGGAACGGTATTCTCCCCAACCAGGCTCAAAAATGCCTGGAGAGTTTTGGGATCGGTGCTGTACCGCCGACGCTCCTGGGTGATCGGGTGCGGGATAAAAGTTGGAACAGTTCTGATTGTCTCGGCGGGCCGGCTAAAGCGTTGGGGAAGGGACAAAAGAAGGGGGTAGCTGGCAAGCAAAGACAGGCGAACCGCGCCCAGAAAATCTCCCGGGGGTAAATTGACAAAGAGCTGGACCAGGTAGCCAACCAGGATCATCCCCAGCATGGCCAGTCCGGTGCCCCAGGCGGCAGGCCGCCGGAGGAGGAGAGCCAGGATCCCTAATAAGACGATCCCGAGAGCAAAAAGTTCCCAGATAAAATCGAACCAGGTAAGATTAAACGACAGGCTCAGGCTCTGGTCTGCCCAAAGCACCAGGCTGAAGGCCAGGTAGATCCCGAGGATGATATTGGCGAATATGTGAATGGCTTCAACCGCGGGGACCCGCTCGGGGTAAGCCCACAGCCAGACGATCCACAGCAGGCTGAAGGCAGTCACCGCCCGGTCGAGAGGGGGAAGCAAGGTGTTCGGATTGACGAGACCCTGCCAGGCCAGCCCGCTTCCCAGGAACAGGACCAGTTGAGCGGCCAGGAGTATGCTTAGCCCGAATACCATCCGCCGGCCTTGCGGTGCCTGAGAGGAGCGCCAGTAACTCTGGGCCGCCTGAAGAGCGCCGATGACAGAAAAAGAAAGACCTAGATGGTAGATCAGGTTACCGGGAGGTGTAGTGAGGAGAGTGAAGACTTGCTGTATGAAGGTTTCCATATGCCCTTATTGTCTATCCCAGGTCATTATAGCATGGCCCCTAAAAAGGTGACAAAGAGATTTTGAAAAAGGTTGACAAATGGAGAGGATAGGTTAAAATTCAGACCGCATTGCCGAAGTGGCGGAACTGGCAGACGCGCTACGTTCAGGGCGTAGTGAGCGTACGCTCGTGAGGGTTCAAATCCCTCCTTCGGCACACATCCTGCAACAACCCCGTAAGCCACGGGGTTGTTTCTTTTCCCCAGACTCTTGAAACCAAATTATAAATCAGGTAAGATAAACTCATGAAACTCCTTCGCCTCATCGATAAACGTTTTTTGTGGATCTTTGTCGTTATAATCCTGGTGGTCTTGATGATGGACTTCAACAACCGGATGACAGAGCTGCTCCAACTCAATGCCGATAAGGAGGAGGTAATCCTGGAGGTTACCGACCAGGCGGGCACCGAACAGGCCTTGAGAACCCAGATCGCCTATGCTACCTCCGACCTGGCGGTAGAGCAGTGGGCGCGCCAGGAGGGACGCCTGGTCAAAGAAGGCGAAGTCCCAATTATCCCGCTGCCGCCTGCGGATGTGACCCCGCAGCCCCTGGTTACCCCGCTCCCGACACCCGCGCCAGTCCAAAACTGGCAGGTCTGGCAGGCGCTTTTCTTTGGGAAATAAAAAAAACGCTTCTCTTGACGCGATGGATTGTCTGTGCTATACTTCCAGTCTTGATGCGGGGTAGAGCAGTGGTAGCTCGTCGGGCTCATAACCCGGAGGTCAGTGGTTCGAATCCACTCCCCGCTACTAACCACCGCCGGGCTACTTGATAACAGGTAGCCCGGCGGTTTTTTGGTTCACGAAATCCGGCAAAAAGGAGGATTTCGCATGAACCGTAGACCGCCGGGCCTGGAAATCGCAAAAGCCATTCAGGGCTTTTTGCAGTATAAGCAGGCCGAGGGCCGCAGCCCTCGCACGATCGAGTCATACACTCGAGATTTGAACAACTGGCTAGCGTATCAGGGGGAAAA
>Ga0105104_10002825_pt1 | contig 12525 bp, 12 predicted proteins | sample PPLLaktember2015_3_FD_87034 | JGI IMG/M metagenome (GOLD analysis project Ga0105104, IMG submission 87034) | Freshwater sediment microbial communities from Prairie Pothole Lake near Jamestown, North Dakota, USA - PPLs Lake P7 Core (6) Depth... | ecosystem: Environmental > Aquatic > Freshwater >...
GACCGAAGAGACTGCCATCCGGGACTGTGACGTCCGTGACAAACTCAGCTCGATTACGGCATGCCGCAGCGGCTACATGGACAACGCTTCCGAACGGAATGAATTGGGACACAAGCACCAAGAGTGCCAAAATCGCAAATCGTGAGAGACGCCTGTGGGTCATTTTTTCCTCCTTGCCCGGTTGTTATCCGGGCGAAAAGCGGCAATATTGGGCGGCATCCCTTGCCTACTTTATTATCTCCAAATTCATCCTCCGGAATATATTCAAAGTGTTGCAAAACGAAGCAACGGTCATAACAGAGATGAAGTGGAGTTTATTGGTATAAAATCATAAGCAGATATACTTTGTTGAATCCCATGATCCTTTGAAAGGAATTGAAACGCAGGAATGCCAGTTAAAGTCGATCAGATCGTTCGCAGCAAGCGGAAAACTCTGGCCTTGATCGTCAAACCTGATGGATCCCTGGTTGTGCGCGCCCCACTGCGGGTTTCTGAGAAATCGATCAGGGAATTCATCGAGCATCATGCAGAGTGGATTAAGAAGAAACAGGCCGAAGCGCTGGTTGCTCTTCCTCCGGCTCCCAAACAATATGTTTCGGGTGAGTTGTTTATGTATTTGGGGAACGCCTATCCGCTTGAAATCGTGAAAGGGCAGAAGAAACCTTTACTTCTGGAAGAGAACTTCAAACTTGCTGAGTCAGTTCGAGACCATGCCAGGCTGGCGTTTGAACGCTGGTATCGAGTGCAGGCGAGGCAGGTATTGACCGAGCGTGTCAATCTGTATTCCAGTCAATACAGTTTTCAGTACAAGAGAATTGGGATCACTTCTGCCCGCACGCGCTGGGGGTCTTGTAGCGCGGATGGATCGCTGAACTTTTCGTGGCGACTGATCCTGACTCCGATCGAAGCCGTGGACTATGTCATCCTCCATGAACTGGTGCACACGGTTTTCCATAATCATTCCAGAAAATTTTGGAATAAGGTGGAAACGATCATGCCAGATTACAAAGAACGCAGGAAGTGGCTGCGGAAGAATGGACAGCAGTTGATGCTGTAAACGATCACGTCTTGAAGATCAAATCCAGATATCGTTTGAGCATTTCACTTACCATCCCGCGTAAGGGAATAGTCGCTGCCATGCCATAGATGGGAGCCATCGTCCCTTTCTCTTCAGGATGTGCTTTGACATGAGCGACAGCAGCCCGCAGGTCTTGAAGGAAGCGTTCAGCGATGCCAGGCTGTGTATGCCGCAGTGTGACACATAAATGCACACAGGACGGCTTGTGCAGTCCATTCAGACTCCACTTTCTTCGGGTCATCTCCTCCAGCACTTTGTAAATATCAAGCGAATCAGATGCAAATGGGATCACAAATAGCGGATCGCCAAGCAGATGCAATTCAGGAATCTGCCGAATACCGTTCTTGATCACTTCTGCAGTTTCAAGGATCTTTTTCGTAGCGGTCGTGTATCCCTGCGCGCCGATGGAAGTGAGGGCGGCCCAACAGGCTGCGCTCAACGCGCCGGGCCGGCTGCCCGCGAAGGTCGGCGAGAAATATAGTCCGCCGGGCCATTCCGAGGTGGTGTAGTACTGGTAGTGCAGTAATTCCCGGCCCCGGTACAAAATGACTGAAGTCCCTTTGGCGGCATAGCCATACTTATGTGTATCTGCGGAGATCGAAGTTACCCCCGGCAGGCGGAAATCAAACGGCGGGACTGCATATCCGAGTCCACCGGCCCAGGGCAGGACAAAGCCACCCAGGCAGGCATCCGTGTGGAATCCAATTCCGTATTGGCGGGCGAGTTCTGATAATTCCTCGATCGGGTCAATTGCCCCATGTGGGAAGGAAGGTGCCGAACCAACGATGACGATCGTGTTGGAGGTGATCGCCCTTTTAGCTGCTTCTACGTCCGCACGATAATTCGCGTCGAAGGGAATATGAACTGGCTTGATATTGAAGTACTGACTGGCTTTGTCGAATGCGGCATGCGCGGTGATGGGTAGGATCATCTCAGGTTTGGTAATGCCCTTTTGTTCGCGTGCCCGGTCGCGATATGCTTTCATTGCCAGCAAAATGCTTTCCGTTCCGCCCGACGAAACCGTACCGTGAATTTCCTGATCGGACCCGCCCAGCATATCCGCTGTCATTGCTACGATCTCTGCTTCGAACTTGGTGGCGCTCGGCCAGACGTCGGCGTGGAGCGGGTTGCTCTGTGAATTCAGCGCGTAGACTTGGTTGAGAAAATCAATGTGCTCCTCGTCGCCGTGATAGACCGCGCCCGAAACGAAGCCATCCTTCCAGTGTGCTTCCTCGTGAGTACGCATGGCTTCCATCTCATGCAGGATCTCTATGCGATCGCGCCCAATATCGGGAATTTGTGTAAAGGAGGGGAACCTGCCTTTGTAGGGTTTGACCGAGCTTTCCAGGGCAACCATCATTTCATCATATTCTTTCTCGATCTGCTGGCTGACGGCCGGGAGCGTCTTGAGTCTCTTTTCTGCGAATGCCAGGAGGCGCGGAGGCAGCCATCCCAGTTTTTGGATGAAAGAATCCCATTTCATAATCGGTCTCCACTTGATTTGCCGCGATTCAAACGCTCATAGATCCTGCGATTGCTTTGATAGATCGCGACGAACTCTTCGAAAAGCTCGTCATAGATCTTGCGATGATCGGGGTTGGGCAGGTATGTCTCTGCGACCGGCACGCGCCCGGCGATCTCGTCATAGCGCAGATAACCCAAAGCCACAGATGCCAGCAATGCTGCACCGCGCACGTTGACCTCCAGCGGGTCTTTGACCTGACGGATCGGCCGGTTCAGAACGTCTGCGTGGATCTGGCACCAGATATCCGATTTCGCTCCGCCGCCGAACATGTTGACCGCCTCCACGCGCCGCTTGATGAACCGTTCGACATATTTCAACAGCCAGCGCGAGTTATAGGCAACTCCTTCGAACACGGCGCGCACCATATGCTCGCGCGTCGTTTGCAGCGACTGGTTGAAGAATCCGCCGCGCACGAACCGGTCATCCACCGGGGCACGTTCGCCGTAAAGCCAGGGCAGGAAGATCACTTTATGGCTGCCCGCCGGTGCGCGTGCAGCGATCTGGTCGAATATCTGATAAGCATTGTCTGGCTTCTCACTTGAAGTGAGTTCATCCTGATGGAACAGGATATTATCGCGCAGGAACTGGAGACAAACCCCGGCACATTCCTGTTCGTCTGTCAGCATGTAGCGCCCAGGGATCGCGGAAGGCAGCGCTGCCAAATTGTGCAGCAGATCCGTTTTTTTGAACGGGACATGGCAGGTCAGCCAGGAGGAGGTTCCAATGTAAAGATGGGTTTCAAAGTCCCGCACGGCGCCCGAGCCGACCGCGGCGGAGTGGACATCCGGAGAGCCGATCACCACCTGGAGGTCTGCGCGCAGTCCCCACTCCCGCGCGAGCTCCGGACGGAGCGTTCCGAGAATCGAATTCGGGGACTTGAGATCCGGCAGTTTGCTGCGGTCGATCGTGGACAGCCTGACCAGGCTCTCATCATATTCAATGTTTTGAATATTTCGATTATCGGTCAGCCAATGCAGTGTGATCGAATCGAACGAGGCTGCCATGCAGCCCGTCAGGCATAAACCGAGATAATCCACCGGTTCGAGAAACTTGTAGGTGTGTTCGTAAATTTCGGGATGGACGTGCTTCAAATACAAAATATGAGCAGTTGGGTCTTTGCCTGCGTTGGCCGGGATACCACCGCTTATCTGTATCCACTTGAGAAGTTTTCCCAGCCCATACCCCTGGATTTGCAGGGGTCCACTGACGATCTGCTGGACGTACGGCGAACCGCGGGAATCCATCCAAATGATCGCATTTGATAAGGCATTGCCCGCTTCATCCACCGGGACCGTGCCTGACCATTGCCCGGTAAAGGCAATCGCAATGATCTCCTCATTCCGCACGAGGCCTCTGGCGAGCAAGCGCCTGATTGCTTTCTGGATCGCCAGCCACCACTCACCGGGAGATTGCTCGGCTCCGCCATCTGGAAGGAGAATTAATTGCGTCTCCTCAAATTCACTGCCGACCAGTTCTCCCTGTGTGGAGAACAGCGCAACTTTTGGCCCCGATGTGCCCAGGTCGATCGCCAGGATGAACTTGTCTCCAAATGACACAACACACCTCCTCCTAAACTGTTAAAGAATGTATCAGCTCAACTTATTGTGGCGTCCATGGATGCCGTGATTCAAGGCCGCCAACGATGGGCATGCCTCACCAATTCCTGCGCGTGGATTTGCAGCCAGGCTTCGGTTGTCAGTGTCTCTTGAATGCGTTCAAGGATCTCCTCCGCGGTCTCAACGCCTTGCGCAAAACGTCCCAGGTGAAAGAACAGACTTGTGGTGGCACGCAGACGAAAGACCAGGGGCAGCGCTTCCAGTTCAACGATACTGAGATCCTGTTGCCGGAGATACCCTTTGCCAAAAGCATCGATAATTGCCCACTCTTTGCCGGTATTCCACAGGCCGGAAGGCCATTGCGATAACGCGTACGCAAGATCGAGGACGCGCAGATCGGGGCCACAGAACTCGAAATCCAGGACGCCGGTCACGGAATTCCCTTCCATCAAAATATTGGACTGGTCGTAATCCCGGTGAATGATCTGCCGTGGCAGGGTCTGGTAAAGCGAGGGAGACAGGGCTTGTGTTTCTTCCACGATCCTCAGGAGTTGTTCCCGCTCTTCTTTCGCAAGAGGTAGATCCTGAAGGAGATTTGCGGGAATGATGGGGATTCCACTCCAAACCGCGAAGTCACCCGAAGGTGGAAAGGGCGCAATCTGTGATGTGATCTCGACCTGTAACTCAGCAAGTGCCTTCACAAGTTGTGCTAAAGCTTCTCCGGCAGCATAGGCTTGTTCCAGGTTATCGTTTGGTGGTGGGGAACCCGGCAGCCGCGGCGATAGCGAAACGACCGTTTCGGATAGAACGGCAAACAGTTCGCCTGTCATCGTGGGAATGGGAATTGGAACTTGAAATGGCAATATCCTCCCCTGAAAGCGTTTCAACACGCCAAGCTCATATCTGATCTGTTCCAGCGCGCGGTCAGCGCGATAGGAGCGCAGGATATAACTCCCAGCAGGTGTCTCAATGACCTGGGTCAGATTATTGACTCCCTGTGTGATGGGAAGGAATGATAAGGGTTCAGGGATCGACCAGAACTGTCGCAGTTCATCCCCATTCATGCAGTCCTCAGCCTTTCGTCGCGCCTCTAAAGCCAGCAGCTATAACGTATAACTTACCTGAGAAATGATCCCGCGCTGACAAAGATTTTTTTGAGCGATTCACGCTCCTGCACATCATCCATATACACACCATTGCGCCCGCGCGAGGAATGGATCATCTTCCAACCGCCCAGGCTCATGCCCACATGTGTGACGCCTCGCTCGCTGCCATTCTCGGCAAAGAATAGCAGATCGCCAACTTTAACCGGCGGCTCGACAGGTTTCGCGGCGGCCTGTTGCATATCTGCATCGCGCGGGATCTCCACACCCAGCCATTGATGGAGAAGCCGTACGAAGCCGGAACAATCAATCCCGTTGCCGCTTGTTCCCCCCCACAAATAGGGGACACCGATCATGTGTGAAGAGTCTACCAGCAGTGCTTTTTGCTTCTGCTCGAGCGAGCCTGGCAATGCACCCAGTTCACGCAGAAAATTTAATGGCATCCAGCCCGTTTTGTTCGCAACGACTTTTGCCCAGCCCTCATGTATTTCTTCCACGCCGACGCCTGTCCCACTCACAACCCGCGTAATGAGCTCACTCTCTCTAGCCGGCTGTGTGCGCAAGCCATAAGACGATACAACGACGAGATGAGTGGCTTTTGCAACCGGGCCTTCGGTCAGATAGGGTTTGTATGCCCAGCCCAGGTATCCATCCTTCTGCCGGGTGAACACCCAATTGCCCTGTTCTTCGAGAATTTCCAATTCAGTCCCGTAGTACAACTCACTTGAAAGCGGCATGTAGAACGTCGGCTTTTCGTATAGACCTGTCAGGTTTGTTGTGACATGCATACGCGGCAAAACACCCTTGCGAAGAATGCGTATCGAACTGGTATCCAGCTTCCAGTTCGAGAAATGACGTGCAAGCGCCTCCAATTGAGTCTCATCGAGCAGGCGTCCGCTCAACGTCAGGTTTGAGTTTTGGAGTCTCACGATTTCAACGTCGAAGACAGATATGCGTTTGTCGCTTTGCGAGGTGAGTTTGTCAAGCGTGGATTGGATGTTTTCCATGGCTTGATTTTACACGATTTGTGCTACAAAGTACCGCGTAAAATCCCTGCCTTGAGATTTGATTTTTTCCTGTAACTTATGATAAAGACTTGGTAATTTATGCAACTAGCGGTAATATTGCCTCATGCCGATCGTTGCTATCAACAATGCAAATATTTATTACGAGGCTTACGGGGATAACCATCCGGATCGCGCCCCCATCGTGCTGATCCATGGCTCGACGGTTGACAGCCACACCGATTGGGACGCGCTCGCGCCCGAACTTGCCCGCCATTACAAGGTTTTTGCCCCCGACTGCCGCGGACACGGCCGGTCGAACAATCCGTGCCTGAATTATTCGTTCAAGGAACTGGCGGACGATATCGCTGCGTTTGTTCACGCAATGGGCTATGAACGGGCGCATATCATTGGTCACAGTAATGGCGGGAATGTCGCCCTGGTGACCCTGATGGAACATCCGGGAGTGGTTCAAACCTGCATTCCTCAGGCTGCAAACGCCTATGTGACGCGTTATCTTATCGAGCGCGAGCCAAAAGTGTTCGACCCTGATCGTGTCGCGCGTGAGGCGCCTGAGTGGCGGGATGAAATGATCGAGTTACATGGCGAAGCCAACGGTGGGGAATATTGGCGTGACTTATTGTGGCTGACGATGAAAGAGATCATCTCGGAACCGAACTATTCCCCTGCTGAGCTGGCGCGCGTTGAAAGGCCGGCGCTTGTCATCATGGGCGCCGAGGACCCGGTCAACGCGCCGGACGAGCACGCCCAATATATTGCGCATAACATCTCGAACGCCGAATTATGGGTCCCTGAAAAGACCGGGCACAACGTTCATCTTGAACGGCGCGAAGAGTGGCTCGCCAGGGTGTTGGATTTTTTGGGGAGAAAAGAATAATAAAAAATTTTCGGCAAAGGATGATATGAAACTACACTGGGAACCTATCACGCTCGATCTCAAAACAACCTTCCGTGTCGCACATGGCGCGAGTGACCAACGCTACAATGTTCTCGTCTATCTCGATGACGGGGTGGGGGAGGCGGCGGCAGTTCCGTATTATGATGAGACACAGGAGGGGATCATCGCATACCTCAAGTCAGTTCCCGATCTGGGTGACGATCCTTTTGACATGGAGGCGGTTTTGTCAAAGCGCCCGGCGGGTTCGCGCGCCGCGCGCTCCGCGATTGACGAGGCTTTGCATGATCTGTGGGGTAAAAAGTTGGGACAGCCTTTGTATAAGCTGTTTGGTTTGAATCCCAATCATTTGCCACTTACTTCTTTCACCATCGGCCTGGCTGAACCCGAGGTGATGGCAGAGCAAGCCAAAGCCTCAGGCCATCCGATCCTCAAGATCAAATTGGGAAGTGATCAGGACGAGGAAATTGTGGCGGCAATTTGCAAGGCTACCGCTGCCAGACTGCGCGTGGATGCCAATGCAGGCTGGAGCCGTGAACGTGCATTGCAAATCATCCCGCGCCTGGCAGACTATGGCCTGGAGTTCATCGAACAGCCGCTCGCCGTGCAGGACGTGGAAGGCTTCTTCTGGCTCAAAGAAAAATTGCGTGCACAAAATGTTGATATCCCCATCTTTGCCGATGAGACCGCCAAGACCTCGCACGATGTCGTCAAGCTGGCCGGCGCGATTGACGGTGTTGTAGTGAAAACTATGAAGAGTGAGGGGATTCGCGAAGCGCTGCGGATGATCCATACGGCGCGGGCGCATGATATGCAGATCATGTTGAGCTGCATGGTCGAATCGTCGGTTGGAGTCACTGCCGCGGCGCACCTCGCTCCGCTCTGCGATTACGCCGACCTGGATGGACCTCTGCTGATCAAAAACGATCCCTATCATGGCTTGAAATATGACGGCGCGAAATTCACCCTACCTGATGGTTCGGGCTTGGGGTTGACAAGAAGATGATTTGGAACAAAAGAGTCCTGCGCAAACGCGGGGCTCTTTTGTTATAACTTTGGCACAATCCTGCCTGTTCTCTTCATATATTCCTGATATTCCGTACCAAACGAATCAAGCATCATCTGCTCTTCCGCTTTGACTCGCAAGAAGTAGAACAGAATGAATACAAGCAGGTTTAGAAAACCTGCGATCCAGTTTTGGAGAAGCAACGGCTGTGCAATCACCCATAGCCACTGCGATGCGTACATGGGGTGACGGATGGTGCCGTAGATCCCACGCGTGATCAGTTCGTGTTTTTCACGAATTTCCAGAGAAGGTGACCAGTTGAGCCCCAAGTCTGCATGGGCGCGCCAGAAGACGAGGACTGCGCCTGCGAGGAGCAGGACACCGAGCCAACCAGCCCAAGCGGGCAGCGTGTAATTGGCAAAATCCAGCCAACTCGAGGCTGCATAGATAATTGGTACGAGGAACATGCCAAGAAACAGTAAACCAAGCATGATCTGTTCCTGGCTTGAGACTCGGCGTTCGCTCATCTTTTCCTGCTTGCGCCTTCGATTGAGCGGCGCACGGATGATGATTTCGGCGACGATTGCTACAAAGTAAACTGCTGTAAAGATGTCCATTTTTACTGCTAAACCTGGTTCTCCGTTTTTTCCACGACAACGGTCGCTTCGGTAATAAGCGCGGCAATTGCTCCGATGGCGGCAAGTTGCGGAGCAAGCAGCGCACCGACCACACCGATGGTGACCGGGATTTCCATGACGGTCTTGCCTTCTTTATCCTTGATAATGACCCGGCGGACGTTCCCTTCATGGAACAATTCCTTGATCTTGGCAATCAGTTTCTCGCCCTCGATGCGGAATTCTTCGGTTGTAAATTTCTGTTCAGGCATAAGTTCCTCCAAATATAGAAAGAATACACTGCATTCTACGTTTGCAATCTTTGAAAGTTGCCGGAAATTGAGTATTTAATTAATCTTCACTAATGAGATCACTCGCCGGATTGGTCTGCGCGCTCCTTCCGAGGTGCTGAAACGCGGTGGGAGTCTATTTTACCGTTCGTTTGTAAATGCTGAGTTGAAAGTAAACAGTTAAGAGCCCCATCAAGATAGAAATAATCCAGTGGACCAAGCCGATGGAAAAGAAAGCCTGTTGTATGAAGAACGCTGCTGCCCCAAACATTAATCCGCTGATCAGTGCCACTTCAACAGTCTGATAGTAGGAAACACTGTCCGTTTTATATTTAGAGGGAAGCGTGACTGTCTTCCAGCGAAATGCGTTAACAAGACTTTTGTTCTCGCTCATCATATAATCTTTGAGCTGGTTCATTGCCAGCATGGATTCGTACCAGGCCGTGCGCAAGCGAGCCAGTTGCATGATGGTGGACGTGCCCAGCAACGTCAGCAGGACAAAGAGTCCACCGAACATGATATTGACTGTTTGAGAAAAGAAATTCGGATCAAAGAACTGTGTGCCGAACATAGCAGCCAGCAGCGATCCTACCGCGATCAGGTAAAACGAGGATACACGCGCCCGGTCTTCATTTGCCTGAATGGCAGTTTGCGCGATGTAATCGAATTCCGCAGCCAGGAGTTCATCGAATTCAATCGGAACGGGTTTGTCGTTGGGCATGAGGAGGATTATACCCTCCTGACGATTCAGCCTCAATCTGTGGATAAGGATTTGGACTGTGCCGCGTGACGCTTGGCTGGAGCACTCAACGCATAGTAGCAAAATGCAATTACAACACCTATGATCAGGCAGCTAATCCAGAGCACATCGTTTCCCAAATGTTCGTAAACCCAACCGCCCGCCAGGGGACCGATGAAAAACGACAATCCCCAGGCCGCGCCAAAAATGCCTTGATATAAGCCGCGTAGTTCCACTGGCGATAGATCTGCAATGATGGTTGGTCCAACGGAGGTTGCGGCAATCTCTCCTAACGTCCAGATGGCCACACTGATGGCAAACAGCGGCAGATTCGTGGCGAGGGCGGTAAATCCAAATCCGAGCCCAAGCAGGACGGCTGCAACCGCGACGGTTTCGAAGCGCGGCCATTTCCTGGCCATGTTACTGACTGGGATCGTAACAAGAATGATCAGAAATCCGTTCACGGCAATTGCTGCTCCATAATGTCCAGGACCCAATCCGTGAGACTGCATATCCAAAGGAAGCGTCACGTTTCCCTGCATGTAAACCATCCCGAAGAACAACGTGATGAACGAGAAAATCAGCAGGATGGGCGCGCGCCTGAGCTGGGATATTCGTTTGCCGAGTGGAATATGAGAGGCGTGATGGGCTTCTGCAGGGCGTGTCTCGTGGATGCCAAATAGCACGATGAAGCCGAAGATGGCGGTGGTTAGCGCGTCAGCGACGAAGAGGATCAGGTAGTCGTACTCTGCCATCACTCCCGCGAGAATCGGAGCGACCGCTGCACCCAGATTGATCGCCCAGTAGTTGTAGCCATAGGCGCGCGTCCGCGCTTCGGGTGAGACCAGGTCCGCGATCGCCGCGCCGACGGCCGGGCGGTAAAGATCCGTAAAGAACCCGACGAGGAAGGTGGAAATGGAAATGAGAGCGAGATCACGCGCAAATCCAAGCGCGATCATAAAGATAGGAGTGATAAAGAAACTCATCAGCATCACAGGCCGGCGCCCCAGGCGGTCAGTCAGCTCGCCGCCACTCAGCTGCGCGATGAACGAGCCTGCACCGAAAAACGAAACCATCAGGGCGGCCTGGCTGATGGGAATGGCGCGCTGAACTGTAAGATAAAGTGTCAGGAAGGGGATGACGAAGCCGCCGAGGCGGTTGATGAGCGTGCCGGTCCAGATTAACCAATAAGTAGGAGGCAACCCCTCTGTGAGGGAAGCAAGACCTTTTTTGTTCATTTCACTTTTCCTAAGGCGATTTCGATAGTAAACAGATGTTCTAAGAATAGAAGTTTTTACCCCTTCGGCGCAGGCTTTGGGGTCAATCCTGTAAAAGCGCCTTACGCCCGGACTCCTTCAGAGCACTAATCAGGTTCCGATCCATAACCAAGGCGCTCGACCTCATCCCCTGTTTTTCGTGGTTGATCAGCCACTTTTTACGGGCAATACCGCCACCATAGCCACCCAGGTTATCATTTATGCTTATGACACGATGGCATGGAATAACAATGGCAAGCTGGTTTGCGCCATTTGCCTGTGCAACGGCTCGAAAGGCAGATGGCTTTCCAATGCGCGCGGCAATCTCGGAATAAGACCGTGTTTCACCGTAAGGTATCTTCAGTAATGCCTCCCAGGTTGCCCTTTGAAAAGCGCTGCCCAGCCAGAACAATGGCGTTTTAAATTGCTTCAAATTTCTGTCAAAGTACGTGGCCAATTCGTCTTCAATGGAAAGGATTGGCTGTGTCTTTCCAGGGATGATTGCTGATTTTGTTTTCTCCCTGAGTCGCTCGATCTTGCGTTCCAGCCCGGCCCGATCGACAAATTCCAAAAGATAGAGCGCCTTCTCATCTGCGATGGCAATCATTGGACCAAGCTTTGTATCCAGCCAGGAGGCTTTCAAAATATTTGAACGTTCCTGATGATTGACCGGTGCAGTTCCCATAATACGGGAAAATGCATCCCTGAAACCGCTGCCGGATTCATAGCCGGCGGCAAGTTGCGCTTCGATCACAGCCTGTCCCGCTCTGATCTGCTTCATGGCTAATCCTATACGCCGCGCCCGCGCGTATTCAATGAATGTCATGCCAAAACGCTTCTTGAACTGTCGGCGTACTGTTGATATATCCAGCGCTAGTTCCTGAATATCCTTTTCCTTCCAGCGCTTGCCCGGATTTTGTTCCACCATTTCTACAAGTGTTTGAATAAGTTTTGAGACTTGATTGGGATGGGAAAGCGGGCGGCAGCGTTTGCAGGGCCTGAACGAAGCCAGCAGTGCCTGCCGGGCCGTTTCATAAAATTCGCAATTCTCAAATTTCGGTTTTCTGGCGGGGCAGGTTGGCCGACAGAACGCGCCCGTTGTTTTCACACCCACGAAAAATACGCCTTCATATTCGGTCGTCTTATTTATCAACGCCTGATAATATTCTTTTTTGGTTTCAGTAGTTATCATTTTTACCTGTGTAAGAGATCACCAGATTGGGCAGGCTGGCCTGTTCACGACCCTTATTATAGTAAATCTGTCAAAGGCTGCCGCCGAAATTCAGGCATGGATTTTTTCGAATGCCATACAAAGAAAACATGATTAACCCCAAACTTAATCTGGACGCAGACAAACGCTGATTTACGCTGATTCAAAAGAAAAATCTGCGTTGGTCAGCGTGAATCAGCGTCCTTTTGGCTTCAAACTGTTGACCCA
>Ga0105104_10002826_pt1 | contig 12525 bp, 9 predicted proteins | sample PPLLaktember2015_3_FD_87034 | JGI IMG/M metagenome (GOLD analysis project Ga0105104, IMG submission 87034) | Freshwater sediment microbial communities from Prairie Pothole Lake near Jamestown, North Dakota, USA - PPLs Lake P7 Core (6) Depth... | ecosystem: Environmental > Aquatic > Freshwater >...
ACAATTCTCTTTGTTATCTATTTTTAGTATATTAAGTTATCTATAACTTTCTTTTTGTTAGGTCGTACTAAGAACGCTCTCTGTCATAAACACATCATTTATTATTACATATTTCCAAATATCAAATCTTTTTCAGCTTACTTCTATTTCCCATACTATTAAACGATTTACTTATTTAGTATTAATATCATAAGAACAGTTAAGATAATTACAGTAAAACATTCTAAATATTATTTGTAAATAAATAAGATAAGAAATGTTCATGTCTCATCTTAGAATTGTACCATAAAACAAGTATTATTCTTATTTAATGTGGTAACAAATCATTTTAGAGAATTTTTTATTTCTAAATATAATTCTAATTTTTATAGTATATAGTTAGAACTTTAATAACTTGTACAAAATTTATTATTAACATTTTAGATAATGTAATAAATAATAACAGCATTAACCTGAAAAATTTAAAATTCAATAGGAAGTGTGGTTCTATATGTTATTACTTGATTCTATTACAGTCCATTTAAATTTTACTACTAGAACTTATTTTAGAATTAAGATATTGAAATATATTTAATCTTGGTAGAAATATTTATAGTATATATTAATATCGATAACAAATTAAAAAGAGTTTAATATTTTAATATTGAACTTGAATATATAAATTAATAATGAAATAAAATTTGAATTCTAAAATATTAATATAGGATATAGGAAAAGAAGACTCAAGAACTTCCTTATTGTTTACCGTGATCACAGAAAACTTTCTTATTTGATACAATTTTATTCAATATTGGTTCTATCATTAAATGTTCTTTTTCAAAAATGAATCTTCATCTATTGTCATAAAATGATCGACGATAGTTTGGTCCTTTTTTTGTAATTTTTTTTTGTTTATTTCTACTACTGAACTCTGCAGTTATCATTTATTTGTTGTTCCAGGCGATCTATTTTGAACTGATTTTAATTTTCTTTGTTATTGATTTTGTTACATCGTGTTACTGAAAACCCTCACCCACTTGCAGTTTGAAGATTATATATCACATTTCTTAATATTCAGATATTTGAGCTATATTTATTTTGATTTTCCAATTTAGATAACATATTTTCGATAACATATATGATATATTTAAATATTCTAATAATGTATACTAACCAATTGACTATAAAAAAGAAAGTAATCTAAATAATACGGTCATTGTTATATCTAAATATTCTTGATCAATCATAAATACAATAACAATAATAGCGTTAGTACTCTAAAGAAGAAAGTATTGAATGTTTTATCAGAAATAGAAGAGACTGCCAAACAGAATTCTCTTCCATCAATTGGCCCCTTAAAAGGAGAAATTATTGGAGATATCATTAGGAAGTATAAACGTAAACGAATACTTGAAATTGGAACTTTGCATGGATATTCAGCTATTTTAATGGCAAATTTTTTATTAAATGTAAATAAAGATGATGGCAATGATAATGATAATATTAATACAGAAACAATTATAACATGTTTGGAAATAGACCAACAACTTTCAAATATGGCAAAAAAGAATATAGAGAAAGCAGGTTTATCAGATAGAATAGAAGTAATTACTGGTGACGCTTTAAAGATAATTCCTACCCTAAATAATAAATATTATAGATTTGACTTGGTCTTCATAGATGCAGTCAAAAATCAGTATCTGAGTTATCTTAAACTTGTTGAAGAAAATGGTTTGCTTAATAAAAAATCAATAGTTGTTGCAGATAATGTTTTGATTTATGAAAATGAAATGAAAGATTATTTAGATTATGTTAGAAATTCAGGCAAATACAATAGTTATACGACAGATACTACTTTAGAATTTACCAAAATTGTCAAAGATGCTCTTGAAGTAAGTATAAGTAGTGCTGGCGTAGTTATTTCATAATTCGTATAATTAGTAGTGCAATTTTTTTATTCCTGTTTTTATTCAATAGTTTTTTAAATGATTGTTATATAACATCCCTTTTACTATAACAGGAACAATATATTAAAATTCAACATCTTGATATAGACCAATAACTATGGTTGTTGGATAAAGTGTAGTAAATTTAATCTAAAGGTTGATGGAAATATAGTAGATTATGATCTAATTTGGACACTTTAATCTCACCACTCAAATTAGATAGCGCATCGATTTTACCTACTGATGTTCTCTTAGCTGCTTCTCCTTCTCCAAGTTGAAGGAGGGTATTTTTAGCCTCTGTTGGACTTATTATACCTGTAGAATTATTTACAGCATTGATGACATATTTTTTATTGTTTTTCTGACATTGTTTGAATTTGATCTCATACTAATATTTATATTTGTCCATACATTGGAAGTAATTTACAATTGGAATAAAAGATACTATTATACACTTATTGATTTTGGTGATAAATTAATTATAATAATTAATAATTTTAATATATTTTTATATTGAATTGTTTAATAGATAGTATTTTAAAGAACATCTAATTGTTTATATAAGACAATAAATCAACATAATTAAAATATTACAATCAAGAAATGTGGATTAATAAGTGAGAAAGATTAGCAAATTTTTCTCAATGTATTTACTTATCGCAAGTTATTAATGGTCTATATCTACAGTGGTGCTTAAAGAAGTCTAATGTTAAAGTATTATGGAAAATACATCTCAATTGTTATAGAGAGATATGTTAAAAAAACGATTTGATTTTACTTCAATAAAGATGAAGAAAGATGAGAAAGATGTCATTATTTTTATTAATTGCCCGTACCACTTCCACACTACCGCCTCTATTTTCACTTTCATTAGCTAAATAATATCCAAAAGCTTGAAATGTTAATCCTTCAACATTACTTGTTGACTGTGCTTGATATGTAGAAGATGAAGCAAATGAAGGACGATCAGATACTGTATTAATGGTATCATCGACTTCAACAGTAAAAGATCTCCCATATTCACATTCAAATAAGACGTTCGTTCTATTGCAATTTGTAGAGGATATTTTTCTACTAAATACTATATTTCCAAATGTTAGATATAGATTTGTACTATTAATTTGAGGAGCAGTTGATCGACCTTATGAGCTTTGTGCTATTATAGTTTACAAAATTCAAATAATTCAACTAAGTCTCCAAATTGTCCTCTTTGACAGACATATTCTTGTTTATTATAGGATATTTACTATATTTACTAATATCTTTATCATAGCTATTGTTAAAGATATTTTTTATTATCAAAATAACCATAGTTGTTGTTATAACTTGGTTGTGGCTGCTGCTCCTCCTGATAATAATAATCATATTCATTATTCATTTTGTATTTATCACTATTATAATAATAATTTCGTGTTCTTGTGAATTTTTTTATTTATCTGAATTTTTTCCTAAAGCAATTGCATTTGAAAAAATAGTCATGGTATCTATTGATGCTATTGATGTTAATAACATCATAAAAGAAGTCATCACAAAAAATCCTAATCCTAATACAGTTGTTAACCTTAACATTTTAATTTCTGATTCTTATACTTATATTTAAAATTCGAAGAATAATTTAGTAACATATATTACTATTGTAATTAGGGAATGATTATTGTATATTTAATAAATATTTCTTATTGGTAATATCAATTCTGAAAAATTTTACAAATTTAGTTTTTATAACATTGGTAAGGTTTTTGATTTTTATCAAGTTACAAACAATATAAAAATTAAAATTAATAAAAACCTTAATAATAATGAGAATATGAATCTAAAAGCTCTAATTTGCATATATACAAATAGAGACAAAAATGAATTTGCTATTGGATTAAAGATGAAAATTTTAGAGCGATGACGAGAGTAAGTGAATTTTATACAAGGTTTTTTGATATGTATGATCAGATAATTGATGAGAACGAAATAGATTGGAACCAGGAATTAAAAAGATGGATTCATGCCGCAAAGAAAAATGGAACCATATTTGTTGAGGTTTACCTAAATAGATTCAAATGAATATGTAGAAAGAAAAATAAATTAGATGCTTATTAGGTATAAGAAATATAAATATTCGTACCTCTTAGATACATAATCCTATTCATAATTCTTTAGATTCTGAATCTGAGAAGCATGAATTTAAGAAATTGGCAAAAGAGATAAATCCAGACTGAGATGCTAAGCAGTATCGCACCTGGATTAATAGTATATTTAATGAAAAGTATTAACATATTATTGAGCTTAATGATAATGAGATAATAGTAAAATGAAGAGTGACAGAAATAAGAAGGTTGCAGTAGTTACTGGTGCTTCGTCTGGTATAGGACTTGAAACCTCATTGTTATTAGCAAGAAATGGCTTTTACACATATGTAACAATGCGTAATCTTGATAAATCTAAAGCAATTACTAATATAAAACAAAAAGAGAAATTGTCGTTGGAAGTTTTAAAGCTTGATGTCACTACCGCTGAATCTGTCAACGAAGCAATTCAAAAGATAACACATGAACAAGGAAGAATAGATGTTTTAGTTAATAATGCAGGATATGCCTTAGTAGGACCATTTGAAGAGCTAGCTAATGAAGAATTTAAAGAACAATTTGAAACTAATGTATTTGGGGTTATAAGAGTTACACAAGCAGTATTACCAATAATGAGAAGACAAAGAAGTGGTACAATTGTAAATATAAGTTCCATAGCTGGTAAAATAGGATTTCCTCTTACCTCTGCTTATGTAAGTTCAAAATTTGCTTTAGAAGGATTATCTGAATCTATGGCTTATGAGATAGAACAATTTGGGATAAAGGTTATACTTATAGAACCTGGTGTAATTAAAACTAATTTTGAGAATAATTTAAAGATAGGAAAAAGAGTCAGTATTACGCCTAATTCGTCATATTCAGAAATGACACAAAAGAGGATTTCAGGATTTAAACCTAGATTTGAATGTGGTTCGCCTCCAATGGAAGTAGCAAAGGTGATTTTAAAAGCAATTACATCAGAAAATCCTTCAGAATTGAGATATATAGTAGGCACCGACGCTTTTAAGTTAATGGAGATAAGAAACAATACATCCAATAAAGATTTTGGAAAATTAGTAATGAAAAGCGTTCTGCAGTTTAAACAGTATTAAGATCAAGTACTTGACCTTTAATATTAGGAATAGAGAAGATCTATTCTCTTCTGTACCAAATGTCAATATATATTCTTATTTTATTAATTTATTTTCATTCACCTAACATAGTCATTACCTGAGGTATTACAATATAGTAACATATTTTATAATATTAGATATTTATAATATTATTTGTTTGGCTAATAATATGAATCAAAGTACTGAATTATTATATTTTTAGAACTTTCCTTACTATTTTCTTTTATGTTATTGTCTTTGTTCCTTTTTTTTAATAGTGTATATTTTTTTAATTAAGGCATTCAAGTCTATCAAATCTTTTGTATTAATAATACTACACTTTTTCTAATAATATCATTATAAAAAACGTTTATAATATTATATTTAGGAATTTAATTTAAAATGTAATTGTCCCACTTTTAATATGTGAAACATCATTCTAAATTCAGAAATTACTGTTTAATTTTACATACATTAATTCATTTAATCTTTCATTTTTTATTTTAAAATTAAAATTATTAATTAGAGTATAAGCGAATCTTTAATAACATGACAATGTCTTTATTTTTGAAATCCTTTGTCTTCAGAAGAAAAGATAGGTCATAGATTAACACTAAAATATTTTATTTTCTCAATGATAATGGCCATAATCATTCCAAATGTTATTGTAATATATTCAGAAGAACACGGTAAGCATTCTATTTCTCTTTGGATATTAAACATAACTGCAGCTACTGCTTCGATTTTAGGTATTATTGCTATCTGTAGATATGGAATTCAGGGCCTTCATGGTAAGTCATATTTGTTTCTTGCTCTAGGTATTATATCTTGGTTTTCTGCGGATTTTACACTTTTATATGATTATTATACATTGGGTGTAGAAGAACAAAGATTTGTAACAATTACAGATGTTTTATGGTTTACTGGATATGGATTTCTGGCTTTACATTTATTTATAGTTATACGTTCGTTGCATATTAACATAAAATCCAAGGTTGTTATTGTAATATCAATTATTACAGTACTTTTTATTAGTTATAATTTAGTTAATCTTTTTTCGTATAATTTTCACACTGATGATGATTTTATAGCTATTATAGTAACAATATTGTATCCTATTTCAGATTTTATATTGATCATACCTTCTTCAATAATACTCATAACGTTACGTAAAGATTATGATCACAATATACCATGGTTTCTTTCTTCATTATCATTATTAGTCAATTCAATAGCAGATGATGGATATGTTAATGATTTTGTAACTGGTAATTCTGAAAATCTTTGGTTTTGGGAGCTCTTCTATATAACAGATTTTATTATTATATCAGGAGCCTTATTTTGGTATAACAAGTTTCATATATCAAATTCCAAGAAATTTAAAAATGAATAATTTCAATAATAAGTTATGTCTGAATATATATTTAGCAGCATTGATTATATCAGAATTATATTAATAAAGGTTCCATAATAAGGGTCTAATATTAGGATGATAAAGAAGATAATTTAAAGTTATTCTTATTCATATTTATTTATTGAATAAGTATTTTAAAAAATTACATACTATAAAGATAACAAAACAACTGCGATTAAAATATGCGAAGAGTTACAATCTAAAATTATATATTTTAAATTATTACTAATCTAATCTCCACCATAAATTGGATTATCTACAATTAAATTTAACCCGTTTCTTATTTCCTTAATATTTGTAGTGATATTTGATATAATGTTTAATGCGTTATCGTTTTCTCCAGAGTTAATCGCTTGAGTAACATTACCTAAATTCTGTTCAGTATTGTCTAATATATTAGATAGTTGAGTATAGACATTAGACTCTTCTAAATCATCTGATATAACTTGAGCAAAAACATCATATTTAGGGATGAAATTTCCAGTCAAGATAAACACACTAACTATTAAGATGATGACCACAGTTGTTACATGTACCATCAAGATTACACACAATGTTTAAGAATATATCTTTATTCAAATCATTAACATCTATAGTTTTAGTAGCAATTCATCTCGTTGACATTCGGGTTCCTTTACATAGTAAGGAAGTTGATCAGATGTAAAGTTTTGTATGTAGTAGATCTCCTATTAATCGTGTATCTAAAATTTATCATAGGAAACTAATTCCCTAATAAAGAGATTCTCTGCAAAATCAAATGCAATACCTATCCATTAAAGGTAGAAGTATTTACTCTATCAATACCTTCAGAATTCTTTTGTACCAATTAATTACTATCCCCATTATTATCGCTTTTTATCTAAATACTATCCGAAGAATAAACGAACATATCACGAGAAACGATGTATGTTTCTCCCATTTTCATCCTGTACTATTCATCTTATCATAGAAATTGATTTATTGACAGATTTTTATTTGGATTCTCCTTTTTACTATATAGATTGCTTCTTATTGTCAAAAAGAACACTATTTATTATTATCAAGTTGGGTGAAATCGAGAAATACTCTGCCCGGGCGCGGTTAAAAATATTTTTGCCTCTATTTATATTTTGTAGTTCATTTATATATAACTATTATGAACAAAAGTAATAGTGAGGATGACGAATCCTTTAAAATAATGGTAAAGGATCCAAATTTTCAACTATCCTTGCGTTCTCGATTTACTCAATTATCACCAACAACTAAAATAGTAAGATGGAAAGATGATAGATTAAAACTTGTTAATATCTCAAAAGGATTAATCGAGGCGTTACAGGAGGCAGGTTTTACAATTGAAAAGATCTTAGAGAGCGGGCCTTTCAATATTGCAGAAAAACTAGGAATAGACGAATATGTGGCTCAAATTATATTTAGAGAGACAAAGAAAATAACTAGTAAAATAATCCCTACCGCTTTAATTAATTAAGTATAAATAATAAATATTGGATATTGTTAATTCAGATTTCTAATTGTTATTGTTGGTAGGGTGGTATTACCGATATCCTAAAATCCTAATTAAAGATAACATAACGATAACTTGTGCTACAACAAGAATGAGTAAGGTGAGAGAGAAGTAGACATTATTAATTTAATGGTAAAGATAACACTATATAATTCCATTTTTAATCTTTTTGTATTTTATCTTATGTTAATTTGAAATAAATTGCAGCATCGTAAATTGTTCAACCAAATTCTATGGAAAATAATACCTCTGTCTACAACAACTTTCTCAGTGGCTATATTTTTACAATAGTAGATTAGAATTTCCTACTGTATTTGTAGTAATCTCTAATAACAAATTTGACTTTTACAATATAACAGAAATTGCGGATACGAAATATCAGATGTTAGTTAGAACGTTAGAAAGTATATTCTAATATAATATGAGCAATTAAAAATGTTAAAGACTATAATTCAGGTATTTTCTCCTACAACCTTGTAAAATTTAGTAAATTATGTAAATGAGTATAAAAAAAATTTTATATGAGAGTTAAAAATTAATTTCTTCATAAATGTCTCATTCTAAAATTTTTGACTTAGATACTTTTTTGTCAAATTTGCCTAAATCAAGATATTTTATCGATGTAATGGATACACCAACTATGGCAGTTGGGATAATAAACTTGAAGAAAGACCAGGAAGATACTCAACAGCCTCATACATCAGATGAAATTTATTACGTAATAAGTGGGAGGGGAACAATAGAAATAGATGGAATTAAAAATGAAGTTAATCCAGGAAAAATAATTTATATTCCCAAAAAAATTCATCACTCGTTTCATGCTATCAGTAATGAGTTAATTGTGTTATACATACTAGTATGAAATATCAAGTTAGGTACTTACATTGAACTAAAAGTTAGGCAAATAGTTTATCTCATTCTTCTCTAATATTTCACTGAAACGAGATTTTGTATCTACAGTTTATTCTGCACAATTGAATATTACGTTTGAGTTTTTGTATTTTAAACCAAGAAACAGATATTACAGAAGGTCAAAGATTTGTAACGATTTCATGTTAAGATTTAGATGTAAACACATTTTCAATAAATGATCTATAATAATAGAAGGAAACTACAAATGAATAAATCTGAAGAGACAGTTAATAATTTAGGATAAATTAAAATACATTTTTTCATATTTCAAATAATTTAGAGTAATAATTAAAATTAAAAGGTCTTTTAAACCATTTTCTTTCCATGCGCGATATTTCTTATTTCATTTGTAATTTCAATTAATCCCTGAGGGACATCCTTGGACTTGTTGGTCCATACAGTAGTATGTATGTCGTTATCGATTGTAACGGTAAGGGAAGAGGAAATTGCGGTATTATCTTCATCTTCCTTTTCCGTAACATACGTAGATTCTGTATTAAAAAAATCTTTTTTTGTAATTGTATCTATTAAAGTAGTTTTTTCAGACTCTTCTAAAGGTTTTTGATTTAAATTAGCACCACTAATATCTGCTGATACTTTAAGATCATTAGAATCAGAATCAAAAGAAATAACTAAGTAATTGTTTGCCAATCCTCCTGACTCTACATATTTAAAGCTAAAAGATGAAGGATTATTTATTGAGTTTTCTTTAGTATTGATATTATCAGACATGATTCTCAACAGCATAACATTAACATCTTATTTAATAATTCAATCGTAGATTGGACATTCTACTAATGAGTTAATAATTTTTATGTACTTTTTTATTGTAAATGACATCATTATTCAGAATTTTATTTATATTATATAAAGCTCAATCAATGTCTAAATATTGAAAATAGTTAAATACTTTCAATGTTCAATTATAATTAAATTGAATTTTCATTAACATTTAATATTATTTACAATATTAACTTCTTCTAAACACCTAATTCCTTTTAATTATTTATTAATATAACTAGAATGTTAACAATAAAATTCCAAAAAAACTGGAAAAAAAATATATTTTATATTATTTATTGAATATTTAGGTAATAGATTATTAACAATATGTAATTATCCAGCCTTAGAATTAGGATAAATTTTGAATAAGAATAAGAATAAGAATAAGATTTCCCATCAACAAATCTTCAATTTTAATGATACTTAGTAATGATGAGAATTTATTTGTATTTTTTACCTGATGGATATGCAATATAGCAGCAGAGCAACAGCACAATCACCATCACAATTACTACCACGAACTAGTGGAGTACAGAAGCAGTCAGCTACAGAAGATCTAATTGTAGCTGCAGTTGGGGACTAAAGTATAAAGCGACTCAAAGATGGTATTCACTAATATCAAAAATGAAAAATAAGGAACATTTGTTTTTTTAGTGGTGCATTACTAATGATGATAATGATAAAGTTTGGACATGTCTAATTGATAGTATTGAACCTGGGGACATTATACAAGTGATTAAAGATAATCATGAAGATCAGGAAGAGAATGCTAAAAAAGTCTAGGATATGGAAAATTGGTTGTTTTCATTATAGAAAACAAAAAAATGGTATCACATGAAGTGAATCGTGTATCCCAACAAAATCAATGCGAAGATGAGATTAATCAGGAGAGGTTAAAACTTGTTTGATTACTATAGATGAGATACAACAACAAAATCACCATCGCCAATATCGCCACAAATTCCATGATAAAAATTATTACCAATTGTTAATTCTCCTATATCTTAATCGGTTGCGAAGATACTGCGTATATCGAATTGCTTTGTTATTCCCTAATCTGGCTGGCACAGTATAGTAAATACTGATTATATTTTACTTAACTTCTATGTATATATTGGAAGAAAAAATATTCTACTTCAAAGTAATTTTTTTGTAGAAGATAGGTAATATTTTATTTTACATTAAAAATTCATTATTTATCCATATTATTAGAAATTTATTATTTTATCATCCCAGATTCATAGATTGATGAATAAGCTTACATATTATTACCTAAAATATTCCTTTCTTTGTAATGTAATTTTTTTAGTAAATCCTTTTTCCAATTCATTCATATGATTTGGTCCCAGTCGTATTTTCATTTTTTATAAATTCATTTATATTTAGAATGTTATTTTTTACACAAGTAACTTCTATATTAAAATCAATTTTTAATAACCTAATTTCCTTTTTGTCTTATCACTTCTTCTTAACCAATTTTTTTAATTAATATTATTTCAAAACAAATAAATGAAATAAATGTTGCCAATTAATAGAGGGTGATAAATCACAAACACTTTTTTTAAAGGTATGAATATAAAGTTAAGGTAACTACCAAAATAAAATATAATTAAGTTATTTTTGAAAAGTATTTTTAATTTGAAAGAAATTTGTGTAATAGAGAATAGTAACAAAATATGATACCAAATAATAACAAAATAATATTCACTATTATTGAGCTTATATTTGATAAACATGTAGATTTTAAATCGAAAAAACCTGTGACTAGCAGTAGATTTCTATGATCTTGTTGTTACTTCAAATAGTCATAGTTAAAAATTATTTTAGATAGAATCATATTTAGAGTGTTCAGAAATTACTTTTGTAGATTTAATTTTTTTTGCAGTTAGTATAGCAAGAATTAAAAATATAAAGGACAGTAATGCTGATGTCAAAAAGATCATATCATATGAAAACGCAGATGGAAAAGAATAACTAATCTTATTTAACATAATAGGAGATTGAAATGTTTCAAGATATATTCCAGATATGGCAGGACCAATAGACATTCCTATAAGAAACAAAAGGACAGTAATACCCATCGATACTCCACTTACTTTGGGTGATACAGAAACTAATGTAATATTAAAACCTCCTACCTCAGCTAATGATAAGCCTCCTGCTATTATAGACAAATTTATTATTATTTCAAGTTCAGTAGAATGATATATAAACAGACTTGAAAAACCTATTACACTAATTACACTACCAATGATTGTAGGTTTTATATTACCAAACCTTGATATCAAAAAACCTGATAAAACAGAAATTATTAAAGAGATTATCATGAAAGGAAGCTGTACATTTGCTGCATCAATTGCACTGCCTCCAAATCCCGATGGAAGAGGATTTCTTATAAGTATAGATATGGTTTGGTAAATCATGAACATTGAAATACCAATAGTCATTAACAGGATGTTTGTTGGAAGAAGTATTCTATCTTTTATCAAATTTAGATCTATTAGGGGAATATGTATCCTTCGTTGAAATAATATTAAGATAAATAATGATATAATAGATAATACAGAAAATAATATAACTAAACTAGAGTTTATAGTATTATTAAAATCTGCAGAATCAGAATTTCCTAATAGTGTGATTGAAATTAGGAAAGAAGATATAGTAACCGTTAGAGCTATGGCACCTTTAATATCTATATTTTTGCTTAATGGTATTATATTATTATTATTTTCTTCTTGCTCTTTAACATGAATAAATCGCATAATAATTAACGTGAGAATCAATGCAAGAGGTGAGATAGATATAAAAGTAGAACGCCAAC